>ENA-ORUX01001395-ORUX01001395.1-human-gut-metagenome-genome-assembly--contig:-NODE-1395-length-18861-cov-3.650218_pt1 | contig 18861 bp, 13 predicted proteins | sample MGYA00242087_ERZ509225 | MGnify/ENA primary metagenome ERZ509225 (study PRJEB26280, sample SAMEA2338864) | human gut metagenome | biome: human gut; feature: human-associated habitat; material: faeces... | reverse complement strand
AAGCAGATGGCGTGCAAAGTCGCCAGACGCTCTTTGTGCGGTATTGCCTTATATCATTCGTGTTCCTGTTCCGGCGGCTCTACGTGCGGCAAACGCACTTCGAACTCCGTATAGGCATGTTCCTCACTGCGGACACTGATCTGTGCGTGGTGCAGGTGAATGATTTTTTTCGTAATATCCAGCCCCAGCCCCAGTCCGGTTTTGTCCTGACTGCGGGAGGCATCGGACTTGTAGAATCGTTCAAAGATTTTCGGCAGTTCTTCTTTGGAAATACCGTTTCCGGTATTGCGTACTGCAAATACCCAGCAGTCTTCCTCGTCTGCAAAGGTGAACGAGATCGTGCCGCCGTCGTTGACGAACTTCACGGCGTTCTCCACCAGATTGTAGACCACCTGTCCGATCAGATCCGGATCAGCACAGACACGAACCGGCTCGCCGTCCAGTCCCTCTACGGAAATATGCCGCTTTTCCAGTCGGTTTTCAAACATCAGAATCGTCCGGAATGCGGTGTCGTTCAGGATAAACATACGGTAATTCAGCTGAATGGTGCCGGCATCAAACTTTGTCAGATTCAGCATGGAAGTGACCAGCATTTTCAGCCGCTGGACTTCCTGCGACACAATAGAGAGATATTCCATGCGTTTGTTCTTGGGAACAGTGCCGTCCAGAATGCCCTCTACGAACCCGCTGATAATGGTCATCGGGGTACGCAGTTCGTGAGAAACGTTGGACACAAACTGGCGGCTGGATTCTTCTGCCCGTCCGGACTGACTGCCGATCTGTTCACTGAGTGCGGCGATCAGTTCCAGATTGGAACTGGTATACTGCTCCACAGGAATGGGCTGGCTGTAGTTGCCCTGTGCATAACGCTGCAATGCAGCTTCCAGCTGTTCCAGCTGCGAATTGCCTCGCCATACCTGATAAAAGATCAGAACGCCCGCAATCAGCAGCAGTGTAAACGACAGGATCGCCATAAACAAAAAGAGATGTGTGGTATACAGATTCAAAGGCTTGGTGTATGATGCACCAAACAGATAATAAGTGGCTTCTACGCCGTTTTCCGTCAGGGTGAATGTGAATCCGCGGGTGAGCATCGGCTCTACGATCGAATGATCGATCTTGCCGGAGGCTTTGTCCGTCAGGTATTCGCCGCCTTTCCGTATGCCCGCCAGCATTTCGTTGTTCAGGGTCAGGTCTGCTGCCGCGATGCTGCTGTTGCTGCTTGCGATCCGGCAGCTGCCGTCTGCATTGAACACGTACAGAAAAACGTGCATCTGTTCGGCAACTTTATTCACACTTTTCGGAATATACTCCTGCCAGAGATCCAGCTGTGGGTTCTGGGCGTTGTATTCGGTGAAATCCTTCGCCATAATATCGCAGACACGCATGGAATTGCTGTAATAATCCTGCTTGTACTTGGAGATCGCATAACCGGACAGTGCAGTTACCGCAATAATGAGAACTACAGCGACCAGCAGCAGCCGGATCAAGAAGGCTCTCCAGATGCGGAGCCAGTGGTGGCTTTTTTTTCGACTTTGTTCTGCTTTTTCCACGGGACTTAGTCTTCTTCTTCAGACTCAAACTTATAGCCGACACCCCAGACGGTCTTCAAAGACCACTTGTCGGAAACGCCTTCCAGCTTTTCACGCAGACGCTTGATGTGGACATCAATGGTACGGGAGTCGCCATAGTACTCAAAGCCCCATACTTCGTCCAGCAGCTGGTCACGGGTGTATACGCGGTTCGGGTTCGATGCCAGATAGAACAGCAGTTCCAGTTCTTTCGGCGGGGTGTCTACGACCTTGCCGTCTACACGCAGTTCATAACGGGTCATGTTTACGGACAGCTTGTCATAGCGAACTTCCTTGACTTCGGATTCCTCCGGAGAATTGCCCACACGTCTTGCAATTGCCTTGATACGTGCGATAACTTCCTTGGTGTCGAACGGCTTTACGATATAGTCGTCTGCACCCAGTTCCAGACCCAGTACCTTATCAAAGGTGTCGCCCTTTGCGGTAATCATGATGATCGGCACGCTGGACTTCTTGCGGACTTCGCGGCAAACCTGCCAGCCGTCCAGAGTGGGCAGCATTACGTCTAGCAGAATGATGTCCGGCTTCAGTGCATTAAACTTTACCAGAGCCTCTTCACCATCGTATGCCAGAATTACACTGTATCCTTCATTTTCCAGATACATCCGCAGTACGTCACAAATATTCGGGTCATCATCAACAACAAGAACTTTTTCCAATGCCATGATTTTTCACGCCTTCCTCATAATTCAGAATAGATTTGTTTTTTCGCTTCTTTTTTTGTACGAATATTGGGGGTTATACAAAAGAGAAGCAGAGCTGCTTCCGGCAGGACCGCGGAAATTCCGTCGGTCGCTGTCACATTCTTGCAATATTATTATACTATAGCACTGTGATTGATAGGTGTATATTTTATTTCTCAATTATGTTTAAATTGTAAAATGTGAAGATAGTGATTTCTACACGTGTATTTGTTAGTTTATTTTTGTATGGAAACAGATTTGCGGCTGTTTTTTCAAGATTTCATGGCAGGGTGTTTGTGAATGTTGCTGTTGTTTTAGCTTAAAAAGATTTCTTTTTTTGTGAAAATGTCTGAATTTCCGGAAAATCGCACAAAAGCCCTTGATTTTTTCTGAAAAGTTGGTAAAATAGATATTAGCACTCGGGAATATTGAGTGCTAACACATTTCGAAAACAAGTGATAATGTTATGTTGCAGGAGGAATGGATCATGACAATGAAACCGTTGGCAGACAGAGTACTGATTAAAGTAGAAAAAGAAGAAGAAAAGACCGTAGGCGGTCTGGTACTGGCGACCAAGAATCCGGCAGGCGTTCCCGCAAAGGGTAAGGTCGTTGCATGCGGCGAAGGCAAGTTCTCCCCGAACGGCACACGCGTTCCCATGGAAGTCAAGGTTGGCGATACCGTTCTGATCAGCCACAGTGCAGGTCAGACCGTCAAGCTGGACGGCGAGGAACTGACACTGGTATATGAGAGCGAGATTCTGGGCATCACAGAATAAGTGATCCCGCAAGAACGATTCCACAACAGAGAAAAGGAGTTTTGACCTATGGCAAAGGATATTAAGTACAATGCAGACGCAAGAAACGGACTGATTGCCGGTATCGACAAGCTGGCAGACACCGTAAAGATCACACTGGGACCGAAGGGCAGAAACGTGGTTCTGGATCGCGAATTCGGTGCTCCGCTGGTAACCAATGACGGCGTGACGATCGCAAAGGACATCGAACTGGAAGACCCGTTTGAAAACATGGGTGCACAGCTGGTTCGCGAAGTTGCTACCAAGACCAATGATGCTGCCGGTGACGGCACCACAACCGCAACCGTTCTGGCACAGGCAATCATTCACGAGGGTGCAAAGAACATCGCTGCCGGTGCAAACCCCATGGTGCTCCGCAAGGGTATCGCAAAGGCAGTGAACACTGCGGTAAAGGTCATTCAGGAAAATTCCAAGGTCGTTAACGGCACAGAGGATATTGCAAGAGTTGCTACCATTTCTTCCGCAGATGAAAATGTCGGCAAGCTGATCGCAGAGGCAATGGAAAAGGTTTCTACCGACGGCGTTATCACCATTGAAGAAGGCAAGACTGCGGAAACCTACAGCGAAGTCGTAGAAGGCATGCAGTTCGACCGCGGTTACATGTCCCCGTACATGATTACCGACCGTGAGAAGATGAAGGTCGTTTATGATGATGCTCTGGTATTCATTACCGATAAGACCATCAGCAACATTCAGGACATTCTGCCGATGCTGGAACAGATCGTCAAGATGGGCAAGAAGCTGCTGATCATCGCAGAGGACATTGAGGGTGAGGCTCTGACCACCATTATCCTGAACAACCTCCGCGGTACCTTTAAGTGTGCAGCTGTCAAGGCTCCGGGCTTCGGCGACAGAAGAAAGGAAATGCTGCAGGATATTGCAATCCTGACCGGCGGTACTGTTCTGTCTTCTGATCTGGGCATGGAACTGGCTGATGCAAACGTTGAGATGCTGGGTAAGGTTAGTCAGGCAGTGATCGACAAGGAAAACACCATTCTGGTCGGCGGTGCAGGCACTTCGGAAGCAATCGAGGAGAGAATCGCAGAGATCAAGAACCAGATCGCTGTTTCCACTTCTGATTTCGACAAGGAAAAGATGCAGGAACGTATCGGTAAGCTGTCCGGCGGTGTAGCAGTCATCAAGGTCGGTGCTGCAACAGAAGTTGAAATGAAGGAAAAGAAGCTGCGGATCGAAGACGCTCTGTCTGCAACCAAGGCAGCTGTAGAAGAAGGCATCGTTGCCGGCGGCGGTACTGCACTGATCAATGCAATTCCGGCAGTAGAAAAGCTGGTTCCGTCTTTGGACGGCGATGAAAAGACCGGTGCAAAGATCGTACTCCGTGCACTGGAAGCTCCGCTTCGTCAGATCGCTGCAAATGCTGGTCTGGAAGGCAGCATCATCGTGGATAAGATTCGCCGCAGCCGCAAGGTTGGCTATGGCTTCGATGCATACAACGAAACCTATTGCGATATGATGAGCAATGGTATCGTAGACCCGACCAAGGTCACCAGAAGTGCTCTGCAGAACGCTGCATCGATCGCTTCTATGGTTCTGACTACCGAGAGTGCCGTTGCAAACATTCCGAAGGAGGAACCGGCAGCAGCAGCTCCGGCAGCAGGCGGCATGGGCGGTATGTATTAAGGAAAACCGTGAGAGAACTTCTCTGACAATTTTATCGCATACAGAAAGCCGGAACATGGGTTCGCCTGTGTTCCGGCTTTTTTGCGGAAAAACAACCGCCGGCAGAGGAAATCTTCTGCCGGCGGTTGTTTGCAATATTTCAAGAGTTGTTATGGTTTACTAGGGGATTATTCAGCAGCGTTCTTTTCGTTGACCTCATCAATGAAGTTCTGTGTCTGGTCATAGATCGCGTTGACAGATTCGTTCCACGGAGTTCCGCGGGAAGTGGCACGAATGCCGTTGACACTGCTGTCCAGAATGTCGGTGACATCAGAGGAAATGCCGTTGTAGTAGTCGAATACCGGATTCGCCAGAGCCATTTCGTTCATCTTGTTTTTCATCTCGATCATTTCGTCGGTCCACTCGTAGTCCTTGACGAACTGTTCGTCGCTGATCTCCTGTGCACCGTCGCTGATCTTGCTGAACCGGAAGCAGTCGAGGAACTTGCCCACGCCCTCCGGATTGTGTCCGCCCTTGACGAAGCAGTAGGCGTTGACACTGGTGGGGATATAGTATTCGTCTGCCTTGTCGTACTTCGGCACCGGTACAAAGAACACGTCCTCGCCGAACGTCTTGGACCACTGGGATTTTTCGTTGCCCAGTGCCCACAGCCCACAGGGGTAGAACAGCAGCTTGCCCTCGCCGATGTAGTAATCCCGCGAGGTCCAGCCGTAGTCGCCGACACCCAGAGCAATATAGTCCGACTGCCACAGCCCGTACATCCAGTTCTGGTAATCTTCAATGGCTTCGTTCCGCAGGTTGTTCACCAGCTTGCCGTTTTCCAGTCCGATATAGGGAACACCGGTGGAGGCGGACAGACCGGATTCGAAATACCAGCTGTCGATGCCGTAGCGTTCGTCAGAGGTGTCTACGAATTCCGAGAGCATATCCTCGAAAGCGTTCCAGTCCCACTTGCCCTTTTCAAACAGTTCTGCGGGATCGTCCAGACCGTTTTCGTCCATAGTCTTGCGGTTGTAGATAATGGCACACTGGTCGCCGGTGACTTCTACGATTGCCATGTAGTGCTTGTCGTTCCAGACCATGGCATCATTGGCAGCCTTTACGTCTTTCCACAGGTCGGAGTCCAGATCAATGTAATCATCATAGGGGACAAACATGCCGCGGACAGCACCCTTGGGGAATGCGTCCCAGTTGCCGCCGTAGAAAAAGTCGATGCCCTCATCGCTGTTAATGGCGTTGGCGAGGTTGTCATACCGTGCACCATAGGTGGTCTGGTGGAATTCGATCTGTCCGCCGTAGCGTTCCTGAAACACTGCCAGTTCGATGGGCGTGGTCTTTCCGGTATCGTCGGAGTTGATGTCCCAGTCTGACATCCACTTGATCGTCTTGTTTTCCAGCTCACCGGTGAGCCGTTCGTCCGACTTGGACAATTCTGCCAGCTGTTCCCGCGTGTTGGTGGACATATCTTTTTTCGGGGTGGTATCTTTGGTATCCGAACCGCATGCCGCCAGCGGTACGGTGAGTACCATTGCCAGCAGACAGTGCAGGGCGATTCTTGCACTTTTCTTCATAAACGTTCTCCTGTCTTACACAAGCTCACAACAGAACGACGCAAATTTCGTCTGATACAGTGCCGCTTTATATATACTATTATTATAACATGAAATACTGCATGGGTGCAATCCGCAATTTGTACGAGATTTCATGCGGATTTCCGGTGAAATTGCCAAGGGCGATTGAAAAGGGGCATGTTGTCAGATTTGTTGCAGATATGCTTTTTTCAATAAAAATATTCCTCATGACAGGAAATAATTGTTGCTTTTATAATTTCGATGTGCTATAATAGACCTATTGGAAATCAGAGATGGGAGCGTGTGCAGTGCTGCGATCGCTCCGAGAGCAGAACCGAAAGGCGTTTCGGTTCGGGAGGAATTTGAGTATGAAGAAAAAACAAACGCTGCGACGCTGTGCGGCTGCCCTGACTGCGGCAGTTCTGGGGGCAGTGTCCGTTCCGGTGATCGCAGTATCATCGGAATCGTACAACACCTGGACGGGATACATGCTACAGGACAGCACCGGCCGCTATCTGAGTGTGCTGGGCGGCACCGAGGGCGAGGGTGTACAGGTCGGCTTTTATGAGGCAGACGGTGCAGCACCTTACAACACGTGGTATTTCACGGAAACCAACTTGGGCGTTACGATCAAATCTGCACTGTCCCAAGGCGAATACTATCTGACAGAAAACACAAAGAAAAACAGGCTGGAGATCTCCACAAATGCGGGGCAGTTTGAATTCGGAGAGGACGGCTATCTGCGGGGATTCCGCAGCGGTGTGCAGTCGCCGGTCTATGCACAGGTGACACCGCAGGCAGTGACCGATCTGCACATGGGCGACTGGAACGATGATGGTGTTGTGGACGGCACCGATCTGGTGCAGCTGCGGCAGGCAGTGGAACAGCCACAGGTCAGCTTTATGCAGCAGGCTGTGGGCGATGCCAACGGAGACGGTGTTTTAGATGCTGCTGATGTGAAACTGCTCCAGCAGTATCTGCTGGGAGAATCGGTTTCGCTTGCACCGGTTTCCGTGCCGGCATGTACGATTGTGCCGCCGGCACCAGAGCCGACGGAACCGGTGACGACAGAACCGGTTGTCACCACGACTACAGAGGAATCTACGACTACAACGACAACGACGGAAACGACAGTGACTACCACCACAGAAGCACCCCGTCAGGAGCTGACTATGGCGGATTTCCCGTCAGATTACACCTATGCGGCAGACTGGATCTGGAACAACCGCATTACTGCGGAAAAGTCCACGGAACGGCGAAACACCATTTTTGACCAGATCGATGCCGGAAACGGTACGATCAACTATGTGGTACGGTGGCAGTCCTACCGGACGCTGACACTGGAACAGCGGCAGCAGTTTGAAAAGCTGGTCAGCGACAGCATCAACGGCTGGAACGACTGGCTCAAGGGCTGGGACGGCTGGAAGTATGACCACGTGGACGTAAAAATTGTAGGCTGGGCAGTGCTGGACAAATCTGTTCTGCAAGACCTGCAGCCGGACGAAGTTGTCTATGACAACCTGATCTCCGACTATGACAGCACCTATGACACCTCCAACGGTGTGGATACCATTCCGGATAAGCTGCCCAGTGCCCCGTCGGAAATCTCCCGTTTTGACCACTTTGCAGACAGCAGCTATGTCTACCCCAACGGGCTGGACAGCCGCTTTGATATGTACCTGTGGGGCACACAGGGCTTCCCGAACATCGGCGGCTGCGGCGGTGACTGGGGACAGCGGCTTTCGGATACAGCGTACCTCAACATGCTGGACGGCACAGGCATTCACGTGCTGGAACATGAGATCGGTCACGGCTTCGGCATGACAGACTTCTACGGCGGCGAAGGCGAATCCAATGGCTTCCCGCCCGGCGGTTTCCCCGGCGGAGAAAATTCTCTGATGATGGCAGGCTCTGCCATGAAGATCACCGACTTCGACGGCTGGATGCTGCGGTATATGTGGAGCAAGATCAAGGACGAGGACGGACGGTTCTCGAAGTAAAACGATACAAGGAAACGCCTTCTGCACGGTTGGGTGCAGGAGGCGTTTTTGTGCGGTATTTTCACTGTTTTTACTTTGTGCGGTATTGCCCTGGGATTTTTCCAGCAGGACGGCACTGTCTGCATCATAGCCCACAACGGAATCGGAACGCTTTTCGGACAGTTTTTCCACCAGTTCGCGAATTTCTGCGGTTACGGCGGCGGTGCGAATGAGAATCTCCGGTTCTTCGCACTGGCTGTCCAGTTGTATTTGTATCTTCACGCGGCGTTGTTCCTCCTTTCTCGGTGTTGTCTATATCATAGCATATTTTGCAGAACGCCTCAAGCGGTTTGCGACAAGCGGTGGATTTTTGCGGGTGAACGGCGGTGACACTCCCCGCATTTTCCCGCAGAAACCCCACAAAAAGAAAAAAATCTGCAAATGCTATTGCATTTCCCGAAAAAGCCTGTTATAATAGAATAGTATGCTGCAGTGATACACTGCACCGGAAGCTGGATTCCGGAAACAAATCCTATTTTGAAAAGTGAGGAATTTCTTATGCCTGCAAATATTGTAGTCGGTTCACAGTGGGGAGACGAAGGAAAGGGTAAGATCATCGACATCATGGCATCTCGTGCAGATGTGGTGGTTCGTGCAACAGGCGGCAACAATGCCGGTCACACCGTTGTCAACAACGGCGAAGTGTACAAGCTGCACCTGATCCCGTCCGGTATTCTCTATCCGGAAACCCTGTGCCTGATCGGTGCCGGCGTGGTTCTGGACCCGAAGGACTTCATCTCTGAACTGGACAGTCTGGAAAGCCGCGGCATTTCTACCGCAAACCTGAAGATTGATCCCCGTGCACACGTGGTAATGCCGTGGCACATTGAGCTGGACGGTCTGTCGGAAAAGTTCCGCGGTAACTCGGACATCGGCACCACCAAGCGTGGCATCGGTCCGACTTACATGGACAAGTACGAACGCTGCGGTCTGCGGATCTATGATCTGGTACATCCGGAAATTTTCGCAGAAAAGGCACGGACTACCGGCACACTGAAGAACAAGATCATCACTGCTGTTTACGGCGGCAAGGCATTTGATCTGGACGCAGTGATTGCAGAGTATACCGAATACGGCAAGCGTCTGGCAAAGTATGTGGACGACGTTTCCGTTCTGACCTATGAGGCAAACAAGGCAGGAAAGACCATTATGTTCGAGGGTGCACAGGCAACCCTGCTGGACATTGACTTCGGTACTTATCCGTATGTTACCTCTTCTCACCCCATTGCAGCAGGTGCATGCATTGGTACCGGCGTTGGCCCGAAGATGATCACCAACATCATCGGCGTGGCAAAGGCATACACCACCCGCGTGGGCAAGGGACCGTTCCCGACAGAACTGAATGACGAAACCGGCGACACGATCCGCAACAAGGGCGGCGAATTCGGTACCACTACCGGCAGACCCCGCCGTACCGGCTGGTTCGATGCTGTCATTGTACGGCACTCTGTCCGCACCAACGGTCTGGACGGTCTGGCAATCAATAAGCTGGACACCCTCAGCGGCATCGGCACCCTGAAAATGTGCGTTGGCTATCAGAAGCCGGACGGCACAGTACTGAAAGATTTTCCGGCAGCACTGGAATCTCTGGCAGACTGCTCGCCGATCTACGAGGAATTCGAAGGCTTTGACGAAGATATTTCCGGCTGCAAGAGCTTTGACGAACTGCCGGAAGCCTGCAAGAAGTACATCGCACGGCTGGAAGAAGTCTGCGAGTGCAAGGTAGTCATGGTCGGCAACGGACCGGACAGAAGTCAGATTCTGGAACGGTAAGCAATCCGTTATTGCAATAAAAATACAAGGGAAACACTGCATAAAGCTTGTGCGTAAGATGCGTCGTCAGATTGCGTGCAAAGCTGATAGGCGGGCTTTATACAGTGTTTCCCAAGGAAACGCTCTCTGGACATGACGTGCAGAGGGCGTTTTTCGATTTCTTTGCTTGTGGCACTGTCGGTCGCGGATTCCTGAAAATCCAAATTTCCCTCTTGCCGCATTTCTTGACAAACGGAACCCGACTGTGCTATGATAAAAGAAAATTCGGGAAGCACTGCATAAAGCCTGTGCGGTGTTTCCTTGGGAAAGGTCGAATCATATGCTGTACATATTACTATTTCTCTGCCTGATACAACTGGCTGCAATCATCTGGCTGGCATTACAGGTACAGAAGCTGCGGAATCCCCAGGACGATAACGCCCTGCGAACCCTGCGGCAGGAGATCGCTGCCGACACCCAGAACCAGATGCAGATGCTGGGGAATCTGCTGTCGGAAAATCAGCGGCAGTCCGGCGACTATCAGGCAGGACGGCTGGAACAAATGGAACGGAACATGGATGCACGGCTGCGGCAGTTTGAAAGTCGTGTGGGAAATCTGGAACGCTCCAACGCACAGGGCATGGAGCAGATTCGCTCTGCCGTTGCAGCAAATCTGCACCGCATGCAGGCACAGCAGCAGGACAGTCTGGCAGAGATCCAGACCACCGTCAACGAGAAACTGGCACAGTCCCTGAACCAGCAGATCGGACAGTCCTTCCAGCTGGTCAGCAGCCGGCTGGAGCAGGTCTATCAGGGGCTTGGCGAAATGCAGACGCTGGCGGTGGGCGTAGGCGACCTGAAAAAGGTGCTGTCCAACGTCAAGACCCGCGGCATTCTGGGAGAAGTACAGCTGGGGGCAATTTTGCAGGAAATTTTGTCGCCGGAGCAGTACGCCACCGAGATCCCCACTCTCCCCAACAGCCGGAACCACGTGGAATTTGCCGTGCGTATGCCCGCAGACGGGGAACAGCCGGTATGGCTGCCCATTGACTCCAAGTTTCCGGGGGATACTTATGCGGCGTTGCAGGACGCACGGGAACAGGGCGATCCTCAGCAGGTGGAGGCGGCACGGCAGAAACTGCTGACTGTTGTCCGCGGCTGTGCCAAGGACATTCGGGACAAGTATGTCCAGCCGCCGTATACCACCAACTTCGGAATCCTGTTCCTGCCCTTTGAGGGGCTGTATGCCGAGGTAGTCAACAGCGGTCTGGTGGAACAGTTACAGCGGGAATACAGTATTAGCGTTGCCGGTCCGTCTACTATGGCGGCGATTCTGAACGCCCTGCAAATGGGCTTCCGCACCCTTGCCATTCAGAAGCACAGCCATGAAGCATGGGTGGTGCTGGGAGCAGTCCGCGGGGAATTCGAAAAATTTGCCGGCACAATCGAAAAGGCACAGAAAAGCCTGCAGGGAGCCGAACAGCAGCTGGAACTTCTGGCAGGCACCCGCACCCGTGCCATTGTCCGTCAGCTGCGGGAAGTGGAACGCTTACAGCCGGAGGAACTGCGAAAGTAATCAAGGCAATACCGCACAAAGTCGCCAGACGCTCTTTGTGCGGTATTGCCTCAAGACAGACAAATGCCGCCCATTCCCAACAAGGGAACAGGCGGCATTTTTACGTGAAGACAGGTTCTTATTCTTTTGAGGTGTCCTTTTCGGCTTCCGTTCCCTTTCTGGAAACGCGGCTGCGGAGGGACTGCACAGATTTTCGGATATGCCACTGCCGCGGTTTGGGCGTGGACTTATTCTCCGGTGAACCGGTGCTGCCGGTGGTCTTTTCCCGAATCACGGTGTAAATGATAGACATGATCGGAACGCCGACGATCATGCCCAGTACGTTGAACAAGCCGCCGCCCACAGTGATGGCGAACAGCACCCAGATTGCCGGCAGTCCGACAGAAGTGCCAACCACACGGGGGTAGATCAGGTTGCTGTCGATCTGCTGGACAATGATAACGATAATGACAAATGCAATGGCATGACTGGGCTTGATCATCAGCAGGATCAACGCACAGGGAATAGTACCCATCCACGGTCCCACATAGGGGATCATGTTGGTGATGCCGATGATAACCGCGATCATCATGGGGTATTCCAGTCCGCCGATACTCATGACACAGAAAATCAGCACGCCCAGAATGAACGCATCAGACAGCTGTCCGCTGACGAAATTAGAGAACGTGGAAAAAGTCAGTCTGCCGTAGTGGGCAACCTGTTCGTAGTGCTTTTTCGGCAGGAAATGCCGGAAAATCAGCTTTGCCTGTCTGCGGAGTTTGTTCCGTCCGGCGAGGACATATACGGAGAAGATCAGCCCGATGAAAAAGTCAATGACACCGCCGATCAGCCCGCTTGCCCATGTACTCAGTGTGCCCACTGCGTCCGGAATGTAGGTGGTCAGGCTCATTAACTTGGTGCGGAGCATTGCGGGATTGATGTCGTTGTCCTGTAACAGTTTGAGAATCTGTTCGCCGCGGTCGCTGTTCAGGAATTTCATGATATTGTTGTAGTATACCATGATGTTGTCCCCGAAGTCGCGGATACTGGTGATGAACTGCGGCACAATGATCCAGATGACAATGCTGAGCAGTGCCAGCATGAGGAAGTATGCACAGAACACCGCCATTGCACCGGCAGGGAACCGCGGGAATTTTTGCTGTACCTTGCGGAATAGCTTGTCGATCTGACAGGTGGGACGGTATAGGACAAATGCGATGACCAGCCCGATGGTGATCGGCCGCAGGACATCGAACACATAGGCGAGCAGTCCGGTGAAGATTTCCCGCTTGATGAACAGGAACGCCACCAACAGCAGCACTACGCCGCTGAAGATGATCGTTGCCGCCCACTGTTTGTTGACAAAGTCCCACTTGCGGACTTTTTTTTCGTCTTCCTTTTGAGAATCCGTCATGGTTTCGGTTTCGTTTGGTTCTGTTGTCATAATGCCCTCCTTTGGAATGGCGGCGGGTGATTTCAGATTCGCTTGTTTAGGAAACACTGCATAAAGCCCGCCTGACGGCTTTGCACGCAATCTGCTTGCAGATTTTCCGTCATATTGCCCAGAAATCCCTTGCCATACGGCAGTATGCCTGCGGAATTTCTATGCAATCTGCCGAAAAATCTGACTACGCATCTTACGCACAAGCTTTATGCAGTGTTTCCTTTGTATTTTCAAAATGGTTGGGGAATGTATCGGAATAAGTCCCTGAAAGGACAGCGATCCACGGAAAAAATTACCCAACAACCTCTTTCGCAACGGCGACAGTTTCCATGGCATCTTTTGCATAGAAGTCTGCCCCGATCTTCTCGGCATAGTCCGCAGTTAGAACTGCACCGCCGACAACGATCTTGCAGTCCGGACAAGACTGCTTCACCAGCTGAATGGTTTCTTCCATGGCTCCCAGCGTGGTGGTCATCAGTGCCGACAGTCCCACCAGCTTCACATCGTGTTCCTTTGCGGTGTCTGCCACCAACTGGCACGGCACATCACGCCCCAAGTCCAGCACGGTGTAGCCGTAATTTTCCAGAAGCACCCGTACAATATTCTTGCCGATGTCGTGAATATCGCCCTTGACAGTGGCGAGAACGATCTCCCCGCGGCTGACCGGAGCCGCATTGCGTTCGATCAGGGTAGTCTTGATGACTTCGAATGCCGCCTGTGCCACGCTGGCAGTCTGGATCAGCTGGGGCAGGAAGATCTTTCCCTGTTCAAACAGCTTTCCGGCACTGTCCAGTGCGGGGATCAGAATCTCGTTGACCACTTCCATGGCATCTGTGGTTTCCAGCAGCTGGGCAGTGATTTTTGCCCCCTCGTTTTTCAGTCCGTGGGACATGGCATAGGGCAGGTCTAACGTTTCCGGAGCCTTTTCTGCGGCAGGCTTCGCCGCAGCGGCAGGCGTTGCGGCTGCTGTGGCAGTGGGCATGTTGGCATACGCTTCCTCTTTGGCGGCACAGTTTACGTCAAAGCCGCGGAGCAGCCGGAATGCCCGCACTGCCTCTGCCATAGAAGCAATGTTAGGGTTGATAATGGGCAGATCCAGCCCGTTTTCCAGAGCCATGGTGAGGAATGTGCGGGTGACTGCCTCACGGTTCGGCAGACCAAAGGAGATATTGGACACACCCAGAACGGTTTTCAGTCCCAGTTCCGTCTTGACCCGATGCAGAGCCTCCAGCGTTTCCCTGGCACCGTCCTGTTCGGCAGAAGCCGTCAGAGTCAGGCAGTCAATGTACACGTCCCGTTTCGGAATCCCCAGTGCAGTGGCACGGTCGAGGATCCGCTTGGCAATGGCAAACCGGTCGGCTGCCTTTTTGGGAATGCCGTTTTCGTCCAGCGTCAGCCCGACAACTGCGGCACCGTATTTCTTGACCAGCGGCAGGATGTTTTGCAGGGAAGCTTCTTCGCCGTTGACGGAGTTGACAATGGGCTTGCCGTTGTACACCCGCAGAGCCGCCTCCATGACCGCCGGAATGGTGGAGTCCAGCTGCAACGGTGTGCCGCCGATCGACTGCAACGCCTTGACTGTGCGGATCATCATGCCCTTTTCGTCAATGCCCGGCATGCCCACGTTTACGTCCAGCAGGTCGGCACCGGCATCTACCTGCTGTACTGCCTGATCCAAGATGTAGTCCATGTCGTTTGCCTGCAATGCCGCCTTGAACCGCTTCTTGCCGGTGGGGTTGATGCGTTCGCCGATAATGCGTGGCTGGTCGATCAGCACCACTTCGGAAGCGGAGCAGACTGCCGCCGGAATCTCGATGTTTTCCCGCCTGGGGATCTCTGCTTCTTCCAGCAGATCGTATGCGGCTTTGATGTGTTCCGGCGTGGTGCCGCAGCAGCCGCCGTAAACCGTAACGCCCAGCTGTGCAAACTTCACCACTGCCTGTGCGAATTCCGCAGGGTCTACCAGATATTCACCGGTGACCGGATCCGGCAGTCCGGCGTTGGGCTTTACCACCAGCGGCAGCGTTGTCCACTTTGCCATTTCTTCCACAATGGGAAAGAGTTCGTCCGGACCCAGGGAGCAGTTCACGCCCACCGCATCGGCTCCCAGTCCCTCCAGCGTCATTGCCGCAGAAGCGACGGTACAGCCGGTAAAGGTGCGGAGATTCGGCTCAAAGGTCATGGTGCAGATCACCGGCTTGTCGGAGTTTTCCTTTGCCGCCAGCAGTGCCGCCTTGGTTTCGTACAGGTCGGTCATGGTTTCGATGACGATCAGGTCTGCGTCCTGTCCGGCGAGGACTTCTTCACGGAAAATGTCGTAGGCTTCTTCAAATGTGAGTGTGCCCAGCGGTTCCAGAAGCTGTCCGATCGGACCGATGTCCAGAGCCACCTTGGTGTCCGTGCCGGCACAGGCTTTTCTGGCACAGGCAATGCCGGCAGAGATGAGTTCCTGCACGGAATAGCCGGATTTCGCCATTTTGTGCCGGTTTGCTCCGAACGTGTTGGCGTAGATGATGTCCGACCCTACAGCCACAAACTGTTTCTGTGCGGCAATGATGCGTTCCGGTTCGGTGATGTTGTACACCTCCGGCAGTGCACCTACGGGCATGCCGCCCTTTTGCAGCATGGAGCCCATGCCGCCGTCTAAGCGAATGAATTTACGATGCGGAAATAGGGAAGAAAGCATAGGAGAGTGTCCTTTCCAGAAAGTGATTCAATAGTTTTTTACAGCACATGATAATACACATAAATATCCTGATACACGCCGCTTTTCAGCAGAAAGCCGCCGGGGATCACGCCCACACGCTGGAATCCCAGCTTGGTGTACAGCTGAATTGCACGGTCATTGCCCTTGACTACGGCGTTGAAAATCAAAATGCGGTAGCCCAGCTCTCTGGCAGTTTTCAGGGAGTGCTTCACCAGCCCTTCTCCGATTTTTATGCCCCGCATTTTCGAGGAAACGGCATAGCTGGCATTGGCGTGATGTCCGCATCTGCCCACGTTGTTGGGGTGGAGGATATACAGACCGGCAACCTCGCCGTTCACCTTTGCCACGCCGACAAAGTCCTGCTTCCCAAAGAATTCCACGCCGGTTTTGTGGTTCAGTTCGTCTAACTGTGGGAATGCTACGCCGTCATTGACCACCTCGTTCCAGATCTCGATCATGGCATCGACATCGGCTTCGGTATATGGTACGATTTCGTATTCCATAAGATAAGGCTCCTTTTGTTGTCCGGAACATGCTGTATGGATACATGCTCAGATAGCACAATATGGACACAGGTGTCTGTGTCCATGTTGAAAGTGGTTTTAACAATGCGTACCGTCCTTTCGGAACATACAGGTTTCCCGCATGCGGCAGGTGGCACAGCCTCTTGCCCCTTTTTTCAGCGGGTGATCTGCCAGTCCGATGATCGCGGTCACGGATTTTCGCGGAATGAGAATGTGCTCGGCGGTGACTGTCAGCCCCAGCCGCTTTTCCGCGTCCAGCAGCCGGAGGATCTCCGGCTGGAGAGAAAGCGGCAAATCGCCGTATCCGGGACTGAACCGCCATGTAAAATAAGTGTCCGGCAGCTGTTCCCGAAAGCATTCTTCCGCACGGTTGCAGACCTGTTCAATGCCGGCACTGGCAAGAGCGTCCATTGCCAGCGAACGTGTCATATCGGAGATGCCAGCACGGTGGATCAGCTGATCCGCCTGTCCGGAGAGGGTTGCCGCCATGAGGAGCATGCGGTCGCATTCCGCCAGATGCCGTGCAATGTCCTCACCGGTCAGCTGCATGCCGCCGGCGGAAAGTGTCCCCGCTTCCCGACACAGGGGCAGTACCCGATAGACTACGCGGGGCTGTACCGTCCGGCGAAGCTGCTGCTCGCAGGTGTCCACGACAGTCCGCAGGGTTTCGTCCGGTTCTGCGGGGCAGCCCATATAGCGGAGAGCCTCCTGCTTGTCGATCGCCTCCAGCGGCAGGGTCAGTATTTCGGAGCCGCCTTGATGATGCCGCTTACCGCTTCGCTGATCTTCCGTGCCACATAGGGATTGTTCATGGTGTACAGGTGAATGCCGTCTACGCCGTCGGTCACCAGATCGACGATCTGGTCAATGGCATAGGCAATGCCTGCGTCCCGCAGAGCCTCGGGATTGTCCTCGAACCGCTGTACCATTTTGGTAAACTTTCGGGGCAGGCTGGCACCGCACATGGTGACCATACGCTCGATCTGTTTCCGGTTGGTCACCGGCATGATGCCGGCTTCAATGGGCACGTTGACACCAGCACGGGCTGCCCGATACCGGAAGTCGTAGAAGGAATCGTTGTCGAAAAACAGCTGGGTGATGAGGTGGCTTGCACCAGCATCGACCTTTTCTTTCAGGTGACGGATGTCCGTGTCCATGTTGGGAGCTTCGGGGTGGCACTCCGGATAGCAGGCTCCGGCAATGTCGAACCCGCCGAAGCTGCGGATATAGCTGATGAGGTCGGCAGCGTGGACGAAGTCCATTGCCGGCTCCATGCCCTCTACGCGGTCGCCCCGGAGAGCCAGCACATTTTCGATGCCGTTTTCCTGAAACTGTTTCAGAATGTTGTCGATCTGCTCCTTGGTATAGTGGATACAGGGCAGATGTGCCATCGGCAGTACGCCGTAGTGCTCTTTCAGCCGCCGTGCAATGGCGAGGGTGTTTTCCCCGTTGCCGCTGCCGCCGGCACCAAAGGTCACGCTGATGAAGTCCGGCTTCAGATCCTGTAAGGCTTCCAGCGTGTCATAGACAGTTTCAATGGGAGAAGTTTTCTTCGGCGGAAAAATTTCAAATGAAAAAACGGTTTTTTCGGAAAATAACGATGCGATTTTCATGGTGTTGTCCTTTCTGCGGCAATTTGCGGTATTGCCTATAATGATATTGTTTATATTATAGCATAATTGTAGGTATTTGAGTAGACGGGAAAATCGTATCGCTTGTTATCAATTTTTCCTATGGCAGATTCGGGTTAATCGGCAGCCTGCCGGAACCAGTCCCATTCCTCTGGTGAGTACCGTTCCCGGAGAACTTTGCCATGCTGTGCTTCATAATCCTGCAGCAGCTGCGGTGCTTCTTTCAGAAAATCTTCACCACGTTTGCGGTGGCTCCCATTTTCAGAGAAAAATCCCATATCCTCATAGCAAAGGGGATAGACCTGTTCCAGAGCAATTTTTTCCGGCGGCAATTGCAACTGTTTCAACAGCAGTTCTCTGCGGATTTCCGGCAGGGTGATGCCGTCTGAGGCAGCTTTTGCTGATTGCCGTACTGGTTGCTCCGGCAGCCAGACATAGCCATTTTTCTGCCGTATCGGAAACTTGGTGCATGCCAATGTGGGATACAGGCGGGCATACCGCCGCAGCTTTTCCTTGGAATCTACTAGCAAAAGCTTGCCGTACTGTGCCGTCAGTTTTTCGAAGTTCGGCTCCGTCAGCGGCTGCGGCTGGTCGCCTAAGGCAGTCGCCGTTTCCCGCAGGAACTGCTCCGCCTGTACGAAAAAGGCATCTCGTTCCAGCTGGGGCAGTGCTGCCAATGCTTCTTTTGCCAGCGGCAGCACAGTAAATACCAGCCGTGTCCCCAGCAGCCAGCACCAGTCCGCAGCTTGTTCCGGAGCACATTGCCGCAGTTGGTCGGCTATGGTTTGCAGCAGCTGCGGCGTGACCTTGCCGGACTCCCACTTCCACGGCAGGAAATCTTTCCCCAGCGGTTCGGGGTATTCCGGCTGGCACAGCTGCATCTCTCCGGAAAAGAGAATCCCCTT
>ENA-ORUX01001383-ORUX01001383.1-human-gut-metagenome-genome-assembly--contig:-NODE-1383-length-18969-cov-8.452733_pt1 | contig 18969 bp, 18 predicted proteins | sample MGYA00242087_ERZ509225 | MGnify/ENA primary metagenome ERZ509225 (study PRJEB26280, sample SAMEA2338864) | human gut metagenome | biome: human gut; feature: human-associated habitat; material: faeces... | reverse complement strand
GACCTCATATAAATGGGTTTTACGGAGATTCGCCGTGTACGTACGTACCGGAGGAATGGCGGCAGGTCGAGTAAATCCCATTACTGGTACGTATGTACGCAGCAAAAGAGCGTAAAACGCTCGTTATAGAAACAGCACGCATCCTCTCGTTCGGGTTGTTTCTATGTCCACAGGTTTTTGAAAAAGTGTCTGTGGACACCGGCTGCAAGAGGAAGTTGACACAGAACGGCTCCATGCAGACGGGCTGACCATGGGAAAAGGCGCAGACATTTTCGCTTTGGTCAGCAGAGGTCGCCGCAGTGACCGCATCCCCTCTCGGGAGAGCCCACGGCACTTTGCAGCCAGTATGGATGAAAGTGTAATAGTGGGTTATTACACTTTGAAAAAGTGCCGTTCTCCAGCTCTCCGCTGTCTGCAAATTTCAAAGAAAGGAAAAATCCAATGGCAAGAAATGATGGAATCCACCGCACCGTAGCCCGGAATCAGGACTTGGAAACACCGGCTGATGTGGCAAAGGTACAGGAACACAATAAGCGTGAAAAGGACAGCTACAGCAATCAGGACATCGTACCGGAACGCACTTCTCTGAACATTCATTTCAAAGCATCCGCGGACGATTATGTAAAAATGTTTGAGCAGATGGAACAGGACGGTGTAATCTCCACAAGAGGTCTGAAACCGGATGCCGTCAAATACGGTGAGTTGATCTTTGATGTGAACTCTGCTTACTTCTACAATCACGGCGGCTATGAATTTGCAAAACAGTTTTATGCCGATGCCTATAAAGCCGCCGTGGAGATCGTAGGCGGTGAGCAGTATATCCTATCCGCTGTGATGCACGCCGACGAGCGCAACCAGGCAATGTCCGAAGCTCTGGGCGAAGATGTGTACCACTACCACCTTCATGTGGTTTATATCCCGGTGGTAGAGAAGCAAATTCTGTGGTCGAAGCGATGTAAGGATGAATCCCTCCGGGGAACGGTAAAGGAAACGATCACGCAGGTCAGCCGCAGTAAAAAATGGGAGTCCAAGCCGGTGCTTGACAAGGATGGTAATCCAATGTTGAACGCAAAAGGAAAAAAGATTTTGAAGTCGTCCTACAGTGTGTTGCAGGATGACTTTTTTCATTTCATGCGAAATGCCGGATATCCTGCCAGAGCTGCGCTCCCTTACTGCCGGGTGACACGGACGTGATTTTTGTAATAAAGTCATCAGCTGAGTGCTCGCGGGCTCCGGCCATACCTTTGCGAAGGTCGTAGGTCGCCTCCGGTGTGCAGAGCAGGAAGCAGTCAGCGTCCAAGTCTCTCGGCGAGATTTCCAGCATCGGGTGCGTCTCTTTGAGGGTAGATGTAATGTTCTTGGAGTCGCGTCTGCGGACGGCAAAGCTCTGGTAGGCCTTGGCGGCAAGGAACTCCTGATAGGCCTCCATCTGTTCGTCGCTCATCAGCTGTTCAGCTTTGGCCTTGGATGTGTTATCAAGGATTTCCTGCGCTCCGCAATTTTTGAGCTTCTGTAGAGCCTCCATCATATTTCGATTGGCTTCTGCGAGCTGCCTGCGGGTGAGTTCATGAGCGACGGCCTGTGCGCCGGGCTCTGTTTCCTGCCAGTAGTGATCGCTGTATCGGATAAAGTGGGTGGCCGGTGAGTAGCGCAGCTCGTTTGCAAAATACTTCGAGAGCACCTCAGCCTGTCCCACATCGGAAAAGTCCTCCGGCTTATAGCTGTTCTCGTCGTTATAGACCTCTGGAGGGACATATCCGTCCTCACGACAGATCTTGGAATAAAAGCGCTGGGCGCTGTGCCAGATTGTATTAAGCTCGCTGTTATCCAGAGGCGGCACGCAGGTCGCGGCCTTTTCCAGAAAACTTTGGTAGGCTTTTTCTGTATCGCCGTATTTCTTAATGACGATACCGGCAAAGCGGGACATGGTAGCATTACGGCTTCCTTCCGGGATCACGACATCTTTCTCGTGGCCGCCGGGCAGGTCTGCATCGAACTCGTCGTCATTAAAAAAATCCGTGAGGTTCATGCGACCGGGATATTCTGGATGCCTGCACAGCTGTATATAAACAGCTCGAACTTGACGATCAGATTAAGTTTAAGAGCGCAGCTAAATCGTTCGTGCGTACATATGGCTTCCTTGGTGCAATCCTTCCTTATGGAAATGTTGACTGGGAGAAGCTGTCAATCTTCCTGAACTTGCTGATACTGAAACTTCCATCGCCTCGTGACGATGATCTTTCGGAGGGCATCCTTCAGACGATAGATCTGAGCAGCTACAGAAATGAAGCGCAGGAGGCCATTGCTATTAAGCTGGAGGATGCTGATGCAGAAATTGCGCCGGTACCTGCAGGCAAGGTAGGCCATATCGTTGAGCCGGAAATGGATCTGCTTTCCAAGATCATCATGGACTTCAACGACATGTTCGGAAATATAAACTGGAACGATGCAGATAATGTACAGCGTCAGATTCTGGCCATCCCGGAGATGGTGTCAAAGGATAAGAAATATCAGAACGCCATGAAGAACTCTGATGCTCAGGAAGCGCGTACCGAAAGCGAGCGTGCTCTGCAGGCGGTTATCTTCTCTATCATGGCGGACAACATGGAGCTCTTCAAGCAGTTCCAAGACAATCCGTCGTTCAAGAAATGGCTTTCTGATCTGGTGTTTAACCTTACCTACAATCCGGAGGGCAAAGAGTACGTGATGCCGGGTGCTGAGCAGAAGTCAGTGACATACGATTTTAATCCGCAGCAGGATTTGATGATGGTAGCTGAAGATCCGGCACCTTATGGTGAAAAGAAAGATGACGACTAATTACAGGGAGGTGTATGGGCGTTGGAACTCACAAAAACTGTAAAGGATAAAACTTTTGATGATTACTTTACAGAGGTCGATCACAGCGAAAGCATCAGTGAAGATCGACCGGGGTCAATGCGCCTTTTTTACCTCAATGTCAGAAGCGGAAAAATCAAGATAGCTGATCTTGAGAAATTCACGATGCTGAATATTGGCCGCTATGTATTTTCGCGGGCAAAGCAGGAGCAATATGAAAAGGCCGGGAATCTGGATGCAGTCATGCAGCAGGCTCTCCGTATTATGCGTAAACGTGGTGCAGCTGATGCCAAGGGAACCGGAAACGAGCTCGGTGAGATTATGATTTATGCTTTTCTTGAGGAGAAGCTAAAGGCATATAAGCTACTCAGCAAAATCGAGCTAAGTACGGATGCCGCGCAATATTTGAGTGAGGCTGATGGTATCCATTTCCTGTGTTCTGACGGTACCAGCGGATCGTATAACCAGATGGTATTCGGTGCTTCAAATATTGTCGGAGAGATTAAGGATGCCATAGATCAGGCTTTTGAGATCATCAAGAAAATCAGTGCCCATGAGGATGATGAGGTTTATATGATTGAAAAGACCGTCCTCGACCGTTTTTATGATGAAGATGATCTGGCAGTCTTGAAAGAGTATGTTGTACCAGAGGAAGGAAAGAAGGCCAAGTACGCAATATCTTATGGCGTATTCTTGGGATACAATTTCGGCATTCTTCCTTCAGGCCGTAGCGATGATGAATTGCTGGATATTATGCAGGAGAAGCTGGAACAGGACGCACAGCAACACGCTGCATACATCTCGCAGAAAATAAAGGACTGCGGGCTGGAAAACCACGCATTCTATTTTTACCTGCTTCCGCTGAATGATGCGGAGACCGAAAAGAAAACGATAATGCAGCACGTATTGGATGGAGATGTTGACCTATGAGCGGTGAAAAGAGAACACTCGGTGCCGCCATATTTGCCGACATCGAAGATAACGAATACTTGAATAAGATTCATGAGAAGGTGCTGTATAACTATGCCCTGCGACTGCTTCAACTTACCAAGAAGGAACCACTGCCTTTCGACCAGAAGGAGAAGCGTGATGCGTTGCGTTTCGCTGATCTGCTATCGAAGTCCAATGATCCTGAAAAGGCAAATGCTCATAAAATCTGGGCGCAGGAAATAGTAATCCTCTTGAATGAGCTTTACCCGGAGGACACACTGATCAAGCTTTATGCCGGAGATGTCTTTTCAAGCATAGGAAACCACAAGGGCATAGAACACATTAATTCCGAATATCAGGACATTACTGCGCTGGAGAGGTTTTTCTCAGAATTTAGGGATGACTATCTTACAATTCCCGCCGAACCGGATGAGAAGTTTTTTGCTGCTCAGAAAACAGCCTATGATCATTTGACCGATGATTGTTTCAGCTATTCTGCTCCAACTTCTATGGGAAAGTCCTTCATCATGCGGATGTTTATCAAGAATGAGGTCATCCACGGCGCACAGAAAAACTATGCTCTGATTGTGCCGACAAAGGCACTCATAAACGAAGTCCGTGGCAAAGTTATTGATGACCTTGGTGAAAACGGAAACCTTGAGAAAATCAATTACCTCGACCGCTGCAATTATCGTGTGGTAACTGCGGCCAGTGATATTGCATTGGAGGAGGAGCACAATTATATCTTCGTTCTTACACCGGAACGTTTGCTGTATCTGTTGATAAGTCAGCCGAAGGTACAGATAGACTACCTGTTTATCGATGAGGCACATAAATTGTCCGGCAAGAACAGCCGTGCTCCGTTTTACTACAAGGTTGTGGATATGCTTTTGAAACGAGAGCCTAAGCCACACTTTATCTTCGCCTCTCCGAACATTCCGAATCCGCAGGTTTATCTCCGGATGATGACAGATATAGAGGCTGGTGATGATAGCAAACTGGCAATTACATACTCACCAGTTGTTCAGGTAAAGTTCCTTGTAGATCTGAAGAATCACGAAATTCAGGTTTATAACGAGCATAACGGAAAACGTATTCACGTTGCGAATATACGCGACCGTGGCGGCAGAAATGCTAACCTTACAGATATTCTGCTGAAATTTGAAAAAATGAATAAAGACCTGCCGGAAGATATGCGAAAGCAGACAATCGTCTACTTCAACGGCAGAAATAAGGCAATCGATGCTGCTCGGAGATTTTCTGACGCACTTGGGTATGATGGCATTAAGAATGATCCTTTGCTGGAAACACTGTCTAAGGATATCCGTCAGGAAGTTCATGGGGACTATTTCCTTGCCGACATGATTCGCAAGGGCATCGCTTACCATATAGGCTATCTTCCCGCTTCGATTCGGGCAAGGATAGAGACGCTGTTTCAGGAAGGGCATATAACGATTATGTTCTGCACCAGCACTTTACTGGAAGGCGTTAATTTGCCAGCAGACAATCTTTTCATTACGGACAACAAGATATTCCGTAGCGAGATGGAGCCGGTCGATTTCAGAAACCTGATAGGCCGTGTCGGCAGAATCAGTTTCAATCTTTTCGGGAATGTATATTTTGTTACCGATGAAGAAGAAACAGTAAAGGCCGATGACTATGTCAGGATGCTGCAGGAGAAGGTGCCGGAACAGGTGCTTTCCATCGCTACGAATCCGAAGGTTCTCAAGAAGGTTGAGAAGAAGTATGTAGCTGACATTCTTAAAAGTGGTAGCTCTGTAATTCCACAGCGTGTTAATGAGAATGGCGATCCTCTTCAGTCAGAAGAGTCCTATATCATGATGCGTAAGTTTGGCCTTATTCTGCTCAGGGATATTGTTGAAGATAAGGATACGCTTGTGCGTCGAGAGTTCAAGCCATTCCTGACAGATGAGGATGAAAAGAAAATCCGCGATAAATTCAAGAATACAGAGACAATCCCGGACGACGACATAAACACATCTGTTGACCAGACAAAACGTCTCATTATGGCTATAAAGAATAATGATCTGCGTTATCCTGAAGTGAAGGATGGTTATTTCAGACACGATGTGGTTTTGGAGTTTTTGAAGAAGCTGAGCAATGTTTTCCAGTGGAAAATATATGAATCAAGCACACTTGGAAAGGATAGTCTGCTGAGCTGGTACGCGGTTATCCTCTGTGAATGGATGGAAGGAAACGGCCTGAACTACATCATGCGGGCAGCCTTGAAACACCATCGTGAGAAACCGGATGACTTCTGGATCAACAGATATACCAAGGGCGTGTATGACGATACCTCATTAATCCATCGCAATATTGTTTTTGCTGATACGTTGGAAGTGATCGAAAATGTCATCCTGTTTAGCATATCGAACTACTTCCTGCGATTTTCAAATGAGTTCAGGCGCATTAAGGGCGATGATGAGCTGGACGCCAATAACTGGTATGAATACGTGGAATATGGCACCACAAATCCGCTGACGATCCTTTTGCAGAGAAATGGATTTTCTCGTGAGTCTGCGAGATTTATCAAGGAAAATCCGGAGTATGTCGTGAAGGACGGCAGCACCGGGAAGTTAAAACTGAAGGCCTCGTTATCAAAGTGTGGTCGAACCAGCGTGGAGAACGAAGTCGAATATATCCGGCAGAATGTTCCGGGAATCTTTGTAGGCGAGGAGGAATAAAGACAGATGAAGGGTTCAGAATGCAAATTCGTTAAATACATGGAGGGTTCGGACAAGCGGTTTGTCATTCCGGTTTATCAGAGAAACTATGACTGGAAAACCGAAAACTGCAAGCAGCTGTATGATGATCTTGTAAAGATCATCAAGGGGAACCGGAAGAGTCACTTTTTCGGGAGTCTTGTTTCTGTTTATAATCCGGATGGACATAATGAGGAGTTCCTGATCATTGATGGCCAGCAGCGTCTTACGACAGTTTCGCTGTTGTTTCTTGCCATGTATAACCTGATGGATAAGGGTGTCATTGTGCCGGAAACTGCAAATCTGAAGCAGCGGATTTTTGAGGAATATCTCGTAGACAAGTGGAAGCCGAAGGATACCCGTATCAAGCTCAAACCGGTAAAGAATGACCAGACGGCTTTCGGGAAGCTGTTCTCTGATCCGACGGAGCATATCCGCGAATCTAATCTGACTGTGAACTACGATTATTTTTATGACCGCATTCAGAAACAGGAAATCACCATCGATCAGCTTTACGATGCGATCTGCTGTCTGGAAATTATAAATATTCGTCTGGATATGGACGACAATCCTCAGCTCATTTTTGAGAGTCTGAACTCGACCGGTCTTGACCTCAGCGAAGGTGATAAGATCAGAAATTTCATACTGATGGGCTTGCCTTCTAAGGAGCAGGAGGATTATTACGAGAAATACTGGAACAAGATTGAGGTCTGCACGAAGTATGATGTAAGCGCCTTTATCCGAGATTACTTGAGCGTGAAGCAGCAGGCCATTCCGCAGCAGAAGAAAATCTACGTCAATTTTAAGGACTTTGTGGAGCTTGGAAAAATCGAAACAGAACCACTCCTTGCTGAGATGCTGGCCTATGCAAAGCGGTACCAGATTCTCCTTGATGGTAATTCCGGCAGTGCTGCCCTTGACGCCTGCATTGACCGACTGAACCGTCTGGAGACGACGGTAACAAGGCCGTACTTCCTCGAAGTGCTGCGTCTATATAACGAAAACAAACTGACGTTGGCACAGGTCACTGAGATTTTCCTGACGACAGAGAATTACCTGTTCCGCAGGACGATGTGTGATCTGCCGACAAATGCTCTGAATAAAATTTTCCTCATGCTGCACCGAGAGATCATACGATACGACGGTACCGAGGATAACTATGTCGAGAAGCTCAAGTATGCACTTCTTTCAAAGAAAGAGCGTGCCCGCTTCCCGGACGATGTGGAGTTTAAGGCGGCATTTGAGGAACGTCCAGTTTATCTGATGAACAGCAAGAATAAGATTTACATTCTTGAGCGCTTCGAGAACTTCGGTACTTCTGAGGATAAGGATGTATACCGTCACTGTGACGACGGCACCTATTCGATTGAGCACATTATGCCTCAGCATCTAACGCCAGTATGGCAGAAGGAGCTGGGCGATGACTATGAGCAGATACATGAGCTGTGGTTGCATCGCATGGCAAATCTTACGCTGACGGCCTACAACTCGAAATACAGCAATAGCTCTTTCACTGAGAAGAAAACCATGCAGAACGGTTTCGATGACAGTGGTATTCGCATGAATACTTGGATTGCCAAGAAGGACAAGTGGACGCTGGCGGAGCTGGAGGAGCGCAGTGATTATCTCATGGGTCGGGCTTTGTCAATCTGGGCAGCACCTGTCACAGAATACAAACCGGAAGAAAAGCAGCTTGACACTTATACGCTTGAGGATGAAGGCGAGCTGACCGGACGACTGATTGCGAAGTTTACCTTTAAGAACACTGAACAGCCGGTAACGAGCTGGGTTGAGATGTTCCAGAAGGTTATTCAGATTCTGTATGCCGAGGATAAGGCCATTATCACTAAGCTGGCCATGTCGGAGGAGGAGAACATAGCTCTCCACTTCAATACAAATCAGGATGCGTTCACGAAGTCGCTTGAGATCGGCGATGGCATCTATGTATGGACAAACACCAGCACGCAGAGTAAGCTGTCTGTCCTGAGTCGTCTCTTCAAACTGTACGATGAAGATCCGGCAGACTTGGTATTTTATCTGCGTGATGAGAACGAGGCCAACGAGGATGAGCCGGGCAGCCGTTACGAGCTCCGGAGAAAATACTGGACATACGCGCTTCCGATTATCCAGAAGGCGCACGGCGAGGATGGCTCCTTCTCCAATGTTAATCCGGCAAGAGATAACTGGATCAATGGCTTCTTTGGTATAGGTGGCTTCTATCTTTGCTGCGTAGCAAACTTTGATGCAGCGCGGGCAGAGGTCGTATTTGGCAGAGGAAATAAGCAAGAAAACAAGGCTGCATTCGATAGCCTGTACACACATAAAGCAGAAATAGAATCTGCGCTGGGCACGACGCTCCAGTGGAACCGTGGCGACGACATTAAATCGTCCAAGGTATTCATTCAGCTGAATAACGTCAGCATCGAGAATGAGACCGATTGGCTCCAGATGGCTAACTTCCACGCTGATTGGACGAAGAAATTCTACGATGTGATTGTGCCGTTTATCAAGGGATGAGGAGGTGATCTGATGAGAGTTATCAAAAATTCAGCATGGGTGTACTACCTCGCCGATACAGATCCACATTTCGATGAAACAAAAGTTGGAAAATGGATGTATTTTTTCGGAGATAGGCAGTTTGTAGAAAAAATATGTAGGGAGGCAATTGAACAGAATATCGTTGAAGAGTGTAAACACAGTAATGCAGACGATGGTGTTTCTTGCTTTTACCTGAACGATGACGATCTTGAAGGCCATAGACGCGTCATTGAATTTTTCATCAAGAATGACCTGATCCGTAAAACGAAAAAAGGCAAGCTGTACAACATATCATTCAAACATGATACGCAGACACTTGCTGGTGAGTATGGGGATGATTACCATTCCGATATCAAGCTGGAAGAATTCGTGAATCTTGAGACCGGAAAATGGATTGGGTGACATCTGCAGAAGTGGAGGTTAGTTTTTCGATGAATAATGATATAAAAGCAATCGAAACTGAGTATGATGGACACAGATTTCGCAGTCGGCTTGAAGCACGATGGGCAGTCTTTTTCAATGCTATCGGCTTGACTTATGAATATGAGATCGAAGGATTTGAAATGGATGGAACCAGATATCTACCGGACTTTTATATTCCAAGCTTGAATAGGTGGTTCGAGATCAAAGGCAAACCGTTGAGTTTGGACGAAATAAAAAAGTGCGAAGAATTCTGTCGCAGACTTGATAATGAGAATATAAAGTACTCAGTCCTTATTGGGTCGCCGAATTTATGCGCCATACGCGTCGGAGACTTTTTTGGAATACTGGAATATGTCTGGGAGTGGCCGTCCGAAAAATATCCAGACAATTTTCGCATTCAAGTTCCCAAGGAGCTTATAGAGGATGAGTACTATTCCAGATTTGTAAAGGGCTTATGGGTTGTTCCTGATAAGACAGAAGAGGAAGTTGCGGTTGCTGCGATTGCAGCAGGAAAGGCAAGATTCGAATTTGGAGAAAAACCTGATGTATAAGGATTCTAATGTTGAGGCGATGGGATTTCAGACTTGTTCCCTCAGAGCGAAGCCTTGAAGCGGTCGGCGAATCTGTGCGTTTGCATATTATAAGTAGGAGCAAGGCCTTTGACCTGTTTCCGAGAATGTACAGGGGTAAAAATCGGTGTGTTTTACGGCAAAAACACGCTTTGATAAATTCCCGCGAACGAACGCGGATTTGGCTACACACTTGACATCAATCTGGAGCAATCGAGCCATGTCGAGGCCGTCTGCCTGCTCACCAAAGAGTGAATTGCAGCGCTGACCGTTCCGGAAAACTGCTGCGGCGGGATGAATGAAGCGCTTTGATCGACGAGTTGCGGCATTTGAATCATTTCCCCCTTGCAGACGCCGGAAAAAAGCGTATAATACAATCATTCAAGAAAAAACAGGGGAGCTCGTGCAGGCGGGCTGAGAGGAAGTGCTCCAACTTCGACCCTTTCACCTGATGCGGGTAATGCCGCCGTAGGAAGTTGACCTCATGGCTTTTTACAGGAGACGCCCGTTGTGGGCGCCTCCTGTTTTTTATTCAGAAAGGAGAAACAGATATGTTTCAGAAAATGCTCGAAAACGTGAGAGGCAAGTGCCCTCTCATCCACAACATCACGAACTATGTCACGGTGAACGACTGCGCCAACATCGTGCTGGCCTGCGGCGCGTCGCCCATCATGTCGGACGACCAGAGCGAGGTCGAGGAGATCACGACGATCTGCGGTGGATTGAACATCAACATCGGCACGCTCAACAAGCGCACGATCGAGTCGATGTTCCTTGCGGGCAAGCGCGCGAACGCGCTTTCTCACCCCGTCGTGCTCGATCCCGTGGGCGCTGGCGCGTCGAAACTGAGAACGGAGACGGCGCAGAAGCTCCTTGAAGAGGTCAAATTCACCGTCATCCGCGGCAACATCTCCGAGGTCAAGACCCTTGCCTCCGGCAGCGGCACGACCAAGGGCGTGGACGCTGACGTCGCGGACAAGGTGAGCGAGGAGAATCTCGACAGCGCGGTCGCGTTCGCCAAGGCCTTTGCCGAAAAGACGGGCGCGGTCATCGCCATTACCGGCGCGATCGACATTGTGGCGGACGGCAAAAAGGCCTACTGCATCCGAAACGGCCACCCCATGATGTCCTCCATCACGGGCACGGGCTGCCAGCTCTCCGCCATGACGGCGGCGTATGTGACGGCGAACCCCGAGCATCCGCTGGAGGCTGCCGCGGCGGCGGTCTGCGCCATGGGTCTTGCCGGCGAGATCGCGCACGCGCGCCTTTCCGCGCAGGACGGCAACTCCACCTATCGCAATTACATCATCGACGCCATCTACAACATGACGCCCGAACAGCTGGAGGAAGGCGCAAAGTATGAAGTGCGATAAGAAGACGATGTTGCTCTACGCCGTCACAGACCGCGCGTGGGTCGGCAGACAGAGCTTATACGAGCAGGTCGAATGCGCGCTCAAGGGCGGCGCGACCTGTGTGCAGGTGCGCGAAAAGAAGCTCGGCGACGAGGATTTCCTCGAAGAGGCGAAGCAGATCGCGGCGCTGTGCAAGCGCTACGGCGTGCCGCTGTTCATCAACGACAATGTGGACGTCGCTATCGCCTGCGGTGCCGAGGGCGTGCACGTCGGGCAGGAGGACATGGCCGCGGCGAAGGTGCGCGAAAAGGTCGGCAACAAGATGATGATCGGCGTTTCCGTCCACTCGGTCGAAGAGGCGAAGCAGGCCGTGCGCGACGGGGCAGACTGCCTCGGCGTGGGCGCGATGTTCTCGACCTCGACAAAGACGGACGTCGACGTGCTTCCGAAGGAAACGCTCAAGGCCATCTGTGACGCGGTCGATATTCCGGTCGTGGCCATCGGCGGGCTCAACAAGAGCAACATCCTCGAGCTTTCGGGCACGGGCGTGGACGGTGTGGCGCTGGTCAGCGCCATCTTCTCGGCGGAGGACATCGAAAGCGAATGCCGCGAGCTGCGCGCGCTGTCGGAAAAAATGGTGAACGCATGAAGCTCAAGTGCGTGATCTTTGACTTTGACGGCACGCTGTTCGACTCCATGTACCTCTGGGACACGGTGGCGGAGAGCTATGTGCGCTCGCGCGGCAAAGAGCCCAAGCCCACCGTGCGCGAGGAGGTGCGCGCGCTGAGCCTCTTGCAGGCGGCGGAGCACCTGAAAAAAGAGTATGACCTTGCGGAGACGCCCGAGGAGATCATGGCGGGCATCGACCGCATCATCGAGCATTTTTACCGCGACGAGGTGCAGCCAAAGCCGGGCGTTGTCCCGTTTTTGAAAGAGCTGCGCGCAAAGGGCGTCGACGTCTGCATCGCGACGGCGACAGACCGCTATCTCATCGAAGCGGCGCTGCGCCGCTGCGGCGTTGAGGCCCTCTTCGACGCGATCTTCACATGCAGCGAGGTCGGGCACGGCAAGGACGAGCCCGTCATCTTCCGCCGCGCGATGGAGCATTTTGGCGCGCAGCGCGGCAGCACCGTGGTCTTCGAGGACGCCATCCACGCCATTGAGACTGCGAAAAAAGACGGCTTTACCGTCGCGGCGGTCTTCGACGAGAGCGAAAAGCGCCAGGACGAGGTCAGAGCGCTGGCGGACTGCTATATCACGAGCTTTGAGCAATTGGAGCAATTCTGGGCAATGACCGCGGCGGACTAAAGCCGCGGCTTTGGGCGGCAGACCGGGGGCACCACTCTCTGTCGCATAACAAAAGAGATGCATTTTGAATCGAAAGGACGAAAAACGATGAAAACAGCATTATCCATCGCGGGAAGCGATTCCTGCGGAGGCGCCGGTATTCAGGCAGACATCAAAACGATGACGATGAACGGTGTTTATGCCATGACCGCGATCACCGCGCTCACGGCACAGAACACGACCGGCGTGAGGGCAATTCAGGAGGCAACGCCTGCATTCTTAAAAGAGCAGCTGGACGCGGTATTTGAAGATATCTTCCCCGACGCGGTCAAGATCGGTATGGTTTCGTCCTCCAATCTGATCCGCGTGATCGCGGAGCGGCTGCGCCACTACGGGGCAAAGAACATCGTGGTCGACCCCGTGATGGTCGCGACGAGCGGCTCGAGCCTGATGAAGACCGACGCGGTGCAGACGCTCATCGACGAGCTTCTGCCGCTCTCGACCGTCATCACGCCGAACATTCCCGAGGGTGAGATCCTCTCCAGTGAGAAGATCGAGAGCAAGGACGACATGGAGCGCGCCGCCAAGCGCATCGGCGACACCTACGGCTGCGCCGTGCTCTTAAAGGGAGGTCACCGCGTGAACGACGCCAACGACCTGCTCTACGCAGGCGGCGAGATGCAGTGGTTCGAGGGCAAGCGCATCGACAATCCCAACACTCACGGCACGGGCTGCACGCTCTCGAGCGCCATCGCGTCGAACCTCGCCAAGGGCTACTCGCTCAGCGAGTCCGTCGCGCGGGCGAAGGAGTACATCTCCGGTGCGCTGTCGGCAATGCTGGACCTCGGCAAGGGGGCGGGGCCCATGCAGCACAATTTTGACCTGCGGGGCGAGTTTGCAAAGGAGAATACCAAGTGAAAACATCTGAAAGACTGCTGAACGCCAGCAAAACGATCTGGGACGCCTACAACGAGCACCCCTTTGTGCTCGGCATCCAGAACGGCACGCTGGAGCGTGATAAGTTCCGCTACTACATCATGCAGGACTTTCTGTATCTCAAGGACTATGCCAAGACCTACGCCGTGGGCGTCGCCAAGGCGAAAAGCGTCGAGACGGCGAACCTCTTCGCCAAGTACATCAACGTGATGAACGGCGAGCTGGACGTGCACAAGGGTTACATGGGTAAGTTTGCAGTGACGCAGGAGGAGATCGGCGCGATGAAGCCCTCGCTCGATAATCTCTCCTACACGTCGTACATGATCCGTGTCGCCTATGATGAGAGCGAGGTCGAGGTTTTGGCGGCGGTGCTCTCGTGCGCTTACAGCTACGAGGTCATCGCCAAGAAGATCGTTGCGAACCGCCCCGAGTCGGTCGACGACCCGTTCTATGGCGACTGGATCCGCGGCTACGCCTCAGACGGGTACGCCGCGGGCAATGTTATCCTGATCGAAACGCTCGACCGCCTGTCCGCGCACTATACGGAAGAGCAGCTCCGGCATTTGGAGGACATTTTCATCGTCTGCTCGCGCTACGAGATGGCTTTCTGGCAGATGGCATGGGAGATGAGACAGTGAGCGAGAAAAAACGCTGCGTGATCGTCGGCGGCGCGGACATCGGCGACTATGCGCGCGTAAAGCAGTACTTGAGGGAAGATGATGCCGTCGTCTTCTGCGACAGCGGCCTCAAGCACATGGAGGCGCTGGGGGTGAAGCCCGCGCTGATCGTCGGCGACTTTGACTCGCACTGCAATCCGCACCTCGATGTAGAGACCATCGTGCTCCCGTGTGAAAAGGACGACACCGACACGGTGTTTGCCGTCAAGACGATGGTGCAGCGCGGGTATGACGACTTTTTGCTCATCGGCGTCATCGGCGCGCGGCTCGACCACACGCTCGGAAACGTGTCGATCCTGCTCTACCTCGATTCGCTCGGCAAAAAGGCGGAGATCGTGGACGACTATTCGGAGATGCAGATCGTCTCGAAGGACGAAGTCTCCATCGAGGATAAGTACCCGTTTTTCTCGCTGCTCAATATCACGGGCTGTGCGAGGGGGATTACGATCCGCGATGCGAAGTACCCGCTCGACGGCGCGGAGATCACGTGCGAATACCAGTACGGCGTGAGCAACGAGGTCCTGCCCGGAAAGACCGCGAAAATCTCCGTGCGGGATGGAAAGCTCCTGCTTATCAAAATTTGCAGACAGTAAGTGAAACGAAAAAAGCAGCAGACCGACGGCCTGCTGCTTTTTGCTGCGTTTGGATCGTTATTTCGCGCTGGGAGAGGCGACAAGAAACAGCATGTCGCTGCCACCCTCGCTTTCAGGGAACGCGCCGTACATCGTGAAGTTGTACATCAGGCGCTCGGCGGGATAGATGCCGTAGCCGTCCTGATTGTGGTCGGTAGTGTCGTAGGAGTCGGCGACGAGGAAGACGTCGTCGTTCTCATTTTCCGTGCCCATCGTATCGTAGCCGATGATGGTCTGCCAGTGGCCGCCCCAGTCGTTCCAGCAGATCATAACGGGCTTGCCTTCGCTCAGCCAGCCCTGAATATCGTCGAGCCAGATGCCGTCGGGATAGTCGTTGGAGGATATTATATCAAAACCGCCTACGCCGTTGAAAATGTCAATGGCCTGGTTGAGTGTGGTGCCGGGATAGCCCTCAAGCTCCGTGCCGTCGAGCGAGTGGCGCAGCGCCGCGAGGGACTCTTCGTTCCAGTCGCCGAGCGCATCGTACCAGTCGAGTACCATCAGCGCCGCCGTCACGCCGCAGGACCATTCGCTGGTCTGCTGCATGGTCCTGAAGTGGGTCAGCACGGTCAGCGTGTCCGTGGACTCCATGTTGTAGACGTCGGGGTGGACGAAGTAGGGCGAGTTTTCATGGTCGCCGCTGCGTTCCACGGAGTCCGCGCCGTCCTCAGGGGACAGGTCGACAGCGTAGGGGATCTTCATTTCGTCGGTAAAGTTTTCGGCAGTCTCCGCTGCCTTGCTGTTCTCGGCGTTATCAGCCGGTGTGTCATTGTTGGCGCAGCCGGACAGAAGGCCCAGCACAAGCGCGAGGGTGAGCGCCAGAGTGACAGTTTTTTTCATTGCAAATCTCCTTTTTTGTTTCGGGGCGGAGCCCCTTTTTCCGATTTTCCGCAAAGACCGCGGAATGGTTGCATTATACGGAAAATATATGCCTTGCACAATGCACAATTATTCCGTAATTTGGGGATACGCAGGGCGGATAATCGTAAGATATGTGAATTTTTACCGCGTTTTGGCCCTGCGCGGGATATGTAAAATTTTTGTGCGTCGCATTCTGTGCTTTGCAAATGTCAAACTTTGTGATATACTAAAAAATGTCCAAAAGAGGACAAATGAAGAGATTTTTGTCGGGCCGGATTATCGGCCTTTTATTTTGACAGAAGGTATTTTTGATTTTATGATAGATCAGTATTTCTTGGTTTTAACGACGATTGACCTCTTCGTGCTGACGTTCATGTGCATCCTCACAAAGCTGAGCGAAACGCTCAACGGAAAGCAGAAGCGCGGCTTTTTCCTCGCCTTTGCGCTCATCGGCGTGATCTCGATCCTCGAGGTCATCACGATTCTGGTTGACGGTGCGCCGGTGCATCTGCGCTGTCTGAATATTTTGTCGAACTACCTCGGTTTCGGCCTGTCGCCCGCGGTGTCGGCGTGCCTTGTGTACGCGCTGGATAAGAAGACGGTCATCAGCCGCAAATTCAAAGCGGCGGTGGGCTGCGAGGTCGTATATCTGCTCCTCCTCACCGCGCTGCTCCCAAGCGGGATGGTGTTTTCCGTCAGCGAGGATAATGTCTATGCGCGCGGACCGTATTTTGCGTTCTATATCGTGATGTATCTCGCCGCGCTCGCCTACCTTGCCGTGTCCACGATCGTTACGGCGTGGGAGTTTCAGAATCGCAGCCGCGTACTGCTCTATCCGCTCATCGTCTTTCTGGCGGCGGAGACGATCATCCAGATCGCGCTGCCGCAGCTGCACGTGACATGGCTGTGCGTCACGCTGCTTTCGGTGCTGTATTTCATCTATTGCAGCGAGATGTGGAACCAGCTCGACGCGCTCACGGGCCTTTTGAATCAGAACAGCTATCTCAATCGCACGGCGGAGATGCGCCGCAGCGGCGAGGTGCTCGTCGTCTTCGACGTGGACGACTTCAAGCAGGTCAACGACCGATATGGCCACGTGAAAGGCGATATCTGCCTTGCCGAGATCGCCGCGTGCATCAAGAAGGCCTATGCGCGCCACGGTTACTGCTACCGCATGGGCGGCGATGAATTCTGCGTGCTGCTGCGCGACGGCGACAGGGAACACGCCTGTGCACGGGACTTTGTGCGTCAGCTGGACGAGCGGCGCAAGGAACTCGACTTCCTGCCGACGGTGTCGTTCGGCTCGGCAGAGATTTCAAGCGAGAACGTCGTCACGGTCAAGGACCGCGCCGACCACAACATGTACCGCTACAAAAAAGAGCGCAAAGCCCACCGTATGTCAGGGGACGCGGGCGAGGAGTAATCGAGAGGAGGCCAGCCCATGGGACAGACGGAATGGAGCACGCTGGTCGAAAGCATCTGCGCAGAGCGCGGACTGTCCGTCGTACTTTCGGGGGACATGCCGCAGGGATACGAGACGGCCAACGGCACGTTTGATCCGGTGGCAAAAACGCTTTTTCTCAATCCGGCCGTGCTGCAAAGTGCGCCGGAGTACGAGGCGATGTTCTATCTTGTCCACGAGCTGCGGCACGCGGAGCAGTACCAGCATCCTGAGCGCTTCGACGCGATGATCCGCGTAAGCCTTCCCTACGTGGTGCTCTATGATGGAACGTGCTTCCGCCTGCGCGGCGAAACCTGGCAGGAGTGCCGCTTGGACGGCGGAGAAGAGAGGTTTCGCGACGCTTATCTGGGCTTTCCTTACGAGGTGGACGCCAATGAATTCGCGGCGCAGCGGGTGAAAGCCTTTTGCGGCGATTCGCCCGCGCTGCGACAGCTGCGGGACTGCTGGCGGCCGAAAAGGATTTGGTCGAACGAAGACTACCGGCGGCTTTTTCGCGAGATCGACGAGAGAATAGAAAACAGTGCGCGTTGAGCAAGGCAAGCGCTCAGCGGCGCGCGGAGCATACAGGAGGAGACAGCAATGAAAAATTTGAAGGTACTGATGCTCAACGGCAGCCCGCACGCAAACGGCAACACCGCCGTCGCACTGCGCGAGATGGAGGAGATCTTCAAGGCAAGCGGCGTGGAGGTCGAGACCGTGCTCATCGGCAATCAGGCCGTGCGCGGCTGCACGGCCTGCGGAGCCTGCGGCAAGCTCGGCAAGTGTGTTTTTGACGACGTGGTCAACGAGCTCAAGCCGAAGTTTGAGGAGGCGGATGGCCTCGTCGTGGCGAGCCCCGTCTATTACGCGTCCGCGAACGCGACGCTCATCGCCTGCCTCGATCGCCTGTTTTACAGCACACCGTTCGACAAGACGATGAAGGTCGGCGCGAGCGTCGTCTGTGCGCGCCGCGGCGGCTGCTCGGCGACGTTCGATGAGCTCAACAAGTATTTCACCATCTCCGGCATGCCGGTCGCGTCCAGCCAGTACTGGAACAGTGTCCACGGCCGCGCACCGGGCGAGGCGGAGCAGGACGGAGAGGGCCGGCAGACGATGCGCACGCTCGCGCGCAACATGACGTTTTTGATGAAGAGTATCGCGCTCGGCAAGGAGCAGTTCGGCCTGCCTGAAAAGGAAGAGCGGATCGCCACGCACTTCATCCGCTGAGGGAAAGTGCATGGAGCTGTTCGTCAAGCACTTTTCCGAGCTCACGGCGCAAGAGCTCTATGAAATTTACAGGCTGCGCGTGTCGGTCTTCGTCGTGGAGCAGAAATGCTGCTATCAGGAGGTCGACGACGCGGACAAGGACGCCTATCACGTTTGGCTGCGGGACGAGGACGGTATCGAGGCCTATGCGCGCGTTCTGCCGCGCGGCGCAACGTTTCCGGAGGTCTCCATCGGCCGCGTGATCGCCGTGAAACGGCGCTGCGGTCTGGGGAAGCAAATCGTCGCCGCGGCCATCGGCACGGCGACGGAGAAGCTGCACGCCGATAAGATCACGATCGAAGCGCAGACGTATGTGAAGAAGATGTACGAGAACTTTGGCTTCTACCAGACGTCGGAAGAATTCTTGGAAGACGGCATCCCGCACGTGCAGATGCAGCTCGACCTGACAAAATAAGAAAATCGCCCTTCCAAATGGAAGGGCGATTCAGTCTGTCGAAAAAGTCCGGCTGGAGCTGGGCTTTTTCTGATAGATATGGTA
>ENA-ORUX01001381-ORUX01001381.1-human-gut-metagenome-genome-assembly--contig:-NODE-1381-length-18989-cov-4.636210_pt1 | contig 18989 bp, 16 predicted proteins | sample MGYA00242087_ERZ509225 | MGnify/ENA primary metagenome ERZ509225 (study PRJEB26280, sample SAMEA2338864) | human gut metagenome | biome: human gut; feature: human-associated habitat; material: faeces... | reverse complement strand
GATGCCGGTCCTCCTCAAAGCAGATGTTTGTCCGCAGCACGGTTAAATCTATGTCGACTCTGTTGTGGGCGTTGCAGATCTTGCCCACCTCGGCGGCAGCGGCGGCGGTGTCCACAAAGGAGCCCACCAGCGATTCGGATTTGGTCTGGTTGATGACATCCTGCGTGATGATGCCGATGAAGAGGATGTTCATGCCGTCCACCCGCAGGATCTTGTAGGGGGTGAACAGCCGTGTGGGGGTGTTTTTGATGTAGAGGTTTGCGTTGATGATGGGAAAGCGCGCGCATTTTTCGATGAACAGCAGATGCGCGATGCCGTAGTCCACCTCGTGGTTGCCGATGGTGACGATGTCCGGGGCAAGGGCGTTCATGATCTCGATGGTGGAAAGGCCCTTGTACTCCGAATCAATGACCGAGCCCCGGAACATATCACCTGCAATGGCGTAGATGGTGTTGGGCTCCTCTGCCCTCACCTTTTCGATGTAGCCGGACAGCATGGAAACGCCGCCCACCAGTTTTTCGTCCACCTGCTCTGCCAGAAAGTCTCCGTGCAGATCATTGGAGTGGAGGATGGTGATCTTTTTGGTGTGTTTCATGGTGCATTCCTCCCGGTGTGGGGCGGCGGCGGTCAGCCCATGGCCTCCTGCCGCGCAAAGTAGACAGTATTGACAAGGCTCATGTAGCTCTCCTCGTTCTCCATATAGAACTTGAGGGCAAGGGTGTCCGCGTCCTCCAGCGTAACGGCGTAGCGGGAGCCGTCCTCCCCGGTAAAGGTAGCGTACCACTCCTGATTGGACTGGAAGGGCACCTCCGGGGTGCCATCGTGGTAGAACAGGTCTGCCTCCTCCACGTTCAGCTCCGGGTAGGGGGTGATGTAGCTGGCGGTCAGGGGCAGCTGGTCGCCCTCGGTCTCGGTATCCGTGGGCAGAAAGCACATGGCATCGGCATCCGCCGGGTCGGTCTCAGAATAGCCCTCGTCGGTGTCGCGGGCGAACTCCAGCCAGTTGCCCTCCAGCGACCACGGGTCGGCAACGGAGATCCAGTCGTCCCCTTCCGGGTAGATGGTAAAATCGCACACGCCCTCGGCTTCCACCACATGGCCGTTCTCGCCGGAAAGGAAGGGGCTGAATACCAGCTCTTCGCCGGTGCTGGGGTACAGTTCCACCTCGGTGTTGGGAACGATATCGCTGATGTTGCACAGCAGCAGGATAGGCTGACCGTCCTCACTGTAATAGAGCTGTTTCCCGCGCTGGAGCGGTTTTTCGGCATCGTCTGTCAGGGTCGCCTCGTAGACGAAGAGAGTAGAATCCGGGTCCTGCGGGAAGATGCAGTACAGGTCGCACCCGCCATCCGGTGCCACGACCCAGTGATCCTGCGGGATGTCGTAGACAAAGCCCCACAGCTCCCGCAGGCCCTGCTGGCTGTCCAGCACCTGCTGCACATCGGTGGTGACCACCAGCTTGATGTCGGTATTCAGTTCCTTGTGCAGGACCCAGTCCACCACAACGGCAACCTTGTCCTGCCGCTCCTTGTTGATGTCGAACAGACGGATCTCGTCCACTTCCAGTTCTTCCCGGCGCAGGGCGATGGATTTGACGATACCGGCGGTAAAAGTGCTACCGCCGCCAGCGATGGTAATGACCATAGTATAAACGCTCCTTTTTTGTATTTTCAGGTTAGCCCGGCGCAGTCCGCCGGGGCACGGAAAAGCGGTTTACTGGTTTTCCAGCTGTGCTTCCACAGCACGCTTGATATCGGCTACCTGCAGACCGTAAACGATCTGGATATCGGTACCCTTTTTCACGATGCCGCTGTTCGGCAGCTTGTTGATGGCAGCTTCGTCCAGCTTTGCGGGGTCCTTGATGTTTACCCGCAGACGGGTGAAGCAGTTGTCCACCGACAGGATGTTCTCCTTGCCGCCCAGACCATCGATGACGCACTGCACCTCGGCAGCGTTCTTCACGCTTGCCTTCTTGGCGGGTGCATCGCTCCCCGCGGTCTCGGTGCTCACCTCTTCCCGGCCGGGGGTGTGCAGGTTAAAGGCCTTGATCAGCAGGGTGAACACCACAAAGTACACTGCGATCTGGCACAGCGCCAGCAGGTACAGGGTGGGATAGTTGGTCTTATCTGCACCGGCGGAAAGGTTCATCAGCACCGAGCCGAGGAGGTTGGTGGTAAAGCCGGTGACATGGAAGATGTGCAGCAGCACGATGAACAAGCCGGAAATGCAGGCGTGTGCCACCCACAGGATGGGAGCAGTGAAGCAGAACATAAAGTCCAGCGGCTCGGTGATGGAAGCCAGAGAAGCGGTAAAGGCCAGCGGCACCAGAACGGCAGCGGTCTTTTTGCGGTTCTCCTTGCGGGCGCAGAAGATGAAGGCCGCCACGATGCCAAAGTAGCCGAAGGTCTTGGTGAAGCCGGTGTACATCCACACGATGCCGTCCGAGAAGGGCAGACCCATGCTGTACTCCATCATCATGACGATGTAGGAGCCGGTGTAGGTGGCATCGCCCACGGTCAGGCTGTTGCCCAGTGCAGAGAACTGGAAGGGGGTGTAGATGAGGTGGTGCAGGCCGGTGGGGATGAGGAAGCGCTCCAAGAAGCCGTACAGGAACAGGCCGAAGTTGCCGGAGGTGGCGATCAGGTCGGTCAGTGCGCTGATCACGTTCTGCACCGGCGGCCAGAAGAAGCAGGAGCCAAAGCCGAACAGGATGGAAAAGACCACCATGCAGGTAAAGGACCAGCGGTTGCCGGAGTAGATCTGGGTGATGATGCCCTTGAACTGCTTTTCACAGGTGCGGTTGTACACCCAGCCGCAGACCAGACCCAGCAGGATGCCGCCAAACACGCCCATATCCACCGTCTGGATGCCGAACACGGTGGACTGACCGGTGCCGTACAGACCCACCATCGGGTCAGGCTCTGCCAGCATACCCAGCTGGGTCAGGGTGACATTGCCGGCGGTCAGGTACATAAAATAGCTCATCAGGCCGATGATGGCAGCCTGCTGCTTGTTCTTTTTGGCAAGCGCTGCTGCGATGCCCACGCAGAACATCAGGCTGAGGTTGTTGATGATGACCATGATGCAGTTGTAGATCAGCTGTCCCAGCAGCTTGATGGGGGTCCACTGCAGAACGGGGATCATCGCGCTAAGGCTTGTGCTGGTAAGCAATGCACCCAGCACAAGGATCAGGCCTGCTGCCGAGATATACGACAGCGGTGAGAGCATGGCTTTGGAGAACTTTTCCAAGCCATTCATGACTTTTTCTTTCATCGTGTAATACTCCTCACTTTTTGACTTGACGGTTTTGGGGGATGATTTCTATTCCGCAGGGCTTCCGGACGCCCTGTTGAAGCATTTTAGCCAACGATCTTGGTCAGGTGGATGAGCAGATAGACCTGCTCCTGATGATCCAGCTCGTAATCAAATTCCTGCCGCAGATAGGCATTGATGCGCTGTAAGCACACCTCGTTGCGGCTGTCGCGCTGCAAAAGCACCGTATACATGGATTCCAGCCCGGCGTCCTGCCAGGGAGTGTGCCGCAGAATGCGCGCCGCCAGAAACTTGAGGTGTACGGTCAGGCGGGTGGTCTCAAGGCTTTCTTCCTCAAAGGTGCAGTGATAGGTATCGCAGATGATCTCCTTGACCGCCTTGACGAACTTTACGGTATCATAGGCCAGCGCACCGTCCGCCGCACCGGCTACCAGATGCAGGGCAATGTAGCCCGCTTCGTCCTCCGGCAGCTGTACGCCGCAGAACTGCCGGACAAGTTCCAGCGCCCTTTGCCCCACTGCGTACTCCTTCGGGTACAGCATCCGGGTCTCCGAGAGCATGAGGTTAGGCAGAAAGGTGCCCTTTTCCACACGTTCCAGCGCAAAACTGATGTGGTCCACCAGCGAGATGGTGCTTTTGCTGCTGAGCAGGATGCCCTGCTCCTCTGCCGCCAGCGAGATGCGCTCGGCGGCCTGCATCACCTGCGGGGTAACGTTATCCAGCATCTTGAGGAACTTGGTCTGCAGCTCGTTCTGCACATAGTACACCTTGGAAACGCGGCTTTTGTCGATCACGTCCCCCGGGCGGCGGCCAAACCCAAGCCCGTTGCCCACGAGAATGGCTTCCCTGCCGTCCGGCATGACCACCGACACCGCATTGTTATTGAATACCTTTACAGCCTGCATCGCCGCACTCCTCCGCTTCCATGCCGCAGCTTTTATAAAAAGAAAAGGGCACAAGAACCAAAGGGATGCCGTTGCCGCCTTCCCTCTGATGCTCATGCCTGATCGAACAGTTACACGCACTGATAAATTCACTTGTCTGCTTTTGATTATACGAGCCAGCGCGGAGAATGTCAATGCGTGGAACTGCCCGAAATTCAAGCTGCATTTTTGTATATCCTGCACAGGTGCTGCTTGAAATTCGTCCTGCGCAGAACGATTGACAACGCCGTGCGCAGAACGTATACTTAGGGTGTAGATCCCGCTTTGCTCCGGCGGCTTGCCGGAGCACCAGTTACGGAGGTTTTTCTTATGACATCGAAATATATCCGCTCCCTTGCGCTGCTGCTGTGCGCCGCTTTCCTGGGCTGTCTGCTGACAGCCTGCGGCGGCTCTGCAAGCAGCCCCGCATCCAGCGCTGCGCCCGCCTCGGACAGCGCATCCGCTTCCGGCAGCAGCACGCTGCCCTCCTCCACCACAGAAGCCAACACCGGGGAGCTGAACCCCGGCAACTTTGACGAGAACTCGGTGTTCTCCATCACCGACACAGAAAACGCCTTTGCGCCTTGTCTGGGCTGGGGGCCCGGCGTATCCGGCTGCTCCTTGAAATCGGTCATCGCGGCGGCATCGCTGCTGCACTGGGCCGAGGACGCGCGGATGTCCAGCCGCTCCCCGGAGGCCATTCAGGATGCCTTTTACAGCTGGTACGACGGCCTGACCGACAACCAGCAGGAGGGCTTTGCCGAAGCATGGCCGCTGATCAAGGACGCCGCGCTGGACCTGCTCAGCGATAAGGACAGCATGCCCGGCCGCATCGCGGATGCAGGGCTGGACGCTGACACCCTGCCCGGCTGCACCCTGAAAAACTGGCAGGCGCTGCAAGCTGTGCTGGACGATATCGTGCCGGATACAAACGGCGAAGCTTAAACCCAACCTTGAACTTTAAAGCGCAAAGGGGCGCTGACCGTGTGGTCAGCGCCCCTTTTTGTCTTTATACCTTTTTCAGCACATACTGGCGGGTGCCCATGCCCACCTTCTCGGCCTGGTCAAGGGTGGCCTTCCACTCGATATTGGGGTTGGAGTCCTTGAAGTTGTCGTGGTAGCAGTTCCAGCCCGGCTTTGCAAGGTTTGCGCCCAGCTGGCTGTTGGGCAGCGGGGCGGCGTTCAGGCAGGCGTCCACGCAGGCCTGGTCCAGCGCCACAGGGTCGAAGGACGCAAAGATGCCGATATCCGGCAGGATGGGTGCATCGTTCTCGCAGTGGCAGTCGCAGTTGGGGCTGATGTCCTGCACCAGAGAAACGTGGAAGCAGGGACGGTCGTGGCAGACTGCGGCGGCGTACTCGGCCATCTTGCGATCCAGCAGCTCGTTGGCACAGTCGTTGGGAGAATAGATGGCGTCAAAGCTGCAGGCGCCGATGCAGCGGCCGCAGCCCTTGCACTTGTCGTAATCAATGACCGCCTTGTTTTCGGCATTGTAAGTAATGGCATCCGAGCCGCACTCCTTGGCGCAGCGGTGGCAGCCGCGGCACAGCCCCTCCTGCACCTCCGGGTGTCCGGCAGCGTGCTGCACCATCTTGCCCGCGCGGGAGCCGCAGCCCATGCCGATGTTCTTGAGGGTACCGCCAAAACCGGTGGACTCGTGGCCCTTGAAGTGGGTCAGGCTGATGAAGATATCGGCGTCCATGATGGCGCGGCCGATCTTGGCCGTCTTGCAGTACTCGCCGTTGGGCACCGGCACTTCGACCTCATCGGTGCCGCGCAGGCCGTCGCCGATCAGGATCTGGCAGCCCGTGGTCATGGGCCAGAAGCCGTTGGTCTGGGCGCAGGTCAGGTGCTCCAGCGCGTTTTTGCGGCTGCCCGGGTAGAGGGTGTTGCAGTCGGTCAGGAACGGGAGGCCGCCCTGCTCCTTGCACAGGTCAGCCACCACTTTGGCGTAGTTGGGGCGCAGGAACGCCAGGTTGCCCAGCTCCCCAAAGTGCATCTTGATGGCCACGAACTTGCCGTCCATGTCGATGTTCTTGATGCCAGCCGCCAGGCACAGCCGACGCAGCTTTTCCGTCAGACTGGTGCCCACCGGACACCGGAAGTCGGTATAGTAAACAGTCGATGCTTCCATTGTTTTCTCCTCTGTTTTGCAGTTGCGGCGCACTCCCCGCCGCAGGGTTCTCTCTTGGTTTTGATTATAACACACTGGGAATAGAGGCGCAATAAAGGTAAAGCTGGGTTCCGGGTGATTTTTTTGCATGAAAATGCCCCGCAGGGGTGAGCCTGCGGGGCGTTCATTAGAACTTTTTTTAGTTGGTAGGAGGCACAATCAGCTCGTCCAGCGTTTTAGCCTTCGGGTTGCGCTTAAACAGCGACGGATTTACACTGTAAGTAATAGACTTTACAATGGAAATGCTCTCATGAACCTCTTTGGTTTTTTCATCAACGGTGCGCGCGACAAGCAGTTTCAAACTGCCACTATTATCATAGCAGTAAATACTCTTGTGGCCCTTTTTATCCGTCACAGTTTCAGAATGATAGACGTTTTTCTTATAGGTATAGGTTCCAAGTTCTACTGTCTGGTTCTGGTCAAAGTTGTCGAGCGAAGCACCTTCCTTATTAGGATCATAGGGAACTTCCGCATAATACGGAACCGTCATTTTATCCGTATTGCACCCCTGTTTAGTGAACCACTCTTTCATACTCTGATACTCTGCGCTCTCCGGGTACACGACAGCATAACCCTTATTTGTTTTTTCGTCACCGATCAATTCCGAAAAAACAGTGTTACCGCTCTCATTTGCTGTTTTCAGATAAGTACTCTTTCCGCTCAGTGCCAGTGTCTCCTGAGGATAGGTTTTATTATCTTCGTCATACTCATCCTCTACGAGAACAATGCAAACCTGACGAGTTCTCAGCACGTTATTAACGATAATACCCGTACGGCTCTTGCTTAAAGTGGTAGTCCCCTCATCCGTAGTTGTGCCAGAAGAGCTGGAGCTGCTGGACGAACCGGAGCTGCTGCCAGAGCTGGCGCTGCCGCTCGAAGAGCTGCTGGAAGAGCTGCCATTGTTGCTGCCAGAAGAGCTGGAGCCACCCGTGCTGCCGCTGCCGCCGCCGCCGCAGGCAGTCAACATAGAAACAGCCATGACCGCAGCCAGAGCAACTGCGGCAATTCTTTTCGATAATCTCATGATTGAATTCCTCCTGTTTTTTGATTCAATTCCAAAACAAAAACCCCAAATGTCATTGCTTTGTACGCTCATCTTCCCCCCCCCCCCGACCACTCTGTCAAGGGAATCCAATAATTTTGTCGGTTTCTGCAAAAATCTTCATTTTACATGGTGCAACATGACAAATACACACCTTGCGGGCAACACAAAAGGGCCGCCCAACGGGCGGCCCTGAGATGCATTTTTGATCTTGTTTTATGCGATGGCCGTAATGGCGGCCACAGCCAGAACGATGGCACCCAGCACGATGCGGTAGAGGCCGAAGAACTTGAAGTTGTGGCGTTTGACGTAATCCATCAGGAAGCGGATGGCAGCCAGGCTGACCACAAAAGCAACCACACAGCCCACCACGAGAACGGCCACTTCGGTGCCGGTCATGGCAGCGCCGGAGAGGACGAATTTGACCACCTTGAGCAGGGAGGCACCGGCCATGACCGGGATGGCGAGGAAGAACGTGAACTCGGCCACGCAGGCACGGGAAAGGCCCAGCAGCAGGCCGCCCACGATGGTGGCACCGGAGCGGGAGGTGCCGGGGATGATGGCCAGCATCTGCCACACGCCCACGAGAAAGGCTTCCCGGTAGGTGATCTGCTCCAGACGGGTGACATGGGGCGTGGTGCGGCGGTTTTCCACCAGAATAAAGAGCACGCCGTACAAGATCAGCATGGCGGCCACGGTGATGTAATTGTAGAAGCGGGCCTCCATCCAGTCGTCCAGCGGGCTGATGACCAGCACGGGCAGGGTGGCAGCCACCACCTTGAACCACAGCTGCCAGACCTGGGGCTTGGAGACCACCCGGCCATGCTGGAGGCCAAAGGGCCACAGTTTATGCCAGAACAGCACCACCACGGCCAGGATGGCACCCAGCTGGATGACCACCCGGAACATGGACAGGAACTCTTCGCTGGCGTTGAACTTGATGATCTGCTCCACAAGGATCATATGGCCCGTGGACGAGATGGGCAGCCACTCGGTAATGCCCTCCACGACGCCCATTAAAATGGCTTTCAATATCTCTAAAAACATGGTTTCCTCCTGAAACGCACACCGCGCTTATTGTCGCTTTTTGGATTTTGCAGCTATCAGTATACCATACTCTATGCCCCAGCGCACGCGGAATGCGAAATTTTTCCCGGCCGTGCTGTATTTATCTCCCGGTATAAATGTGGTATACTGGTTTCAGATCCCATCGAAACCATAAACGGCTTTTTTGCGAGTTTTAATTTTAAACAGTTGATAAAGTTGATAACATGAGGTGACTTCCATGAACATTCTGGTGATCGGCTGCGACCAGGTAGGCGCCGCGCTGGTGCGCGACCTGGAGCGCATTGGCCACGACATCTCGCTGGTGGAACGGGACTCCGAGCAGCTCAAGCGGCTGGACGGCTTCGACGATTATTCCTTTGGCGGGGCGGCCCTTGTGGGCGACCCCACCGACCCGGACGTCCTCAAGCAGGGCGGGATTGAGAACTGCGACGCCGTGGCAGCCGTCAGCGAGGACGACTCCGTCAACCTGATGGCGGCGCAGATCGCCAAAAACATCTTTCGGCGGGAGAAAGTCATCTGCCGGGTGTCTGACCCTCATTTGCAGATCCTGTACCACAAATACTACGGCCTTGAGACCATCTGCCCCACCATCCTCACCGAGCAGGCAGTGTTCCGGGCGCTGTCCAAGTAACCTCTCCGTCATCATCGCTTCGCTCGATGCCAGCTCTCCTGTCAGGAGAGGCCTTGGCATTCCGCAACGTTTTCGATGATGGCAATGATCCCTCCTGAAAACCAATCCTCTTTGCCAAAGGCTCCCCTACCAGGGGAGCTGTCGAGCGGATGCGAGACTGAGAGGTTGGACAAAGGACGCCTTTAGCGTGAGCGGAATAACGCAGGTGCTGCTCTGTACAACCTCTCCGTCATCTTCGCTTCGCTCGATGCCACCTCCCCTAGCAGGGGAGGCTTTGGCATTCCGTGACGTTTTCCAGCAAACGCAAATCAGTTTCATCGAAAACGAACCCTCCTTGCCAAGGGCTCTCCTGCCAGGAGAGCTGGCGAGCGTCAGCGAGACTGAGAGGTTTTGAATCCAAAAACACCCTCTCGGTCATCCCAAGAGGGTGTTGGTCAAGCCCTCGTGTACGCCTCCATGCCGTGGTCGGCAGGCGGATAGTACTCCATCAGGCTGATGTAGTCCTCGCAGTGGTGGCAGAACGCCGCCCGCACCGCCACATCGGCGGAGTCGGGCTTCATGGACATGAACATAAAGATGTACCGGGCCATGGCGGCCACCGTGCCGCTGTCGATGCCGTAGTACAGGCCCACGGCCAGCACCGGGATGACGGCCTGCTGCACCCGCTGGGGCACTTCCACATGGTAGGTCTTGCCCCGCAGGGTAAGGTTGCCGTCGTTCTGCTCCAGCTTTTCCAGCAGGGGGCGGCTCAGGGCGGAGGCGTTGTGGACGCTCTTTTCCAGCTTGGCTTCGTCCACGTTCCGCATGTTGCCCAGGCCCCGCAGGCGGGCCTCCACTTCCTCGTCGGTCAGGAGATAGCCCTCGGTGCACTCGGCCTCGTTGCGGAGGAAAGCGCACTGAATCATGTCCATCAGCACGGCCTCGTACTTATCGTGGAACTGCTGCTTGCTGCCAAAGAACGTTTCCAGCCGCTCCATAACGCCGTCGGTGTCCTCCTTGGTGGCCAGCCCGCTGATGGTCAGGGGCACCTCGCTGAAGCTGGCGCCCCGGACATCAAGGTCGGCCAGCTCTTTCTCGTTTTGGGTGGAGGGCAGGAAGCGGTCATTGCCGTTCCGGTGGTAGCCCCACTCTGCGGGCAGCACCCGGGGGACCAGGTCGCCGCTGGAAAGGATATTATAGATGTTGCTGGCGGCCCAGGTGGTTTTCAGGGTACCGTCGGCGTTGTGGTTGTTGTCGTAGTCCAGCTGATAGTCCGGGTAGCTGGCGGCGGTCAGGGCCACCGGCGTGGCAAACGTGTAGACGAAGACGTTTTTGCGGTCGATCTCGGGCAGTTCTTTGTTGATCCGCCCCGCCAGCAGGTTGGCGACGGCCGCGCCCCGGCTGTAGCCGCCCACCCAGAGCTTGACGGTGCCCGTCCCGCCCGGCTGGGCGGCCGCCCTGGCCAGATAATTTCGGAGGGCGGTCAGCACCTCGTTCACCGGGATGACAAAGCCCGCGTGGCCCGCCCCCACACCGGTGTGCAGGTTGCTGACCCACTCGCCGCCGTAGCCGCCGCCCCGCAGGATGACGGCCACAATGGTGGTGCGCTGGCCGTTCAGGGGGATGGTCTTCCGGGCCAGGCCGTGGCCCACAAAGTCCCCGGCCTGCCCCACGTCGATGTCGTAGTGGTAGAACACGGGGTCGGCAAAGCCCAGCGCCGCAAAGGCGTCGGCAAGGTTGGCCTCCCGGCCCACCTCCCCGTTGGCCCAGTACCGGGCGTCGCTGGCTGCCGTGTTGAAAGCGGCCCCCACCAGCCCCAGGCTGGCCAGCGCCAGACTGTGGTCGTACTCCAACGCGGAGTGGGCAAAAAAGCTGTCACTATAATAGTAGTCATGGGGCACGTCGGTCAGGCTCAGCTCACTGCGGAACCGCATGGAATAGCGGCCATCCGCCACCGCCCGGCCCACCGCGCCCTGCGTGTTTTCCGCCGCCGCCCTGGGCACTGCCAGCGCCGCCGCCGAAAGGGCCAGCACTTTACAAAAATCACGTCGTTTCATGGGGTCTGTTTTCCCTCCTGACGGGTCCAACTCTGTGGAATATTTTGTTTTCTGGCGATAGTATACCGTATTTTATCACAAGACACAATGGATAATTTGCAAAAAAAAAGACCTGCACTTTACCATGCAGGCCGTTTTGTGGTATTCTGTTCTCAGTGCTCCATCTGCTTGCAGTAGTCCACGATGTGGTGGAACATCTGCTCCACGGCGGGAGCCATAGACGCCGGGCGCTGCACGGCCAAGCCCACCACGCGGTACTCCTCCGGCTCGATGGGGTACACCTTGACGGCGGCCTTGCAGTCCCGCAGCAGCATCTGCGGCATGATGGAGATGCCAAGCCCGGCTTCCACCATGGCGATGTTGGACTGGTCGTCAATGACATGGCAGCGGCGCTCGGTGCCGATCTTGTATTTCTTGAGGAACTGGCGCATCTCGGCGTCGGTGGCGTCACACTGCACTACAAAGCTCTGGCCGTTCATCAGCGCCGGGGTCATTACGCCGTCCTGCGGCTCCGGCCAGTCCTGCGGCACGATGCACAGCAGCGGCTCCCGGAACAGCTCGGTGAGGTTGAACTCCTCCCGGCAGGTGGAGGACAGGAAGGCGATGTCCACCTGACCGGTGCGCAGCCATTCCTTGACATCATCGTAGGTGCCCTGATATACTTCGATCTCGATCTGCGGATAATGCGCTGCAAAGCTTTTCAGCAGCCCGGGCAGCAGCGATGCGCACACCGAGTTGAATACGCCCAGCTTCACCTTGCCCTTTTCCAAGCCGTTCAGGCGGGCGATGCTCTGCTTCAGCGCCTCGTCACTGTTCAGCACATCGCGGATAGAGGGATACAGGGAAGCGCCGTAGCTGGTCATGGACACGCCGTTTTTGCCGCGGTTGAACAGAGCAAAACCCAGCTCCTCCTCCATTACGGCAATGGCGTGACTGATGGCCGAGGGGGTCAGGTGCAGCTGCTGTGCCGCCTTGTTAAAGCTGCCCTGCCGGGCCACGGCATCAAAAATTTCGTAGGAAAAAAGCGTCATGCCCAAAGCCTCCTTCCGTCTTTACTGGTTCGGAGACGCCCGATTCTTTGTGAATCTTTTTCATCTTTCGTTTGAGTCAGTTCAATTATCTTCTTGATTGTACTATCCCGCGCCTTTTCTGTCAAGCATTTTGCCCCGATTTTTGCACGCTCTGTGCGGATTTTGCCGCGATTTTTGCAGGAAATGCCGCCTTTCTTCCGTTATAGTTTTTATAACGATTTTTTACAAACTGACCGAGGTGTTTTTATGACCGCACTTTCCCCGCGCCGTACCTTCAGCGGCACCGCTCTGAAAACCATTGCCTGCATTACCATGCTGGTGGACCACATCGGCGCGTCCTGCATCGAGGCAGGCATCCTTACGCCCGGGCTGGACGCCGGCACCCTCTCGCAGGACACCCTTTCTGCCTATCCGCTTTACCGGCTGGACATGGTGCTGCGCTTCACCGGACGGCTGGCCTTTCCCCTGTTCTGCTTTTTGCTGGTGGAGGGCTTTGTGCACACCCACAACGTCAAAGGCTATTTGGGGCGGCTGGTGCTGTTCGGCCTTCTGAGCGAAGTACCCTTTGACCTTGCGTTCTTCCGCACCCCTTTTACCCGGGTGCACAGAACGTTTACTGGACGCTGGCGCTGGGCGTGCTGGCTATGGCAGGGCTCAAGCGCTTTGAAAAGGAAAACGGCCTGCCCGGCTGGCAGGGGCTTGTGTGGGCAGGCGGGTGCGCCGCGCTGGCGCTGGCTGTCCTCACCGACTACCACGCCATCGGCGTGCTCATCATCTGCACCCTGTACCTGACCCGCGCAGACCGCAAGCGGCAGTGCCTTGCGGGCGCGCTGCTGTTTTTGTTCGAGCTCACCGCCCCGCTGGCCTTTGTGTTGGTCTGGTTCTATAACGGACAGCGCGGCGCGTGCAGTCCGCTGCAAAAGAAGGCCTTTTACTGGTTCTACCCGGTGCACCTGCTGGTGCTGGCAGGTATTACGAACCTGCTGCTGTAATTTTACCGATAAATAGCGCAATGCCGGACAGTCTGCGGGCTGTCCGGCATTGTATTTTTTATGGAAGGGTCGTAATGGGAAACGGCATTTGCAGCGTTGCTGCTATGGCAGCTTTCTGCTTGCCGCAAGCGTGCAAAGACGCTCCGCTGGGCCAGAGGCAGGGAGGGGTGTTCCGACTCCCCCCTCCCTACCTCTGGACTCCACCCACCCCGCAACGGGCCAAGGGCTGCTCGCCCTTGACAATCCTAAAGAAGAAGTCGAAGCACAAAAAAGCTAGCGCTGCGCCAGTCGGCGCTAGCGCTTTAACGCTTTTTTCGCTTCTCCATTTATAGCCCCTCAGTCGCTGCGCGACAGCTCCCCCAAGGGGGAGCGGGCACGCCCGCAAGCTTTGCGCTTGAGCCGCAAACTGTACCGCCATGCCAAAGGCTCCCTCCCCGAGGGAGCTGTCAAAACCGTCAGGTTTTGACTGAGGGAGTTCTGTTTCAACGCACCCACCGTTCGTTTTCCCTGCTTTTCAGGGCGCAAAAACGGACTGTGGGTGCTTTTCTGTTTTCTATTTTCGTCTTTTTACCCATGACTGATTTGAAATTTTCTCCACCCTCAAATGGAGGGCGGTTTGTTGTTTCCCTGTCCCGGTTATGGTATACTTACTAGGTATCCCCGCAAAAACCGACCAAAAAGGATGTGACCCCATGGACGCACTGGAACAAGCCCGTGCCGAGATCGACACGGTGGATGCGCAGCTGGCTGCGCTGTTCGAGCGCCGGATGGCTGCTGTTTTGCAGGTAGCCGAATATAAGCGGGCGCACGGTCTGCCCATCTACGATGCCGCCCGGGAGGCCGCCGTGCTGGAAAAGGCCGCAGCCCGTATTCAGCAGCCTGCGCTGCGCCCTTACTATAAAGACCATGTCCAGCACATGATGGATCTTGCCAAGCAATACGAAGCCGCTGTGCTGGGACGTAATCGCGCCGCCTATCAGGGAGTGGAAGGTGCATTTGCCCACATCGCCCTCAAGGCGCTGTTCCCCCACGCCGAAGCCGTGAGCTATTCCACGTGGGACGAGGTATTCGAGGCCGTTGCCGCGGGCGAAGCCGCTCACGGCGTAGTACCCTTTGAAAACAGCCACGCCGGGGACGTTTCCGCCGTGCTGGACCTGTGTTATAACCACCCGGAGCTGTGGGTGGTGGATGTGTACGACCTGCCCATCTCCCAGAATCTTCTGGTGCTGCCGGGTACCCAGCTTTCCCAGCTGCGCACAGTGTACAGCCACCAGCAGGCCATTGCCCAGAGCGAGACCTTTTTAAAGCAGTTCCGTCTGCCCGCCACCGCCATGGCCAACACCGCTATGGCCGCAAAGTTCGTGGCTGAAAGCGGAGACGCGACAAAGGCCGCCATTGCCAGCGCCGAGACTGCCGCCCTGTACGGGCTGGAAATTCTGGTGCCCAACATTAACACCGACGGCGACAACACCACCCGGTTCATCGTGCTCAGCCGCGAAAAGCCCACGGCGGGCAACCGGTTCTCCCTGCTGTTCACGGTGGACAACAAGCCCGGCAAGCTGGCCGAGGTGATTCAGGTCATCGGTGCCAGCGGCTTCAATATGGAGTCCATCAAGAGCCGCCCCATGCCGCACGTTCCCTTTGAATATTATTTTTACGTAGAGCTGGTGGGCGATGCCGCCGCCGGCGAGACCGCCGCGCTGCTGCGCGAGCTTGACCGCACCTGCCGGACGGTGCGGCTGTTAGGAGTGTATACAAAATGAGTGATTTTATCGGAACCAAGCTGACCATGAATCTGGGTGAGCGCAGCTACGACATCATCGTCAAGCGCGGCTCGCTGGAAAACCTGTACCAGTTCGCCCGGCTGGACCGCCGGGTGGCGGTGGTCACCGACAGCGGTGTGCCCGCACAGTACGCACAGATGGTAGCCGACCAGTGCAAGGACGCCACCATCATCACCGTGCCGCAGGGCGAAGCCAGCAAGAGCTTTAAAATTCTGGAAACTGTGCTGCGGCAGATGCTGGACTTCGGCATGGGGCGCGGCGACCTTGTGGTAGCCGTGGGCGGCGGCGTGGTGGGCGACCTTGCCGGGTTTGCCGCTTCCATCTATATGCGCGGCATCGATTTTATCAACTGCCCCACCACCACCCTTTCCATGATCGATTCCTCCATCGGCGGCAAGACCGCCGTGGATCTGGGCGACACCAAGAACATCGTAGGTGCTTTCTGGCAGCCCAAGCTGGTCATCGTGGACCCGGACACCCTGTCCACCCTGCCCCGCCGCCACTTCATCAACGGTCTGGCCGAGGCCGTCAAGGCAGGTCTCTTGGCTGACCCGGAGCTGTTCTCCATCTTTGAAAAAGAGGACGTGGACGACCGCATCGGCGAGATCATCTGCCGCAGCCTGCGCTTTAAAAAGAGCATCGTGGAGCAGGACGAGACCGAGCAGGGGATGCGCAAGGCGCTGAACTTCGGCCACACCATCGGCCACGGCATCGAAGCCGTGAAGGGCATCAAGGGACGCCGCACCACCGGCCTGTTCCACGGCGAGTGCGTGGCGCTGGGAATGCTGCCCATGATCGAATCCAAGGCTCTGCAAAAGCGGGTGCGCGGCGTGTACCGCCGCTTAGGGTTGCCCACCCGCACCGCCTACGATAAGGAAAAGGTGCTGGCTGAGATGCTGCACGACAAAAAAGCGCAGGGCGGGCAGATCACCATCATCAAGGTGCCCGGCCTTGGCTGCTGGCGCGCCGAGACCATCCCTGTGGAGGGGCTGCGCCCGCTGCTGGGCATGGAGGACTGACCCATGAAAAACACCTTTGGCAGCGACCTTTCGCTGACCATCTTCGGCGAGAGCCACGGCCGCGCCGTAGGCGCAGTGCTGGACGGCATGGCTGCCGGTGTGCCGGTGGACGAGAGCTTTCTCGCCGCCTGCATGGATAAGCGCCGTGCCCGGGGCGACGGCCTTTCCACCCCCCGGGTGGAAGCGGACGCGGTGCAGCTGCTGTCCGGTGTGGTAAACGGCCACACCACCGGCACCGCCATCGCCCTGATGATCGAAAACCAGAACACCCGCAGCGGCGACTACGCCAAGACCGCCGACCTTCTGCGCCCCGGCCACGCGGACTTTACCGCCTACGCCAAGTACCACGGCTTTCAGGATGCCCGGGGCGGCGGGCACTTTTCCGGCCGGGTGACCGCCGCTTTGGTGGCAGGCGGCAGCATCGTGCTGGCCGCATTGCAGCGGGCGGGCATTGATATCACCACCCACATCGCCCGGTGCGCAGGGCTTGCAGATACGCCCTTTGCGCTGGACGACCCCGCCGCCCTTGCGGCACAGGTGGGGACGCTTACCGCCAAGACCGAGGGCTTTGCGGTGCTGGATGCCGCCGTGGAAGAACCCATGAAAGCCGCCATCCGCGCCGCCGGTGCTGAGGGCGACAGCGTGGGCGGCGTGCTGGAAACTGCCATCCTCGGCCTGCCCGCCGGCATCGGCGAGCCCTATTTTGACAGCGTGGAGAGCGAGATCGCCCACTTGGCCTTTTCCGTCCCGGCGGTCAAGGGTATCGAGTTCGGCACCGGCTTCGGCTTTGCCGGGCTGCGCGGCTCGGAAGCGAACGACGCCTTCCGCATGACGGCAGAGGGCGCGGTGGTCACCGCCACCAACCACAATGCCGGCATCAATGGCGGCATCGCCAACGGAATGCCGGTGGTGTTCCGCACCGCCGTCAAGCCCACCCCCAGCATCTACAAGCAGCAGGACACGGTGGACTACATCGCCAAAAAGGACGCACAACTATCCATTCAGGGGCGGCACGACCCCTGCATCGTGCCCCGGGCCGCCATTGTGCAGACCTGCGCCGCCGCCCTTGCGGTGGGCGATCTGCTCACCGCCCGGTACGGTGCCCGGTGGATGACCGACCCCACCGGCTACCGGAAGGAGGACTGAGATGGAATACGGACTCATCGGCGGCAAGCTGGGACACTCCTACTCCAAGACCATCCATGAGCTGCTCTGCGGGTACAGCTACGAGCTGTGCCCCCTGCCCACCGAAGCAGACGCCCGCGCCTTTTTGCAGCGGCGGCAGTTCAAGGCCATCAATGTGACCATTCCCTACAAAAAGCTGGTGATGGAGTACTGCTCCTTCATCGACCCCCGCGCCCGCGCCATCGGCGCGGTGAACACAGTGGTCAATAAAAACGGCCTGCTCTACGGCTACAACACCGATTATCTGGGCTTTGCCCACCTGTGCGAAGCCCACGGCGTGGAACTTGCGGGCAAGACCGTGCTCATCTTAGGCACCGGCGGCACCCACAACACCACCCGCGCGGTGGCGCTGGACAAGGGCGCAGCCAAGGTGCTGACGGTCAGCCGCACTCCCGACCCGGAAAAGGGCGAGCTGAGCTACGCCGAAGCCGTGCGCAGCGGTGCACAGGTGGTATTCAACACCACCCCCGCCGGGATGTATCCCAACGTGGGCGTGTGCAGTCTGGACGTCGCCGCCATGCCCGGGCTGGAAGCCGTGGTGGACGTAGTCTATAACCCCAACAAGACCGAACTCATTCTCCGCGCCGAGGAAGCCGGTGTGCCGGTAGCCGTAGGCGGGCTGGAGATGCTGGTGGCACAGGCGGTGTATGCCGCCGAATACTTCCTTGGCCGCAAGTTCGAGGACGCCCCGGCTGAGGTGCGGCGCATCACCGCCGCGCTGCGCCGCGAGACGCTGAACATCGCCCTTGTGGGAATGCCCTCCTGCGGCAAATCCACCCTTGGCCGCCTGCTGGCAAAGCAGCTGGGCAGACCCCTTGTGGATCTGGACGAAGAGATCGTCAAGGCAGACGGGCGCAGCATCCCGGATATCTTTGCCGCCGAGGGCGAAGAGGGCTTCCGGGCAAAGGAAGCCGCGCAGATCGCCCGTTTCGGCAAGGAAAAGGGGCTTGTGCTCTCCTGCGGCGGCGGCGCGGTGAAACGGGCGGAAAACATCCGCGCCCTGCGCCAGAACGGCGTGGTGCTGTTCATCGACCGTCCGGTGGAAGCGCTGGCTGTGGGCGGCGACCGTCCGCTTTCCTCCAGCGCCGAGGCGCTGCGTACCATGGAAGCCCAGCGCCGCCCGCTGTACCTTGCCGCCGCAGATGCGGTGATTTCTAACACCGGCACGCTGGCCCAGACGCTGGCAGCTGCACAGGAGGCACTGGATGAAATTTTTGATTCTTAACGGGCCCAACATCAATCTGGCCCGCTGGTCTGAGCCCGGCGTGCCCGGCGAAGTGGACTACACCGGCCTGATGGACTATGTGCAGGCGGGCTGCGACCAGCTTGGCATCGAGACGGACATCTGCCAGTCCAACCATGAGGGCGATTTGATCGACGAGATCCAGTCCGCCCCCGGGCGGGTGGACGGCATCGTGCTGAACCCCGGCGGCTACGCTCATTACAGCGTAGCCATTCTGGACGCGCTGCGGCTGTGCAGCGTGCCCGCCGTAGAGGTGATGCTGGACGCCCCGGACGAGCGCGAGCCCTTCCGCAAGACGGACGTGGTGTCCTTTGGTTGTCAGGGACATTTTATCGGCGAAGGCCCGCAGGGCTACCTGCACGCCTGCATCTGGCTGGCGCAGCTGCTGCGCACCGACGGCTCCAGTAAGGCACATATCGTGATGTAAAACAAACAGGAAAGGAACGACCTCCCATGATCATCTCCACCAAAAAAGGCACTCCCAAAGAGGAGCTGGAAAAGATCGTTGACAAATTCGAAAAGCAGGGTCTGGATGTGACCCTGATCACCGGCAAGGACTACAACGTGTTCGGTCTGGTGGGCGACACCA
>ENA-ORUX01001369-ORUX01001369.1-human-gut-metagenome-genome-assembly--contig:-NODE-1369-length-19092-cov-7.017072_pt1 | contig 19092 bp, 13 predicted proteins | sample MGYA00242087_ERZ509225 | MGnify/ENA primary metagenome ERZ509225 (study PRJEB26280, sample SAMEA2338864) | human gut metagenome | biome: human gut; feature: human-associated habitat; material: faeces... | reverse complement strand
CAACAAAATCTGGTATCGCACCATTTTATTCAGACAAATATGCAAAGATCGGTTTTCAGGTAAGTGAGTTATTCGATGAGGAATTATTGCAGGCAAAAGTAAAACGTACCTGCGAGACAAAGAACATTATGCTTGAGCATATGTATCACAAACCATTATTAAAAGAAGAGGAATTATTAGCTACTTTGCATGAGTACAGAGACATGGTCGCTCCATATGTCGGAGATGTTTCTTTATTCTTAGACAAAGCGATTAAGGAAGGCAAAAAGATCTTATTGGAAGGCCAGCTTGGTACTTTAAAAGATCCGGATCACGGAATTTATCCAATGGTAACATCTTCCTCTACTTTAGCAGCATACGGTGCGATCGGAGCAGGCATCCCACCATATGAGATCAAGAAGATTGTAACAGTAAGTAAAGCATACTCTTCCGCAGTAGGAGCAGGAGCATTCGTTAGCGAGATCTTTGGAGACGAGGCAGACGAACTGAGAAGACGCGGCGGAGACGGCGGTGAATTCGGAGCAACAACCGGACGTCCAAGAAGAATGGGATGGTATGACTGTGTTGCAAGTAAGTATGGATGCCGTCTGCAGGGAACAACGGATGTAGCGCTTACCGTACTTGACGTATTAGGATACTTAGATGAGATCCCGGTATGTGTTGGATACGATATCGACGGAGAAGTAACCACAGACTTCCCTGTAACTGCAAAATTAGAGAAAGCAAAACCAGTATTCAAAAAACTTCCGGGATGGAAATGTGATATCCGTGGAATTAAGAAATACGAGGATCTTCCGGAAAACTGCAGAAATTACATTGAGTTCATTGAAGGACAGATCGGATACCCGATCACAATGGTTTCTAACGGACCAGGAAGAGAAGATATCATTTACCGCAATAAATAAAGAGACTGAGGCAGGCGTGCAGTGGCACCCTGCCTTTTGTGACAAAACATGGAGGATTGTATGGTAAAGAATATTATTTTAGATGTCGGAAAAGTGCTTGTGGCGTGGGAGCCGGAAGACGCAATGAAAAAACTTGGATTTGATGATAAGACAGTGAAAGTGGTAGCGGATGCTACGGTCAATACTCCGGTCTGGCTTGAGACAGACCGTGGCGTCTGGTCAGATGAACAGATCCTACAGGCATTTTATGAGAAGGCACCGGAATATAAAAAAGAGATCGATCTGTTCTGGAATCATCTGGAACTGGCAATCACACAGTTTTCCTATACGAAAGAATGGATTTCCAATATGAAAAAAGAAGGCTTGCATGTGTATATTCTTTCTAACTATGGAGATTGGACTTATCAGAGAACGAAGGACAATGCGCTGGATTTCTTACCGTTGACAGACGGCGATATCTTTTCTTACAGTGTGAGACAGGTCAAACCGGATGTGGAAATCTATGAGACATTATTAAAAAAATATCAGCTCACAGCGGATGAGTGTGTATTTATCGATGACCGGATGGAAAATATCGAGGGAGCCGAAAAAGCCGGAATCCACGGAATCTGTTTTGAGACGATTGAGCAGGTGAAAGAGGATCTGAAGAAATACAATATATATGTCTAAATAACAGGTATTTAAGAAGAGAAAAAATCGTCGTTTCACAAAGTTATCACATTTTTTTCCAAAAGAAAACACATTTTTTCGATAAGATAATACTATCGAAAACCGACAGTTGCGAAATTCGTGAAAACAGACGGATTTCGCGATTTTCATGCGAGCCGGAAGTAAGGAGGAAAAGATTGTGATCGAGATCAGCCATCTGGTAAAAAAATATGGCGACCATATTGCAGTGAATGATCTGACGTTGACTGTGGAACCAGGAAAAATTTATGGATTTTTAGGACCAAACGGCGCCGGAAAATCCACCACGATGAACATTATTACAGGGTATTTAGGTGCAACCAGCGGAGAGGTAAAAATCAACGGATTTGATATTTTTGCACAGCCGGAAGAAGCAAAAAAATGTGTGGGATATCTGCCGGAGATCCCGCCTCTTTATGTGGATATGACAGTCAGGGAGTATCTGAACTTTGTGGCAGAGTTAAAGAAACTCGAAAAGGGTCGGAGAAATAAATATGTGGAGGAGGCGATGGAGACGACCGGAATCACTGCACAGCAGTCAAGACTGATCCGTAACCTGTCAAAAGGCTACAGGCAGAGAGTCGGATTTGCACAGGCAGTGTTAGGGTATCCGGAGATCATCATTCTGGACGAACCGACGGTCGGACTTGATCCAAAACAGATCATAGAGATCCGTGACCTCATCAAAGAACTTGGCAAAAATCATACGGTTATTTTAAGTTCGCACATTTTGTCTGAAATATCTGCAGTGTGTGATCACATTTTCATTATTTCCAAAGGAAAATTAGTGGCAGGCGATTCCACGGAAAATCTGATGAAACAGATGTCCGGGGCACAGGAGATCGAACTTCTGATCAAAGGAGACAATGCGGCAGTGCAGGAGACATTCACCGGGATCGCAGAAGTTGAAAAATGCATTCCATTAGAGCAGAAGGACGAAGCGTGTGTACATCTGAATCTGATCGCAAAACCGGGAATGGATATCAGGGAACAGGTGTTTGCTTCCTGTGTCAACCATGGATTTGTCATTCTGCAGATGAATCCCGTTTCAAAATCTCTTGAGGATGTGTTCCTCGAACTTACGGAAAAAGAGGGGACACAGAAGGAAGTTCTGCCGGAGAAAAAACTCCATTTTGTAAAGTCTCATTTTGGAAAAGAGAGTAAGGAGGACGGGGAATAATGTTTGCGATATTAAAAAGAGAAGTAAAAGCTTACTTTCAGACGGTGACAGGATGGTTGTTTATTGCAGCAGTTCTTGTACTCTATGGACTATATTTTTATGTTTACAATCTGCGCGCAGGCTATCCTTATATTTCTTACTCACTGTCGGCGATCGCATTTATCATGCTGATCACGGTACCTGTGCTGACTATGCGCAGTTTTGCGGAGGAACGCCACAGCAGAACAGACCAGTTGATCCTGACTGCACCGGTATCTGTGGGAAAAGTAGTATTGGGAAAATATCTCGCAATGGCTTTTGTATTTACCATAGATATGGTGATCATTGCGATCACACCATTGCTGTTAATGTCCTACGGAACGATCCCATTAGGGGAATCCTATGCAGCAGTGCTTGGATTCTGGCTGTATGGCTGCGCCTGCATTGCCGTTGGTATGTTTATTTCCTCATTGACCGAAAGCCAGGTGATTTCCGCAGTTTTGACATTTGTTGCATTATTTGCCGGCTATATGATGGGAAGCATCTGCAATCTGATTTCAGAGAGCGGAAATCTTCTGACAAAAATTTTAGGCTGCTACGATCTTTACACGCCGCTCGATAACTTTATGAATGGAACACTGGATGTGGCGGGAATTGTCTATTACGTAACGATCATTGCATTACTTTTGTTCCTGACAGGGCAGTCCGTTCAGAAACGCCGCTGGAGCATCAGTTCCAAAAAAATATCGACAGGTGTATTTTCAACGGGAATGATCATTGCAATGGTGGCAGTGACCGTTGTTGTGAACCTGTTCGTGGCAGAACTTCCGGCAACATGGACATCCATTGATGTCACTTCAACGAAAATTTACTCCATCACAGACGATACGAAGGATTATCTGAAAGGTCTCGACGAGGATGTGACAATTTATGTGCTGGTGTCCGATGCATCAAAAGATACAAAGCTGGATGAGACATTACAGAGATATGAATCCCTGTCGGATCACATCAAAGTTTCCTATATCAATCTGGCTGCAAACCCGACTTTTGCTGCGCAGTATACAGACAGTTCTGTAACTTCAAACAGCATGATCGTTGTGAGCAGCGAGCGTTCCAGAGTTATTGATTACAATGATGTGTATACCTATAGTTATGATTACAGCAGTTATTCCAGAAGCATTGATGGATATGATGCAGAGGGACAGCTTACAAGTGCGATTCAGTATGTGACCATGGATTCCACAGAGCTTCCGGTGATTTATCAGGTATCCGGACATGGGGAAACAGCTTTATCCGGTGGATTTACAGAGGCAATTGAAAAAGCAAATATCACATTATCTGACCTTGCATTATTAAAAGAGGATGCGGTTCCGGAAGATGCAGCAGCGTTGATTATTAATGGACCGACCACTGATTTTTCGGAGGATGATGCCAGCAAAGTGATCGATTATATCAATCAGGGTGGAAAAGTGCTGATCACCTGCAATTTCCAGGCACAGGGTTTGGAAAACTTCGAGTCAATCCTGTCGGCATGCGGCATGGAACGGGTTTCCGGTATTGTGATGGAAAATGATAAATCCTATTACTATAGCAATACACCGTATTATCTGCTTCCTGACGTAAATTCAAGTGCATATACAAGTTCCGTCAGCGGTTCATATATCTTTGCTCCATACAGTGAGGCAATTACCTATGGAGAAGATACAGATGATACAACTTATACAGTATTATTGGAGACGACAGATAAAGCAGTATCCAAGACAGATGCAGCAAATGCAACAACATCAGAGCTGGAAGAGGGAGATGCTGCAGGACCATTTGCGGTTGCGGTTGCCATGGAAAAAACAATCGATGAAGATACAGTCGCAAAAGTAGTGGTCGCCGGATCTGTGGAAATGTTTGCAGACAGTGCAGACCAGATCGTTTCCGGAAATAACAGCGCAATGTTTACAGATATCATTGCCCAGATGGTTGGCGATTCTGATCTTGCAACAAGTGTGATCCCGACAAAAGATTACACGCTCAGCGCCATCACGGTGGATGCGGCGGCAGGGATTCTGTATGGGCTTGGTCTTATGATCGTGCTTCCGGTCATTATGATGATTCTTGGAATTGTGATATGGGCATCAAGAAGAAAAAAATAAAACAATAGATGATAGAAAATCAAGATTGGAGACAGATAGAATATGAAAAAACAGAAAATTCAGTTTATTGTAATTCTGATCGTGCTGGCAGTACTTATCGCTGCCACCTTCGGAATGAAATGGTATAACAAAAATAAAGAGGAAGAGAAAACAGCGGAAGAAGAGGCTTCTACCATTTATATTTCCAAAGTGGACGTTGACACGATCACAGCATTTTCTTATGAGGTTGACCATGTGACGTATACTTTTACAAAGGATGGGGATACATGGACCTATGACGGAGACACATCACTGGATATGGATGAAGAAGCGATCGACAGCATGCTTTCAACACTGTCATCGTTGACAGCAATAGAAGAGATCAGTGATTATACAGATCTGAAAGAGTTTGGATTTGACCAGCCGGAAGATCTGATATCCTACACAACAAGTGAAGGGTCTGTTTCTCTTTTTGTAGGAAATAAAAATGATACTTTGAATGCATACTATATTATTTCAGCTGATGGAGGAAGCATTTATCTGACAGAAACGTCTCTTGCGGATGCTTTTTCAAAAACGATTGAGGAACTGACAGTCACAGAGGATACAGAAAGCACGGAGACTGTTGAGAACACAGAAGAATAAATAAGATAAAAGCAGAATCAGCACCTGACAGGAAATTTGTTCAGGTGCTGATTTTTTTAATGCTCTGTAGTATCTTTCTCTTCGGAATTCTTTTTGATCAGTTTGTAAATAAAACTGTATGCCCAGATCAAAACAGGGATAATCACAGAAGCATAAATAGAGGTCATGAGCATGTTCATAAAATTTTCGCTGGCAGAAACTGCACAGACGATAGTAGAAATATAAAGTCCAGCCAGAATGATCACGCCGATGATTGCTAAAATTTGTTTTACTTTTTTCATATTTTGAATCCTTTCGGGAAAATTGTAATAAACTATGGTACAATCATCGTATAGGAAAAAAAACGTTTCGTCAATAAAATTGTAGAAGAAAAGGCAGGTAAATCGGGTGGCATATGAAAAGCTTTTGAATGAAATTTATGCGGCAGTATCATTGAAATATCTGTGGAAGGAATATGAGCCGTATTTTGTGAAAAGTGAATCACCGGACTGGATTAATCCAAACATGGATTTCGGGCTGGAAGTCAGTCAGGCACTTTTGCCGGATGACGGGCAGGAGGAGAGTTTTATCGAAAAATATCTTGGTTGCCGGAAAGAGGAACTACCTTCTTTGGCGTTTGATAAATATGGAGAGCGGTTGAATTTTTACAATGGAAGGTTTTGGGCGATTCTGCCAGATAATACTGTGCAGCAAGATTATCTTTCCAAGGCGAAATATCGTTTTGACCGCAAACTGGAAAAACTAAATGCAAATTATATCCATAAGCACTACAATGGTTTGTATCTTTTTCTACATCCGACCGACGAGAATGATATTGATGCAGGTGCACTGTTTGAATATATGAGATATACACAGGAAAAGAAAAAAATGCGATTTGACAGGGTATTTTTAAATTGTGTCAAAACCATTTATGTCTGCAATTACGAAAACAATACGATTGAGCCGATTGTGCTGCCGCCAAATGCGGAAAACTTTTTGAACACGGAGGCGGAGTACTTACGCAATTGCTGTGACTGGAAGGATGGGACAGCGCTGGAGATGAAGCGTGGCGATGAGAATAGGGTATATCATGTGCAATAACTATGAGCACACTGGTTTCTTATTAAGTTAAAAATCTTTAATGTAGATTCCATGTCTCTACTACTAATTCTCAAATGAGAAGATGGCTTATACTGTTTGTTGTATTTTTCAGAATAATACTTTGCAATTGTGTTCTTTTCGGAATCTTTTAAGGCTGAGTACAGATATGATAAATTACCGATTGTAAGATAATTTCCCTTCATGCATTCCGTCTCAAAGGTAGTTAGGAAAGTAGTAAAATCGCTATTTACTACCTATGCAATCAACCGTTTAAAAAACAGACCAAAGAATATGGTATTATTAAACACAACATTGACAGTATTTTGCGGCAGGATAAGGAGCAGGAACGGGAAAAGGAAAAGGAGCGCGGATAAACAAAGTCAATTAATTTCTTGACTTTCCCAAAATCACCCCTTACAATAAACCTATCTTTTTTATCAAATCAAAGTTACAAAACATACTAACATAACAAAAATCCATCACCATATCGGTGAGCCATTCAGCAGGAGAAAATGACAGGTACAGATTTAGAACAGTAACCCAAAAATCCATGCAAACAGTCTTGAAGAATCTTGAGGGGTTCTATATAATAAACATAGATCATTCGGAAAGCCTGTTTGTATACCATAAAAGCAGGAGGTCAAATGACCAGGAAAAAACAAAAGACCAGGAAAACACAAAAGAACAGGAAAAAACAACAGACATTAGAAGAAAAGATAGAACAGGTTAAAAATTTCAGACCTATTGATGATACGTTTTTTGAAGTACTGGCAGATGATATTGGCGTATGTCAGGAGATGCTGCGTATCATTTTAGAAGATGAGAAACTCATCGTAAAAGACGTTATCGTACAGAGCAGTGAGAGAAACCTGTATGGGCGATCTGTCCGTCTGGATGCACTCTGTATCCTTGGAAATGGAAAAAAGTGTAACGTGGAAGTGCAGCGTTCTAACAAGGATCACCATTTAAAAAGAGTGCGGTTCAATGCATCGGTCATCACGGTGCGGGACTCGCAGACGGATGATAAATTTGAGGAGACGATCGATCTGATCGTTGTGTATATTTCCGAGTTCGATATCTTTAAACGTGGCAGGGTGATCTATCACGTGGACAGCGAGATCCGGGAAACACAGGAAAAAGTAGACGACGGATTGGAGCGTGTATTCGTCAATACCGCAGTAAAAGACGGAACAACTATCTCAGAATACATGGACTGTTTTCTGCAAAAAGAGATAGATAATGCCAAATTTCCAAAATTAACCAACCGTGTGCATTATCTGAAACATGAAGAGGGAGGTGTAAACGCAGTGTGTGAAATAATGAGAAAATATTCAGAAGAAGTCGCAGAAAAAGCATATCAGCAGGGCGAGGAAGCCGGAAAAGAAATCGGCAAAGAAATCGGTCAACGCCAGGCAAACATTGCTGCCATCAAAAACATGATCATCCGCTTTCAGGCAACGAAGGAAATCATTCTGGAAGATTACACCGAGTCCGAATACAACACCGCCATCGCCGAACTCCAGTCTGAATCCAGATAACCCAGACCAAAACCAACCCATCACAGAGCCAGCCCGTCAGGAGCTGGCTCTTTCACTCCCTTCCTGCCAATTTCTGCCAATTCCCCCATCCCGATTGTCCTCATCACAATCACCCGGTATACTGTAACTATCCCCCGGTTTCCCCGGAGATCCGTGGGCAGAAAATCAGAACAGCATGAGAGGAAACAACATGAGGACAATCGACAAAAATACCATACAATCCTATCAAGATCATATTTATACACAGGAAAAATCCCAGAATACCATCGACAAATACATCCGCGACATCCGCACCTTCACCGCCTGGCTGCAGACACAGGAACAGAAAGACATCACCAAAGAATGCGTGATCCGCTACAAAAAACATCTCGAAGCCAAATACATGCCGTCCAGCGCCAACAGCATGCTCATCGCCTTAAACGGCTTCTTCGGATACACAGGCTGGCACGACTGTTTCGTCACGATCTTCAAGACCCAGCCAAACCACATCTATGCGCAGGAAAAAGAGATGATGCGCGCCGAATACGAAAAACTCATCGCAACTGCAAAAGAGAATGGCAACCTTCGCCTTGCCATGATCATCGAGATCATCGGCAGCACCGGCATGCGCATCAGTGAACTTGCATCGGTCACGGTGGAGGCAGTGAGCACCGGAAAGATCAGCATATCCTGCAAAGGAAAACACCGCGAGATCTATCTCATACACAAACTGAAAATGAAACTGCTCGACTACTGCAAAAAGAAAGGCATCAGAAGCGGCGCAGTCTTCATCACAAAAAACGGAAACCCGGTAGACCGCAGCAACATCTGGACGGAAATGAAAAAAAACGCCGAAAAAGCAGGTGTTGCATTGAAAAAAGCATTCCCGCATAACCTCCGCCATTTCTTTGCACGCGTCTACTACAGCATACATAAAAACATCAGCCAGCTTGCGGATATCCTTGGACACAGCAGCATCAATACCACAAGGATCTACTTAGCGACCACAGAGGAAGACCATGTCAAAAAATTGGAGCGTCTGGATCTGGTCGTCTGAACGACAGGAATAAAAAGACACAACATAATGTAGATTATGTTGTGAATGCATTCAGATGAAAGTATGGTAATTATTACCAATAACTTCCAAATATTATTTTTTTATCAAAAAATCCGATAAATGTCAATTAGTCTGATGCTAAAATTCGACAAAAAATCCCACTTTTATAAAAGAAGCACTAATATCATAGTACTTCTCTAGAATATTGTTGTCATTTTTGCACAAAAATAAGACCAGACTTCTGTAAACGCCTGATTTTTTCAGTATTTCATGGTTTTACAGCTGGAAATCATGTTTTCTTAACTCTACTACATTCGTAGATAACTGCTAAAAACCAGAAATTTTATAAATCTGTTCAAAATCCCGGTGCAACCGGGCAGAAGAGCCATTCCTCCACACAACATAATCTACATTATGTTGTGGAGCTTTCTTTATGCAATAAAAATTAAGGAGGAAACCTATGAGAAGGACGAAAGCAAACCGTGCATTGACATTTGTGATGGCAGCCGCACTGCTCATCGGATCGATCCACGGCGTAGGTGCAAAAGAGCAGAGCAAAGCTTATGATGCACCGGAACTGACGCTCACACAGGGCGTGACAGACTATGACCTGACGGAAGGGATCACGTATGACAGTGAAAAATATACCCTGTCCGTCACTGACACAGGAAACTTTGACATCAATGTGGCTGGAGATTATGAGATCTCATACGCACTGACGGAAAAGGAAAGCAGTGTAAATGTAACTGAAAGTGTGGAGAACACAGACAGTGTAGAAAGCATAGAAAACATAGAAAGTACCGAGACAGTGTCAGGCACAGAAACGATAGAAACGACAGATGCCATGGCAACGGTGGAAGATACGGATCAGATACCGGAGGGGGATGACACCAATACCGTTGATACGCAGGAAAAGCAGGTCATCACCTTTACAAGAACGGTTCATGTAGTAGCGGCTTCTGAGGACGAAGTACCTATGTATGAAGCACGGGAACTGGTGCTGGTACAGGGGGAGGAAGGCTATGACCTGACAGATGAGATCATCTATGATGATGTAAAATATACGTTAACGGTAGGGGATCTTGGAGGCTTCGATATTAACAAGATCGGCTCCTACAAAGTGACCTATTTCCTTATGCCTGTGACAACAGACGAAACACAGGGAAATGGACAGGATGACACGCAGGATAACCAGACCATCACATTTCAGAGAACGGTTATTGTGAAGGCAGCCGGGGAAGAAACCGGAGAGTTTGATGCTCCGGAACTCTACATGGAGCAGGGACAGGAATACTATACCCTTGCATCAGGACTTCTGGATGATCTGGATACATGGCCCGATGAAAGTCTTTTAACGGAAGATGTAATTGAAATTAATTTCAAAGAGGGCGTACGGATCAAACCGGGAAAAACGATAACTGTGCGCAGCGGACAGACCATAACGGTCAGCAATGGTTTACTGACAGGTGGAATCAATACGCTGTTCAATGTCCAGGACGGCGGACACCTGATTTTGAACAATGTTACAATCATCGGAAATACGGTAGGTGACCAGGGCGCTGTGTGTGTACAAAATGGTGCTCAGCTTGATCTGGGATATAATGATAAAATTCCAGCTTTGTCTCCACAGATTATCAATAACAATAGCAATGGTAAAGCACGTAATCTTGTAGTCGCAGATGGATCAAAAGTACGATTGAATGTAAATACAACGCAGAAAATTGGCATAAGTTATTTGGGTGATATTACGAAAACAGAACCTAAAGCATTGATTCATGGAGGTCGTTATGCAATCACAGATAGTGATGTAAATAATTTTACAAGTGATGAAACTACATGTGAAACTATACTGCTATATGACCAGATTATATTGCGATATGCGCAACCAAAGTTTCTTTTCCTTGATACAGAACAATTTTTCACAAATAGAGGATTTCCTTATTTAGTTCAATATCAGGCTACTAGGTTTGAACAGGCAGGAGCAAAAGTTGATAAATTGTATGGAACACCTACAAGCTCTTATAAAATTACAGATGTACCTGATATAATGCAATATGATCTAATAATGTTATGCACTCCATATCCAAACTATTATGGTTCGACTCATGATTTTGAAGAAGCAGAATATGATATTTTAGCAGAATATATTAATAATGGTGGTCGCATTATTATTCAGGCTGAAGATGCGCAAAGAGCCAATCCGTTTTATTATACTACTAATCCAGTAGCTACAAATATAGCACGAAAATTAGGGGCTGGATTCAGTATTGTTAATGAGATTAATGGAAGTGCAGTAAGCATTCCATCTACTACTGACATGCAAGTTATGTCGAATGAGTTAACATCAGGGATTGCAGCATGGAATATATTCTATTCATCACCTATTTTGATTGATGCCGGCATTCTATCCACAACGTTGTTCAAAGCAAGAGCAACGAATGGTCAGTACTATTCATTTTGTGAGGATATGCAGGCTGGCACAAGAGCTGATGGAAGCAAATGGGGAAATATCATGATTTTGGCAGATGCTGATATGTGGAATAGTACTACTGCCCCTAATACGATTCAGTTTGCTAAAAATCTATTATATAATTCTTATAGTAATCGAGCATCTGCAGCAGCAGGTGTCAATCCTAATAATAATAGTTTGGATTATCAAGCTAAGATTTTGGGGAGTGACAGCACTGATAAAGAGTCGTATACGACACCAGCTGCAGCCATAGAAAAGGTTGGGCGGGATGAAACTGTTGTATTGTTAAAAAATAGTGGCCTTACTTCTGTAGATAATATGCTCTTGTACAACAGCAGTTCTATTAAGGAAATGAATGGTAACACCGTTCATGCAGATAGCAATGGTACGAACATTGATGTAAGTGATACCGGTGCGATCACACTCCGTAGTGGTGCGGTTACGGTAAGCAACACGGATGCGAATGTACGAAAGATCACGGTGGACGGCTACGTGCTGACATCCACAGCAGATTATACAGTCAAGGCGGTAGATACAAGCAACGATACTACCTTAGGTGACAGTCAGGCGAGTGTCACATTAAAAGCTATTGGAGATACCTTCACTGCTGTGAAGAATGGTGCAACCTATACCTATACCGCAACGAAGGATAACCAGACCTTTTACCTTGGAGAATACTCCGCTGTATTAAACTGGGAGGAACGTAGCGGAGTGGCAGCACTGGCATCAATTGGTTCCCCGAAATTTCCGGCTGAACTGGTGAAACCACAGACACAGCCGAATAATCCCTATCATCAGCTTACCCCTTACACGGTGACCATTAAGCCGAGAGAGGATTATTCCATTGATGTAGATAAGGTGTGGGTATCCATGGGCGTGGACGCACAGGGAGAGCCACAGATGCTGGATGCTTCTGAATTTGATAAATCAAAGGATCCGAATACCGGTATCATCACGGTAACTGTTAAGAAGCCGGTAGATGGCGATCTGATCTATTATGTTGGTAAGGTGAATGGCGGAAGCAGTTCCGGCTCCACCGTAACCCATGACAGGACAACCATTCAGGTGACATCAGCAGCTGGTTCTGCTGTGACGACACCGAAATTTACAGCGACTTATTTTGACGAGCAGAAGAGTAAAGATATCACGGTAAGCAGTCAGAATGGCAAAGTGGAAGTATTTAAGAATGTGGAAGTCACATTGAAGTTTCCTGCCATGAATACATCCGATCCGAACCCTACGGAAGGAGCGTTAGGGATTGCAGAGGATGAAACTTTTGACATACTTACGAAGCTGGTAGAGACAGGAAATGCCACAGACCTGAAGGCAGGCTTTGAATGGACGGATAAGAGTTACACCTATAAGTTCACTTCCACATCGGCCTCTTACAATCTGGAAGCGTCCTATGAAAAGTCCCACGTCGTGCATATCCATGTTTCCGGAGGCTCCATGGATGCAAGCACGATTCCGGCAGGCCTGGAAGCGAACAAACAGAGTCTGAGCAATATCCGTATCATTGTCCCGGATCAGACGACGCTTGACAATCTGAAATTTTCACCGGATGGAAGTTTACAGAATCCTTCATTTACAGCAAAATGGCTCTCTCATGATAATACGAAAGAACTGGGAGCAGTAAACTTCAGTGAGGACGCAGGAAGCTGGAAGGGCAGTACACGGGCAGTCACACAGCCAAGTTATCTGAACGTAAGCTTTGTTGCAGGTCAGATGCTGACGGTCCGTATCAAGGGTGGAACGCTGGACACAGCTTACGGTAACCCTGTGAGAAACTGGACCACCAAGGCAGCAGCCACAGGCGGATTTGACCATGAATACCAGTTAGTGGTACCGGTAGATGACAATACTGTACACCTTAAGATCAATGTGGAGGGCAGCAGGCTATTAAAAAGCATTCTGGCGAACACCAAAGACGTTACTTCAATGGTGGAAGCAGTAAAAGATCAGAATAACAGGATCATTGCTTATACGAATGGGGATGCGGGCAGTACGATCGGGGAGGCAACGACCATTGATGTCACCCTGGTTCCATCGTGTACCGTGACATTCTGGAATAAAGAAATCAGTCCGGAAAAGAAGATCGGCACTGAGATGGTCATGGAAGGCGGAAAGCTGGATAAGGCAGCCTATGAGAAGATGGCGGCAGGTGCAGTCCTGCCAGGATATCAGTTTATGGCATGGAAGGATACGGCAGGAAAGGTTTATACCGACCAGACTGTGATCAGTGCGGCTACAGAACTGCATGCGGTATTCCGTGAGAAGGCCAATATTTCCCAGAATGGAAATATCATTGCAGCAAACGATTTCAAGATACATCTGAATTCGGTCAAAAAAGGAGCATTTAATACGTCAGAGGCAGTCAAGCGTGCCAAAGCAGAAGCGTATGATGCAAACGGTAAGGATGTCACAAACCTCATTTCTGTGGAAGGATTGAATGCAGTGCAGAAAGAAGGAACCTTCCCGCTGACTTTCAAGTATGGCGATGCTTCCATAACGGTAAATGTTACAGTGACCAATACGATCCCTGTTGTGACCGGAAAGACAGCCTATACACTGACCTTTGAAGGTGTGCCGAACGGTGCATCGGAATACAAAGTATATAGCATGTCAGGCGCAGTGGTAGCGGGAGCAAAGATTGAAGAGACCGCAAACGGCATCTACCGGATCACCGGTCTTGAGAAGGGAACCGAGTATAAGATCGAGGGAGATGTCCTTGGCTCCACAACCGGAAAAACTGCTCTTGTTGATGCAGAAGACATTGCAAAACAGTTTGAAGATAAACAGGGTGATACTAAGGCGAATGGGAAAAAAGACAAAGATGAAGAGGCAGAAAACCCGAATGTCAAAGTAGTAGTAGATGATGAAGGCAATTACAAAGTGATTGTAAAGAAAGATATCAATCACAGCGTGGAAATCCCGGATACCTGGGGAGATGTAAAGGTTGACCTGGGTGGCAACAGCATTAATGGTAATGACGCTGATGCTGCAAACAGTGCAAAGCCGGGACTGATTTTTAAGAAAGACAGTGGAAATGATCATCCGGGAACCAATCTGGTGATCAGTAATGGTACCATTCAGGGCGGTAACGGATCTGCTGCCCATCCGGATGGTGCAGCCGGTATCGGAACCGCAACACCGGACCGCCCGGCAGATGCAAAGATCACAGTCGGAGCAGACGCAAAAGTCCAAGGTGGAAACGGAGCAGATGCAGGAGACAGTACCGGAGCCGATGCTGCTAATGGCGGTAACGGTGGAGCAGGTATCGAGGGAGAGATCACCCCTACCATAGATGGCGGTACAGTAACCGGCGGAAATGGCGGCAAGGGAGGATCCTCAGACACCGGTGCACCGGGCAATGGTGGAAACGGTGGAAGCGGAATCAGCGCAGGCGATAAGACCATCACCATCAATCCTGGCGGAACCGTCAAAGGCGGTGATGCAGGAAACGGCGGAAACGCAACAGGAGATAACACGAACCCGGGCGGAAACGGAGGAAACGGCGGTACAGGAACCGAGACCACGCAGCCGGGAAAGACCGATAATAACGGTGGAACAACATCCGGTGGAAATGGCGGAGACGGCGGTAAATCCGACAACGGAAACGGTGGAAACGGAGGCAACGGCGGCAGCGGCTCCACAGGAGAAAGCAATAACAACGGCGGCACGAACAGTGGCGGATCCGGCGGAAATGGCGGAGACTCAGACAAGGGCAACGGCGGATCCGGCGGTAATGGAGGAAGCTCAGGTGAAACCGGAGGCAACGGTGGTAACAACACCGGAGGAAACGGTGGAAACGGCGGAGACTCCAACAACGGCAATGGTGGCTCCGGCGGAAACGGTGGAGAATCCAACAGCGGAACCGGAGGAAACGGAGGAAATGGCGGTAACTCCAACAACGGAACCGGAGGAAATGGCGGAAACGGCGGTGAATCCAACAGCGGAAACGGTGGAAACGGAGGCGATGGAGGAAACGGCAAGAACCCGGGCACCGGCGGAAACGGCGGCGGCTCCAACAGTGGAAACAACGGCAGCTCCGGCAGTGACGGCAGCAAACCAGACAACAACGGCGGAAATGGCGGCAGCAACGGTGGCAACAATAACGGCAATGGTGGAAGCAATGGCGGAGATAACGGAAACAATAACGGCGGCTCCGGCAGTGGTGGAAACGGTAATGGCGGAAACGGAAGCGGCAATAACAGCGGAAACGGAAGCAATAATGGAAGCAGTAGCAATGGAAACGCGAACGGAACCAATACCGGTGTCACAGATGGCAAGACCAATGCCACAGATATCGCCGCAGCGGATGGAAACAATGCGTCCGGCGGAAACAAAAACAACAAACACAACAGGAACAACAGAAACAACAACGAGTCAGACCAGACGGATGGTGAGGATGTGACAGAAGGTACAGAGACCGATGCAGATACAGGTTCCGATGATACTACAGATGTCGCAGACAGCACAGAGACCGGAGCAGATGCAGACGGAAGCGGAAACACAGACGACAGCATCCCGGCAGACAGCAGTGATGCAGACGGACACATCAGCTTCGCAGACTGCGGATTCCACTGGTATCCAGTCATCCTGATCCTTGTGATCGCAGGATACACAGTCCTGCGTATCCGGAAGATCCGCGAGGAACTTGACGGAGAGTAAGACAGTAACCCCAAAAGATACCAGAACGAAAAAACAATCCCGGGGATATCCACATATCCCCGGACAATAAAAAAGAAAGGCCTGACATCTAAACTTACAAACAACAAACCAAAATGATATATGTAAATTTTCCAAAATACTTACAAAACATCTGACATGAGCGGGCAGAACAGGAAAGCTCCCTGTCAGACCCATTCATGGCAGAAATACGAGGAACAGGAGGATAAGGACCATGGATCCTGAAAGAAGAAAAGCACTGCGGAAGACGCAGAAAAAATGTATCGCAGCCCAGGTGGTGATGTGTGCAGCCTATATATCAGCGGGCATCTTACTGGCTGTGACAGGCAGGCACTGTGTGGCAGATACTCCGATCTATATAGCCGGCGCAGTCATTACAGCCGGCTGCATGGCAGCTCTTGCAGTGTTTGAGTCAAGACTTTCAAGAGAACTTGCAGGATGACATGACAGGGGCAGCGCAGGCTGCCCCTGTTGTGCCTGAAAAAGGGATTATAAGGAAGTGACAGATCATGAAAGACAGGAATTTTGTTAAGGAAATAGAAAAGTTAAGGACAGCCGTCTTAGGGTATGACCGTGAGGAAGTCGTGCTCTACATCAGGGAGCTGGTGGAGTACTATGGGCAGAAGAACGAGGAGACAGTGAGGGAACTATATCTGGAAAAAATGCAGCTTGCGGCAGAGAACGCAGGACTGCGGGCACAGATCCCCACACAGGAGAAACTCTATGCGGAGGCAGAAGGAAAGGCGGAGGAGATCCTGGGCGGTGCAAAGGAGACTGCGGCGACCATCCTCGACCATGCCGGCACCGAAAAGGAACGCATGCTCAGAGAGGCCGGGGAAGCAGAAAAGAGGATCCTTGCAGAAGCGGACAGAAAGGCAGGGGAGACCCTTGCAGAGGCAGAGAGGAAGGCAGGGGAGACCCTTGCAGAGGCGGACAGGAAGGCAGGGGAGACCCTTGCAGAGGCGGACAGGAAGGCAGGGGAGACCCTTACAGAGGCAGAGAGGAAGGCAGGGGAGATCCTTGCAGAGGCAGGGCGGCAGGCGGAGGAGATCCTTTCAGAGGCAGGGCGACAGATGGATGTCATCCTGACAAAGACAAGGGAGAAAGTGGAGAAGCAACAGGCGCTCTACCATCAGTACCGCAGCCGTCTGGAAGCCTTGAAAAACGGCCTGGACTGCATCTTTGCAGGGTGTCCGCCGGAGGAAGACACACGGGATCTGCATGGAAAGCCGCAGAGACCGGGACAGATACAGGCAGACGGACCGGAAGAGGCCGGTCTCCGGGAACAGCCATGAACGAGGGAGAACAGTACAGCCTTGACATGGCACTCCTGAAGGTCCGCGAGGAAAAACGGAAAAGAAAGATGCGCTCAGAGCGGGCCGTCATCCTGTTCGTGGTCTGGATCCTGGTGTTCAGGGTGTGCGGGATCATGCGCGTGGATGGGAATTCCATGCGCCCTGCCTGCCATCCCGGGGACATCGTGTTCTTCCTGCGCATCCTCCCGGACGGCGTGGGCTATGGGGATGCCGTCATCTTAAAGGATGCATCCGGGGAATACCTGATCAAGCGCATCGCAGGGCTGCCGGGGGATGTGATGGAGGTGGACCGTGAGGGACACCTGACAAGGAACGGCGCAAAAGTGCAGGAGACGGATGTCATCTACGGCCTGTCGGAAACAGGAGACAGCGTGGATTATCCGTACACCGTGCCGGAAGGAAGTTATTTCTTTCTCGGGGACAACCGCCCGGTGTCCATGGACAGCAGGATGCTCGGTGCGGCAGGAAGGGAAGAGATAAAAGGAAAGGTCATCTGGGCAGCGGGGGCTGGGAGATGGAACAAAAAAACAGGCAAGAGGTAAAAGACCATGAGCATAACAGGAGCTTATACTTGGGAAGATATTTCCAGTCTTGGGATGGAAGCTTATTTCCAGCCCATCTACAACGTGGAAAAGCACAGGATCACCGGGCTTGAGGCGCTGTTCCGTGCAAGGGACGGGAAGGGAGGTTTCCTCGACCCGGAGAGCCTTGTGCAGGAGGCAGAGGAATGCGGCTGGGTGCATGAAATCGACCTGTGGATGATCCGGGAGTGCTGCCGGTGGTTCACGAGGTTTGCGGAACACGGCATCACGAGGATCAACGTGAACCTGTCGCCGCAGACCTGCATGGTGGAGACTGTCTGGGAGGAGATCAGCAGCTGCCTGGACCGGTACGGCCTCCAGCATGGGAAGATCTGGCTGGAGATGACGGAACTCGGGAAGTCGGCGGATAACGGAAAGCTCCTGGAGACCGCACACAGGCTGCAGGATAAGAAGTTCAACCTGGTCATGGATGATTTCGGCAAGGGCGAATCCAATTTCGTGCGGCTGATGGATTTCGAGTTCCAGAGCATCAAGCTGGACAAGGAGCTGGTCTGGGGCATCGGGAGCAGGAAGATGGGCATGCCGATCGTGCAGACGCTCCTCGTGTTCGCCCAGAGGAACCACATCTGGGTGACGGCAGAGGGGATCGAGACAGGGGAACAGGCAGCACAGCTGGAAAAGCTCGGCTGCAACTTTTTACAGGGCTACCTGATCAGCAGGCCGCTCCCGGCAGACAGGTGCGTGGAATTTGTTGCAGACTGGGAGAAAAAAGACATCCTTGCACAGCCTGGGCAGGAAGATGATGATTGCAGAAATCATATGAAACAATTGCGAAACTCATGAAAATCTAAATTGAATTGTGAAAAATTAACAAAAGACATGAAAGACATTGGGGAACCGCC
>ENA-ORUX01001368-ORUX01001368.1-human-gut-metagenome-genome-assembly--contig:-NODE-1368-length-19096-cov-4.091224_pt1 | contig 19096 bp, 15 predicted proteins | sample MGYA00242087_ERZ509225 | MGnify/ENA primary metagenome ERZ509225 (study PRJEB26280, sample SAMEA2338864) | human gut metagenome | biome: human gut; feature: human-associated habitat; material: faeces... | reverse complement strand
GAGAACGGGCTACTGCAAGATTTCTTCTCGCCCAGAGCCGAATATTGTCCGGCATGGTTCTTCCTGCGCAGGTCATAAAGTCTGTAATGCTCTGGATGCTGGTGAGCTTCATATTATCTCCATCTTCACCTTCATCTTCATTTTCGGGAAGTTCTGTCGGCGCATTGCTTGCAAGAAGACGTTCGATCATAAACTGCAGAAATCCATCCTCTGCCGAGAGCTTGGTTCCGCCACCGAAGGCTGTCTCTCGAATCTTATAGACTGCATATCCATCCTCTGTATTCTGTCCGGATAATCGTACATTTATATGGTTTTCTCCAAGCCATTTCACAAGACTTACAAAACGGGCATCTATCTTGAGAATGTCTGCCGGAAATACGCCATCCTCTTCTTTAAATTCAAAAGAAGATTTCTGATTCGGATTTGAAAACACGCCACAGGAATGATGCTTCCACCGGCGGCTGGTGTTATCCAGTACAAGGATTGGCTTCTGTGGTGACGGGTTTGTTTCATTGGAGCGGAATACTGTATAAGTACATTCCGGATCTTTTTTCTCTGTTGTTGTGTTGCTGAAATCAAATACAGGCATACTGTTGTCCCCCTTTATCTCGCTGATAGTATCTTGTCTCAGTCAAGCTTAAGCCCTGCCAGAGCCTGGGCAAATGCATTGTTTACCGGTTCATTTGCTTCTTTTTGCTGCTGTTTCAGATATCTCTGAACATCTCGTTTTTTTACACCTGCGCCCTCTTTCTCGCGTCTTGCCTGGAAAGAAGACAGTTTTTCTTTATATCCGCAGGCACATACAAAAGTTTCTTCTTTTCCTTTGACCAGCATTTCCATACGCTTATGACACTTCGGGCAGCGTGCATTTGTAGTTCGGGAAATTGTTTCCCGGTATCCACATTCTCTGTCCTGGCATACCAGCATCTTACTGTTTTTACCATTTACTGCAAGAAGACGTTTTCCACAGTTCGGACAGATTTTATTTGTCAGATTGTCGTGACGGAATGTACCTGTTCCTGTCTTTATCTCACCAACAATTTCTTCCGTATATTCCCGGATTCCGTCAAGAAATACTTTTTGCTTCAGCTTTCCCTTTGAAATATCAGAAAGTTTCTTTTCCCAGTCTGCTGTCAGCTCCGGTTTCTTCAAGTCTTCCGGTACCAGTTCCAGAAGCTGTTTTGCCTTCGATGTCAGATAAATCTCATTTCCACGTTTTTCCATAAGGAATGTGTGAAATAGTTTCTCAATGATATCGGCTCTTGTGGCAACAGTGCCAAGTCCGCCGGTCTCTCCCAGCGTCTTTGCCGCCTGTGAGTCTTTCGTCGACATATATTTTACCGGATTTTCCATCGCAGCAAGAAGTGTTGCCTCGGTAAAATGTGCCGGTGGTTTTGTCTTGCCGTTAGTGAGCCTTACACTGTCTATATGGATTTTTTCTCCTTGACGGAACACAGGAAGTCCCGGCAGATTATAAGGAAATCTCCTTTGTCTGCCTCAGACCGGATGGCAGTTTAGAACTGCCGAGTACACTCGGCATTGTATGCAGGTCAGTGTCAAGAAAGCTGGAAGGATTTGAAGATTTTCACTTCCACCAGTTACGGCACACCTACACCAGCAACCTTCTCTCCAACGGGGCGGCTCCGAAAGATGTACAGGAACTGTTAGGACATTCTGATGTCAGTACCACAATGAACATCTACGCTCACTCAACAAGAAAAGCAAAGCGGGATTCCGCAAGACTTCTTGATAAAGTAGCGAGCAATGCTTAAACAAAAATTTCCCTTATTCCCTTGCGGATTCCGTATAAGGGCAAAAATAAGGGAAAATACATATCATTTCACTATATAATGGGCTGAAAAGCCTGTAAAATAAGGAAAGTCCAGAAAATCTTCCTACAGTCGAGTAGACTTACACCTCACAGTGCAAGCCCCTCACAGAACCGTACGTGCGGCTTTCCCGCATACGGCTCTTCATAATAATATTTACAGTCTCGAAACAGGCTGACATAAATCTTTGGCATTGCCAATGGATAATATTTCAGCATTTCAATGAATCCTTCTCTTGTATAACTCTTTCTGTCACTTCGTCTATTCAGCACCTTAAACAGAAGTTCTCTCACTTGTTGTTTGTAGTTTGAAATCATTCTGCCATTAAAACTTATGCCATAGTACCTATAATGACCTATTAGTTTCAGATTTAGCATACCCATTAGTTTCTTTAGCGGTTGGTCTCTATTCGCATATAACCATACCTTGATGTCTCGAATTTTCTGTCTGAATTTCTTAGAGCTTGTCTTTGGCATTATATATGGCATGCCTTTGCGTGAACGCCCACAATAGAATGTGAATCCCAGAAAATCAAATGTTTGTAATCTGATACACTCACCGCTCTTTTGCTTTGCCCTTGCAATATAAGCACCGCTTTGTAAGAGACGACTTTTACTATCTTCTAATTGCAAACCGAACTTTTCCATTCGTTCTTTAAGAAGCTTGTAGTAATTCTCTGCTTCCCATTTATATTGAAATCCTGCAACAAAATCATCTGCATATACAATTAGAAAGTTATCTCCCTTGCATTCTTTGGTAATAATAAACTTATACCATAGTGTCAATACATTGTGCATATATATGTTTGCTAGGATTGGACTTATAATATTGCCTTGAGCTGAACCTTCTTCATTCACCATAAGTTCACCATTATCCAGCACTCCCACTTTAAGATACTTCTTGACAAGACCAATTATGTTGGGGTCTTTAATATAAAGTTTGAGAAACTTGATAATCCATTCATGCTTCATATGGTCGAAGAATCCTTTGATGTCAGCATCCACAATATAGCAGATTTTCGTGTTGTTTAATCTCTTATACAGTTCTTTTATTGCGTTATGACATCCTCGATTTGGTCTGAATCCATACATGCAGTTCAGAAATCTCGGTTCATAGATAGCTTCTAATATCTTCTTTAATGCTAATTGAACTATTTTGTCCTCATAGCACGCAATTCCTAATGGTCGAAGTTTTCCATTGCTTTTAGGGATATATACCCTAATTGATGGCTGTGGTTTGTATGATTTTCTTTTCAGTCTTTCTACCAAGTCATCTATGTTTTGCTCCAGATTTCTCCCGTACTCTTTCTTAGTAATCTCATCAACACTGACTGCTTTGTTTCCGTCTAATTCTTTGTGACATTGCAAAAGCATTTCTTTATTGATTAGATGATACAACGATGTGAACTCTGGTCTCGGCGAATTTGCCGATATTTCTGCTATTCTTTCTAATTTCGTTTCCATCAATACCTCCGTCCCTGAGTACGGTTGATGTGTCCTCAGAAAGACCATTATTATGTAGCTCCCTTTCCTCCGTTGGCATTACCCAACTTCTTCAGTACTATGAAGCTATCCGACTGCCTACTGTTCTTTTGACATTCTCCTGTTTTGCAGTTGTTTGCCATACTTGCAATGGCAAGAAACAATAGGCTCTCCCCAGTTGACTGAATAATCACAATGTAAAACATAAAGTGCTCTTTGACCCCGCAGAAGCAAACCATTTCTCACCAATGCGAATTGATTTGTATTGCTTTCCGTCGAAATTAGAACGTCAGCCTTCTAAATGTCAAAATTTCGAGGCTCAATCACACTCTCTATTTTCTCGCTGTCTACGCTTAGCAACTACCATTACTGGCAGTCACCCAAGACTCGCTACTGGCGGTTGGTTAGACCTTACCAGACAGGCATTCCACCTGCTAGACTACTCGCCCTTGTCTGGGCGCACAATTCCGATTTGTTAAATTCATATCCGCATTATAGCATAAAAATAACGACACTGTATATCACTTTCGTAACATACAATGCCGTTACTTTTATTTTCTTCGATACACCAAACAAAACATATTCCTGTATACGATAATATCATATACAGAGTTCGACTTGTTCAGCTTTAGTGGGGAAAATGTAAAGTGAACTCCGCCTTTTGGCATAGGAATTGTTTTGTTAAATTAAATAATGAAAAAGAAAATAGTCATTTTGATAGAACATATTAACTATAAATAATCAGAATTTGAATAGTGAACTTTTTATACTGAAATATGTACGATTTCAATAATGACATGAACTTATGGGAACGTATTGCGGATACTTTGTGAACTTTATCCTGATACAATGATTATGCTGATGAAAGAAGGCATAGATAACTGAATACAAGAAAGAGACGAAAGCCTCAGTAGTTAAGAAAAAACTACTGGGGCTTTTTTTCGTGCCTGAATTTCTCAGCCAATAACTGCGGGCGTATCCCGGCAGGATAAAGGCGGAGCAGGCATGATCCTAAACAGAGGTCCGCCTTCTGGATTTGAAACGAGCAACAAGATTTCAAATTCAGGAGGAACGGATATGTATATTGAACACCCATATTTTTATGAAGGAAAGTATTACGCAAATATTGATGGAGAAATGATCGAGATTACAAAAGAAGTTGCGTATGCGATGAATAATTTTTACAGAAGCAGCAAGGCAAAAAAAGTTGAGATTAAGAACGAACTGGGTGAGGTTGTGGATAAGATGCTGAGAGAAGTACCTTACAGCGGTCAGTCCATTGATGGAGAAGGCTTCATGATTGAGGATTTTCCAGATCTGAACTGTGATGTGGAGCACTGTGTACTGACAAAAATGGAACAGCAGGATATTCACAAAGTGATCAATCAGCTGAACTCAGAGGAACGCATGATTATTTATGGCATTTTCTTTGAAAACAAGACACAGACACAGATGGCGGAGATTATGGGGATTTCCAGACAGATGCTGTCATACAAGCTGAAATCCACTCTTAATAAGATGCGTGAAATGTATATGAATAAATTTTTTTAAAAATTTTTCAAAATCTTTTGCATCTGCCAAAGTCATTTGACTTTAGTAATTAGAGGAAGTTAAAGGACTTCCTAAAATGAACCATGATAACTGAATATCCAATAATAACTGACGTGACATTTCATGCAGAGAGCACGAGGAAGATGCCGCTATAGGATTATAAGACAAAACAAAGATTTTTAGTTCAGTCCGTAATGCTGCGAAAAAGCACTGACCGAAGCCAGCTGGCAGGCTGGTGATGCGATGATATGTATGAGATGCGATACACTTGCAGATCCTGAGAAGTCTGTAACTGGTAAACCTATGAACTGCTGGAGCCTGGAAACGAGAGTTTCCGGGTTGTGGTCCGGAGTATGCATCCGGGCAGGTTATTATTCCCTTCCTGCATATGCGGGAGTAACGATTCGGGGTATCGAGGATAAATAGAATCGAGCGAGCACTGTTTAATAATCAAATTGGCTATAGAGGTTATGCGGCAGAGCTTTCCGTCTTGGAAAGGAACTCTGCCGTATTCCTGTGGAGCCAATATAGCGCTATGGATGCTTTACAAATAAAAATAATAGATTGGAGAGAGGACAAATGACAATCCGCAGAGGAGATATCTTATGGGCGGATCTCGGTATGTTCCCGACAACTTCGGTTCAGGGTGGAGTAAGACCGGTGATCGTAGTGAGCAATAATAAAGCCAATACATACAGTTCAGTCATAACGGTAGTTCCGCTGACATCAAGAATTTATAAGAAACGGTATTTGCCAACGCATGTATTTATCAGCAAATATGATATGACGGGAATCCGAAAAGGAAGCCTGGCACTGGCTGAACAGGTTATGAGCATTTCTACGAAATGTATTATTGAGAAATGCGGAAGAGTGAACAAGTGGAGCCTAGATCGGGTACTGAAAGCAGTACGGATTCAGATGGGAATGGAAGAGAAGACTACATAACTGTTACGAATATTTATTTTCGATAATGGTAACTATAGGAAAAGGAGGCGATGTCCATGACAACAGTTGAAAGATTAGAAGAGTTGAAAACAGTTGATATCAAAGAGATTGAACGAGATAGTTTGCCCAAGTACAAGGATTTGATTTCAGAGCTGGATAGCAGGAAAAGCAATAAGATGGAAGTGCTGCTTAATCACTCTGATAACCCATATGTATATGAAGATATGGGCTATGTCGTAAAAAGTGTTTTTAATGCAGCAGCTTCCCTTTCCTATATAGACTGTACAAAACAGCTTGTAGCAAAGAAAGCTGGATTGGCATAAGGGAATAACTGGAACAACAAAATTTCATATTCACACAGAAGACGAAGTGTGCTATAATGCTAACAGGACTAAATTTGAATAGAGCACTTCTATTTAAGGGTTCTGTTTTGGCAGAATCTTTGGATAGGAGTGTTTTTTATGCAAAAAAATATCTGGATAGCAGCCAAGTACCTTCGTCTTAGTATTGAGGACGGAGATAAGGCTGAAAGTGAATCTATTGTAAATCAGTCAATTTTGATTGATAACTATATGAAATCGACATCTGATATTACTATTGTTGAGACATTTAAAGATGATGGTTTTTCAGGTACTGATTTTAAGCGTCCTGGTTTTCAGGCAATGCTCAAGGCAATCGAAAATAAGGAAATCAACTGTATCATTGTAAAAGACTTGTCTCGATTCGGTAGAGAGCATATAGATGTTGATCGGTATATTCAAAAAGTATTTCCACAACTGGGAGTACGATTTATAGCAATCAATGATAATTATGATTCTGAAACAGCAAACATTACCGATACGCATCTTGTATTACCGGTGAAATCCTTTGTTAATGACACGTATTGCAGACAGAATTCTCAAAAAGTAAGAAGCCACTTGAGTGCAAAAAGAAATATTGGAGAATATGTGGGAAATTACGTGTCATATGGATATAAAAAGTGTGATGCTGATAAAAGTCAGATAGAAATTGATCCGGTTGCTGCAAAGCATGTAAGAGATATTTTTAACTGGAAGATGGAGGGCATGAGCAATCAGCTGATTGCAGATAAACTGAATGAACTGGGAGTTCTTGCACCGGCTGATTACAAACGTGCGACCGGAGTAAACTTCAAATCGTCATTTCAGACACATCTGACATCCAGGTGGTCAGCAGTAGCAATTATCCGTATCTTAAAGAATCCAATCTACTATGGAGTGCTTCAACAGGGAAAATCCCAAAGAATTAACTATAAAGTTAAGGTGCAGAGGGCATTACCAAAGGAAGAATGGGTGATTTTTGAAAATCATCATGAAGGTATCGTTACAAAAGAAGAATATGAAACAGTTCAGATGTTGCTTGCGAAGGATACCAGGATAGCACCCGGAGAAAACAGACTTTATTTGTTTGGTGGGTTATTATCCTGTGGAGACTGTGGAAGTAATCTGATCCGGCGAACTAACAGTTATAAAGGAGAAAAGACAGTTTTTTATATCTGTTCTTCTTACAATAAAAAGAAGGATCAATGTTCCAGACATAGTATCAGAGAAGATGTGCTGATTCAGCTGGTAATGGATTCTTTGAAAATATACAGTAAGATGACGGATGCCATACGGAGTGCAATGGAGTATTTGAAAGAGAATTCTTTGGATACACAGACATTGATACAGCATGATGACCAGATACTTGAGTTACGAAACAAAGTCAATAAATATTATAAGTTGTTACATTCATTATCGGGAAATCTTGCGTCAGGAGTTATTTCTAGGGATGATTACGCTTTGCTTAGAGAACGGTATCAGACAGAAATTAAAAGTCTGGAAAGCAATATTGAAAAGCAGGAAGAGTATATGGAAAATCTCCTTGAAAATAAACTGCTGTGCGAAGAATGGGTAAACACATTTCTTGAGAAACCGTCGCTGGGAGATCTTGACAGAGATATGCTTCTTCAGTATGTGGAAAAAATAAATGTCTTTGAAGGAAAAAAAATAGAGATTGTTTACCGATTCCAAGATGAGTTGGTAACAGCTGCAAGACTGGCAGAACAGATTGGAAAAACAAAACAGGAGGTGGCTGTATAATGGCAAGAACAAGAAATCGCCAGATGAAACAAGCTGAAGCATTTGTGCAGGCATCACCGAAGAAGATCTGGAAAGCCGGTATTTATACCAGAATATCTGTAGATATCAATGGTGAGAAGAGAGAATCGCTGGAGACACAGAAACTGATCGCTCTTTCTTACGCAGAATCTCATCCGGATATTGAAGTTGTAAAGTTTTATAAGGATGACGGTATATCAGGTACGAAATTTGATCGAGATGACTTTGTGAGAATGCTTGGTGACATCAAAACAAAAGAAATAAATACGGTCATAGTAAAGGATTTATCACGATTTGGTCGAGATTTGGAAGAAGTATCAAAATATCTGGAAAAAATATTTCCATTTATGCAAGTGCGCTTTATATCAGTCAATGATAACTATGACAGTATCAGTCCAGAATGTGACAATCAGATGCTGGGAATCATGATATCGAATCTGGCAAATGATATGTATGCAAAAGATGCATCTGTAAAAATGACAAGTGCCATGAAAATTAAGATGGAGTCAGGTGAATATTGTGGTGGAGATGCTCCTTATGGGTATAAGAGAGCTAGAGATGAAAAAGGAAAATCTACTACTGTTCCCGATCCTTTAACTGCACCGTATGTAGTAGAAATATTTGAAAAACTTGCTGCAGGGCAGTCATATTTGAAAATTTCGAGAGAGTTTAATACCATGCTGCTGGCTTCGCCAAGGGTATACGCAAGAACTGGGAAGTTATTCTTGGATAGAATTGACGAAACGGATATGCATTGGCAATCATCTGTAATTAAACAGATTGCGGAAAATAGGCACTATTTGGGAAATACTTATTCACATAAAACAAGAACTTCACTTCTTACAAAAGAAAAAAATGTAATGTTGGATAAAGAAGAATGGATTGAACATGTGAATACCCATAAGGCTATAGTGAGTGCTGAATTATTTGAAAAAGTACAAAATGTAATCAAATTAAAGCAGGAGAAAGCATTGCCCAAAAAAGATTTATCGAATATGCAGACTCATGGAAAACAGGATAATAAGTATGTTGGATTGATATACTGTGGTGACTGTGGCGCTAATATGGTTCGGAGATACTATTACAGCGAAAAGAATGGTGTTTTGTATTACAATTACTATTTCATTTGTGGTAATTATGCAAAAATTTCCAAGGAAAAATATAACTGTAATCGCTGGAAAGAAGAAGTAATTGATGAACTGGTGTATCGGGCACTCATCATGCAGCTAAAAACAGTATGTGAATTAAAAACGCAACTGAAACGCTTTAATGGTGAATATTTTGAAACATTCCAAAAATATTTGAACAGGGAACAGAGTAAAATTGTTCAGCTCAATAAAAGGAACGAAGCAAGACGATTTGAATTATATGAGCAATATGTTTCGGGCGAGATTGATACGGATGCATATAATCGTATGACAGAAAGAATAACCGTGGTCGAAAAAGACCTGGTTACAAGACAGAAAGAAATTGAGAAGAGTAGAAAAATTACAGAAAAATTGTGTAAAAAGAACTTCTCGTGGCTTGCTGAATTCAGTAAAGGAAAGAATTTGGAATTCCTTACAAAAGATGTTGTCCGTTCTTATATAAAGAAAATCTCTTTATATGAAGACAAACGTATAGAGATCGAATTTAAATTTCAAGATGAAATACAGGCGTTATCAGAAATTTTAGAGGAGGGGGTGATCAGATGTCAGATGGTAAATGCATAGTAAAGTATTTAAGATTGTCGCTGGAAGATGAGGATATGCTGGATGAATCCAATAGTATTACCAATCAGAGAATTGTGATTGGGCAATACATAGCCAGTAAAAATGAGTTCAAAAATACGGAAGTGTTAGAATTCAAAGATGATGGCTATAGTGGAACGAATTTCGATCGCCCAGGATTCCAAAGTATGATGGAATTAGTAAGAGATGGAAAAGTCAGCACAATTATAGTGAAAGACCTTTCTCGATTCGGCAGGAATCATATAGAGGTTGACACATATCTGGAACAAATTTTTCCATTTATGAATGTGAGATTCATAGCAATCAATGATAATGTTGATAGTATGAAATATGAATCTGGTATGCCGGGAATAGATGTTGGTTTCAGAAATATTATTAACGAACATCATAGCATTGATACTTCCGTTAAAGTAAAAAGAACTTTGATACAGCGTCAGAAAGCTGGAAAATATATGGGAGCGAGAGCACCGTATGGATATTTGAAGCCTGATGAAGATGTGACCAGCCTCGTGATTAATCCGGAGACAGCGCCTGTTGTGAAGATGATATTTCAGAAATATCTTAATGGAATGAATATTACTCAGCTGGCACGTTACCTGAATGAGCAGAAAATTATGAGTCCAGGTCAATATAAAAGAGAAGTTCTGAAAACTGGTGTGAAGAAAACAACAGAAAAATTTATCTGGTATCCAGTAACTGTAAGACTGATACTGATGACAGAAACGTATACGGGAACTACGATTGGCGGCAAGTGGAAAGTTGCTTCGGTAGGAAGTAATAAGCATTTGAAAACAAAAGAAGAAGACTGGATTGTGGTTGAGGGTACGCATGAAGCGATTGTTTCTAAAGAGGTGTTTGATGCTGTACAGGAAAAGTTGGAATTAAATTCCAGAAAGAGGAGCAAAACCCACAATAATAATTATCCGCTGAAAGGATTGGTAAAATGTGGGGGATGCGGTCAGAATCTACAGCATGTAACCAGATGCAATCCGCACTTTAAGTGCCCAAGGAAATTTAATGCGGCAAATCAAGATTGTGTAACAGACAATTTATATGATGACGAGTTCAATGAGATGATTTTCAGGGCAATAAAGCTGTTTGCAAAGATCAGTGATGATGCTGAACCGGTACTCGAATTACAGAAAGTAGAATTAAAATCAAAAGTGAATGGAGCTGCAAAAAAGATTCGGGATGCCAAAGACAGTATTAGCAGATACAAGCACCAGAAGACTGAACTATATATGCGATATGCAATGGAAGAAATCTCAGAAGAAGAGTTCACCAGAAAAAATGACAAGCTGGATAAACAAATTGAGAAAGAAACCTTAGCGATAGCGCAAATGGAGACAGAACAGAGTGAAGCGGCTGAACGTTTATTTGAACTTCCGCCCGATGGCAGACAGTGCCTGACAGACCTGATCGAAGGAAATAAGCAATTAACCAGAGAGATAGCAGTAACTTTTATTCGTGGTATCAAGGTATATAATGATAAGCGAATAGAAATTGAATGGAATTTTGCTGATGAGCTGGTGAAGTATGTAGAGCAGGTGCAGAAAATCTGCAGTTGAAGTGATGATGGACAAATTACAAAAATTTTGTGTCATTAGCTTGACACAAGGGGGACGTCACGCTGACAATACGGTGGATTTACAGGAATTCATGATCATGCCGACGGGAGCGGAAAATATGGAGCAGGCGATCCGAATGTGTGCGGAAGTATACCAGTTTCTCAGAATTATCCTGAAACAAAAAGGTCTGTCAACAGCAGTCGGGGATGAGGGAGGTTTCGCACCGGATCTTTCCGATTCAGAAAGCGTCCTGGAAGTGATTCTGGAAGCAGTAAAAAAGGCAGGGTATGAACCCGGAAAGGATATCAGCATTGCAATTGATGCTGCGGCAAGTGAACTGTACGATGAAGAAAGAGGCGTTTATGTTTTCCCCGGAGAAGGAAAAATGAAAGGGGAAGAAGTTCTCAGGGATTCCGGCGAGATGATAGAATATTATGAAAAACTTGCAGAGAAGTTCCCGATTGTTTCCATTGAAGATGGACTTGAGGAAGATGACTGGGAAGGCTGGAAACAGATGACAAAAAGACTGGGAGACAAAATACAGCTCGTAGGTGATGATCTGTTTGTCACGAATATCAAACGTCTTGCATGTGGTATCAAACTGGGAGCGGCAAATGCCATTCTGATAAAATTAAACCAGATAGGAACACTTTCAGAAGCATTGGATGCAGTGGAAATGGCACAGAAAGCGGGATACAGGGCAGTAATTTCTCACAGATCAGGAGAATCGGAAGATTCATTTATCGCAGATCTGGCAGTTGCCACAGGTGCCGGCCAGATTAAGACAGGTGCACCCTGCCGTTCGGACCGAAATGCCAAATATAATCAGCTTCTTCGTATCCATGAGGCATTGGGAGAACTGGCAGTGTATGAAAATCCTTTTAAAGAAAATGAAAAAAATTGTTAAGAAACCTGACAAAAACTCTGAATTGTGGTTGAAATCCCCATCCGGCTATGTTACAATGAAACTCAGTTGATTAGGAGGTGTAACGAAGTGCAGATTATTAAGATCATTCTGAGTGTCATTTTCATAATAGATTGCATCGCTCTTACAGTAGTAGTTCTTATGCAGGAAGGTAAGCAGCAGGGACTTGGTGCTATCGCCGGAGCAGCAGAAACATACTGGGGTAAGAACAAAGGTCGTTCCATGGAGGGCGGACTTGTTAAGGCAACCACTATTATGGGAACTTTATTTTTTGTAATTTCTGTAGCATTAAATATGCTTGGTTAATCAGAAAAGAAATTTGAAACACTCTTGTTATGTGCAAGAGTGTTTTTTGTGTCATAAAGAGCTGAATCAGATAAAAGTCCTCTGCGGAGGCTGTGAGGAGTAATATGAGTAAAAAAGATATGGACAGAAGAAAAAAGTTTATCCTGGAACTGATGGGAGATCCTATTTATCAGCCAATGAGACTCCGCGAGATTTCTTCTCTTCTGAGACTTTCAAAAGAAGAGAAAAGAGAGCTGTATGATGTTCTGGACGAACTTTGCGAGGAAGGAAAGGTATCTGTAGACCGCAAGGGCAGATATGAAAAGGTCAAAGGAAAATGGAAAAAGAAAAAAGATGACCGTTATTACGATGACCGAAGAGAAGAATACGGATCAGAGTATGGTAGAAAGAAGAAAGATAAAAATAAAAAAGAGCAGCCGGAGGGAATCCAGGCTGAGGGAACATTCATCGGACATCCCAAAGGTTTCGGCTTCGTAGAAATCGAAGGACAGGATGAGGATATCTTTATTCCTGAAAGTGATACAGGAACAGCCATGCATCAGGATAAAGTAAGGATCATCATCAGAGATGACAAAAAAGAGGGAAAACGCCAGGAAGGTGTAGTTGTGAAGGTTCTGGAACGTGGTATGCCTGAAATTGTAGGAACTTACCAGTTAAATCGGGATTTCGGTTTTGTGATCAGTGATAATCCGAAATTTTCCAAAGATATCTTCATTCCGAGAAAAGAAGCAGCAGGAATTAAAAATGGTGATAAAGTAATCGCGGTGATCACAGATTACGGCTCCGGAAATAAGAATCCTGAAGGAAAAATTAAGGAGAATCTGGGAAATATCCGAACACCGGGTACAGATATCCTGGCAATCGTCAAGAGCTTCGGAATCCCAAGTGAATTTCCTGAGAAAGTAATGAAGCAGGCTCAGCGTGTTCCGGATCATGTGCTGGATGCAGACAGAGATGGAAGGCTGGATCTGAGACATCTGCAGACAGTCACTATTGACGGCGAAGATGCCAAAGACCTGGATGATGCGATTTCCCTGACAAAAGAAGGGGATATCTATCATCTGGGAGTCCATATCGCAGATGTAAGCAACTATGTACAGTATAACAGTGCTCTGGACAGGGAAGCACTGAAACGTGGAACCAGTGTTTATCTGGCAGACCGCGTTGTGCCAATGCTGCCGGAACGTCTTTCCAATGGAATCTGTTCTCTGAATCAGGGAGAGGACAGACTGGCGTTGAGCTGCCTGATGGACATTAACGAAAAGGGTAAGGTAGTTTCCCATCAGATCGCGGAAACAGTGATTAACGTAAATGAGAGAATGTGCTATACTGATGTAAAGAACATTCTTGAGGACACAGACGAAGAAGCAAAGAAACGGTATGATGCACTTATCCCGATGTTCTTTATGATGAAAGAACTGTCCGGAATCTTACGAAACAGCCGCCATCACAGAGGTTCCATTGACTTTGATTTTCCGGAGAGCAAGATTATTCTCAATGCAGCAGGAAAAGCAATCGATGTTAAGCCATATGAAGCAAATGTGGCAACCAAAATCATTGAAGATTTCATGCTGATGGCAAATGAGACTGTGGCACAGGAATACTGCACAGAAGAGATTCCGTTTGTATACAGAACCCATGATAACCCGGATCCGGAGAAAGTGGAGAGTCTTCTGACATTACTTCACAATCAGGGTGTGAAGATTCAGAAAGCAAAAGAAGAAATCACGCCAAAAGAAATCCAGCAGATCATCGAAAGTATCGAAGGGCTTCCGAATGAAGCAATGATCAGCCGTCTGGTGTTGCGTTCCATGAAACAGGCGAAATATACAACAGAATGCAGCGGTCACTTTGGACTGGCAGCAAAATATTACTGCCATTTTACATCTCCGATCAGAAGATATCCTGATCTGCAGATCCACAGGATCATTAAGGATAACTTACGAGGCAGACTGATGCGTGAAGGCAGAACCGAACACTATGCTGAAATCCTTGATGAAGTTGCGAGGCAGTCCAGTGTATGCGAACGCCGCGCAGATGAGGCAGAGCGTGAATCAGACAAGCTGAAGAAAGCAGAATACATGTCCTACCATCTGGGAGAAGAGTTCGAGGGAATTATCTCAGGTGTTACCGGATGGGGGCTTTATGTGGAACTTCCGAATACTGTAGAGGGACTGGTTCATGTCAACACGCTGCGTGATGACTACTATGTTTTTGACCAGGAGAGCTATGAACTTCGCGGTGAGATGACAAAGAAAGTGTACAAGCTGGGAGATAAGGTTCGTGTCCGCGTGGCAGAGGCAGATAAGATGCTCAAGACTGTAGACTTTGAGCTGGTTTCTGATATCCGGGACGATGAAGAAGAGAATTAAATAAAAATGTATGGATACACTTCTGGTATTTGATGATGAAGAAGAGAGTTAAATAAAAATGGCTTGGAGGATATTATGGCAAAGAAAAAAGGAATGAAGCTGATTGCCAATAATAAAAAGGCATTTCATGATTATTTTATAGAAGATACTTATGAAGCCGGCATTGCCCTTGCAGGAACAGAGGTAAAATCCCTGCGCATGGGTAAGTGTAGTATTAAGGAATCCTTTATACGTGTGGAAAACGGAGAGGTTTACATCTACGGAATGCATATCAGCCCTTATGAAAAAGGCAATATTTTTAATAAAGATCCCCTGAGGATCCGTAAGCTGCTGCTTCACAGGTATGAGATCAACAAAATCGAAGCAAAGCTAAAAGAGAAAGGTCTGACGCTGGTACCTCTGAAAGTTTATTTCAAAGACAGTCTGGTAAAAGTAGAGATCGGAATGGCTCGAGGTAAGAAACTTTATGACAAGAGACAGGATATCGCAAAGAAAGACCAGAGAAGAGAAGCAGAACGTGACTTTAAGGTTAAGAATCTATATTGATAATATTACCAAATCCTTTGGCTCAAAATTGTGAAATGTTATGAAAAAATTAATGGATATTGCAAAAATATTCGAAAATTCGTATAATCTATCATATAGATAAAAAAATAACAATTCATTTTTCAGGCAGATGAGCTGAAAGGAGTGGTGCCCTATGAAAACAATCACGATCAGCAGACAGTATGGAAGCGGTGGAAGACACATTGCAGCTTTGCTTTCAGAAAAAATGGGAGTTCCCTGTTACGACAGTAAGCTTTTGCTGAAGGAAGCAGAGAGGCATGGAATCAGCCAGGAAATCATCAATGAATTTAAAGGCAAGACCAGTCTTCTCTATGCAATCGGAGTAATGATGTCGGAAGAATCGCAGGATAAAAAACGCCTGACAATTCCGGAGAAGATGTTTCATGCGCAAAAAGAGACAGTGAAGCGCCTGGCACAGGAAGGTCCATGTATTTTTGTGGGAAGATGTGCAGACCAGATCCTGAAAGATGATAATCAGCTGCTTCGTGTGTATATTTATGCATCTGATATGGAAGACCGTATTAAACGGATCAAGAAAAATAAGCATATTTCTCAGAGAGAGGCACTTGACAGAATTGCATATAAAGATCGTCAGAGAAGAGATTATTATAACTTTTATACAGGACATGAATGGGGCAAAATGGAAAACTATGATATCTGCCTGAATACTTCGGTTTTATCAGAGGAAGAATGTGTGGAACTTCTGATGAAGCTTGCAGAATAGAAATATATTAAATATGACCACAAAAGGATAAGAAAGGACTGCCAGAGTAACATGGCAGTCCTTTCTGTTGGAGTATCCGCTGATTACAGTGTGTGCTTCCTTTTGTGCAATAATATGAAGTAGGAAAAATGTGATTTTTTCATAAGAATGCGTCCGCAGGCAGAAACTTTAAAAACCTGAAAGTCTTAAAATTGTATGAAATCGGCAGAGGCTTAGTTGACAAGTTTTCGATACTCTGCAATAATAGGGAATTGAAAAAATGACATTGTTAAAAAGAAAAAAGATATTCCATATAGCAGGAGGGAATATATTATGAAGAAACGTTATTTAATACTGGCAGGTCTGTTAGTAATGACAGTGGCAGCTGCCGGATGTGGTAAGAAAAAGACAACAGAGACAGCACCTGTAGAGGTAACAGCTACCCCGACTCCTGAAGTAACCAAGGCAGTCGATATGGTGGATATGCAGCAGACAGCAGATGAAGACATAAAGAATGTAATGGGGGAGAAAACTTCCACAGCATCTAAGATTGTGTTTGTAAATAATACAGGGGATGACATCCAGTCACTCTATATCCGGACTCATGTGGATGAAGACAGTGAGGATTATGATGCAGACGAGGATGGAGGATGGGGAGATGATCTCATCAATGGAATGTTTACCCTGACAGATAAGGACAAGGCACTGTATTATATGCAGACTGCAAATACACAGACATCAGGTACACAGACATCAGGTACACAGACATCAGGTACACAGACATCAGATACACAGACATCAGATACACAGACAACATCCAACAAGAGTACAGCTTCCTATGATATCCGTATTGCATATGCTGATGAGGACAAGAATGAATGCTTTTTCCGCGATATTCCGCTTGGAACAATTTCGCAGATTACGTTATGTATGGATGGCACAGATGATGATGCGATCCCATATGCAAAATATCTGACAGGTACATCAACAAAAGAAGTATCCACGCTTGATGCGGTAAAGGAACGTCTTGGCATTACAGATGACAGTGAGTCAGAATCAGATTCCACAGACGACAGTGATAAGAAGTCTGCAGATAATTCTGATTCCACAGATAGTAACAACAGTTCTGATCAGAATAATAACAGTGGCAATGGAACCGGGGATAATTCAGATGATCCGGGCAATGGAGGAAACTCAGACGATCCGGGTACTAATGATAATCCGGGCAGTAACGATGATCCGGGAAATGGCGGCGATATGATTTCCACAGCAGAACAGTATATCGGTCAGTCTCTGGATGCACTGGAAGGCGCATGCGGTTCTCCACAGGGCAGCAGCTATGAGGATGATCCTGAGACAGGTAAAACAGGATTCCATTATTACAGCAATTTCACAGTTTCTACAACAGTTGATGAAAATGGTAATGAAATTGTTGCCGGAATATGGTAGAATAGAACTACGAATGTAACAGAGGAGGTATTCCGATCCTCTGTTACCTGCGATAAAATTAATTTCAGGAGACAGTTACTATGAAACGTGTATTATTAAAATTAAGCGGTGAAGCCCTTGCCGGTGAGAAGAAGACCGGATTTGACGAGGCGACTGTTATTGAAGTTGCAAAGCAGATCAGGACAATTGCTGAGGAAGGACTGGAAATCGGCATCGTGATCGGCGGAGGTAATTTCTGGAGAGGACGCACCAGTGAGACTATCGACAGGAATAAGGCTGATCAGATTGGTATGCTTGCAACAGTTATGAACTGTATTTATGTATCTGATATCTGCAGATACCTTGGATTAAAGACAGAAATCTTTACACCATTTGTATGCGGTGCATTTACAAGCCTTTACTCTAAGGATGCAGTGGAAGCAAGCTTTGCACAGGGCAAGATCGTATTCTTTGCAGGCGGTACAGGACATCCTTACTTCTCCACAGATACAGCCACTGTACTTCGCGCAGTAGAAATCGAAGCAGAAGCAATCCTTCTTGCAAAAGCTGTTGACGGAATTTATGACAGTGATCCGAAGACAAACCCGAATGCAGTAAAATATGATGAAATTTCCATTGAAGAAGTAGTTGCAAAGAAACTGGCAGCTATGGATCTGACAGCATCGATCATGTGTATGGAACAGAAGATGCCGATGCTGGTATTTGCACTGGATGAAAAAGACAGCATCATCAATGCAGTACATGGCAAATTTGTCGGAACTAAGGTTACTGTATAAGTAAGGCTTATAAGTCAGTTTACAGAGAAAGTGTAATATAAAAACTATAAAAAGAGGGAGACGAACCTAATGGATGAGAGAATTCAGAAATATGAAGAGAAGATGAAAAAGACATTGGCAAGCCTTGAGAGCGAACTGGTTACAATTCGTGCAGGACGTGCGAACCCGCATATCCTTGACAAACTCGCCGTAGATTATTACGGAGCTCCGACACCTCTTCAGCAGGTGGCAAATATCACTGTCCCGGAAGCTCGTATGATTCAGATCCAGCCATGGGAATCCAGCCTGATCAAAAGCATTGAAAAAGCAATCCTTACATCTGATCTTGGTCTGAATCCGAACAATGATGGTAAGCTGATCCGTCTGGTGCTTCCGGAACTTACAGAGGAGCGTCGTAAAGAACTGGTAAAAGACGTCAAGAAAAAAGGTGAGGCAGCCAAGGTTGCTGTCCGCAATGTTCGCCGTGATGCAAATGATGCATTTAAGAAACTTGCAAAACAGGATGTTTCTGAGGATGAGATCAAAGATCTTGAGGATGCTGTACAGAAACTGACAGATCAGTTCATCAAGAAGATCGATGCTGCAGTAGATACCAAAGCAAAAGAAATTCTGACTGTATAATGACACAGACAGAAAGAAGAGGGAGAGCCGCATAAAGGCTCTCTTTCTGTTGAAATACAGGAATCTTTTCGAAATAAAAGGAGAACATATGAAAGTACCGAATCATATTGCGATTATTCTTGATGGCAATGGCAGATGGGCAAAAGCCAAGGGGAT
>ENA-ORUX01001366-ORUX01001366.1-human-gut-metagenome-genome-assembly--contig:-NODE-1366-length-19139-cov-2.370729_pt1 | contig 19139 bp, 19 predicted proteins | sample MGYA00242087_ERZ509225 | MGnify/ENA primary metagenome ERZ509225 (study PRJEB26280, sample SAMEA2338864) | human gut metagenome | biome: human gut; feature: human-associated habitat; material: faeces... | reverse complement strand
AGATTTGGAAGCTCCCTTTTTCGGGAACTACGTTATTATCAACAGCAAATTGTCGATGCTTTCATCGCTTTTTATTAAAATATTCCTTCATGGAAATACCCGTTGTGCGGCAAAAATAATGGAAAAAGAAGCCCGCATTTCATCTCGAAAAGGGTCGTGGGGACTTATATATTGTGTTGTGGAAGGCATGAAAAACAATCTGAAAAAACAAATTACAGCTTATATCTATGAAAACGATAATTATAAACCAACCGGAACAGTTTCTGCCATAGCAGCCAATTTTGTCCTTCAAAACAGAATCGAAAAAGGGTTAGGCTATTTATGCCACAAAATAGATCCACATCATTTTATGTCAGAATTGAAATCACAAAACATCATAGCAAGATATGAATAAGCATATACAAAACAAGGAACAGGCTAAATCAAAGCCGTTTATTATCGTCAGGATAATATTTATTATTTGTTGTTTAGGTAGTTTATCGGGCTTCCTGTGGACTTTCCTGCCATGGGAAACCGTGGCTGGCATGACCAATTCACAAGGAGGGATTTTAATTGATAATTCTCTGCCAACTATTTTCCTTTTCAGGCTTCAATGTTTGTCTTTCGGTGCTTTTTCTGGATTTTATCTTTTTATGGCATATCAGCCGATCAGGTATAAGAAATTGATTTTAATATCGTCTCTACTCATGCTACTCATGAGCGGCGCCATGGTGTATGTCAGGAACATATCCGGCTTGCATACTTCGCTAACAGCTTATGAACACTACCTTTGGCTTGGTATCGGCATTGCCATGTTCCTATCATGGTTCTTTGAACTCCACGAGTACAACGACATCCGTTCAGAAGAAAAGCACGCCAAACGAATATTCCCTAACGTGTTGAAAACACTTGGAATGATCCTGTTTGCAAATACGTTTTGGGTTATCATGCCACAAAATGTAATTGAAAAAGTATTGTCGGCTCTCCAAATACCTTCCTATTTTGGGAATCCGTATTCGGAATATGCCGCAGGACTGATATTTTTCTTCGTAGGAATCTTCGGTATCATCCTGTTTGTTTGCGCCAAGAATCCTGAACAATACAAACCTGTTTTGAAATTTATTGCTGTATACACTACCTTGACAGGCACTTGCCTGATACTATGGCTATTCAGTTACAATCGTTGTAACCTCTTTACAATTTTAATCAGCATGTTAAGTATTCTCGCGGGAATCTACATACTTACTACTACATGTACGAATAATAAAACGACCTTCAAATGAGAACACAAAACAAAAAGTATGTTACGTTCGGCATACTGGGGACAATAGCCGCATTTTTAATTATCATTTCCGATATCGCGGGCGGCATAGGCGAATACAACGGTGTTTTTTGGAAACAATTTACAGGCATGACACCTATCCGTTTATTCCTCTCGTCGCACATGGCAATTTATGTTTTCCCGTTTATTACATTTGGGATTATTGCCTTGTACAAGGTATTGGCACCTTCCGGAAAGATTATATCAGCCATATTCTGCCTTTGTTTATGGTATCTCACTTACCTGATGACAGCTGCTCATGCCGGATATCCGTATATTGTTTATCTGGCGAATTACAATAGCCAGCAAGCAGAGAACCTTCAAATAAATGAAATACTCAACATGTTTTCCCACAATATCAGCATACATCTCGTAGTCTTATACGCCCTTGCCCTTGTTGCCTCTTTGGGAATACTTATACTAGTAATTACCGGAAAAACCATGCTGAAAAGGTGGATGTCCCTGTGCAACCCGATAGTCACCATTGCCTTGTCAGTTGTGATAGGTATGATTTCACCCGTATGGGGAAAATATTACGGAACCTGCTGCCCGATGGTCGGATTGTTTTTACTTTTCTTATGTACTTCAATCGTTCTTTCACGAAATGTAAAAATGAACAAATAATATGAGATATGGGAATATTTCAGAACAGTTTGGGGTAACCGGGAAAATAAATATTTCCGTAAAAGAGGATTCGGAAACAATCATGGAATCATTATTACATGCCGAAGAATTAGCGTTGATTCCCCCTACATGGTCCGAAAAACGAAAAAAGACATTTGTCATGGGGCGATTGGCAGCAAAACAGGCAATGGAAAGTTATGGAACTACAACTTATCCCGTTCTGCGTGGTTCCATGAACGAACCGCTTTGGCCTGATACATTCAAAGGCTCCATTGCCCATAAGGACAATATTGCTATTGCAGCCGTAACAAAAGACCCTTCCTACGCGGGAATTGGCATCGATATAGAAGACGCCCATTCCTTTCTTGACACGACACATGCCCGGCTTTTTTGTGTTGATGAAGAACTAACCTATGTGGAAGAAAACTCATTCAATGCCACGCTTTTCTTCTCCATAAAGGAATCCGTTGTGAAAGCAAATTATATGGCCTACGGAAAACGAACAGAAATGATAAATGTCAATTGCTGTAAATTATTGGAAAACCGTTCCTGTCCAAAAGTAAAAGTAAAATACATTTTGGAAAACCGATATATTATATCCTTGTGTATGATTTATCAAGAAAAAAATAAGAACAATGAATAAAAAAACTTCCAAAAAAACAAAGCAAGGCCTTTCTCGCTTGTTGGAAATAGCCGGAACCAAACGATGGTGGCTTATCGGGTCGGTTGTGCTAGCCATTGGCAGCACGGTAGCGCAATTTGTTCCTTACGTCGCCATCATGAATATATTAAACGAACTGGCAGCCCATGCTGCCCACCCCGAAGATATCTCGCGGGAATTAGTAAAACATTGGGGAATCATCTGCCTGATAGCCTTTGGCTGTTATGGCATGTTGATGTTCATTTCATTAATGTTTTCACACATCGCCGCCTTCAACATCTTGTATGAACTGCGGGTAGCACTAACATGGAAAATGGCGAAACTACCACTGGGATTCTTCACCAAACGCACCACGGGTGATTTGAAGAAAATCATCGGAGAAGACGTGGAACGAGTTGAACTATTCGTCGCCCACCATATCCCCGATTTAACCAGTGCTATTGTTTTTCCGCTATTGATTATCGGCTGGCTTTTCACTATTGATTGGCGGTTATCACTTATTATGCTTGCAGTCATGTTGATTGCCATTGTATTCCAGTTCTCTACCACATGGTCAAAAAAGGCCACCGAAGATACAAAAAGCTATATGACTATAATGGGTAAGCTGAACGCGTCCATTATCGAATACGTGCGTGGCATGCAAGTGGTAAAGATTTTTAACCACTCATCCATCGCACTGGAAAACCTGAAAAAACAGATCTTCGGATTCCGTGATTTTTCAAATGCCATTACCACCAACTATGCTGTTACCTACCTTGGCTTCTACAATATGCTTTCAGCAACCCTATTATTCATTATTCCGGCAGCCATTTACTTTTTATTAAAAGCACCATCTTATAGTAATTACATCTCTACCGTGCTCATATTTCTTATATTAGGTGGCGGTATCTTTTTCCCTATGCACAAATTATTATGGATGACCAACATGTTACGTCAAAATACCATAGGCGTTGATTTAATAGACAAAATATTACAAAAAGAAGAAATTACTGATCCCGACGAGCCGCAAACACCTCGCGATGCTTCTATCGAATTTGCCAACGTATCATTCGCGTATGATAAAATACAAGTCCTGAACAATGTATCATTCACCGTTCCCCCCGGTACGGTAACAGCATTGGTAGGCGTTTCAGGCGCGGGGAAATCAACCATTGCCATGCTGACCGCCCGTTTCTGGGATATTGAAGACGGTGAAATCCGTATCGGTGGAAGTAATATCAAACAAATCCGTACGGAAGACTTGATGAATATCGTGTCGTTCGTCTTTCAGGATAACATGCTATTCTTCGATACCATCGAAGAAAATATCCGCATGGGAAATAAAACGGCAACGAAGGATAACGTGATTGCCGCAGCCAAAGCCGCCCAATGTCATGACTTTATCATGCAACTGGAAAAAGGCTACGATACCTTGGTAGGTGAAGGTGGAACCTACCTTTCCGGTGGCGAAGCACAACGGGTCGCGTTGGCAAGAGCTATTTTGAAAGATGCCCCGATTATTCTGCTTGATGAAGCAACGGCTTACGCCGACCCTGAAAATGAAGGCAAAATACTGGATTCATTTTCCCAACTTATCAAAGGTAAAACGGTCATGGTAATCGCGCACCGCTTATCCACAATCCGCAATGCCGAACAGATATTGGTTATCGACAAAGGAACGGTTGCCGAACTGGGTAAGCACGATGAACTGATTGCCCTTGGCGGTCTGTATAAAAATATGTGGGACATCTACTCTCGCTCACGCGAATGGAAACTTAACAGGTAATACACTATGAATATTATAAAATTAATGAATGCCGCCACGCAAGGAAAACCCCATCGGTTGTATCCGATGCTTGGCTGGACATTATTGGAATATACTTTCCGTAGCACCCCTTATTGTATTATGCTGGGGGTGGTTTGGGAACTTTTTAAACTGCTTCAATATCCGGGAACGGAATTAAACGTAAAATTAATTGGCATTTACTGTGCCGTCCTGTTGATCTGCCTGTTACTATTGGTATTTTTCAACTATAAATCCTATATGGCATCTTACCGCGAAGGCTACAGCATTTGTGCAGACGGACGGGTAAACGTAGCGAAACACTTGCGCAAACTGTCAATGGGGTTTTATAATACCAAAGACCCCGGCACAATTGGCTCGTACATTGTAAGTGACTTCGATAATGTAGAATTATTAGTCACGCACCTACTTCCACAAATTATCGGTGGATTAATAGGCCCGTTGGCTATGATTATTAGTTTGGCATTTTTCAACTGGAAACTGGCATTAATTGCCGCGCTGGTTATCCCGTTGGCGTGGCCAATGGTCTGGATTACCCGCAAACTGATCGCCTATTCGGGCAAGAAACAGCAAAAGTCAAAAAACGATACAGCATCACGTGTTATTGAATACATTCAGGGTATCCGGCTTATTAAAGCGTTCAATTTAAATGGAACAAAATTCGAACGCATGGAAAATTCATTCCGTAAATTAAAACAAGACTCTATCCGCTTGGAAGCCGGTTCCGGCCCCACGTTGATTTTAGCCACTTTTGTGCTGAATGCCAGTATTCCATTGATCATCCTGGTTGGATTCTATTTCTTCACACATGGTGAAATGACCTTACCCGTGTATATCCTTTTTCTTTTGCTCGGAACCAAAATATGCGAACCGCTGATGCAGGCATTGATGTTCCTCGGATTAGCAACCTATATGGGATTGAGCGTCGAACGCATCGAAACTTTGCGTAAAACACCTGTTATGCCTGATGGTGCTGACACGGGAAAAATCACAAATTATGACATCGAATTTCAGAATATAGACTTTTCATACAACCATGTACCTGTCATTAAACAATTGAATTTGAAAATTCCCTCGCACAAACTCACTGCTCTAGTTGGCCCTTCGGGTTCGGGGAAAACAACTTTGACACGATTGATTGCCCGTTTCTGGGACGTGGACAAAGGAGAAATCCGGCTGAATGGAAAAAATATTAAGAACTATCCGGTAGACAACTTGTTATCGTGCATTTCCATCGTGTTTCAGGATGTATACCTGTTTAATGATACAATTTACAACAACATCAAAATCGGTAACGCGAATGCCACGGATGCACAAATACTGGAAGCAGCCGAAAAAGCGCGGGTGATAAACTTCGCACGGGAACTGCCCGGTGGTTTGCAGGCAATGGTAGGTGAAGGCGGTTGCTCGCTTTCCGGTGGTGAAAAGCAACGCGTATCCATTGCTCGTGCCATGTTAAAAGATGCACCGATTATCTTGTTGGATGAAGCCACCGCTTCACTCGATCCCGAAAACGAACTACACATATAGGAAGCAATCAACGAACTGGTGAAAAGCAAAACCGTAATCGTGATTGCCCACCGATTGAACACGATTGTACATGCCGACAATATCGTGGTATTAAATGAGGGCAAATTATCAGAACAAGGAACCCACGAACAATTGATAACGAACAACGGATTGTACAAGCATATGTGGGATGAACAACAACGAATGAAAGGTTGGAAATTTTAAAACAGGAAAAAAATGAGAATAAACCTGACGGGCGTGCCCGAAACACTATTTATCACATTACGAATACGGGCAATTGAAACGAAACGCCCTGATGCAGCGATCATAGAACCGTACGCGACAGAAATACTGGAACAAATAGAGTTCGAGGAATCACCTAAAAATAAAGTGTCGGAAGCCTCACAAACAGGAACGATTATCCGTACCATTATTTTGGATGAAATCATTAACGACTTCTTACATCAGCACCCACAAGGCTGTGTTGTCAATTTGGGTTGCGGATTGGATGCCCGTTGTAAAAGGCTCTCTTTAAATGACTGTCAATGGTTCGATATCGACGTGGAAGAAACTATTGAAATACGCAAACACTTCTTTGAAGAAACACCTTTCTGTAAAATGATAGCCAAATCCATGTTTGATTACTCATGGATGGATACTATTCCCAAAGACCAACCGACACTGTTTATTTCGGAAGGAGTAATGATGTACTTTGAAGAAAAAGACATTAGGGCGTTGTTTTGTGAAATAGCCAAACAGTTCAAATCCGCGGAAATTGCCTTTGACACGATCAGTCGATGGGCGGTTAGGAATTACAAGTTGCATCCCGATGTAAAGAAATACAATGCCCCGTTCAAATGGGGCATTACCGACAGCAAAGAGATTGAGAACTGGCACGCGGGTATTCGGATAATCAAAGAATACTATTACGCCAATTACTTGAAAAACCGCTGGCCACTGCTGATGAAGATAATGATGAAATTGTACCCACCATTTATGAAATCATTCAGGGTGCTGCAATTGAAATTGCAGTAAATTACAAACCATAGGGATCCATTTTTTACTTAATAATTATACATCATGAATTTTTTAGAATTAACAAAATATACGGGCTTCAATTCTTCAATCGAAGAAATAGGGATGCTCCACACGGTTTGCAACACTAACATTCATCAATTGTAGATTCTAGCATCCTTAACTCTTTGTTCGGTAAGTCACCGGTAAGTTACCGGTAAGTTACCGGTAAGTCACCGATACATGTCGATAAATGTCGAATAATTTACCACTAATTTTTGCTTAATTTTTCGAATCTAAACTTAAGGTACACAGAACGTTACAGCGACTTATCAAGACACGTAAAAGAGTATGTCAAGTTGTGGAAATAGGGTACTTCTTCGGTAAAAGTGCTTGCAACATATTGCAAATCACGAAGTTACAAACAACAAAAAAGTAACAACCATAAAACAAGAAAAGAGTCAGCCTCTCGGGCTAACTCTCTGATTTTGTGTGTTTTCTAGCGGAGAGGGAGGGATTCGAACCCCCGGTACCTCGCAGTACAACGGTTTTCAAGACCGCCGCAATCGACCACTCTGCCACCTCTCCAAACGCGGGTGCAAATATAAAGGAAAATTTAAATACACAAAAGAAAGAATTTATTTTTTCTCAAAAATATCCCCCAACAAATACAATTTGATAACAAACAACAACAATACAGCGGTTAATTCAAATCCATGACTCCAAAGTTAAAGAATATTACCTATTTTTGTAGACAAGACAACGTATTATTAACATAGGCAAAATGACAGCATCATGGATGGAAAATTAAGTATCAACACGGGAACCTGTATCAAATGCGGCAAATGCGCGCGGGTATGCCCTTCACAAATCATCACGCAGGAAATAAAAGGCGCCGCGGTGAAAGTACAAAACGTGGAAAACTGTATCGCGTGTGGACATTGCGTGGCCGTGTGTCCTACCGGTTCCGTGCTCCATTCCGAATTCCCGCCGGAGAAGGTACACCCGTTCAAATACAGCGATTACCCCACTCCCGAACAGATGATGCTCATGTGTAAAGCTCGCCGTTCCAACAGGGCATTTTCTACCCGACCGATTCCCCGAGAGATGTTGGAACAGATTATCGAGGCAGCTCATCGTGCACCCACGGCAAGTAATATGCAACAAGTACACTTCACGCTGGTAACCGATCCCAAGCTACTGGACGCGATCAGTCGCTTCACGCTAAACGTGTTTAACTCGGCAGCCAAGAAATTGAGGAACCCGATACTAAAACCCGTCTTAAAACGAATTATGCCGGATGCTTACCGTTATCTACCCGCGTTTGATCGTTTAAACCGAGAGTACGCCAACGGCCATGACATGATTCTGCGAGGAGCTACAGCCGCCCTGTTTATCCACACACCGAAAAGCAGTCGTTTCGGGAGTGCCGACGCGAACCTGGCTTACCAGAATGGATCGCTCATGGCAGAATGTCTAGGGGTAAACCAATTCTACATGGGATTTGTCTGTTCCGCTATCCACCAAGAAAACAAGGGAACACTCGCTAATATGCTGGGAATAAACGGCACGATCCATGCAGCCATGGCCCTCGGCATGCCGGAGTTTCGTTTCTCCAGCTATATTGATAAAAAAGACAGGGTGGAGACAGACCTGTGATTACCGTGCTTGCCCCTAGTCGGAAGCTATTGCTTTTCCAGTAGCTTCTGTAACTTTGCCGGGGTAAGAACCTCGCGGGTATAAAACTTCCCGTCCACGAACACACAGTACGTGGTGTGTGGTGCCCGATGCTCCCGTGCCATTTCACGAGTCGTTATCGGGTGTACCCGAACGGGGACGCTTGCAGCTTGAATAACCGGTTCCAATAGTTTAATATACGGCATCGTGAAGGGGCATTGTACCGTATAAAATATATCAATTCCCTTGACATCATCGCCCAGTCCGGCAGAGGCACAAGCCTTGAAACGGGGAAGCGGAGCATCCTGCCTGAATCGTTTTACCAACAATTCAATGTTCGGGGCACACGCGTCACAAACCTCGTATCCATGTTTGATGAAAAAAGCCTTATCTGAAAGATACGGTAACTTTTTCTTCCCTACCATCACCACCACCCCGTTCGTTGCCGCGACATCCTCTTCGCAGGTCTCCAACAATTCCCGACCATACCCGTGTCCTTTAAACGACCCGGCTACCCATAAACAATTAATGAAGGTGTAGCCGTCTGCCTCTACAGGCACCCAAGCATATTCAGCCGGTAAATACTCGATAAATACTTTTCCCCGAATATCCAATTTAATAAATTTCAACCCTTCTTTCATGCGACACGTTAACCACTCTTTCTTGGCCTCCACGCCATCAGCGCTTTTCTTGTCGGACATGGCACAACAAATATGCTCCCGCCCTATATTCTCGGGTGTTAAAATCACTTTATCCATATTCTTCATTTTGTGGATAAAAATACAACAATTTTATGAACAATGCCCCATGAAGGTACACCTTAATATCATCTTCTCTACAGGCAAATTCCTATACAGCTATACGAACAACAAAAAAACATGGCAAGAGCGTGTTATTTACAACAGAATATTTTTTCAGAAAAATATGGAAATTTATAATTCTATTCTTTGGAACATCCATAAAATTTAACAACTTTGTAGAGAATTACAAGAGGCGTGTAGCATGAAATATTACATCATAATTGCGGTACTAATAGGTGTGATCCTGTTTATTTTATACAAGTATAGACAGGCAAAACAAGCTATTAGTAACAAAAAAGGAGAAATCAAAACTTCTGAGGCTCTATTGGATTTCATTTTACAACACATAAAGTCTTATATACTTTTCATTGACAAGGACTTTATCGTGATGAAAACGAACTATTACGCGATTACAAATACCCGGGACTCAGGACAAGCGAAAAGAGTCGGGGAACTACTTCATTGCGTCAATTCCCTGAGTAAAGGGTGTGGCAACGGAGAACTTTGCAAGGTATGCCCCATCAGACAAGCAATAACGGAAACCTTTAAAACAAAGAAAGACTTTTCTAACTTGGAAGCCACCGTGAGCCTGTGCCTATCAGACCAAGAAACTCTCAAATGCAATGTCACTGTTTCCGGTTCATACATGAATCTTCACAACCGTCCGGAAATGTTAATTACCATTCATGACATCACGGAACTCAAACAGACACAAATTCGCTTACAAGATGCTTTGGACAAAACAGAACGGATTGAAAAGTCAAAATTCATGTTTCTCGAAAAATTGAGTAACGAAATTAACGACCAATTAAACTGCATATTAGGCTGGACTAACTTGGTAAGCACGGATAAAACACTGACACCTGACCAGCAGAGCGAGTACATGAATCTTATATACGAACATTCCGACCACCTCTCACACTTGGCAAATGACGTGTTGCGGCTGGCCCGGATCGACGCGCACAAGATCGACTTACAGATGGTAACTTTCTGCCTGCACGAGTTCTGTCAGGATATCATCCTTCTTCGAACGAACAACTCCCACCCGAACGTGGAATTGTACCTGGAAGGAGATTCCCCGAATCTCCTGGTATACACGGATCAACAAAAATTATATCAGGTAATTCTCAACCTCCTGTCCAACGCGCAGAAGTTTACTGACAAAGGACACATTAAACTGGCCTATTCCGTGGATGAAGAACAAAACACGATCAACTTTCTCGTGGAAGACACCGGATTAGGCATGTCGCCTAAAATACACTCGTATCTTTTCGAGAGGTTCTATAAGGCAAACACCTTTACCGATGGCCCCGGGCTGGGATTGTCCATCTGCAAGGCATACATTGAGGCTATGGGTGGAACCATTCAATTTACCTCTTCAGAAGGACACGGTACTTGTTTTCAGTTCTCTATAAAAAAAGAACCGATTCCAGAAGGCGATATTACACTAGATATACCCAAGTAATACATCATCTCGACACGAGTGTCCGAGTTTTTAATATAATTTACAAGGCCGGCTCAAACCTTACCGGGGAAATTTCCGTTTATCTCGAAAAACAACGACACGAATGGAAACAACTCAAAAGCCCAAAGAGATTATTGGCCATCTCATGGTCTTGTCAACAATTATCATATATAGCTTTAACACGAACTTCATGAAGATCCTCATGCCAGAATGGATCGCACCCCATGGCCTCGCGTTAATTCGTTGTACGGTCATGGTTCTCGGTTTCTGGATTATCTCCCTTTTCATCCCGGCGAGTAAACAACAGGCAAAACCCAAAAGAAAAGATATTCTCATGATGATGCTAGGCGGGCTACTCGGCATCGGAGGCAACTTGCTACTATATCTCAACGGATTGAATATCACGGGACCCGTGGATGCTTTCGTTATCCGTACCGTGCAACCCATCGTCGTGATTGCACTCGCCGTACTGATTCTTCATGTGGACTTCAATCGTTACAAGGCCATCGGTATCGTCTTGGGACTCGCGGGCACTCTTTACGTTTCAATCACCCCACATGCCGGAACGATGAAGGATTCGTTCACGGGTGACATTCTAGTCTTCGTCTCCTCGATTTTCAACGGACTCTATCTTATATTAATCAAACCCTACACCCAGAAATTCAACTCGATTATCGTGATGCGCTGGATGAGCTTGGCAGCCTTTATTCTCGTACTTCCTTTCGGTTTGTATCAAACCTTCAAAGCTCCGCTATTCACGTCAGAGGCCCCCGTGCATATTTGGCTAGAACTTGGTTTTATGCTTGTTTTCGCCACGATAATAGCTTACTTTCTCAACTTGAAAGCACTGCAATACATAACGCCTTTCGTGGAAAGCGTGTATATCTACCTTCTTCCCATTACCGGGGCCATCGTGTCAATATCACTCGGTCTCCAGAAATTCTCATGGCACGACCCGATCGCCTTAGTATTAATCATTGCAGGATTTGCACTAATAAACAAAAAGAAAAAAGCAACAATAGTTACAAACCAATCTTGAAATCAAGCTATAGAAACGGTTCCATTCTCTTTGACAAACCGGCAATAATGTCCTTGTGTCTCTTCAGGAATTCACATATTTTCATTTTGGACTCAGGATTCTGCAATATTTCCGGAGATTCCAGCATTAGAGTCACCATATTCAGCAACTCGCTTGTCTCCTTGATACTCGTTGCCAACATCTGCATGAAAAACTCTCTTCTCTCCTTATCCTCGAACAAAACTTCTACCTCTTTTCGAAATCCTTCTGTATCAATACCTTCCAATTCATCCTCTCGCATCATTATTTTATCTTTTTTGATTTTCAAATTTTACCACAATCAAAACACTTATTTGTCGACCGGGAAAATATGCGGACACAAGTTAATACATTTTTGTCAAAATTCCAAATACGTATCAACAATATTCCATCTATTCCAAAAACATAATAGCTAATATTGTATCATTACACGACAATTGTTCAATTTATATAACAGTAAAAATGCTTCAGCAAATGATTTCTTTTTTATAATTTCGCATTCTCGTTAATTATTGTAGTTGCAAAACACTTATGTATATTCGAATGGGTAGAGATCATCTAAATACCAAATAATAAACATCATGGAAATTACCGTTGAGGATTTTAACAAAATCGAAATGCGTGCAGGAACCGTAGTTCATGTAGAGATTAACAAACGAGCCCGCAAACCAGCCTATAAAGTAGACATTGATTTCGGGAACGAGATTGGAATTAAATCAACATCCGCCCAAATTACAGACTTATATAATGAAGAAAATCTTGTAGGAAAACAAGTTATTTGCTGTGTTAACCTTCCCGCCATTCATATTGGTTCTGTAAAAAGTGAGGTTCGTATTCTCGGCACGAATTCAACGCAAGGATGTGTCTTACTACAGCCCTCGCAAAAAGTAGAAAATGGAGATATAGTCTTTTAACTTTCTTAGGAAACCGGCTTTAACACGATCGAATATGCCATTAAATCCCAACATATTCCGATTTATACAGGAACATTTGGACGACAATCCGGATCAACTACTATGGAAGAAAAACGATTACCCGGACAATCGTGTCGTGATAGCCGTGGAACAAATTCAAGCACGGGAGAATATCAAAGACAAACTTCCCTCATGGTACGCCTGCCGGGATATTTTCTACCCGTCCAAGTTATCGACCGAACAATGTTCTTCCGAAACAACAGCTCTCTACAAGTCACGACTTGCCACGGGGGACTCTCTCTGTGATCTCACGGGTGGCTTAGGTGTCGACACGTACTTCTTTTCCCGGCAAGTCGGTAAAGTGACATACGTGGAGCGTGATGAATTGTACTGCGAGTCAGCCCGTTCCAATTTCCGGGCATTAGGAGCCACCAACATCGAGGTCGTTCACGCGGATGCAACTACCGTGACCAACAACGTGTTTGCCGACACGTACTACATTGATCCCGCTCGTCGGACAACGGACAACAAGCGGGTGTTCGCCCTGACCGATTACGCCCCGAACGTACTGGAGATCAAGGAAACACTTTTACGACAAGGTCAACGCCTGATCATCAAAATCTCCCCCATGGCCGATCTCTCCGCGGTACTGCAACTCTTGCCCGAAACCACCGATGTACACGTAATTTCCGTCCGCAACGAATGCAAAGAACTTTTATTCGTGTTAGGTAAAACCCCGGCCAATCAAACCGTGAACATTCACACCGTGAATTTCGCCACCGACTCGAAACAACGCTTCTCCTTTCCCTTGGAAGAGGAAAAAGACGCGCAACCTCACTACACGAGCCATGTCGGCACTTACCTTTACGAACCGAATAGTTCCATTCTCAAAAGCGGGGCATTCAAACTCGTTGCCGCCCGTTACGGGGTAGAAAAACTCCATCCTCACAGCCACCTTTACACCTCGGATCACCTCGTTGAAGACTTCCCCGGTCGTTCATTTCATGTCAAGGAGATACTGGACTTTTCAAGCAAACTACTGAAACAAATCTCCCACACCATCCCCAAGGCCAACATCACTACCCGTAACTTTAAATTATCCGTCAACGAACTTCGTTCCCGAAGCAAAATAAAAGACGGCGGCACCGTTTACCTCTTCGCCACCACCCTCAATGACGGGCGGGCTGTACTCGTGAGGGCAGAAAAATAAATTATCTTGAATCTTTTCTTTCACCTCTTCCGTATAGGGCAGAAAACTAAACTGCACCAACATGAAAATACAAACCGGCCATGGCACGATCACGCTCACGGCACTTCTTGCCATCTATTCCATATCGATGGTAACTTCATTACCCGGCTTGGCTATCTCGCCGATTCTCGGTGATCTCAAGAACATTTTCAAGGACGCCAGCGATTTGGAACTGCAAATGCTTGAATCGTTGCCGTCGTTTATCATCGTCCCGTTCATCTTACTGGCAGGACGACTATCGCTAAGGATTAACAAAAAAAGGATCCTCATTATCGGGCTATCCATATTCTTCGGGTGTAGCGTGATTTACCCTTTCAGTAATTCCCTGTGGCTACTGCTGTTGGTCAGCGCCTTGTTGGGCGTTGGGGCCGGAATGGTCATCCCGTTTTCCACGGGACTTATCGCTGACAACTTCACGAAACGTTACAGGACCCGTCAATTGGGTATCGCCTCGGCGATTACCAATATCTCACTGGTTTTCGCAACCTTTCTGGCTGGTGTTCTCGCCTCCATCAACTGGCGCTACGCATTCCTCGTGTATTGCCTGTCAGGAATCTCGCTGCTGTTCGCTTTTAAACTGAACTCCACCCCTCCCGCGGTACCACAAAGTGACAAACACTCGAACGATACCCCGGTGACAACAAACCACAACTGGCCGATAGCACTCATGTTTCTTTACTACTTTATCACGTTTATTGTACTAACAGTACCCTTTAACCTGTCGATCTACATGGAAACGCTGAAATTCAAGGATCCGGACATTTCCGGCACATTTATTTCCATATTTTTCCTTGCCATGACAATCCCCGGTCTTTTTATCAACAACATCATCGGCTGGTTACGAGGTTACACGAACGTGTATTCCGCCGCAGCCATTGCCCTTGGCTTTGTGCTTTTTATCGTGAAAGGCGGACCGATACTGTTAACCATCGGCGTTCTCCTTATCGGGATTGGGTACGGGTGTATGCAGCCCATTATATACGACAAAACATCCACGAGTACCACCGAATCACACGCAACATTCGCGCTGGCTCTCGTGATGGCCATGAATTACATAGCGATTATCACCTACCCTTTCATCCTCGAAATATTACAAGAAATATTCTCCACGGATGCCTCTTATTTCCCATTTTTACTCAGCACGATACTGGCCTGCATATTTGCCGTGTTCACCTATCTTAAACGAAATACGAACACATTGGGAATGCAAATTCAACGTTAAATATGGTATGGAGAAAAACCTTCTCGTCTTTTCCCCCGTATTTACTCCATCAAACAAGACAGATACAACGAATCAAAATTTCTAGATTATAAATTCTAAACTAAATTAATTCAAGATGACAACAAATTCAAACACAAAAGGGACCGCGATGAAACTCGGCGTGATGACCCTCGCGATTATGAACGTCGCAGCGGTCGTGAGTCTTCGCGGCCTACCGGCAGAAGCCGTTTATGGATTGAGTTCTGCATTCTACTATTTATTCGCAGCCATCGTATTCCTAGTTCCCACGGCTCTCGTGGCAGCCGCTATGTTTGCACAAAAAGAGGGTGGAGTTTTCCGCTGGGTTGGAGAGGCATACGGCAAACGGTTCGGATTCCTGGCGATATTCCTGCAATGGATTGAGAGTACGATCTGGTACCCGACAGTTCTGACATTCGGGGCCGTGTCCATCGCGTACATCGGTTTGAACACCTCTGAAGATGCCTTGTTGGCATCCAACAAAATCTTCACGCTGGTTACCGTGCTGGCCATTTACTGGGTAGCTACTTTTATCTCGCTAAAAGGACTGGGATGGGTAGGTAAAGTTTCCAAGATCGGGGCCATGGTCGGGACAATCATTCCCGCCGCACTTCTGATCATCTTCGGGATCATCTACCTTTCCACGGGCGGACATAACAACATGGACATGAGCCAAGGTTTCTTCCCCGACTTGAGCAAGTTTGACAACCTCGTGCTAGCCTCGGGAATCTTCCTTTTCTACGCCGGAATGGAAATGATGGGTATTCACGTGATGGACGTGAAGGAACCCGCATCGAAGAATTACCCGAAAGCAATCTTTATCGGTGCCGGAATTACCGTGGTGATCTTCGTGCTAGGTACATTCGCGCTAGGCTTAATTATCCCGGCGAAAGACATCAACCTCACACAAAGTCTACTTGTCGGATTCGACGGATATCTCAAATACCTACACATCAGTTGGGCCTCTCCGGTAATAGCCATCGCCTTGATGTTCGGAGTACTTGCCGGAGTATTGACTTGGGTTGCGGGTCCGTCAAAAGGTATTTTCACCGTGGGTAAAGCCGGGTATTTACCTCCTTTCTTCCAAAAAACCAATAAAATAGGCGTTCAAAAGAATATCCTGTTCGTGCAAGGGGGAGTGGTTACAATCCTGGCGTTACTGTTCGTGGTCATGCCTTCCGTACAATCGTTCTACCAGATTCTATCGCAGTTAACCGTATTACTGTATCTAATCATGTACCTGCTCATGTTCTCCGCGGCAATCGTCTTGCGTTACAAGATGAAAAAAACCGCTCGACCATTTGCTGTGGGCCGGAAGAGCAACATCGGGATATGGATTATCGCCGGATTGGGATTCTGCGGGGCCTTGCTGGCTTTCGTGTTGAGTTTCATCCCGCCTTCACAAATCAACGTGGGTAGTAACACCGTTTGGTTTGCCGTGCTGATTATCGGGTGCGTTGTGGTTATTGCCACGCCGTTCATCATCTATTCCTTGCGCAAACCGTCATGGAAAGACCCGAAAGCACAAATTGCCCCATTCCACTGGGAAGAACAACCGGTTGCTCCAGCGACTTCTGCTGCTTCAACCACAGCGGAAACGAAAAAATAAAAAGGGAAAAACTACAATTAACCAAGATGAAAAAAACAATTACAAGCCATGACCTCAAGAACTTAGTGAACGAGGCTCATGCACAAGTAAAGGATTTGAAGGGTGGTAAAAATGCAAATTATATTCCATTCTTGGACAAGATCGATTCTAACTTATTCGGTATATCCGTTTGTCTCCCGTCGGGAGAAATCATTGAAGCCGGTGACACGAATTACGTTTTCGGTATCGAATCCGTATCCAAGGTGTACACCGCAATCCTGGTGTTACGCCAATACGGGGCTCAAGCTGTGTTGGACAAAATCGGGGCAGATGCCACGGGACTGCCATTCAACTCGATCATGGCAATCCTGTTGGAAAACGACCACCCGAGTACCCCGCTCGTGAACGCCGGAGCCATCAGTGCCGACAGCATGGTAAAACCCGTGGGCAACAGTGATGCCAAATGGAAGGCTATCACCGACAACATGCGGGAATTGAGCGGTAGCGACCTAACATTACTGGATGAACTTTACAAGTCAGAATCCGAGACAAACTTCAACAACCGCTCCATCGCGTGGTTATTGAAAAATTTCAACCGGATTTACGATGATCCGGATATGTCACTAGACCTATACACACGGCAATGCTCAATGGGTGTGACGGCCAAACAATTATCCATCGCCGCCTGCACGATAGCCAACAACGGTTTGAATCCCGTGACAAAACAACAAGTATTCGACCCGTCATTATCTCCTAAAATCACCTCCTTAATTGCCACCGTGGGATTCTATGAACACACGGGTGATTGGTTGTACACCAGTGGTGTCCCTGCCAAATCGGGAGTTGGTGGCGGTGTACTCGGGGTAATTCCCGGTCTGTTCGGTATCGCCGCTTTCGCTCCTCCACTGGACGAGGCTGGCAACTCGGTGAAAGCACAGGCTGCCATCAAGTATATCGCGCAGAAATTAAACGTGAATGTCTTTGGGGGAGACTACGTGGAAGTAATCAATTAGTTCATAACGGGAGTGCATTCTATGTTTTTTTCGAAAAAAAAACATAGAATGCACTCCCTCTTTTCACTCACGCTATGAAAAGAAGTAAAATTTTCGAGCAAATACTCAACGGACTTGTATTATTGGGCAGTTTGGCTATTATCATTGTTGCCTCTATCGAGTTGCTGGATGGGAATAACGCGCTCAGCGAGACTTTTATATTGAAATTCCATCTCTGGGTGTGTGGACTTTTTCTAGCCGACTTCTTCGTTCGATGGTACACGGATAGATGGAGCGGACATTTCTTCATTCATAACCTATTTTTCTTGTTGGTCTCGATTCCTTATCTCAATATCGTGTACATCACGTAGATTGGGATTCCCAATAGAGCCCTATTGGCGTGGCTAATCCTGCGATTAATCCCGCTGGCACGAGGCATTTACGGGGTATCGCTCATCGTGAGCTGGATGACACGCAGCCGGATCACCAACTTATTTGCCACGTACCTGACAATTCTTTTCACGACTATTTATTTTTGCAGCATCATTTTCTACTACATGGAACACGGTGTCAACCCACCCGTGAAAACGTATTGGGACGCTTTCGACTGGGCGCTGATGAACGTCACCACGGTCGGATCAAATATTTTCGGGGTCACTAAAATCGGGCAAATCCTTGCCGTCATTCTCGCTGCTGCAGGTATGATTTTCTTCCCGATATTCACCGCTTACGTCACGACAATATTCCAGCGAAAAAGAAAAGAAACAAACGGTACATCCGATGAATAAACACCCCTCCTTCAGACTAACGGCTTATGTCGTTTTTTATAATTTTCGATGCGAATCTCCCTCTCCTCTTTTGATAAGCTGGCCGGGAATTCGAAAGTCGTGCGCTCGTTGATGGCGACGTACTCGACCTCACCGACTCTTTTTTTATGTTCCTTCAACGCGTTCTCCGCCTGTTGTGCTTGTGATAATCTTTCAAAATGATTTGTATTCTTTTTCATGTGATCCAATTTAGACTACCAATTAATTATTTATTGTACAAACATTTACGGCATTCATTCCACGTTTCCCTCGTTCCAAATCAAACGTCACGATGTCATTCTCCTCGACATCAACAAGAACATTATTGACATGAAAAAAGTACTTGTCCGTTCCTACCAGATTCTTAATGAAACCATACCCTTTCTGCGTGTCAAAATACTCCACCCGTCCTTTCAGAATGGCGGGAGCTTCCTGCCTGGGGATTGAAATCTGTATATCT
>ENA-ORUX01001354-ORUX01001354.1-human-gut-metagenome-genome-assembly--contig:-NODE-1354-length-19260-cov-6.484613_pt1 | contig 19260 bp, 19 predicted proteins | sample MGYA00242087_ERZ509225 | MGnify/ENA primary metagenome ERZ509225 (study PRJEB26280, sample SAMEA2338864) | human gut metagenome | biome: human gut; feature: human-associated habitat; material: faeces... | reverse complement strand
AGAGCGTCGGCCTCTCCGACGAGAACGACCGCTACCCCTTTGCGGGCTACCGTGCCATGATGAACGCGCTCTATCAGCGCGTGCTCGCGCAGAGCGGGCGTGATGTGCTGGATATCGGCTTCGGCACGGGCATACTGACCTCGCGGCTCTACGAACAGGGCTGCCGCATCTATGGGCAGGACTTTTCCGCGCGCATGATCGAACTGGCGCAGGCAAAAATGCCGGACGCACGGCTCTATCAGGGCGATTTTTCCAAAGGCCTTGTGCCCGAGCTTTGCGCACAGCAGTACGACGCCATCGTCGCGACCTACTCGCTCCACCACCTGACGGACACGCAGAAAATCGGCTTTCTGCGCACACTCCTGCCGCTTTTGAAGCAGGACGGCTGTCTTTTCATCGGCGACGTCGCCTTCCGCACGCGCGAAGAGCTCGAAGCGTGTCGAACTGCGGCATGCGAGGATTGGGACTCAGATGAAATTTACTTCGTCTACGGCGAACTCCGTCCCCACTTCCCCACGCTGACGTTTGAATCCTTCTCCCACTGCACCGCGCTTTTGACGCTGCGCCGCTGATTCCCCGGGAAATACGATAAAAAGCCTCTGTATGGTCAACCCATACAGAGGCTTTTCTGTGAAGCATTATTCCTTTTCAGTCGTTCAAATGGTCGAGGATCGCCGCGATCAGCTGCTCCTTGCCCGTGCCCTTTTCGGCAGAGAACGGAATGACGAGCTCATCGTCGCGCAAACTCAGCGTCTCGCGAATTTGGGCAAGATTCGGCTCGATCTCGCGCGCTTTGAGCTTGTCGAGCTTGTTCGCCACGATCACGACGGGACAGCCCGTCTGCACGAAGTAGTCGTGCATCGTCACGTCGTCCGCCGTCGGCTTGTGCCGCGCGTCGACGATCTGCACACCGAGGTGAATGAGCCCCGCAGACTGGAAATAGTTTTCCATCAGCTTGCCCCAGCGGTCGCGCTCGGTCTTGGAGACCTTGGCGTAGCCGTAGCCCGGCAGGTCGACGAGGTAGAGCTTGCCGTCGATCTTAAAGTAGTTGATCTGCGAGGTCTTGCCCGGGGACGCGCCCACGCGGGCAAAGTTCTTGCGGTTGACGAGCCGGTTGATGACGGACGATTTGCCGACGTTCGACCGCCCCGCAAACGCGAGCTGCGGCATCCCGTCGCGCACGAACTGCTTTTCCGACGCCGCCGAGAGGATGAATTCGACCTTGTTGAAGTTGATCGCCATGGTTTTCGTTTCCTTTCAGCTCATTTCGCCCGCACGCAGCGTGCCATGCGCGCTCTCCTGCACGGGAGGAAGATAGCTCTCGTGCGCGGCAGCGGTGCATTTTTCGGGCAGCACCAGCGCTTCGGCAAAGACGGCGTCCACCGTCTCGACCGGTACAAAGCGCAGCTTTTCGCGCACCAGCGGGTCGATCTCGTCGAGGTCCTTTTCATTCTCCTTCGGGAGAATGACCGTATGTACGCCCGCGCGCAGCGCGCCCATTGTCTTTTCGCGCAAGCCCCCGATGGCGAGCACACGGCCGCGCAGCGTGATCTCGCCCGTCATGGCGACATCGCGGTGTACCGCCTGCCCCGTCAGCGCGGAGAGCACCGCTGTCGCGATGGCGATACCGGCGCTGGGTCCGTCCTTGGGGATGGCCCCCTCAGGGAAGTGGATATGGATGTCCTTCGTCTTGTAGAAGTCCGGCGCGATGCCGAGCTCCTGCGCCCGCTGGCGCAGGCACGAGAGTGCCGCGCGGCAGCTCTCCTGCATCACGTCGCCCAGGTTGCCCGTGAGCTCGACCTTGCCGCTGCCATCCATCACGCCGACCTCGACGGGCAGAATTTCGCCGCCCACCTCGGTCCACGCAAGGCCGTTCACCACGCCGACAAGGTCCTTTTCGGGAATCTTCTCCTGTGCAGCACGCGGCGCACCGAGGAAGTCCTTGATGTTCTTCTCTGTCACGGTGACTCGCTTTACATCGCTTGTGGCAAGCTGCATTGCCGCCTTGCGGCAGATCTTGCCGAGCTGCCGCTCAAGCGAGCGCACGCCGCTCTCGCGCGTGTAGAGCGCGATGGCCGCGCGGATGGCGCTCTCGTCCACGCGCAGGCTCGAGGCCGTCAGCCCGTGGGCCTGACGCTCCTTGGGCAGCAGGTGCCGCTGCGCGATCTGCACCTTCTCCTCGTCCGTGTAGCTGGGGATTTCAATGATCTCCATGCGGTCGAGCAGCGGGCGCGGAATGGTGTCGAGCGTGTTGGCCGTCATGATGAACATCACGCGGCTCAGATCGACGGGAATTTCAAGATAGTGGTCGCGGAAGGCGTAGTTCTGCTCGCTGTCGAGCACTTCTAAAAGCGCCGACGCGGGGTCGCCGCGCCCGTCGCTTCCCATCTTGTCGACCTCGTCGAGCACGAGCAGCGGATTCATCGAGCCGCTGCGGGAGATGGCCTCGATGATGCGGCCGGGCATCGCGCCGATGTAGGTCTTGCGGTGGCCGCGGATATCCGCCTCGTCACGCACGCCGCCGAGCGACAGCCGCGCGATCTTGCGGTTCATCGCCTTGGCGACCGACAGCGCGATCGACGTCTTGCCGACGCCCGGAGGGCCGACGAGACATAAAATCTGCCCCTTCGCCTCGGGGTTGAGCTGGCGCACGGCGATGAACTCTAAAATGCGCTCCTTGACCTTCTGCAAGCCGTAGTGGTCGCGGTCAAGAATCTTTCGCGCGGCGTCTACGCTGGCGCGCTCCTTCGTCTCCTCGCCCCAGGGCATTTCCATGCAGGTGTCGAGATAGTTGCGCAGCACACTCGCCTCGGCGCTGCCGAACGGCTGCTTGGCGAGCTTGTCCACATCTTTCAGCAGCTTGCGCTCCACTTCTTCGCTCAGGTGCGCCTTGCTGATCTTCTCGCGGTACTCGTCGAGTTCTTCGTCCTCCCCGCCCTCACCGATCTCGTTCTGTAAGACCTTGATCTGCTCGCGCAGGACAAAATCCTTCTGAATTTTTCCGACGCGGGAGCGGACCTTGCTTTCAATGTCCTGCTCCATGGCGGTAACTTCGATCTCGCGGCGCAGAATCTCGTTCATGCGCTGCAATCTCGGCAGCGGGCGCAGCTCGTCGAGGATATCCTGTTTGTCCTGATAGCGCAGGTTGAGCTGCTGGGCGATAAAGTCAGCGAGATAGCCGGGATCGTTCGTCGATAAAATGGCGGCGTAGACATCGTCCGGCAATTTCTGCGCGAGCTCGGCATATTCCGTCACGCTGGCGTAGGTCTGGCGCAGCATCGCTTCCGTCCGCTTGCTATGGCACGAGGTGGCCGGCTCGTCGATGAGCTCGACCTGCGCCTGCAAAAACGGCTTGCCACAGCCGCTTGAGGCGGGCGCGGCACGCGCCCTCCATCATCACGCGCAGCACGCGGTCAGACACGCGCAAAATCTGCGTCACGCGCGCGACCGTGCCGATCTCGTACAGGTCTTTTTCCTCCGGCTGCTCCACGCCGATCTCACGCTGGGTGACGAGAAAGATCTCCTCCCCGTTTTCCATGGCGCGCTCAAGCGCGTGCACGGAGATCGGACGCTCGAGGTCAAAGCTCGTGTTCATGCGAGGGAACACATTGAGCCCGCGCATGGCGATGACCGGAAGATTTTTTGTTACAGGTTCCATGGGGTTTCTCCTTATGAAGCGGAGTCTGCCGGCAGCGACGGCTGCGGCGCCTCCCCTTCTTTCTCTGTGCGGTGGGAAATTTTCGGCTGTTCCGTCCCCTCCACGCAACCCGGCGTGATGGTCACGCGGTCGATCGTGCGGTCGGACGGGATGTCGTACATCACGTTCATCAGCAGGCCCTCCATTACCGCGCGCAGGCCGCGCGCGCCGATCTTGCGCTCGATGGCCTTGTCGGCAATCGCTTCGAGCGCCTTGGGCTCGAACGTGAGCTCAGCGTCGTCGTAAGAAAACAGCTTTTGATACTGCTTGACAAGCGCGTTTTTCGGCTGGGTCAGGATCTTGACAAGGTCGTCGCGCGTCAGCGCGTCGAGCGCCGTGATGACCGGCAGTCTGCCGACCAGCTCGGGGATGATGCCGAACTTCAAGATATCGTGCGGCTGCACCTCGCGTAAAATCTTGCTTTCATCCACGTCGTTTTTGCTCTTGAGCTCCGCGCCGAAGCCCATCGACTTGCGGTCGAGACGGCTCTCGATGATCTTCTCGATGCCCTCGAACGCGCCGCCGCAGATGAAGAGGATGTTGTGCGTGTCGATCTGGATGAACTCCTGATGCGGGTGCTTGCGGCCGCCCTGCGGCGGGACGTTCGCGACCGTGCCCTCGACGATTTTCAGCAATGCCTGCTGCACGCCCTCGCCGGAGACGTCACGCGTGATGGAGGTGTTCTCGCTCTTGCGGGCGATCTTGTCGATCTCGTCGACATAGATGATTCCGCGCTCGGCGAGCTCCACGTCGTAATCCGCCGCCTGAAGCAAGCGGAGCAGAATGTTTTCCACATCGTCGCCGACGTAGCCCGCCTCGGTGAGGGTCGTCGCGTCCGCGATGGCGAACGGCACCTTCAGAATGCGGGCGAGCGTCTGGGCAAAGAGCGTCTTGCCGCTGCCAGTGGGGCCGAGGAGCAGGATGTTGCTCTTTTGCAGCTCCACCTCGTCGTCGCCGCCGAAGAAGATGCGTTTATAGTGGTTGTAGACGGACACGGACAGCGCGACCTTGGCCGCCTCCTGCCCGATGATATACTGGTCGAGCACCTCGCGAATTTCGCGCGGCGTGGGGATGGAGTCGGGCGCTTCCAGCTCGTCGTGCGGCTCATAGCCGTCCTCCAGCACGTCCATGCACAGGCGGACGCACTCATCGCAGATGCGCACGCCCGGCCCCTGGATCATGCGGTGCACTTCGTGCTCGCTCTTGCCGCAGAACGAGCAGCGAAGCTCTTTTTTCCTATCTTCACTCATAAGTCAAACTGTCCTTATCTCTTGTAAATGACCTTGTCCACAAGGCCGTAGGCCTGCGCCTCATCCGCCGTCATCCAGTGGTCGCGCTCGGAGTCGAGCTTGACCTGCTCGGGCGTCTTGCCGGTGTTCTCGGCCAGGATCTTATTCAAGCGCTGCTTGATGCGCAGGAAATGCTCCACGTCGCTCTCCATATCCGTGACCTTGCCCTGCGTACCGGCAGAGGGCTGGTGGATCATAATATCTGCGTTCGGCAGCGCAATGCGCTTGCCCTTGGCGCCGGACGAGAGCAGGAACGCGCCCATGCTGGCGGCGAGGCCGACGCAGATGGTGGACACGTCGCACTTGATATACTGCATCGTGTCGTAGATCGCCATGCCGGCCGTCACACTGCCGCCGGGGGAGTTGATATAGAGCTGGATGTCCTTGTCGGGGTCCTTGGCCTCGAGGAATAAAAGCTGCGAAACGATCAGGCTCGCGGTCGCATCGTTGACCTCTTCGCCGAGGAAAATGATGCGGTCTTCCAGAAGGCGGGAGAAAATGTCGTAAGAGCGCTCGCCGCGGTTGGTCTGTTCAATGACGTAAGGGACTAAACTCATCTTGGTAACCTCCTTGTTCATACCCTGTTCAAAAAATTGGTATGTACACAATCAACCACAAATGGCAGGCATTTGTGGTTGATCGTCGTTTCTATCTATTATGGCCGCTTTGCCGATTATTCAGCCTTTTCTTCTTCCTTCTTGGCGGACTTTTTGGCAGCGGTCTTCTTGGCGGGCTTTTCCTCGCCTTCAGCGGCTTCGCCCTCGGCTTCCTTCTTGGGAGCCTTCTTCTTTTCGATCTTCGCGCTGTCCACGACGACGCTGATGGCCTTGTCGCGGATGATCTGCGTGCGGACGGACATGGCGTCAAGATACTTCTTGAGCTCGTTGACGTCCATGCTGTACTTCTCAGCAAGGTCGTTGTACTGCTTTTCGACCTCCTCGTCGGTGGCCTCGAGCTTCTCTTCCTTGATGATGGCGTTCACGGCGAGGTCCATGCGCACCTGACGGGTCGCGGGCTCCTTGCCCTCCTCCAGGAACTTGGCTTCATCCATGTTGGTCATCTTGCAGTACTGGTCATAGGGGATGCCCTGAGACTGTAAGCGCTGCTTGAACTCCTCGAGGAAGCGGGCGCACTGCTCATCGATGAGCGCATCGGGGATGTCGCACTCGATGTTCGCGGCGACCTTCTCCATCAGCTCGTTCTCGACGGCATACTTGGCGGACTGCTCGCGCTGCTCGGTGATCTCGCGCTTGATGCTGTCCTTGAGCTCCTTGAGCGTGTCGTACTCGGACACGTCCTTGGCGAAGTCGTCATCAAGCTTGGGAAGCTCCTTGCACTTGATCTCCTTGGCCTTGACGTGGAAGACGACCTTCTTGCCGGCGAGGTCCTTGTGATAATCCTCGGGGAAGGTGATGTCGAGATCCTTCTCTTCGCCGGCCTTCATGCCGATGACCTGATCCTCAAAGCCGGGGACGAAGCTACCGGAGCCGAGCTCGAGCTCGTAATTCTCGCCCTTACCGCCCTCGAACGCTTCGCCGTTGTCGAAGCCCTCGAAGTCGATGACGGCGATGTCACCCTTCTTGGCCTTGCGGTCGACGGAGACGAGGCGTGCGTTGCGCTCGGCCATCTCATTGAGGCGCTCCTTGACATCGTCGGCGCTGACCTTGATCTCTTCCTTCTCAGCAGTCAGGCCCTTGTACTCGCCGAGCTTGACTTCGGGATACACGGCAACGGTCGCCTTGAAGGTGAAGCCGTTCTCGTCGATCTTGTCGTCCACGATCTCGATCTCGGGATAGCCGACAACATCGAGGCCGCTCTGGCCGATGGCCTGCGTATATGCCTCGGGCAGGGCGATGTCAACGGCATCGCTGTAGAAAACGCCCGCGCCGTAGAGCTTTTCGATCATCTTGCGGGGGGCCTTGCCGGGGCGGAAGCCGGGAATGCTGAGCTTATTGCGAGCCTTGGCGTAGGCCTTGGCAACGGCGGCTTCAAATTCCTCCGCGCCGACCTCGACGGTCACCGCGACCCTGCTCTTTTCCAGCTTTTCAACATTTTTGACAGTCATGATTTCTTTTTCCTCCGTTTAACATCAGATAATGATGCTTTTGCAAAGTGGAATTATACCATAGCTTCCTCAAAATTTCCACCCTTTTTTGCATCAATTTATGTCTTAATTGCAAATTTTTACAGGCTGAAAGGCGACATAATCCGCCGCGATCAGCGCATATTCGGTTTTTTCGCGCATCCCCTCGAACGCGCGGCGGTGCGTGTAGCCGTGCAGATGCCCGTAATAGCAGCGCTCGACCTCGTATTTGTCGAGAAGCTCGAGCATCTCGGGACACTTGTAGCCCTGATAGATGGGCGGATAGTGCAGAAAGCAGTAGATGGGCTTCCCCTCCGCCGCCTTGAGCGACGCTTCAAGCCGCAGCGCCTCGCGCGCGAGCATCTTGCCCGTGTGTGTGCCCGCGGCGTCCTCTTCATAAAACCAGCCGCGCGTGCCGCAGATGGCGTGGCCTCCGTAGAAAAAGGCGTTGTTGTAGAGGATATCGAGCGTTGTGATGTCGTGCTCGGCAAAAAACTTTTTCATCTTCGACGCAGTGCCCCACCAGTAGTCGTGGTTGCCCTTTAAGAGGATTTTCCTCCCCGGCAGCGCGTCAATAAACTGAAAATCCGGCAGCGACTGCTCGAGCGACATCCCCCACGAGATATCCCCCGCGATGACGATGACGTCGTCATCGTTGAGCTTCGAGAAATTTTCCCGAATGCGCTCGACATAGTTCGCCCACTTGGGGCCGAACACGTCCATCGGCTTGTTCATACCGAGCGATAAGTGCAAGTCGCCGATCGCGTATAATGCCATCGCGTGCCTCCCTTCCAAAGTCAGATCAAAATGCGTTTTCGATGTAGGCGATGCGCGTTTTGCCCGCGCTATGGCGCACATCGGTGTAGACCTCCGCCACGTCGAAGCGAGCGGGCACGTCCAGCTCACGCTCGCTTAAATACAGTAGCGCCGCAGCGCGCAGCTTTTCCTGCTTTTTCACCGTGACGTACTCGCGCGGCGCACCGTACTGCAAATTTGTGCGCAGCTTCACCTCGACGAACAGCAGCACGCCGTCCTTCTCGGCGATGAGGTCGATCTCGCCGAAGCGGCAGCGCCACTCTCGTTCCATGATGCGGCAGCCGCGCTCGCTCAGATACTTTTCGACCAGTGCCTCGCCCCAGTCGCCGTCCTGCTTCGTGCTCATCGCCGCGCCTCCCACTTTTTAAGGAACGTCATGCGGTGCACGGGGCTCGGGCCGTACTGATCGAGCATCTGGTAGTGGAGCTTTGTGCCGTAGCCCTTGTGCCTGGCGAACTGATACTCGGGATACATCGGGTCGAGCACTTCGACCACATAATGGTCACGGCTGACCTTTGCCAGCACGCTCGCCGCAGCGATGGAAAGGCTCGCGCCGTCCCCGCCGACGATGGTCTCGTGCGGCGTGGTGATCTTTGCCGACGCGCCGTGGTCGCGGTTGCCGTCGATGAGCGCATAGTCCGCTGGGATTTGCAGCGCATCGATGGCGAGCTGCATCGCCTTCATGCGTGCGCTCAGAATATCCGTTGCGTCGATCTCCTTCTCGTCGACGGACGCGATGGCGTAGGCGACGGCTTTTTCACAGATGACGGGAAACAGCGCCTCGCGCTTTTTCTCCGTCATCTTCTTGGAGTCATTCAGCCCCTCGATCTCACAGCCCTCCGGCAGGATGACGGCGGCGGCGTACACAGGGCCCATCAGCGGCCCCGCGCCCGCCTCGTCCACGCCGCAGACGGATGAAAAGCCCGCGGAGCGGGCTTTGTCCTCGTAGTGTAGGTTGACGCTCATGTGCGCTCGCCCTCCGGCGGGAATTCGAGCGTAAAGCGGCCGAGCTTGCCGCCGCGGAACTCGTCGAGCAGGATACGGCTCATGCGCTCGGTGTCGACCTCGCCGCCGGAGATCAGAAAGCCGCGCTTGCGCCCCGCCTTTTCGAGCAGTGCATAGCCGTCGTCCTCTTCCGAAACGGTGAGCTTGTAGCGCTCCTCGATGGCCTTGGGATAATTTTTGCCGAGGTAATCCATCAGGCGCATGGCGAGCTCTTCGATGTCGACGACCTCGTCGCGGATGGCGCCGGTGAAGGCTAAACGCACGCCGACGCTGCTGTCCTCAAATTTCGGCCACAGGATGCCTGGCGTATCAAGGAGCTCGAGCGTCTTGTCGACCGGCACCCACTGCTTCGTGCGCGTGACGCCGGGGCGGTCCTCCGCCTTGGCGCTCTTGCGGCCGGAGACCTTGTTGATAAACGTCGACTTGCCAACGTTCGGGATGCCGAGTACCATCACGCGCAGCACGCGGCCGATCTGGCCCTTGGCCTCGTAAGAGGCGATCTTATCGTGCAGCAGCGTGCGCACGGCGGAAGAAAACTGCTTCACGCCCCCGCCCTGCTTCGCGTCCGTTTCAATGACGGCGCAGCCGAGCGAGCGGAAATACGCCGCCCACTTTTTCGTCATCTCAGGGTCGGCCTGATCGACGCGGTTCAAAACGATCAAACGGGGCTTGCCCGCTGTCAGTTCGTCCACATCGGGGTTGCGGCTGCTCATCGGGATGCGCGCGTCCAGAATTTCGCACACGGCGTCTACGTTGCCGAGCTCCGCCGTGATCATGCGGCGGGTCTTGGTCATGTGCCCCGGGAACCAGCTCAGAGAATCCAACTGCATTTGCTCGTCCCCCTTTACTGCAAAAGGCCGATGCGGCCAAACTCGCGCTGCTCGGTCAGATAGTCGCGTCCCGGGAAGACGAGGAACACCGCCTTGCCGATCAGAAGGCGCGTGTCCACCGTGCCGAGCGAGGAATCGCGGCTGTCGTTCGAATGGTTGCGGTTGTCACCCATGAGGAAGACTTCGCCCTCCGGCACGGTAAGCGGGAACACGGTGCCCTCTTCGCGATAGGTGTAGTCGTTGATGTAGTCCTCGTCCAGAAGCTCGCCGTCCACATAGACCTGACCCAAGTTAAAGTCGATGTCCACGGTCTGGCCCGCGGTGGCGATGACGCGCTTGACGATGGGCTTCGAGTCAAAGGTCTCCTTGCGCGCGATGACGATATCGCCGACCTGATAGTCGCCGCAGAGCAGCGAGTTGACGACGAGAAGCCGGTCGCCGTCCTGCAGCGTCGGGATCATTGACGGGCCGGAAACGCCCATCAGCCGCACAAGAAACGTAAACACCAGTACAACGACCAGCAGCGCCGAGACGAGAGACGAGACCGTCTCATACACGTCGCGTCCGGGGATCTTTTCCACGATCTCCTCCTGCGGCTGCTCGCTGATCTCCATTTTCTGATCAAATTCGTCCATTTCGGTCTCCTAAACCCAGCGCCGCGCAGCGGCGGACTAACAGTCTCCCTCTGCGGCAAAATGCGCCTGATTTTCTAATGTATTATTGTAGCACGCTTTTTGAAAAAGGCAACAAAAAAAGCATGGCGGAAACGCCATGCTTTTTTGTTCTCAAAGAATCTGCCTTACAGCTTCTCGCGGATCTTGGCAGCCTTACCGACGCGGCCGCGCAGGTAATACAGCTTGGCGCGGCGAACATAACCGCTGCGCACGGTCTCGACCTTCTCGATGAGGGGGGAGTGGATGGGGAACACCTTCTCGACGCCGACGCCGTAGGCAAGACGACGAACGGTGAAGGTCTCCTCAAGACCGCCGTGCTTCTTCGCGATGACGATGCCCTCGAAGACCTGGATACGCTCGCGGGAGCCTTCCTTGATCTTGACATGAACGCGGACGGTGTCGCCGACGTTGATGACGGGCATTTCCTTTTTCAGCTGCTGGGATTCGAGCTCTTTGATGAGATCCATGGATATTTTCCTCCTATTTATAGGCGTTCTTGACCGCTTTTCTTCGGCGCTGTCGGGACTCTTTCACCCGCGCACGGCAGAGGACCGCCCTTTTCAAGCTATGGTAGCATATCACATCCCCAACGGGAATGCAAGCATTATTTGCAAAAACACGGCAGAAATCAGCGGAAAACGTTCATTTCCGCGTCGTAGACCTCTTTTCGGCGCACGCGAACAAAGTCCGGCGCGATCTCCGGCAGGTGCCGCGCGACCGCCGCGCCGATCAGCGCGGGGTTGAGACCCGGGTCCTGCGCGGCGACGACCGCATCGGCGAGGATCACGCCCTCCCCCTCCGTCAGCGTGAGCGAGCGGATGAGCGGCGCAATGTTGAGCTCGGTCATGCCCTTGTGCTTCGTGCGCTTTTCGACAAAGATCTCCTCCTGCGTAAAAAACTCGCGGATGCGCTCGCACGCACCCTCGGGCACGCCGTTGTCGTATTCCATTTCGAGCTGCGCGCGCAGGTTGACCATCTCGCGCACGGGGCGCGTCACGCTATAGCAGTCCAGCACGCGAAGGCCTGCGGGCATACCGGTGTTCAGCGCCTCGGCCACGCCCTCGCCCGTGCTGTCTTCCACGCTTTCAAAGTCGAGGATCTCGCAGTCGCTCGACTGCCCCACGGGCAGGGGCAGCACGATGGACAAAATGGGGTGCGGGTGGAAGCCGTTGGAGTGCTTGATAGAAAGGCCCGCGCGCGGGAACACACGCTGGAACGTGCGCATCACGTCAAGATGCGAAATGTAGGACGCCTGATGCTCCTTGACAAAAACCAGCCGCAATTTAGACATCGCATTTCCCTCCCACCAGGCAGTTTGCGCCGCAGGCGTTGCAGTGCGTGCGGCAGTCCGGCGTCGTCACGCCCTCATAGCTCAGCGCGTGCTCGCGCTTCAAATACCCCGGTGCAACGCCGCAGGAGATCATGCTCCACGGCAGAATTTCATCCTCGCTGCGGCGGCGGTTGGCGTAAAAGTGCGGGTCAAGGCCGCACTCCTCAAAGGCCTCCATCCAGCGGTTCAGATCAAAATAGTCCTCCCACGCGCTGAGCGTTTCTCCCTTGCGCCACGCGGTCTCGATGACCTTGCCGAGCCGGCGGTCGCCGCAGGAGATGACCGCCTCCATAAAGCTCGTGGGCGAGGGGTGCCAGTTGTACGTGACGGACTTGGTGTTCATCGCCTCGCGCAGGAGCTTGACGCGGCGCTCGTACTCTTCAATGGGGATCTGCGGCTCCCACTGGAACGCCGTGTGCGGCTTTGGCACAAACCACGAGGTCGACACCGTGATGCGCACGCCGCGCGTCTTGTTGAGTGCGCTTTCGCGCCAGGCGTGCATGACATGGGCCGCGATGTCGGCAATGCCGAGCACGTCCTCGTCCGTCTCGGTCGGAAGGCCGAGCATAAAGTAGAGCTTGACCGCGCTGTATCCGCCCGCAAACGCGCGGCGGCAGGATTCGAGCAGATCTTCCTCCGTCAGATTCTTGTTGATGGCGTCGCGCAGTCTCTGCGTGCCCGCTTCGGGTGCAAACGTGAGGCCGGTCTTTCTGCCCTTTTGCAGCCGCTCCATCAGCGCCATGGAGAAGTTATCCGCACGCAGCGACGGCAGCGCGAGCGTCACATGCCGCTGGGCACAGAAGTCCTCTAAGTCGTCGCACAGCTCGACAAGGTGCGGATAGTCGGACGTCGAGAGCGACGAGAGCGTCATATCCTGATAGCCCGAGTCCTCGACGGCTTCAACGGCGTAGCCGCGCAGCAGCTCCTCCGAGCGGTTGCGCACGGGACGGTAGACATACCCCGCCTGACAGAAGCGGCAGCCGCGGATGCAGCCGCGAAACAGTTCGAGCGAAACTCGGTCCTGCACGATCTCGGTCGAGGGAACGATGGTCTTGGTCGGATAGTAGGCCTTGTCCATGTCCCGCATGATGCGCTTTAGGACGACCTTGGGCGCACCCTCGTTTGCCGTGATGGACTTGACCGTGCCGTCGTCGTTGTAGGCAACGTCGTAAAGGCTCGGCACATAGACGCCCGGGATCTGCGCGGCGCACACGAGAAACTCGTGCTTGCTCCAGCCCTCTCGCCGCGCCTGACGGTGCAGCTCGATGAGCTCGACATCCATCTCCTCGCCCTCGCCAATAAGAGCAAGATCGATAAAATCCGCGATGGGTTCGCAGTTGTACATCGCCGTGCCGCCCGCGACAACGAGCGGTGTGAGCGCCGTGCGTTCGCTCGCGTGCAGCGGCACGCCTGCTAAGTCCAGCATGTCGACCATCGCAGGGAACGCCATCTCATAGCCGATGGAAAAGGCGATGATGTCAAAATCCTTAATCGGGTCAAACGATTCGAGCGCGTAGAGCGGGATGTTCGCATTTCGCATCTCCTGCTCCATGTCGCCCCAGGGGGCGAAGCAGCGCTCGCACCACACGCCCTCAATATTGTTCATCACACCGTACAGAATGCGCATGCCGAGGTTCGACATGCCGATCTCATACGTGTCGGGAAAGCAGAAGGCGACGCGCGTGTCGACCTTGCTTTTGTCCTTCATGATCGCGTTGAATTCCCCGCCGACATAGCGTGCGGGCTTCTGCACGCGGGGCAAAATGCGTTCCAATCTCTTATCCACAAAAGTTCTCCTCTGAAGTAAGCAAAAATAAAAAGCCGAAAATGGGCACAAACATCCATTTTCGGCTATTCTACACTTTTATTGCGCGACGCGCAAGTCTCAGTTCTTTGAGCGCGCTTAAAAGCAGTGCCAGTGCGGCAAAAATAACGAGCGTGCCGCCGCGCGTCTGCACATAGAGATACACTACCCCGCCCAGCAGCGCGAGTGAACAGAGAACGCCCGCAAGCGCCGCGACCGCGTCGCCAACGAGCGGACCGAACAGCGCTGAGATCGCAAGGTCCAGCGCGTGCGCCCCGTCGAGCGGCGGGATGGGCAGCAGGTTGAACGCGCAGAGCAGAATGTGCGCGCCAGCGAAGACGAAGCCCTCCACCCACACATAGTGCAGCGAAAACCACGCCGTCAGAACGCCGCAGACGAGGTTCATGCCGCAGCCCGCGAGCGTGACGACAAGCTCACGCCCGTAAGAGAGCCTTTGCGCTCCGCGCGCGTGCAGCACCGCGCCAAACGCGCTGAGACGCAGCCCCTCGATGGGCACGTGGAATGCCCGCAGCGCCAGAAGATGCCCGCACTCGTGCAGCGCGGCGGCCAGCAAAATCGAGAGCACGATCGTCAGCGGGCTCACGATGGCCGCGAGCAGAATGAGCAGCCAGAAGCTCCACGAAACGTGGAGCCCGCGTTCAGGGAACCACATAGTAAACGGGGTTCAGATACTCTTCCCCGTCGTGCACCTCAAAGTGGAGGTGCGAGCCCGTGGCGTTTCCGGTCGAGCCAACTTTAGCGATCGCATCGCCCTTTTTGACACTCTGTCCCGCGCTCGCGGTGATGGCGCTACAATGGGCGTAGAGCGTTGAAAATCCGCCCTCGTGGTTGACCGTCACATAGTTGCCGAGGATATTGCTCTCCCCCACCGTGCCGACGGTGCCGTCGGCAAAGCAGGCAACAGAGGCGCCCTCCTCGCCCGCGATGTCCATGCCGTAATGGAAGCACTCGCCCGCGCCGTTCGGGTCGTCGCGCCAGCCGAACGGCGATGTCACCGTGCCGGACAGCGGCGTCGTGTACGAAAAGCCTAAAATGCGCTGCTCGCCCACGGCGAGTGCGGGCAGCTCCCGCGCGCTCGTGAGGTCGGAGACGTCCTGCTCCGAGACCGTCATGCCGATCAGATTGCCCGAGACCTCCTGCGCCTTGCTCTCGCCGCCAAACACCGCGACATAGGCCTCCGACAGCGAATCGCCCCAGTCCTGCTCGCCGGATGCCGCACGCCCGACCGCGGAAAACGCCGAGATGATGTCCGCGTCGCGCACCAGCCACTGCCCCAGCGTCCCGCGCAGTGCGCTTAAGTTCCCCGGCATCAGCAGCTTGAGGCCAATGAGCGCCACAAACAGCGCCCCGCAGACGATGAGCTGCACCCAAAGCCGCGGCACTCCCATCTCCTTGCCGCGAGACACGCGCGATGTGCGCGTTCGCGGCGCAACGCGCTTCCCGCTCCCGCTGTATGTTGTCCACTGCCGCCGCTTCTTCATGCCGCCCGCCTCCCGTCCATTTCTGCCATAGCCTATGTGGACGAGGAGAAAAAAATACCTCCGCCATGTAGCGGAGGTATTTGAGGCCATTTTATTCTTCCATTTTATATGCCGCGTAGATGTTTCTTCTTGTAAAGTCAGTTACCTTGTCGAACATGGCGTCCGGCAGTCTTGTGACGGCGTCCTCGGCCTTGGTGCTCGCGTCGATGAGACCGTTTTCGCGGCAGTAGGACATTGCGCCGTCGTAAGGGCCGGCCTTGCCGGTCTTTCGCAGCTGGGCGACGCGGCGGGAGATGGCCTCGTCGCGCGGCGCGAGCAGCATCACGAGCTCGCCGACGGTCATTTTATCGTCGAGGCGCAGCTTGTTGTCCGTGAAGACGATGGCTCGCGTCTTTGCAAGCGCGACGAGCTTTTCAAACAGCGGATCGTCGCGCCCGACATCCGTAAACGGGCTCTCCTCCATCAGCTCGCCCACGCTGACAACGCGGTAGCCGTACTCCTTAAGAAGCGCGAGCTGCTTGCCCAGCGCGAACGCGACCGGCGTGCGCTTGGCCATGTTGTAGCCGTCCTTCTGGAAGATGATCTGTCCGCAGAAGAAGTCCGGGTCCTTTTCGAGCGCCTTGCGCATCGGCTCGACCATCGCGTCGATCTCCGCCTGAAGCGCCGCCTCAGGGTCCTCGTGCGTCGAGGGTAGCCAGCCCGCGCCGTCGAACGACGCGGCCATATACTGGTACCCCATGCGCTCGTAGACGTCGTAACTCGTGAAGCCGCCCGCCATCTTGTCGACATAGTGCGGCGGGCGCGCGAGCGTGAGCGTATAGCCGTAGCGCTCACGCATCAGCGTGTCGAGGCGCGTCAGGTCCGCGACCGCGGCGTCAAAGCCAGGCAGGTACTCGCGCGCGCCGTAGACAAACGGCTTTTTGCCGAAGATGATGTGGCGGTAGCCGTGGTTTGTGATCTGATGGCCCTCGTCGAGCATGCGGCGGATCAGGCGGTCGTTGTGCACGGCTCCGCCCTTGTCGTCGCAGTGGATATCGGGGTAGTGGTCGAATTTGACGCCGCCCCACGCCGCGCTGCCGAGCTTGCCCGCCTCGTCGGGGTAGTTCTCGCTCGTGTCGCCGATGACGTCGAAGCTGCCCTTTGCGCCGTACTGCGCGAGCGTGTCGAGCAGCACATCCGTCAGCGTTTTGCCCTCAAATCGGTCGGGCGATGCGGGAAGGCCCATCGGGCCGTCGTCGAACGTCATCGCGCAGATGCGCTCGCCCGTCTTCACGCGCTCGATGCGGCGCGTGTAGCCGACGTAGTGCTTTTCCGCGGGCGTGATGATCTTCTTGACGATCTTCTTTCCCTTTTTGCCGAGTTTAACGATCCATGACATGCCATCCATCCTCCCTGGTGGTAAAGTCCTGCAAGGCGCATTTTACGGTAAAGAGCATTCCATTTACTCGTCTTTTTACGCCTGCGTTTGTCTTCTCTCTTTTGGTCTTCTGGCTTCTCGCTACGCACATTGCGCGGCCACGGCGGCCTTCGACCTGCTTCGCGCCCCGCAGGAGCGCTGCCTTGACGGCGGAAAGCGACAGCTCGTCCGCTTCCAGCACCGTCACGCCGCCGCCGACCTCTTCTGGCAAATGCGCGTCGCTGCCCGCAGTGACAGGCTTTTTCCATTTTTGCGCCAGCTCGCGCGCCATGGCGTTGGCGCTTTTGTTCTTGCGGTCGGCACGACTGTTCCAAATTTCGACGCCGTCAAGCCGGCTCATCACATCGTCGAGCCGGTTCGCGTCTGTGCTGTGCTCAAAGGGATGCGCGATGACCGCCAGCCCGCCCTGTGCGTGAATGGCCGTGACCGACTCGGAAAACTTCCTCGTTTCGATGGGTTCTCTCACAAAGAGACCCAGCAGATGCCCGCGCTCGGTCGAAACCTCGGTCGCGGGGATGACGAGAAAATCGTCGAATTCCGGAACCTCGTCCAGCACGCGGTCGTGGTCGCAGATGGCGACACCGTTCAGCCCGCGCTCGCGCGCAAGCGCAACGATCTCGCTCAGGCTCATGCAGCCGTCGAACGACCGCTCGGAATGAATGTGCAGATCGAGCCGCAGCTCCATGATCCTCTCCCCCTTCTCAGCGCTCAAACAGGCTCTTTTTAAGGTATGCGCGCATGACCTTGCTATCGCCCTTGGCGCTCAATGCCTCTTTCGCCGTGAAGAAATCGCCGAGACCGCGCAGGCCCTCCTTGACGCGGCCCGCCTTCAGATAGCTCAGCGCGGCGATCGTGTCGTTGAGGAAAAAGCGCATTTTTACACCCGTCCGGTAGTCCTTCGCCGTGTAGGTGACTTGCCCGCCCTGCGCGGCCTGCGCGTAGTGCGCGACGATGGGACTCTGCGCCGCCTCCGTCATCGGGAAACTGCCCCACACACGGGGATTGACCTCTAAAATGCAGTCGCCCTTAAATTCAACCATCGCAAGGCCTGTAAAGTGAAACGAATTGAGAAGTTTGTACGCCTCGTCGATCATCTTTTCATCATAAAAGCTCTCGCAGCAGGTCGACGGCCCACCTGTGATCGGATACTCGCGCACGCGGCGGTGGCACAGCGCGCCGAGCAGCTCGCTCTCGCGGCCGAGCAGCAGGCTCACGCCCGCGCCCGCGCCCGTGATCTTCTGCTGCACGATGGGGCTCGGGTCGTAGCGCTGCATCTTTTCCATGATGGCGTCGAATTCCGCCTCGTTGTTCGCCACGGCGTAGCGGTCGGCAGCCTTGAGACCGAACTTTTCTCCGCAGTGCGGCTTGACGACGACGGGATAGCTCTCCGGCGTGCCGTCGTACTCGCGCGGCACAGGAATGCCAAGCTCCAGCGCGCGCTGATGCACGCTCTCCTTGTCGTTGAGCGCGTCGAGCGTCTCCTTCGGCGCGATGAGGAAGTTCGCCAGCGCGGCAAACTCCTCCCGACGGGCGGCGACGGTGTTGAGCGTCACCGCGCCGACGCAGAAGAGCACCGGATGCTCGTACTCTTTGAGTATACTCAGCAGTTTTTCGGCGTAATCCGCATCCGCGCACGCGCCGTCGATCCAGCGGAAATCATCGCAGGACTTCGACACCGACACTGCGGGTGCGCTCTTGATGTCCGCCCTTGTCTGCGTCACGACCACGCGGTAGCCCGCGCGGTGCAGCGCACGCACCGCCGCGATGGACGAGCGGTATTTTCCATCCGTCACAAGCGCTGTTTTCATCTTATCATCACCGCCGTTTTTCTTTTGATCTGCCTGCCATGATACCAAACTCCTCCGCAAATTGCAAGAGCGCGCGATCCATCGCCTGTATTTCATAAAATACAGTTTATCATTGAAAAGAAGCGATGAAACGCCTTGCTTTTTTCGTCCTCTCATATTATTCTTTTCAAAGTAGAACGACATTCCGGAGGAAACCCATCTTATGAACGATATCAGCCTCAAGCAGCTTGAAATTTTTGTCGCCGTTGTGGAATACGGCGGCTTCACCCGTGCGGCGGAGGAGCTGTTCTTCAACCAGTCCACCGTGAGCGCGCACATTTCTCTTTTAGAGCAGGCGCTCGGCAAGGAGCTCTTCGTGCGCTCCAACCGCCGCCATGTTCGCTTGACGAAGGAGGGCGAACAGGTCTACCCCATCGCAAGGCGCATTCTGAATGACTGCGCCGCGCTGCGCGCGCTGTTCTCCGACGCGGACAGCGCCCCCGTGGTCGCGCTCGGCGCGTCCACCGTGCCGGGGCAGTATCTGGTGCCGGGCTACCTCGCCGCGTTTTTGAAGCGCGAGCCGGAGTTCCGCTACTCTCTGCGCCGCGGCGACAGCGAGCAGGTGCACCGGATGCTTAAATCCGGCCAGATCGCCGTCGGCTTTGTCGGCGCGGTCAGTGAGCCGGAAAATGTGGACTACTTCCCCCTCTACGACGACAGGCTCGTGCTCGCCGCGCCGAACAACGAGCACTACCACATGCTCAGAGAGCGCGGCGTCTACGGCCGCGAGCTGCTGCTTGAAGAGCCGTTCGTCTCGCGCGAAGAGGGCTCTGGCACGGATGCGAGCCTGCAAAACTATCTGCGCACGCTCGGCCTCTCCCACGATATGCTGCATGTCGTGGCGCGCGTGGACGATCCCGAGGCCATCAAGCAGTTCATGGCTAATTAAAGGGAACAAAAAGAAAGGAAAAGCACAATCCAGACGGTATCAGCGGCAGGCTACAAGAATAAATTGTGATTTCACAA
>ENA-ORUX01001327-ORUX01001327.1-human-gut-metagenome-genome-assembly--contig:-NODE-1327-length-19601-cov-2.981070_pt1 | contig 19601 bp, 16 predicted proteins | sample MGYA00242087_ERZ509225 | MGnify/ENA primary metagenome ERZ509225 (study PRJEB26280, sample SAMEA2338864) | human gut metagenome | biome: human gut; feature: human-associated habitat; material: faeces... | reverse complement strand
GGCTACCCGGGCCTCGCCGGATGTCGGGACCGACAGGCCGCAGAGCATACGCATGGCGGTGGTCTTCCCTGCCCCGTTTGCCCCGAGGAAGCCGAATATCTCGCCCGGCTCCACCTCGAAACTGATATGATCGACGGCGGTGAAGGTGCCGAAACGTTTGGTCAGTTGTTTTACTTCTATCGCTTTCATTTTTTATCCTTATTTCATAATTACAATGCCGCATTTCTCCAAGATTCGACCTCGCACCCAATGCGACACATCCCCTCTCTTACAAGGCCATGAAACAATCCTCAACGCTTGGCTCAAGGCGTTCGATGCTTACATCTGCGTAACCTTTGCCTTTCAGATATTCCTGTAATCGCCTCATGACATCCTCCCCATCCCTCCTCAACGTAAGATGATGAGCATCTCCAAAAGCGAAACACGAGTTTGTATCCGGGAACTCACGCAAGTCTCCCAACAACTTATACATCGACGCACATCGCACCGCATATAGCCGCCTATCGAATGAGGTACGGATGCCTACCGGCGTATCGATAGATAGGCATTCCCCAGAACGCACCAAAGCGATACGGTCGCAACGGGAGGCCTCATCCATATAAGGCGTAGAGACAAGTATCGTAATGCCTTGCCGTTTCAGACGATCCAGCATATCCCAGAACTCAGAGCGGGAGACAGGATCGACCCCCGTCGTAGGCTCATCCAAGAACAAGACATCCGGACGATGGATCAAGGCGCAACTCAAAGCCAGCTTCTGCTTCATACCACCGGACAGCTTCCCCGCCCGCCGATGCTTGAACGGCTCTATCTGACTATAGATATCCCGTACCAGATCGTAGTTCTCCTCGATCGTCGTATTGAAGACCGTAGCGAAGAAGTTCAAGTTCTCCTCTACTGTCAGGTCTTGGTAGAGCGAGAAGCGGCCGGGCATATATCCTACCCGCCGACGGATCTCCTTCAAGTCTTTCACCACGTCCAAGCCGCAGACAGAGGCGGTACCGCTATCGGCCAGCAACAACGTGGTCAGGATACGGAACAGGGTGGTCTTTCCCGCCCCATCCGGACCGATCAGCCCGAACAACTCACCAGAGCCGATCTCCAGCGACAGATCCCGCAGGGCCTCGACATCGCCATAACGCTTGGTGATATGATTTATATGAATCTCATTATTCATATTTAATCTCCCCATATTGCCCGATCTTCAGATAACCATCGTTGCGGACGGCGATCTTGATGGCATATACCAAATTAGCCCGTTCGTCCTTCGTCTGGATACCTTTCGGGGTAAACTCGGATTTATCGGAGATCCACGTGATCGTACCGGGGTATTCCCGGCGATCATTCCCATAGTCGGCGAAGACCTTGAGAGATTGCCCTAGTTTCAGGTGGGATAACTGATCCGCCGTCACATAGGCGCGGAGATAAAGCAAGTCCGTATCGGCGATCTTGTAAAGCGGTTTGCCTGCCGCCGTCACCTCTCCCGGCTCGGCGTATTTCACCAATACCGTACCGGTCTGGGGATTGAGGATACGGCTTTTCATCAGTTGATCATCCAATTGCATGATCTGGTATTGCAGGCCTTCCGCCTCGGCGTCGGCACCTCCCGTCGTCTTGCTTAAGGAGGAGTATTGGGCATCCAGTTGTTTCTGAAGATATTTGATGTTATTCACGATATCGTCCAGTTGCTTTTGGTTACCCGCTTTCGCACGCACCAAATTCTCTTGTCGCTGTTGCTCGGTCTTAGCCGTGGCGATTTGTTGTTCCAGAACGGCGATCTGCTTGCGGATATCCGGCTTGCGAATATCTACCGAGCGAAGGCTGGCAGAGAGTTGCATCTTCCGCAGAAAAAGCTGGGTACTATCCACGTAACCCACGATGGCGCCGGCATCCAAGCGATCGCCCTCCTCGATATTCAGTTCCATGATCTTACCGTTGGCTTCCGAAGATACCAAGATCTCGGTTGCCTCAAAGGTACCGGAAGCGTCAAAATCATTGTCTGTATTACCGCAAGCCGTCCATAGAAGGCTGCATAAGCTGATAAAAATCAAATGTCTCATAAATCAATTGTATTTGTCATACTCTATTTAATTCGTTGTATACATATAATTATAAATGGTCATCAAGCGCTGTACACGGTGCGCCGCGGCGGTTTGCCGGGCCATGTCCTCGGCGTTGATCTCCCGGATTAGGTCCGTGACGGAAATCACGCCATTCTCCAGCTTCACCTCCGCCGCCTGCTTGATGCTTGTTCTCAGACGGATGATATCGTCATCGGCACGCATCAGGTCTGTCATTTTCTTTATCTCCGTGTTTTGCCGCAAAAGTTGCAGGCGGGTATTGAATAAGAAGGTCTCCCGTTGCACATCAATCTGGCGACGGCTTACCTCGATCTTCCTCCGGTCGTTCTTCAGCGTGTACAACTTCCCCAGATTCCAAGAAAGACGGACACCGGCCACATAATAAGGCTCGAAACTATCCTCCAGCATGTTCAAGCCCGGCCGGCCGTAACCACCTTGTACGAAAGCTCCGATACGAGGCATCAAGCCCGCCGTTACCTGCTTGTTTTGCGTCTCGATCCATTCGCTCTTAGCATCCAAGGCCCGTAATTCCGGACGGTTGATTTGCGTGAACAATGAACGCTCGGGTGACTCCGGAGTCTTCAAGACGACTTGATCCGTCAGCGGTTTATTGATAAAGGTCGCCAACATCTGCCGATATGCCGTACGAGACGCTTTTAGCTCAATCTCATTTTGGCGGGCATTCAGCAGTTCCACTTCCATACTTTCCAGATCCGATTGATTCGCCACGCCATTGTCCATCATCGCCTTGATACGCTCGATATTGACCTGCAACTCTTTTTGAAGCAAAGCGTTCTGACGTATCAACTCGTCTTGCAGCAGGCAACCGAAGTAGATTTGATTCACCCGGTCGTTCAGCGCATACAACTCACTTTCCAATTGCTCCCGGTTGGCGATCGCCTCAGCACGAGTCAAGGCACGGGCCGAACGGGTGCTACCGCCGTCCCAAATCGTCTGGTCCACCTGCGCCACGACTTGATACTGATCCTTGCTCAAGCTCGGGATCTCAAAGCCGGGAAGAAGCGAGGAAATCTTATCGCCATCCAAAGGCAACTTCGTCACGTCGCTCTGATAGCTTGCCTTACCGCTTACCGAGAGCTGGGGAAGCCAAGCCTTGCCCACATTGCTCAAGCTATAACGCTCCGTCTGATCGATCAAACCCATTTGATGAATCTGTGGATAATTCGCCCTCGCCCATTCGTAACATTGGGTGATCGTGACCGATTCCTGTCCGCTAACCCTTCCGGTATAACCCAACAGGCTAATTAACAATAATACATATACACCTCTCATATACTCTATGATATGTTTATTAAATTGAACAAATCCATCATCTGGCATCCGGGACCATCAGCTGTGTTATTACCTCGACGATCAAATCCCTGCGCCTATCCATATATTCCTCAAACCGCCCCATATCGTTATCCAAAAAAGCCGCCGCTAGTGGCTTGCGGATCAACAACGGGAAGACCACTAGGCTCACCAAGGTCGAAACTAAATCTATGACCGGCATCTTCCGTAGAAGCCCCTTGTCCATCTCCTCCTCTATCTGACGACGAAGACGCAAGATGGGCTGTATTTTTTTCGGATCTTTCAGCACGGTCTGGAATAAACGTTCCGGATCTCTGTTTAACTCGCCCACCACAAAATTCGGGAACATCGGGTTCGCACGAACAATTCCCATATACAGATCAACGATCACCGGCATTTTCTCCAGCATCGTACTCTTCTCATCCAAAACCCGATCGATGTTCGGCAACAATGAAGAAAGCAATTGCCCGAAAATAGCGTCGAACAGAATCTCTTTCGTCCTATAATAATAATGTAAGGCCGTCCTGCCAATACCCACTTCTGCCGCCACGTCACTCATAGTAGCCGCCTCGTACCCCTTTCGGACAAACACTCGCTTCGCCGCTTCTATGATGCGAGGCTCCATCTCATTCATATCTTTCGCTTCCATAATAAAATGTTATTTTTTGTTTTGTCACCATTGTTTGTCATTATTGTTTGACACATGCGTCAAAAGTAGTATAAAAAAATTACATAGCAAGTAAAACCTAAGTTTTCTTGCTATGTAATCCTTCTTTTTTTCATTCGAGAGGAAATACGATTCCTTTCGAGAGGAAGGCGGATTCCCTTCGAACCCGCCTTTCATTTCTATCGGAAGTAATTATTGGATCGTGCGAGCCTCAACTCCTTCGGTCGTAATCTCCACGGGATTGATCAATCCCTCCTCGTTGAACGTCATCTTCTCGATACAAGTCTCCCGGTGGTCACGTGTCTTGACCCCGGCCGGCCGGCGATGGTACACGATGTAGTAATCTTCCGAATTCGGCACATGCATGATCGAGTGGTGACCCGCTCCGTTTGCCATATCGAAATTTTGCCGCAAGACCTCCCCAATACGATTGAACGGGCCAAAAGGAGAATCGGAGATGGCGTAAGCGACCTTGTAATCCGGTCCGGTCCAGCCACCCTCACTCCACATGAAGTAATATTTACCATTCTTCTTAAACATAAACGGGCCTTCCACGTAATCCTTGGGAGTTACCTCTTTATAAATCGTTCCGTCCTCAAACGGTATAAGTCCGGTAAAGTCTTTATTCAAGCGTACCATGTTGCAGTGCTTCCAACCACCGTAATACATATAATACTCATCATTGTCAGCGTCGTGGAAAACAAACTGGTCGATCGGCTGCGCCCCATTCACGATCTCGTTGATCAGCGGCTTACCCAGCAAATCCTTATAAGGCCCTTCCGGACGATCGCTCACGGCAACACCGATACCTCCGATCTCTCCCTCGTGCACGTCATTCGCCCCAAAGAAAAGATAATACTTACCGTCCTTGTTGATTACTGAAGGAGCCCACATAGCGATCTTCGCCCATTTCACCTCTGCCGTATCCAAGATAGCGGTATGCTTGGTCCAATTCACCAAATCCTTGGAAGAGAAGCAATCGAAGAAGGTTTGCTTCTCATATAAATCACTCGTAGTCGGGTAAATCCAATAGGTATCCCCGTAAATAATTCCCTCCGGATCGGCGTACCAACCCTCGAATACAGGATTACCACTCTTCGCTACCTCTTCGCTTGGAGCCTGTTTAGGGCCCCCGCAGGACATCAAGGCACCGGCCATCAATACCGTGTAAAACAGGCTTTTCTTTCCGTTTATCATCAATAGTAGATTATTTATTAGTAAATCAAATAGTATCTTTTAATTATTCGAGTTCTCCATGTTCTTCGCCAAACCACCTTCCGAGGTCTCCTTATAAAGACTGGGCAAATCATTACCAGTCTGGCGCATCACCTCAACCACCTGATCAAAACTTACCCGGTGTTTTCCGTCGGAGAAGTTCGAGAACGTATTCGCGTCAAGTGCACGGGCGGCGGCAAAAGCGTTTCGCTCGATACAAGGGATTTGTACCAAGCCACAAACAGGATCGCAAGTCAATCCCAAGTGATGCTCCAATCCCATCTCGGCGGCATACTCGATCTGCGCGGGCGTACCACCAAACAACTGACTGGCGGCGCAAGCCACGCCAACCTCACCTTGGCAACCTACCTCTGCCCCCGATACGGAGGCATTCGTACGCACCACATTTCCAAACAAGCCTGCCGTAGCCAACGCACGCAATATACGGGAATCACGGAACTCACGCGTCTCCTTCAAGTGATAAAGGACCGCAGGCATTACACCGCAAGAACCACAAGTCGGAGCGGTCACGATCTTCCCACCGCACGCATTCTCCTCAGACACCGCCAAGGCATAGGCATACACCATTCCCCGGCTCTTGATACTGCTGCCATAACCTTTCGCACGGATCATATAATCGGAAGCCTTACGACGAATGCCCAAACCTCCCGGCAAGATACCTTCCGCTTCCAGACCACGACGAACCGCATCCTGCATCACTTCCCATACCTCAGCCAGATAATCCCAGATAGAAGGGCCTTCGTGCTGCTCGACATATTCCCAATAGGAATGGCCAGTCTTCTCACACCAAGCCTGTATCTCCTTGATCGTATGCATATCGTATACTTGCTCCGTCCTCAACTCATTGAAAGACTCGTTCGCCAAGGTTCCCCCGCCGATACTATATACGGTCCACGTATCCAGCTCCTCGCCACTCTCATTATACGACTCGAACAACATCCCGTTCGGGTGGAACGGCAAGAAAGTCTTGGGTTCCCAAGTAATATTTGTCTTCGCTACCGGCTGTAATACCTCAAGAATAGCCGCGTCCGTCATATGGCCTTTTCCCGTAGCCGCCAGACTACCATATAAGGTTACGTTAAAACGAACAGCGCCCCGGTTACGTTCCAAGAACATTTGTGCCGCACGCATCGGCCCCATAGTATGACTACTTGAAGGGCCATGACCCATCCGGTATATTTGTTTGATTGATTCCATCTTTCTTCGATCTAAGTTTTCTTGTTTCTATACTTTAAGGAAAATATTATGTTTATAAAACGCATACAAAAGTACATAAATTACCGATACATTGCACATGGCAATGAGCACCGGATAATAATTTCCTAAATATTGCTGGGTTCCGAAAAACAAGGATTCGCCGATACACCTAAAACTTACCACGTTAGTAAGCATATAAGCCAGTATTGAATTCATGCCGTACACTTTCAGCCAAGTCGTATACTTTCGATGCCCTTTATAGTCGATCCAATAATAGAACAACCCCATAAGCAAGAAACAGTACCCACTGCTCACCAATACCATCGAACTAGTCCACAGTTTCTTAATAACGGGAAGCTCGATACCCCAAAGCCATCCGGCGATAACCATACCCAGACCAATACCGAATAACATCCGTAATTTGAGCCGCTCGGAATATAATTTGTTCTTTAGGATATATCCGGCGAACAACCCGGTCAACACGGTTACCCCGAAATTCAAGCTGCTCAGTATCCATGTATAACGATACCAAGTAGCGAATATCACCTCCCCGTTCTCCACCGTCGCCCCATCCCGGAAACGTCCCAGTACGGTGCGGTCGATCCATTCGGCCAAATTACTATCCGGTGTGTACGAACCTCCCCCATAGTTACCGACTGTAATAAACTCCATCGCTCCCCAAAAGATTAATAAAAGAGCTACCGCTATACCGATCTGTACCCGTATCCTTACATGCAAGAATAACAAGGAAGCAATCAAATACCCCATAGCGATCGACTGCAAAGTATTTGAATACAGATAAACCCGGTCTGGGTCCAAAGCCAATAAATTACCTTGGCACATCATACCGAAGACCCAAAGCAGTAGCACCCGTTTCCCGATCCGCCGATATACCGCCATCTTATCGGGCATATCCTTATAACGAGACAAAGAGAAAGGCATGGAAACTCCCGCCATGAATAAGAATAAGGGCATCACGAGATCCCACGTAGAGAATCCCTCCCATTCCACATGCGAGAATCCCCACATAAAAGAATTAAACCAAGGCATATCGATCGCATGGGCCAGCGGATGCAACACCATCTCCAACACCACTAAGCAAAAAAGGTCGAAGCCACGGAGTACGTCCAATGACTCCAACCGATTTAATTTCTTCTTCTCCATCCGCTTATTATACTTTCAAGAAAATACGTTGGCGATATAAGAAATACAAGAATCCCCAACAAACAGCGATATATGCGATAGCGCTAACCAAAGGCTGGGCGGTCTCGGGCATCAACTTCGCCAGCCCTCCGAATATAGCCTCGGAAGTATAGGAGAAACGAATGAAACGCTGCGCCAAATAGATCGTAATAGAGTTCATGCCGATCACGGTAAAAAACAAGGTCCATTTACGCCACCCCAATACATCTATGATATAGAAGAACAAAGCAAACATCCAAACGGAATAAGCACCTACCACACAGACAAAAGAGCTTGTCCATAGCTTCTTATTGATAGGGAAGACCAAGCTCCATAACAAGCCGACGATCAACAATACAGCTCCCGCTCCTACTAAACAAAGCACTTTCTTTCGGTCGGTCAGCCCCTCTTTCCGCAACTTAATCCATTCACCAGTGAACATACCCAACATTGCCGTGGCAATCGCAGGGACGGTGGAGAATAAACCCTCCGGATCAAAAACAGTCTCGTGCAAACGTCCGGGAAGAAACAGGCGGTCAATATACCCTACCAAGTTTCCCTCGAGCGTGAATGGCCCCGCTCCACCGGCGTCCGGCACAGGCACAAAAGCCATCGCCAGCCAATAGCCAACCAAAATAAGAACCGTTATCCCCGCACGCACTTTCCAACCGAAACGGACAAACAACAAGGCCGCGAACATCCATCCCAACCCGATACGCGCCAGCACGCTCGCACAACGCAGGTGGTCAAATTCGAACGACAATAGCCCGTTATATACCAATCCCAAGAAAACCAAGGTAATCCCCCGACGGACGATCTTCTTATAAATCGCCCCTTCCGTCATACCTTTTCCTCGTTGCTTCTCTAGTGAGAACGGAAACGAGATACCCGCAATAAAGAGGAACAATGGGAAGATCGTGTCGTGATGCGCCAATCCGTTCCATTCCACATGTTCCATCTGCCCGGCTATCGCCTGAAAAAAAGGATTCGGAAACAATGTCGCCAAAGCGACAAATAAAGAAGCACCGCCCATAATAAAGAGCATGTCAAAACCCCTAAGGGCATCCAATGATTGCAACCGCTGGGGTTGTTGTTTTTGTTTTTCCATATAATCTATTTACATTTAAAGTCAACACAAATATACTAAAACTCGCCCACATACGGATGGGATTTAACATAAAGACACCCCTAATCTTTCCCCTCGCATTCCTAATTCCGGTGTTAGATTATCGACCAACTCCGCATGGGTAATCCCGCAAAGGGTCGCATAGTCATAGTCTAAACTTATATCATTGAGTTGGTTCAAATCACTGAAATACAATACCGGATAAACATTCCAATCCTGCTCTAGCTGATCGATAGCCAATCCTTTAAACAGTTCTTTTTTCCCTTGGAAATAGGCTTCTAACGTAGATATCAATAAACTTTTCCCAAAACGGCGAGGACGACTCAGAAAGTAAGGCTTACCTTTCGTCACCAATTGGTAAATCAAGGCAGTCTTATCCACATATAAATAGTTCTCATTCCGAATATTTTCGAAACTCTGTATTCCTATCGGTAATTTACGCATAGTCGTCATAACCTTTTTTCTTACCACACCTGTTGTTGAACAAAGATAGAACTTTTTTCCGGAACAAGTCTCCGATTATAGTTTTCATTCTATGAAATACTCAATTTTTTCTACACTAATAGAGGGCGATATTTTACTTTCCATAAGCTGGAAGTAGAATATCGCCCTCTATTTTACAAGACAGTTTGTCTATGAGTAAGCACTAGATCTAAGGCATACAAATATTTCACTGAGTAAGATCACCTCATAGCCTTAGCAAAAGCTCTAATCGCATAATGAATAAAATAATAAACAGCCTTATACACCGGCAAATCCATCTCATTTCTCAAAATGTTCCACTGCCAACGCATGGCTTTTAATTTATTCGAAGAGACCGAATGGTCACCAACTCGGTAAAGAGCCGTCACCGTATTTGTGTTCTGCGCTTTATACCCTTGCTTTAAGATAGAAAGCCAACATACATAGTCCTCATGGCCAATTTCCTTGAAAAACATCTTTCCCGTCAAGGCTGAATCATACATGGCTGTCAAGCATCCTATGCAATTCCCTTTCAATAACAAATGATAATCAACCTCACAAGGAGCTATTATCTCACGTCCGCTTCGCTCACCATCTAAGTTTACTTTCTCATAATTAGAGAAAACAATAGCGACCTCAGACTTTTCAAAAACTTTTAACTGATCGCTTAGCTTATTCGGTAACCACATATCATCACTATCTAAGAAGGCGATATACCGTCCTTTTGCCTCTTTTATCCCCTTATTTCGAGGCAAGGTAGGAGACCCAGAAGGCTCATCCGTCTTGAGATACCGGATACGAGAGTCTTGTTCAGCATACTTTTGAATGATTACAAGCGAATCATCACTAGAGCAATCATCTACGATAAGCATCTCCCAATTCCCAAACAATTGTGCCAATACAGACTCAATCGCTTGGGATATAAAAGAGGCGGCATTATAACACGGGGCTATAATGGAGACAAGGGGTAACATCAAAAATCAATATAAAAAACTACAATCTTATTCTAATTTATCACCCAATAAAGCATCAATTAACGTATTTGCAGATTTCTCCCAATTTGAGAACTTTTCAATTTGATGTAAACGCTTATTCTTATCAATTTCAAAATCATCTATTTTATTCATTGCCTCGGAAAAAGTATTAACATCATATGGATCAATATATAATCCATTATCACCACAAACCTCAGGTATAGATGCCACATTAGAAACTATCAATCTACAATTACAGGCCATTGCCTCTAAGATAGGTATTCCAAATCCCTCATATTTTGAAACAAATAAAAATGCCCTACATCTACAATAATATTCTATTATTTTTTCTAAAGGGATATTATATGGTAGAATTTGAATATTTTCAGGGCAATTATTATAAAATAATGAATTAGGTTTCAATCCAGCAACCTTAAGGGTAAATTTTCTATTACTTCTAAACCAATCAAAAAGAAAGTCCAAATTTTTATACCAGAACTCTCCCGAAACAGTAAAGAAAAAATCCTCCCTACAATAATTCTTATTTTTTAGTTCTATATCAATGCTTTTGATGAAATCATCTATACAATTAGGAGTAATAAGTATGTTTTTAAAATGAAATTTATTTAATATCTCCTTCTTAGAAAATTCAGAAACAGTACATACCATATCTAAATTTTTCCAACCATATCTCATTATTAGATTATAATAAGAACGTTTTAAAAAAGACAATAAAGTATTACACTTCATTCGTTTATCCATAACAACCAAATCATGCCAAGTTGCATACATTTTTACTGAAGGAATCTTTATGAGAGGGAATGTATTATGAGGAGACCACAAAATATCAATTTTATCCCTATAAAGAAAATAAGGTAACAAAATTTGTTCTCCAAACACAAAATTCCGTGTTGGCAAGACTCTATACTCTACACTATTAGGCAGCAGTTCCTTCTTACACTTCTTATCTACATACAATATTATATCAAAAGCCGACATACGTGGAGACTTCAATAACTCATTTGTCATACTAATACAATATTTAGCCATCCCACGCATCGAATATCCTGCCAATCTATAATCTATAACCAATCTCATATCTTCAAAACAAAATCAGAAAAATCTTATCTATTCTCTTTTATATTCTCAAACAAAGTCAACCATTTCATATATACTTTATCGGGCGTATATGCTTGTATAACATTCAAACCTTTCGCTGTACAATTCGCACGAAGTTTTTCATCTCTAATCATCCGAATAATAGCTTCAGACAGCATCGTAACATCTTCAGGCGGAACTAAAAGCCCCACATTATCCTTCAATAGTTCAGCAGGTCCTTCCGGACATTGAAACGAGACAACAGGAAGCCCACAGGCCATAGCCTCTAATAATGTCATTGGAAAACCTTCATACCGAGAAGACATAACATAAAAAGATGAATTCAGATATTCTTTTTGAATATCTGTGCAAAATTCTTTAAAGAATACGTTTGACTGCAAATTTAGATCAGCAACTTGTTTCTTTAGTAATAAACCATATGCCTCATCTCCATCAGCATAAATATCAATATACCAATCAGGATATCTCTCAAAAACAGAGACCAATGCAGACAATAACAAATCATACCCTTTTTGAGGATGTAACCGACCAACGGTAATCATTCGTCTAGCATTTGCGACTCGATTAGGCTTTATACCAAATGAAGTCATATTGGGGATTACATAGGCATTTACTTTATGTAGCTTAAATCTTTTTGCATCATTGTCGGTTAATACAACCACAGTCATAAAACTCTTATAAATAAAATTACGAAAAGCCCTAAGCGCACTATTATACACCTCATACTTATAATGTTCACAAGCTATAGATCTATTTGCATTGAGCGAAAACCAGACAAAAACACTTGATAAAAAACCTTGACATATTATAATAGAATCATTATCTTTAAAAGAATAATTAAGAAGAATCTTAATAAAAGCCCTCAACAACAAAAACAAACGATTGATACGTGTTTTTAGATAATTAGGACTTGGAGTTGCTAAATAAACAAGATCTATTTTACTATCAAGTTCATATACACAATCCTTATTCTCATCAATAAGAGATACGATTGAAACATCATGTCCTTTTCTAACAAAAGTATTTGCCAATAATGCCGTCGTACGTTCAGTTCCCCCTCGTCCTGACATATCAGAAACAAAAAAATAGATTTTCATAAGTAAAATATGATAAATTCAATTAATGATCCATTGTAGAATTAACAAATATTCCATCCAAATGCAATTTTTCACGCACCCAAGTATCTGGATACTGATCCGTAAAAAAAGTACTTATGGGACAGAGTATTGCCTTATATTGTTTTCCATTAATCAAATCATCCCTCATGGCATAAGAATAAAGGATAAAAACAAATACAAAAGAAAAAGAAAGTATTTTCATCTTCATCAACTGCATGCTTATATTCTTTATATTGCAGAGGATTAAAATAAATCCAAGCATAATCGAAATATTAGAAAATCTCAATATCAAACTTAGCGAGGACAAACTAATTTCTAACAATAACAATGTAGACAAGAAAAAATTGGCCAAGAATGAATTACAGTTAAAACAACAGCAGAAGGCTATGATGAACAACAAAGGAAGAATTCGACCAAAAGTATAACACAGTCCATTAAAGCTTAGCCAGCTTAACATCTCATTTGTTCCCCAAGTTCCTTCTATATACGCATTTGCATAACCAGACATAAACTCGTTTCCCGTCATTACAGAAAACAACTCCACCGTATCAGTTAAAGCTGAAGAAATTATTGGAGTAAGCAACAATATATATAACACTTTCTTTTTAAAACTCACACGTAAACATTTCAACAAAAAAGTCACAGGAAATAATAATATCATTAATATAATAGAAAAATGCATACATAAAGCTAACAATAAAAAAGTAAAAGACTTAAATCTTTTTCGCACGAAAAAGAATAAAAAAAATGAATATATAAAAAATATACTTGCAACTGCAAAACGTATTCCATACGAAAGCGAATAAATACGAATACAAAAAAGCATGCAAACAACCAATAAAGCATAATTCTTTTTAGAAAAATAAAACCGATCTATAAAGAACAAAAATATTTGTATCCATAATACATAGCAAAACAACAGTAATACAAAACGAAAATTCTCAAACGAAAATCCCAAATAATTAAATAGACGCATCAACAAAGGCAAAAGAAAATCCTTTCCCTCCTCACTAAACAAGCGAATAGTTACGTCTGAAGTATCATAATACATTTCTCTATACCTATAGGCATCTTGAGAGGGAGGAAGAAACGATCCAAAAAGACAAAAAAATGCACCAATTATATAGATAGATCTGCGATTATAAGTCAGATTTTTAAAAGATACATAAAGAGATAGAACGGGGGAAATTAAAAAGAGTACAATATCCAAATAAAAATTTCTAAAATCCACTAAATGTAATGGAATCACTCTATTATTCATAAAACTGTCCTCCTATTTTAATTAGCAATAGAAATTATCAACTATTCAGTAAGGTCATCCAAGACTCTATAATTACAGATGGTTTAAAACGCTTACTACTATTAATCTCATTATAAGCTATTTTAGTGCGCAAATCCTCATCATCAAGAACTCTTCGAACACATCGATCCATTTCATCTAAGTCTTCATTTTTCACAATCACCCCATTATAATTATCTTGAACAATATCATGTAATGATTTATAAGTATCAATAGCAATTGGAACAACCCCCATTTGCTGTGATTCCAATAAAGTCATGCCAAATCCTTCAAATCGGGATGTCATTAAAAAGACTGACGCTTCTCTATAGAATGGTAATGGGTCTATTTTTCCAGTAAAAACTAGATTCTTCAATCCATACATCTTCGCAAACATCTTATATTTATCAAGATCTCGTCCATCTCCTATTATCACCATCTGCCAATCAGGATAATCTAAGTAAATACGTCTCCACAAATCGATAGAGAAAAGAACTCTTTTATTATTTTCAACCATTCTGCATACAACCAATATAATCTTTCTTTTATCTTTCAAACAATTTGGATTATAAAACTCATCAAAAGAACAACTATTGGAAATAAAACAAAGCTTATGTTCATCAACAAATTTCATATCAAGTAGAGATATAAAATCTTTCTTAAAACGTTCTGAAAGCAAAACTATTTTATCAGAACAGTTGTAAGCGTAAGTCAATCTGTATCTGTCATATTGAAAAAGACACAACAAAATACGCTTCAAAATACTTCGTACTATAAGAGCAGGAAAACGATAATCTGTATAATGACTCCCATCCCTTGATGCTGTTGGACACAGATGTAGAAAAGAATATAGTTTAATATGGCATTGTAATTTCAACTTATACAAATTTTTTGTGATCCGAACATTTTCAGCCCGTTGATTAACAATGATTTCTATATCATGACTGAGAATAAAGTCTTTTAAACGTTTGATTGCCTGTTTATCTATTAAAGGTTGACATATTATTCCCTTATAAATTCCATCATAATTTTGCCTATCATCGGATTCTTTATTCCAATATGCTACATAAATATTTATATTTCTTCGGCAAAGCTCTCTTGATATATTAAACGTAACCCTTTCGACCCCACCTCCAACAGGAGATATCCCCATCTGATAAAATAGAATATTCATGATAACATCTTTTGCAATTCGCAGATTGATTTCTGGCGTAAAATAGAAAGTCTCTCATGTACAATAGAATAATCTATAGGTGCTGAACCGAACAAGTTATTGGCATCATGCCACGAAGAAACCTTTCGATGTAACATATTCAATTTTTTAAGTAAATCATCTATGCGAGAAGAACGTTTAGGATTCAACGGAAATATAACAAACTGCTTTTTAAACAAAATAGAAAAGACCATTCCATGAAAAGAGTCTGTTACAACATAACTAGCTGAGGCAATAGAATACAACCACTCTTCCACATCACAATAACCAACATTTAAATCCTTACAATTAGGTAGCGAGCTTACATATTTATATCTTAACCTATTCACTTTACAACCTAGCATCTTCCCTAACTTTCTAAGTTCCAAATCATAAGATCTATCATAACTCAATTTATACGATACCAATATTTTTTTTGACTCTATGATTTTTCCAAAAAGAAAATCATTTCCATCTAACAAAAAGCAAGGATCTAATACACAATTCCCTTTCATATTAAACTCGTCCTTTAAAATATTTACCCCCATTTCTTCCCTGACTGTTATATACTTAAAAGCGCTAAGAAAGTCTCTGATTTCATTTCTTTTAGAAGGAAAATCCCATTCATTATTCCCAAAACTTGCAGCATAAGAAACTTTTCGATTATGTAAGGCAAATGTAAGAAAGTACTTATCATAATCAGCCTGTGTTATCTCTATATTCCACACTTGATCACTCCCTACCATATAAATATCAACTTCTTCATTAAGATTAGAAGTTATAGCAGGATAATTCCTTTGTTGAAACTTATCTATAAAACCTAATTTAAACAAGCGTTTTAATTTATATATATAAGGGTGTCTCTTAGGTGAATCTATATTAAATAAAACGACCTCATGCCCCTCTCTTCGTAAATATTCAGCTAATGAATAAGCTTGCAAAATAGCTCCATAATTTGGAACATTATAAATTGTAACAATTCCTATCTTCATTATTTTCCACGAATTTTTTTTAGCTTTTGAACAACCATTACAGGTAACAAATCCAAAAGCAATCTGACAATATGCTTTTTACATGCTCCGATTTTCGCTTTCCATCCAAGAAGTCCATACTTTTTCAAGGTTCTCTCAAAGCCTAATCTTGCATAGTCCTCCTCAAAAGCGATTCGCTTTGGATGCAACACTGATGGATGGCGCAATTGGGGTTGCAAACAATCCTCTAACGGAACAGCCATACACTCCATGCTTTTCCTAGCTTGCTCAAACCATTCCTTACCTTTATCCGTATTGAGCAAAATCAGTGAACAGCCCTTGTTATCCGCACCAAGAGTAGCCGCGACCGTTTTCTCTATTCCCCAGAAATCCGCCACGGTTACATCCGATGGGCGGTTCGTGTTCGTATAAGGACACTCGCCGCATGAACGGCGGAGCATAATATGGGTATAAAATGTATAGGTATATGTATAGGTGTATGTATTAGCGAATAAAAACGATTCTACGTGCGAACGCCAGCCAAATCTTTTCTTATCCCGAAAATTAACCGCATAATTCTCATGCCCTCTTTTGCCTCCAGATAATCGAGGTAATCCCGCCAAACAAATGGAGCGGGTACACCATGGCAAACTATATCCATCAAGAACAAACGATCTCTTAAACGTTTACCGATAAAAGAGGCAAGTCCCGCCGTCTGGCAAGGCGTACCGGAGAAAAGCACGAGCGATCCATCTCTAAGGTCTTCCCGCACTTGCCTAAAGATGGTATTCATATCACTCTGCACGTATTTACTCCCCCGGAACTCATCTCGTTCAGCCTTTGTCGCTGCTTTCTTATGAACTACCCGGAAATGCCCGGTATATCCAGCCCCATAGACTACCCCACCCTGCGACAAGATGATATCTGAAAGCGCAACAAACGCAGCCCCACTCTGCGAAGCTGTTATCTCCTCCGGATTCTTGTGTTTCGCAGCATAAGCCAACGGCTTTGCCAAATTCAAGCTTTTATCATAGTCTCCGTGAAAAGCACAGATTTTCTCGCAAAGTCCACAATCCACACATAATGAATCATTCACTTCCGGGTAAAGAAATCCAAAAGTATCCGGAACCATATGGATAGCCTCGTGTGGACAGACACTTTCACAAGCCGTGCAACCACAACAGTCCGTCTTAACCTTATTTATTCTCATTTCAAAAACTTATTTTTCAACTGGGATATCCTTTGCCATACAAACAATCTTTCCTCTCGTGAACAACCGATAAACAATATGCTACACCCAGTAGCACAAATACTTATCATTCCATTCAGCACAAGTCGGACAAGACCCTCCTCCATATGGCTAATAACACAAACCGGCACAACCAAAGCTAATAACATAACACGAAAAATATTCAGAAGCACCTTCGTGAAAAAAAGCCTAATAGGTAATCCGACCATACCTCGAAGCATATACAATCGTAAGAACAAGCAGCAGACAGCAATGATGATCGACAAAACAATTGTTGTTTCGGGCGCATACCCTAACTTCAACAAGATATACGCTACTGGAAAATTAAGCATCTGGCAACCTCCCACCAACAATTGATAATTGCGAATCCTGCCAGTCGCCAGCATAAGCGTTATCAATGTTTGCGAAACCGACTCACTCAACGCATATAACAATATTAAACGGACAAACGCCACGGTATGATCCGGAACAACTCCAAGCCACAGTTTCAACAACACAGGAGTTTCCAGCAAAATCGGTAAGGAGAGAAGCAACAACAAATAGAAAGAATATCGAGAGCCTTGAAAGACCAAATTCATCAGATAGACCCGATCACCAGAGGCATACGACTTGGTTATCTGTGGGTTTAATGCTATCATGAAATTATTGACAAAACTATTGACCGCCGCATTCACCTGCATCGCTATGCCACGAGCGGCATTCACGGCAGGACCACAAAAAATATTCAACAAGACATTCACTCCTTGATCTCTTAATACACCCGAAGAGGCACCTAAGAAATTCCATCCGGCAAAGCCAAAGACCTGCTTGATTAGCACCTTATCCCAAATCCATTGGAAACGACATTCCGAGAAATGTTTTTTACAATAATACGTATAAAGAAAACGTACGAAAAAAGCCAAGAGCGCCATTAAGAATGCATAGAATACCAATAGATCCCATGGAGAATAATCTAATAAAAATGCTATCGTCAATGTGCCAAACGCTTGAAAAAAGCTTATATAAGCGAACGCCGACATCCGTTCATGAGCCACTATACTCGCATTATACGGAATGCTTATCAAATTGATAACAAACGTGAGTATTGAAAACTGATATACCCAGTTTGCCGCAAGTAGTCGATCCGTAGGTATATTCATCCGCATATTTAAGAACCATAGCCCTAAGGTTTCCGAAAACAAGACTATTATCCCTGAGATTAACAACTGTATAACTACCGAAACGGAAAATATCCGAGCGATCTTCTCCGTATTACCAACTCCCATCTCATACGTGATAAAACGACTGATCGCCGCAGTCAACGATCCTGAAATCACGGCGAACATGGAGACAAAGCCTCCAACCGCAGAGTAAATGCCGAAATCCTCTACCCCCAATACCCGCAGCACGACCCGGCTGGTGTACAACGTCACACCCATGATCAGGAGCATGCGCAGATAGAGGAACAGAGTGTTCTTGGCTATTCGCTTATTATTCTCTGATGTAACAGACATAAAAACAAGTACTAAAACTATCTTATTTTTTCAGCTTGGCCTATTACTCCTGCGAGATTACTTTTGGGAATCCATCATTCCCTTACAAGGGAAGCCTGCGTTCCCTTATCAGGGAAGACACTATTCCCCGATAAGGGAATAGCGACTTCCCTAATCTATCAAATCTCATCCGGACTCTCGCTATCGCCACCGCCATCAACAGGTTTACCTCCGATCCAAATTTGCGTACTCACGCTACGAGGAGTTTTCAGCATATGTCCCGAGTTGGCGAATTGCGTCGTCACCGTCAGCGTATACTCGCCTTCCGCCAAATCAGCTGGCAGAAGCAGTGTGAGAGAGGAAGGATTGTTGATCGTGATCAGATCGTCCGTCAGTTTCGTGACGGCCTTTGCCTCGTTGGTCAGCGTAACGCCTACCGACTCGTCGTCGCCAACCACTTTCAGCATGGCGCCGCGCACGAAGAAGTTGCGGCCCGCCGTGGCGCTACCATCTTTCAAGCCGGTCTTCTTATCCTCGGTCTCAAGGATGTACATGATGTTCGATTTCTCGCCGAGGATCTCCACCGCGGTCTGGGCGATCGCCTCGCGCAATGCCTTGTCCTGCGTAAGGGAGACGTAGATGGAATTCTTCTCCTTGTTCCATACGCCGCCCTCGATCACGCCGGTTAGTTGCGCAACTGCTCGGAAGAGACCCGTATTTACGCTATAACCGTTCAAGATCAAGTCCGTCAATACCCGGTTGTAGAGTGTCACCGAGTGACGCATCGTCTCGGGACGCAGACCGGTGTCTTGCTTTTGCATCTCTTCAAGAACATCATCAAGATCCAAACTTCCCGTTGAATGTAACAGCAGGATCTTGTCCGTCTTGTTGTCGGTGGTCACCGAATTGTCGATGAGCCAGCCTTTCAATACTTTCTTCATGGTATTCTTGATTTAAAGGAGGAGTGG
>ENA-ORUX01001326-ORUX01001326.1-human-gut-metagenome-genome-assembly--contig:-NODE-1326-length-19656-cov-2.853987_pt1 | contig 19656 bp, 17 predicted proteins | sample MGYA00242087_ERZ509225 | MGnify/ENA primary metagenome ERZ509225 (study PRJEB26280, sample SAMEA2338864) | human gut metagenome | biome: human gut; feature: human-associated habitat; material: faeces... | reverse complement strand
TCAAGACCTACCAAAACATATTGGGCAATACCCCTTTTAGAAAAATGTGTCATATAATCAAAAAGGAGTCTTCCGCCTATACGGGAATCATTACCTGCACTGTATTGGCCCATGAAAGACAAAGATGTGTTATGCCGGTCTTTTTGAACAGCAACATCGCCCCTCTTTTTTGAAGCATATTTTCCACTGATAGTGTACAATCTTGTATGTTTACTTGTAACTTCAGTTGCTCTTGCGGTACATACTTTTTTTGAATATATTTCACCCTTTCTGTTTTCTTTGAAGCGATAAATAAAAAACCTGTCACCTTTTTTTACTCCTTGCTGCGCTGTTGTATTAGCAAGAAATGGACGGCGACTGAATACTGAACCTCGAATGGCAAATGCAGGAACTTTTTTACCTAAATCAAACAAAAACGAATCTGTATAGAAACGTCCTTCCCCAACGAAACTTACAGGAACGTTAATTTCATCATATACAGAAGGATTTTCCCAGTTTAAGAATACTTGTTGTATAATCCTATCATCTATGTCTACATGGAAAGCCTGCCAATACCATTTGCTCTTTTGCGGATTCTTCTTTTTGGGTATCTCTTGTATGATAATTATATAGTTGTTTTTTAGAAGTTGGTAGGATATTTCCTTCTTTAACACATCTTTAGCTTCAGCACTAAAATCATGCATTGCAACTTCCGTTTCTTGCAGTGTCGTATTTTTTAGTGCTTCTTCGTATAAACCATTCATGTCCAAATGACCACGGGAATCACGTTTTAATAACTTGTTAAGAACTATTTTACCAACCTTTTCTTGATTGAGCTTGTCGGCTATAATATTTCCGTCAACTTTTTTCTCATAAATATTTTGGTAATTTATTTGCCCAAGATTTCTTATATTGGCATTACTTTCTATTTGAGGTAAAGAAATATTTGCAACAACACCGACTTTTATATATTTTGCATCAAAGGCTATCTTTTGAGCCTGTATGCACAGACTAAAGGCAAAAAATATCAGGATAAAAGATAATTTGTTCATAAAATGTATTTTTAAAACCAACGGAATATATAATAAGCAATATCAGGCAGCGCTCCAAAAAAAGAAGTTGTTACCCTTGATGAAGCTTCTATTTTAGCTCTTTCAAGGTTTTCTTGACTTACAATCTTTGCTTTTTCAATTTCCAGTTTTTTATTTTCACTTTGAATAAGTCTTGTCTCGATTTGATTTGTCAATTTATCAACTTCTCTTTTTACAGATGGAGACGTTATGTTTATTTGGGCAATATACTCACTTGCTTCAGAAGCACCGATGGAATTTGGGTTTCTACTCCATGCCGCTTTAGCTTTCATGATGAGTTCGTCGTTGTCTTTTGCAATGAGTCTGCCGCCGCATTCTGATATAAGTCCCTGTGCGGTATTATATTCATCACACAAAGACGGGATTAGTGCCAATTTTGACAAAGCAGTTTCATAATCCCCACTATTCATGTGTTCTTTGGCTTCTTTTATTATATCAGGAGCCTTTGCATCATAGTATTCTATGATACGTTTTTTGCAAATTGATATAAACGACTGTAATTCTTCGTCATCGATTTTAATTTTCTTTATCGCTGAGCATAGTGCATCTTGGTGATTGTCGCCGACTCCTGTTGCTTTTACTACAACAGACCCGAACAAATTTCCTGTTACGCCATCACCAATGAAAAAAGTTATGTCTGTTTTGATTGATGTTTTCTGTGGTATGGTTGCAGTGGTACTTTCAGAGCAGACATTAATGTTCGGTGTTATAATGAAACGCCTGTCAAACCCACCAGTTACGCCTGCATAAGTTACAATTTGGTTCAGTTTTGTTTCTAACTGTCTTTTCCCCGGTTCATTCAAATCAACCTTGTCAGATATATAGGGCGTTATGGTTATGTGCCCAAAATCTTTCTTTTGCCCATATAGATTCATAGCAAATAGAAGAAAGATTGAGATTAACAAATTATTATTCATAACTATTTTCCTCCTAATGTTAAATACACTTTGCCTATTCCTACAGCATAAGTGGAAACAGAAATTCCGTAGTCATCCAATAATTGGACAAGACCTGTTTTCACAAAATCTTCCATCGACAAAGCCTTAGTCCTTCCAAAAGCGGCCTTTCCGAATAAAGGAAAACAAACTTGGTCAAACTTCATACTTGTCCTTGATGTTTTTGAACCAGTGTAGGCTCCATTCACAGCATTCTCTGACACCCATAGTTCTATAAGGTCTGCAAGCTCGCCTTCTTCGCCCTTATACTTCACTGTTGTTTCAAGATTTACAGGGCATGTGTCAGACAATTTAATGAAAATAGTACCTTCACGTCCCTTCGTCTTCAAATCCTCGAAATATTTAGTCAGGCCAAGTGCAAACGATTCTATATTATCTGTTACGGCAGCTTTAAGCAACATGCTAACGGAGCCGGCCGATGTCTTTGTTACAGGACCGAATGCCATTAAAGCCTTCTTGGATGCACAGTCAATGGAAGACACGCGTAGTTCGAGCCTTCGTTCAGGCCCATACATGGATACTTTAGGGGAAATCTTAACCAAGATATCAGCCCCTGCAACTCTTGACAATTTATCAAGGTCGTCTTCCACCACACTTCCGTCATCTTTTGATTTAAGAACATTATTCAAGGCTGCTTCCTCTTTCAGCTCGTCCAAAGTCTGTTGCAAGTTTGTTAATTGAAAGCCATACCCGGCCATTAAGTTCTCAAACGTATTTATTACATCCAACACGTTATCATTTAACATTGCCGCTCCATAATCAGCAATTTTATTCCCAGATTGGTCATATTTGAACATTCCGGAATTGATGCAAAACGCCTCTTCTGGAACAACCATAACCTTGGGTTTCAACATCTTTTTCTCTTGTTGCGCCATTGTGGTACAAATGGCAAATATAAAAAAGACGACCGCCAATGAATATTTTTTCATGTTACTTATGGTTTTTAATATTCAGAAAGTTCACTTACAGCCGTTTTCAGTCCGGTTTCTTTGTAGTATTTGGCCAGACCGTTCCAATCCACCAAAAGTATTATCCGTACTCTCCTGCCACGACTGGTTTTTATGTTGTTGCTCCCAGTAGGATAGCCGCTGTTCACATCTTCCACATAAGACATGAATTGGCCTTTCTTGAAAAATTTGTCAAAAAACTTACGGTTATTGTCATACTCCTTGCGTCCACCTAAAAGGATTGCAGGGATACTTCCCATTTCTCCAGTTCCAGATGCACCAAAGAATGTAAGTGCAACTACCGCATCCATCTTTGCTTTGTCTATTGCTTTATCGGCGTTTCTCCCATAAGCAATGACCTCGACCATCTTAAATCCGGCCTTGGCACTACGGCAGACATACACTTCACGTTGCGCATCTATCTTAAAGCTGTATCTCTTTGCATCAACAGACGTAAAAGACATGATAAGCAACACGAATAAAACTATATGTTTATTTAATCGATTCAACTGCATATTGACACAAATTTTTATTTATTCTGCAACTTCAGCTGTATCAACGTAAAAGGTGTCAACAGAAGTAGTGTCAACTACATCTAAATATGTATCGTCACTTTCCTCTTGGGCTTCTTCTCCATCAGATTCACGCGGAATTCTTGTAAGTTTTTCATAACTCCCTTTCTTGAATGAATATTGCAGCCTTATGATGCCGTCTTTATATCCAAGTCCTACGGCTGTTCCGTTAGGCGCTTCCATATAGCCATTCTCAAGCTGTTTGTATCCATTGGCTGTAAGTGCGGACTCAAATTTTTCCTCTATCAGTTTTTCAAGGCTATCATACTCGGAAATGTCGTATTCCAAATCGACACCTATCAACTCGGCATTATAGTTAAACTCATACCCTGCCGGAACCCTATAACTCCAATAATAATATGTTTCATAAGTGTATCTCTGTTGCGACAAGTATCTGTCGAATATAAGTGTGACAGGACGGCCTGTATTGCCTTTGTCAATTGACAATTCTCTTTCATAAGAATAGTATCCTGCATCATGGTCTATTTCATTTTTCAGATTTTTCAATATAGTACCTCTTTTGTATCCGGCACATGAATCATCTGTAAAATTGTTCATTAGTTTCTGTACAAAAGCATCTGGGTCTAAATAGTTGCTTTTCACCATACTCATTTGTTGTAATGAGAATTGGCTAATGTTGACATTTGTAACATCCTCTCCCTTGTCGTTTATAAGAGTCCTTGTCTTACCGTTGCCGACAAGGAATACGTTTCTGCGTAACAAGAATATCTCGTCATACTTGAAGTCAAGCACAACATTGTCATTAAAGTCTATTATGCCAAACTTGTCTCCTTTTTGTGCAATATACCTTCCGTCGCCATAGCCGCTATTGATAAGCAAATCATATTTTGCCCTTAAAATTATATTGCTTTCTTTGTCTTTCAATCCGAACACATCACCTTCACAAAATACAGAACGTCCGTCACGCAAAGCGAAGATATTATAATTGAAAAGGTTTGAGCTGTAATTTATGGTATCTTCAAGGTTGCACAGGCTTTGAAGTTTTTTGCCGGTTTTATCAAGATATATAATCTCTTTATCCTTGAATACAGGAATACGGCCTTCATTAAAAGCTCCGGCTATCACGTATTCATTAGATGTAAACTTAAACAACTCCTTACCAGTCTTGTCTATGACATAATAAGTCGTCAAGTCCTCATCCTCATCAACCAACCAACATACCGAGACACCATCGCTGAATGACAATCCGTTATCATACTTGGCCTTGATTACGATTTTCCCTGTTTTATCCAAGAAGCCACATTTCCCTGTCTCATCCATAAACATAGCCAAGCCTTCCACAAACTTTCCGCATCGTTCTATTGATTTGTCAAGTGTAGCCACGACCTCACATTTAGTATTTATCAACGTTATTTGTTTGCCGGGAAGCGTAGCTGGAGTTACATCAGAACCGACAAAATCAGCAGCCATATAAAACGAAGCTTTGTTCACAGGGGTCTTAACATTGTTAATGTTGTAATAGTCGAATGTTCCCTTGTCGTTCTCAACCAAAAACAAGTCGTGGTAGATTGCAGAGGGCATATTCTTGAACTCGTCTTTATACAACACTTCGCCCGTCTGAACATTCAGGATACTCCACATTTCCGACCCGACCAGCTTGACCGGAAGATAATCATATTCAATGTCCGTGTCCTCATTAGAACAAGAAATTGTCAAAATCGGCAACAATGACAAAAACAAAAAATTTAAGGATTTAATCATGATATAAAGTTTTTAGTTTTTAATGTGCATTTATAAATTTACGTGCTATCGGGCTTTTATTTTTCAATTGGCATTATAAAAAGCCTTCATTGCATTCAATGATATTTAATACCAAGAAAAGTTATAAAATAGCTTCGTAATCTTGATATATTGTTGTTTACTATATTTGATAATAAAATCCTATTCATTGATGAGAAATCAGTTCATCAGTATGCCTAAAATTACTTTTCAAAATTTGACTTTCCCATAAAATATTTCCTTCTTATACGCCTATAAGTCCGTCTAATTCAGCCATTGTTTTTGATGTTGGCACATACAGAAAAGGCGCGGACTTGATTATCACCCACGTTCTCTTATTCTCAGTATCGCCAAACACTGTCACCAAAAGAACGGAAGAAAACAATCACCCCACGCCGTTACGATATGACGACAGGGGCAGAATTCACTTCCGTCCATGCTCATATACGAAAACAGCAAAAGGGGCATCCTTCACTTGTGTTCTTTGGTGATTCTTAAATTTGGCGATTTTAGAATAAAGAACTAAAGCTCAAATGCCTTTCTGCAAACCCCGGATTTCTCCCCGAAGCCTGTGGCAAATTTAGCTATTTTTTGTGAAGTTGCCCCGTAAATAGATGATTATTTTCTTCAAATATAAGGATTTTACGGTTTTTAGGACGTAAAATTTTGTTTTTTCAGTGTTCAGGCTTGATTAAGTTTGCGTCTGGAACAGGTTTTTATGACGGCTTTGTATTACCCGGAAACTACCGCAATATTCATTTTAGGCAATCCATTGATATTCACGTTTTTACCAAACGTTTTGTAAAAGGCCATGTTTTAGTTTGCAATAGACCACTTTTTACCATTCAATGTGCCGTGTTTTATGATGTGGTTTACCGTCTTTCAGAAGCCATATAAAAACGACAGATAAAATAACATTCAAAGCCTTAATAATGAGGGATTACGATACCACAATATCACCCTTATCCGACAGTCAAGAAAACAGCTGGTTCGGATTATCGTTCGGCTTGTAGGAATAGAAAATAAAACAAATCTACGGGCTTAACAACAATCAGGCAAGAGGCACCACTATGAAGAATCTGTGGAAAAGGCAACCAAGAAAAAGTTGTCAGTTTAAGGCCTTGGTGACGACCCATACGGAAACTATTTGCCTTGAGTGCATCTTTGTGGAAATATGGTGAACCTAAAGCGGAGGTCGGGACATTGTGTGAAGAGCATGGTGTTTCGGCTTTTTTATTTTTTCTCCATCATTTCTTGTGTTGCTTGTGGATACTTTCTACCTAGGGTGTTGCTAGTGAATAATTGAAAATAACAAAAATTCTCACTGAAAATACCAAGTTTCTTATATAAAGGGATTATCTCAGTTAAGAAAAGTGTTATCAATTGTATCACTAGAGGAACTACGTTGGCAAATATCCATGAACACCACTTTTCTTACCTTGTAAAATAACATTGTTCCTTACCTTATCTACAATTACTTTCAGTTCTCACCCTCTCACTCTCTCACCTTCATTTCACCTTTTCACTTTTTCACCCTTTCACCTTTTAAAAATTCTTCCGCCTGTAATCCCCTGAAAGCCTTAATTGTGTATTAGGAAAACAACATTATTAATCATTTTAAACAACAAAATCATGGAAATCAGGAACATTTTAAGGACAGGTTACAAAGTATTAGTAGTAACCGTGACTTTAGTCGAGGCCATTGACTTGAGCAAGAATCTCATTGGCAAGTACAGAAACAAGAAAACTACCGCTTCATTGGTTTCGGTAGCTGGAACAAACAGCGTTGAGAGTGCTTAAGGAAAAAGACCTCGACGTACTGATTAATTTCCTTGAAGGGCTTGCTACGCTCTTGAAGGGGATAAAGAAATTACAGGGGGTAATCGTGAAACTATTGGAATCGCGGGAGCCTCCTTAGTTTTTCATCGTTTAAAATCTTTGGAACATGGAAAAGACAAAGAAGAACAAGACATCATGCAGTATAGTTTCAATCAATGAACAAGCTGCAAATCGACTGGATAATAAGGCAATAACAATCAAAATGCCCCAACGTCCAGCTCTTTATTTCTTCAACATCGGGTAAACAACAATCAAAACACAAATAAAATGAGAACAAAAGACAATCAGGTACAGACGATAACCATGCCATTCGAGGGTGAGGTTATAACAAATGACGATGGAGCAAAAGGTAAAAGGCATCCCAACTTCATCGAGAGTAATACACAGGAAATATCGCTTGAAGAACTGACAGAGAGAAATATCATACCAACGTTTAGCGACAACAGCCTTACAATCTCTCACCAGAATTTCATCGGAGCTGTTACAAAAGTAGCAAGCAAGGTTTTCGGTGAGCTTACGCCTGTCGAGTTAAGAGTATCCCATCCGGTTATCGGTCGTATTCCGTCGGCCCAGCACAAGAAGGCATACGAACTGACAGAAAATGAAAAGACAATATTCTACCAAAGAATGGCTTTCTGTTGTCACGTCCTAAATCTTAAGAGAACTATCAACGGGCAACAAGTACATCTTTGTGTCGGTGGAGTGAGAGCCTATAACGAAGACAAGTTGTACAGCAGGAAATCGGCTATGAAGTTCAAGGTATTCGCAGGCTGGCAAGTCCGTGTATGTTCAAACCTTATGCTTACTTGCGACGGCTATTCGGGTACGATAGAATGCTTGACCGAGGCTGACATCATGCAGAAAACCTTCGAGCTGTTCGGTGGTTTCGAGTCAAGGATGGATGATACGTTACATCAGCTTGAAGGATTGAGGACTACGCCAATATCCGAGGAACTTTTCTGCCAGATAATAGGGAGAATGAGATTGTACCAGGTGTTGCCAGTCAGTGAACAAAAGAAACTACCGCAGCTTACAATAGGAGATACGGCTGTCAATGCAATGGTAAGGAACTACGTTACAAACCCTAACTTCGGAATAACAAGCGGAGACGACTTTACCTGCTGGAACCTGATGCAACTCGGTAATGAAGCGGTGAAACAAAGCTATATTGACAAATGGCTTGAGAGGAACCAAAACTGTACCGATTTTGCGATAGGAATTCAGAAGGCGATAAATGGGGATGACACTGAGGGATATTCCTGGTTCATAAGCTAAATCACTTACAAGAGGAGAGATACACAATCAATTAAATAAAAAACGTGTGTCCCTCCTTTTTTGTTTGGTTCAACTTAACATCAACTTAAATCAACAACATCATTATTCACAACTTAAAACGACAAGACAATGGTAAAAACAAGATTTGAAAGACCAGTATTACCGAAGGACGCAACGGAAGAAGATAGAAGGAAAGCAATGTTCGACGCCCTTTATTCATTAGACCTATCCGACAAACTTGAAAGACGGGAGAATGACAAGTTAAGCTACCTAAGTTGGGCAAATGCTTGGGCTGAATTCAAGAGGGCATATCCAAACGCCGAATACAGGATAATAAAAGACCCGACAACCAACCTGCCTTATTTCAACGACCCGAACATAGGAATCATGGTTTATACTGAGGTTACGGCTGACGGACAGAGTTACGAGATGTGGTTGCCTGTGATGGATGCAAAGAACAAGGCTATGAGGGAACAACCATACACCTACCAAGTTTATGACAGCTATAAGAAAACCTACGTAGAAAAGACGGTACAAGCTGCGACTATGTTCGATATAAACAAGGCGATAATGAGGTGTCTGGTTAAAAACTTGGCCATGTTCGGATTGGGACTTTATGTCTATGCAGGAGAGGATTTGCCAAATGAAGAAACCTTTATGGCGGAGAACAATTCGCAAAAGAAACAAACAACAAGAAGGACAAAGATTACTACTCCTTCACATACGACCACCACAACTCAACAATCAACTGACAAGTATTCGGGGATAAAGGCTGCAATATCTTCCTGTAATGACAACGCCTCGCTTCTTTCACTCTACAACCAACACAGGAACGAGGTGGAAGGTAACGTTGAAATAAAGGCTTTGTTCACCGAAAGAAAGAACCAACTAAAGGCAGCATAAGATTTAAATTAAAAATTAAAAATGAATAATGAAAAATCAAGTAAAACAACAACTAAAATCAATAACAATGAAAACGACAAGGATTGAACTGGAAGACAGCGGCGTTCTTTTCAACAAGGAGCGTCACGAATCTAAACTGGAAAATAGACAGCTATCGGGAATTACGGGAATGCTACAAAGGCAACTGTTCCCTGATGAGTTCGACAATGTACCGGAAGGAATGTTACAAGAAGCAGCAAGGTATGGTACTGAAGTTCATGAGTCAATTGAAGCATTCGACAGCTCTTGGATAAACGATGGGACACAGGAAGTTCAGGATTATATCAGTTTGTGCCAAGAAAACGGACTGGTACATGAAAGGTCTGAATACACAGTTACGGACGGGGAGAACTGGGCAAGCAACATAGACAAGGTTTACAGAAGCTCGGATGATACTTTTTCGTTGGGTGACATCAAGACTTACGGAACAATGACACCGGATAAGTTGGAAAAGGCAAGGTGGCAGCTATCAATCTACGCCTATTTCTTAGAGTTACAAAACCAGGGAGCTAAGGTCGGTAATCTGTTCATACTCCATATTAGGAACAAACCCAAGCAGGACGGAACATTCGACCACATAAGAAATATCATGCCGGTGGAAAGGATACCAAGTGACATCTGCAAGGAGCTTCTTGATACAGACTTGAGAGGTGGACAGTTCATAAACCCTTATTCCATACCCGAGAAATACAGAAGGCAGGAGGACTACATCAGGCAACTAATCCAGACCAAGGACGATGTAGAGGAAAAACTGAAAATCCTGAAGTCAGAAATCTTGGAGGATATGGAAAGCAAGGGAGTGAAAACATGGGATACAGGCACAATGAGGTTGACGAGAAAACTGCCTACTACAAGGCTATCATTCAACGCCAATAAATTCAAGGCAGACCATCCAGAGCTTGACTACTCACCATACGAGAGGACTTCAAACGTTTCGGGCAGCTTGATGATTGCTGTCTGATATTTATTACCTACCACTAATCAAAGGGCGGGGCATTTCACTGAAAATAAAAGAACGGTGGAGTGTCCTGCCTTTTTTCGTTTTATCAAATTCAAGTTAAACCATTAAAAACAGAACGACTATGTTATACTACAATTTCGACGGATACGAAGGCTTTTGTTGCAGGTTCGGCTTTATCGAGCATGACAATGGAAAGAAAACAAGAAGGAACAGGATACTGCTCGACTTCATAAAGGACAGGAACTTACTAAGGAAAGCTATAAGAACCAACAATTTCTCGCTTCTCAACATCACCAACATGGCAGACCTCAAGAAAATAATGTTCGAGAAGATTATGGATTCAGGCGAGGATGATGGCTTACAATATGAAGTAAATCTCATCAACTATACCTTCCGTTCAGGCAAATACGAAACCGACAAGTACAACGGGATATGTGAAGACGGTGATTCAAGGTCTTGCAGGTACATAAACCATGCCAACGGAGGAAAGGTGTTCAAGATGAAGGCAGGAAAGTTCATACGCCATCTAATCATGGAAACATCATTCGGAAGGACATTACCGGAGAGCGTAATAATCTACCTACAGGAATGCTTCGTTCAGGACTGGCAGGCTTTCTCGCTTTCATCACAACCGAAGGAAAACCGCTTATTCGTGGATGACAATTTCAGGGATATTTACGATTCAAACAAGTGCGATGGAGACTTCTACAGCTGCATGACAGACAAGGGATACCATTACTTTTACAGTGATTCGGTTGATGCAAGTGCCGCCTATTTGAAGAACGAACATGGAAAAATCATAGCGAGGTGCATAATCTTCAACAAAGTGTACGAGGAAGGAACGGAAAGAATCTGGAGGCTGGCTGAAAGACAATACTCAACCAATCAGGACGACGTGTTGAAACGGGCCTTGGTGAACGCATTGATAATTGGGGGCTATATTGATGGTTATAAACAGGTAGGATATGACTGCCACCATTCAAGGAGCTTTGTTGACATATATGGAAATTCTTTGGAGAACAAGAAATTCTACATTGACTGCGACTTGGGCACTGAAGACACCCTTTCTTACCAGGACTCCTTCAAGTGGTACGATATGTCGGAAGGGAAAGCATACAACTACGAGGTGAGCGGTTATGACTACGAGCTTGATACCACAGACGGAAGTATTGACGGGTATGAGGAGAACGATGATGAAAGCTATGACGAGTTCCATGAATGTTACGGTTACTTCGATACTACGATTGTAATGTACCACGGAAGGGAATACAGTTGCAGTGTTGACGACCTTGGGGAATTTGTATGGATAGACTCCGAAGAAATGTACTACCACGAAAGTGATGTTGACCGTTGTCCTTGGTGCGGCGAATGGTTTGTTAAGGATGACGGACATGAATCGGAAGTGACAGGTAGCTGCTATTGTTCGGAAGAATGCAAGGAGAAGGCGGAGGATTGTTATATCTCGGAACATCGTCAAATAGAACTTAAGGCCGCATAACACTGAAAAGGGAGGAAACTGTGATGAAAAAACAACAAAACAAGAATATCATGGCTTCCTCCTTTAATCTCTCTTCAAGTTAAATCAAAATCAAATTCAACAACAAAACAAAAAACGTAAAGATTATGGATTTCAAATTATTAAAACAGCTTTATAAAATCCACTCGAAGTCAGGATACGAGGGAAAGATAATAACCTTCGTCTGCAAGTGGGTTGACAAGAACATACAAGACGTTAAGATAGAACTTGACTGGAACACCGGGAACATCTATATGACAAAAGGCAAAGCGGAAACTTATCCCTGCATGGTTGCTCATTTGGACCAAGTGCAGAAATACCATCCTACAGACTTCACGGTAATTGAAACCAAGGACTTGTTGTTTGGTTACAGTCCCAAGGAAAGGAGTTTTTGCGGATTGGGAGCTGATGACAAAAACGGAATTTGGCTGTGCCTTCAATGCCTTCAGAAGTTCGACAACATAAAAGTGGCATTTTTCGTGGGTGAGGAAGTTGGTTGCATCGGAAGCTCAAAGGCAAATATGGATTTCTTTGACGACTGCCGCTTTGTAATACAACCCGACAGAAGAGGTAATTCTGATGTAATAACACAAATCGGATTCATGGACATTTGCTCGGACGATTTCATAAAGGACATATCGCCTGAAAAGTTTGGCTATACACCGACAGAAGGTATGATGACCGACGTTGAGCAGTTGAAGGAGAATGGACTAAATGTCTCCTGCATCAACATAAGCTGCGGTTATTACGAGCCACACACCGATAACGAGTTTACAGACAAGAACGACCTGATGAAGTGTTTGGACTTCATTGAGCATATTATCACAAGTTGCACCAAAGTATATCCTCATGAACCGGGCCAGATGAAAGGCTATGACTGCCAGTTGGTATGGTGGGAACAGTACGAGGAAATGTATGAACTGGTAAGGGATTCGCTTATTTCAGACCCTACATTGACACCTTCGGACCTTCATTCATTCTATCACGAGGAATACCCTTTGCTCGGACTTGACGACTTTGCAATGATATGTGACGACGCAATGGCTGAACTATATTACGAAAGGAACGGGGATGTGGCCTAATCAAAAATCACAATCTCTTATGTCGCTGAATACCAACCAATTAACACGAAGGAACAGCCAACAAACCAAAAGACGGCAAATGAGGCTCTAAAACATGGCCTATTGGAATGCAAAACACGGTCTTTTACAAGCTGATTGACGGTCTTTTATAATTCGGATGGTTTTCAGTGTAATCTTAATCAACAAAACATCAATTTCAAAACAATAATAATCAAGACAACAACAGTTATGAACACAACAGAAAACAATACTTTTATGGCAAGATATATTTGGCGGGTATTCCAGCACAGTGTAATCCCTTTAAGCTGGGGAATATGCTTCGCTTCGGTAAGGACTTTCAGTAATGGTACGGAGTTTCATATACAGGGATTCAAGATGACGGGGTATGTAAAAGTCGAGTATGATGAAGGTCCGGATACATTTACAATTACCCTTACTCCTGATGATAACAAAGAAAACAGGAAAATCATAGAAAACGTTTATCTTGACAACCTCATTTCAGTGATAGACGAAAACGTGGAATATTGCGAAAATTATGAAACAAGAGTAAGACAATGGCTAAGGAAACAAGCAGTCTGATTATGGTATATTTGAGCTTTTACAGGAATGACATTTACAGGAGAAAAACAATTAAACGAAAAAACACCATCTATAAAACTTCAAATTTTGGTAAATGCTTGAATACTTGAAAAAAGACATTCTCTTAGATGCAGGGATATGTGACAACGGTAAATGTGACAATAGACCGAAAATCACGTATCCTTGTTTTTGTTATAACTGCAAGAAAATCAATAAATAACAACAACTGAAAAATGATTAGATACCACTTTAACATTACAATCAACGGCATAAAACTGAATGTCAACGTTGACGCAAACAACCGGATGACAGCATACGGAAAAGTAAAACGGCTCTATCCTATGGCGACGAATATTCACTTGACAAGAACAGAAAGGCGATGGAACCAAGGTATGTTATAATCCTCGACTTCTGCATCGGTGCCTTGAACATTATCAGGTTGACAGATGAGGAAGTAAAAGAATCCGAACAATATGATGACTTCGAGAATTTCCTTTCAACGTTGGAGGACAAATACGGCTTCAAGTTGAGTAATTGCCAGTGGATGATTACAGAGAACTTGAACGTTTACTGGTATGAAAACGGACAGGAAGTAAGCCGGGAACAATTTTAACACTGAATGGGAAGGATGGCTCTAAACGGCTGTCCTTCTTTTATTTTTTGTACTTGATAAACGGATTAAGATATTCAAAATAATGTATAGACAGAGATTTTTACGAATATTTTTCAATATAGGCAGACATTTTTTGCATTATTTTAGTACGATTATCTTGTAATATTGCATTTATTTCATGCAAAATTATTATATTTGTGCTGTCAATTAATGCAATGTACGAATGGAACGATTATATGAATTTTTCAACAGAAAGCTGAAAAGCACCCCTACAGACTTCCTCAGATACAAGTATGAAAGGATAAAATGGGACGGAAGGGCGTTCGGAATTGTAGGACCGAGAGGTGTTGGCAAGTCGACAATGATTTTACAACATATCAAGCTCAATTTGAATACTTCTGACACACTGTACGTATCTGCCGACCACATATATTTTTCCGAACACAGCCTTGTCGACCTAGCAGATTACTTTGTCAAGATGGGAGGAAAGCACCTTTTCATTGATGAGATACACAAATATGAAGGCTGGTCGAGGGAGGTGAAGCAGATTTATGATAGCTATGAGGATTTGCAGATAGTCATCTCAGGGTCGTCAATACTTGACATATACAAGGGTATGGCTGACTTAAGCCGGAGGTTCCCGATTTACGAGATGCAAGGGTTGTCGTTCCGTGAGTACCTGAATTTGTTTCACGGCATAAATGCACCTGTATGCAGCTTGGATGAAATATTGAACCATAAAGCCGTATTGCCCGACGTGAAACATCCTTTGCCTTTGTTCAAGGATTATCTTCTCAGGGGATATTATCCTTTCGGACGTGACGAGGAATATGAAATGGAGTTGCTTCAGGTAATAAACCAGACAATGGAAGTTGATATCCCTACACACTTGCAAGCCAATGTGTCGTTGGGAAAGAAACTGAAAAGCCTCTTGATGGTCGTAGCAAAGAGCGTTCCGTTCAAGCCGGTGATGCAAAGGTTGGCCGAGGCAACAGGAATAAGCAGGAACGACATCCCAGATTACCTCGTCTATATGGAACGTGCCGGAATGATAACCCAGCTAAGGAACTCTACCGGAGGTATTCGTGGATTGGGAAAAGTTGAGAAACTGTATCTCGACAACACCAATCTTATATACGCTCTTTCGCCTGAACATGCTGACATAGGAAACGTAAGGGAAACATTCTTCATGAACCAGGTAAGGGTGATGAACGACGTTACAGGTTCGTCCATTTCAGACTTTGAGATTGACGGCAAGACTTTCGAGATTGGCGGAAAGAAGAAAGGGCAGAAGCAGATAGAAAACACTGAAGAAGGTTATATTGTAAAGGATGATATAGAGAGCGGGTACGCTAATGTTATACCTCTTTGGGCTTTTGGGTTGAATTATTGATTTTTTCTTCTCTGTTATTAAGAAACGGGGAATGCTATTTATTAATTATGTTTAATGCCAAACTGTATTCTTCAATAAAAAGTGTTGTTTGCCATTTTCTTCTAAATAAAATGTGTATATTTGCCAAAAATAGATATGAATGGAGATATATAGAAGCATATTGAAAGACCTTGCAGCATGGAAGGACAGCAGATTCCGTAAGCCTTTGGTACTTCAGGGTGCAAGGCAGGTAGGCAAGTCGTGGGTTCTTAACAAGTTTGGTAAAGAATGTTTTGACAACTGCGTATATGTCAATTTCGACACAATGCCTGAAATAAAGCAGGACTTTGCCCGTACCAAAGACCCAAAACGCATAATCAACGTGCTGTCAATGGTGTCCGGAGTGAAGATTGAACCCGGAAAGACACTGGTGATACTCGACGAGATACAGGAATGTAACGATGCCTTGAACAGTCTTAAATATTTTTGCGAACAGGCTCCGGAGTATGCCATTGTTTGTGCCGGGTCGTTACTTGGCGTGGCTTTGAACCGTCAGGGGGCTTCGTTTCCTGTCGGCAAGGTTGATTTCATGCACATGTATCCCGTTTCCTTTTCCGAATACTTGGCAGCAACTAACCCGGACTTGGCGGAAATATTACAAGACATAACTGACATTGAGCCTCTGCCTGAAGTAGTCCATTCAAAGTTGGTTGACGCATACAAAACCTATCTCGTGCTTGGCGGAATGCCCGAAGCCGTAAGCCTATACGCAGACACATACGATTGGAAACAGGTTGATGCCATTCTGCAAAACATCCTCATAGCATATTCTCTTGACTTCTCCAAACATATAGCGGCAAGGGATATTCCACGTGTTTTCGCCGTATGGAATAATATTGAAGGACATTTGGCGCGTGACAACAGGAAGTTCCGCTACACGGAAATACAGAAAGGGGCAAGAGCACGTGAATATGAAAACGCTATCGAATGGTTATGTCTTGCCGGTCTTACGCATCGTGTGTTTTGCGTCAACACTCCGCACATTCCTTTGGCAGCATACAAAAACAGTTCATACTTCAAGATGTATCTTTCCGACGTAGGATTGTTGCGCTCTAAATTCCGTCTTGAACCTACGTCAGTCTTGCTTGGCGACAGGCTGTTTACAGAATTCAAAGGCGTGTTGTCAGAGAATTATGTCTTGACTTCTCTTGTACGGCAGTTCGGTGAGGAGCAATTCTACTGGTCGTCTGGTAATACGGCGGAGATAGAGTTTATGTTGCAATATAATGGTAGGATTATTCCCATTGAGGTTAAATCAGGGAACAGTGTAACGGCAAAAAGCCTTTCTGAATACCGGAAGAAATATAATCCTGAAACAGCAGCACGCCTTTCAACAAGGAACCTACGCAAGGATGACAACCTGATAAACATTCCACTATATCTTACCGATAGACTGAAAGATTTTTTATAAACACTTTATATGCAGCTTTTCTCTTTGTTGAATAACATTGTTCATGGTAAACAGAATGCAGGATTTTATCTTTCAATATGGTACATATATAAGTATCACCCTGAAATCCTTGTAAAAAAGCTGCATTTCTTTTTCTTTCGTTTGTTGTAGGCATACGCCGCATGAGTGGATGATTATATTGTTGTTTACATTTGCCTTCGGTTTTCTATGAAGTCCATGATGATAAAACAGGAATATATTAACTTGTGATTTGCGTTGTTCATCAATTATGTGTATATTTGCAAAGAGGACAAATGTTGACTTATTGTTGACTGATAGATATAAACAAGTTCTCAAGAGAGTTCGTTAAATGGTTGATATACAGCACTTTGGCTTTTAGCTCAGTTGGTTAGAGCAACAGACTCATAATCTGGAGGTCCCAGGTTCAAGCCCTGGATGGCCCACCAAAAGGAAAAGCAGTTACAGATGTTGTAACTGCTTTTTTCATACCTTCTGCTAACATCATGCAAGCACCGATTGAATTTTCTTTTGTGTTCCGCCTGTTGGTTGACGCTCGGCGCTATACAGAGCCCCGGCGGCAGGGCAATGGTGTATCACCCTGCCATGCTGCACAGTGAAATCCTGACGGCCGACCGGGGGGAACTTGGAATAGGGCTGGCCGATGGAATATTACTAAGGCGGGAGCACTCTTGCCTCGTTGCAAGCCCCGGGTCGTCCATTCCCTTATGTAATGTGGCAGACGCCGGGCTTTGGCGAGACCTGGCATAGAACATGATGGATGGGGGAGGTTACGGCAAACGCCCCCATCCTTAAAAGATCTATTGCGTGCAGACCGGTCAAGCCTGCATGTGCTTCGCCAGGCGTGCCCGATGCCGGCGGCGTGGCCGCCGGGCGTGCGCCATTGCGGGTGGGCTACAGGGCCAGCGTGGTTGGCTTGCCTTTCTTCGGCCTGACGTTTTTCACGTGCTTCCCGTAGATGGTGACAGACACTTTCTGCGTGTCATCCGCCCGGAGCGTGACGGTAGTCTTGTTGCCGTCCCATCTGAGTTCCTCCATTATTATGCCGCCACGCAGGGCCATGCCCTTTATGCTGCCCCGACGCCACGACGAGGGCTTGGCCGGGAATATGTCGATGCGGCCCGGCTCGCTGTAGCACAGCATCTTCATCACGAGAGAGGGGTAGCCGCCCGATATGTCGCAGTTGAATATGTTGTGCGGGTCGTGGGTTGAGAACATGTTGTCGAGGAAATAGTTGTCCCCAAGCCATCCCAGCATCTCCTCGCAGCGGTCGGCCTGTCCGAGGGCGGCGGCGAAGGCCAGCTGGCAGATGCCGAACGCCATGACCCCGGTGTTCTCCTTGCGGCGGAAGTCCATGCGTCGGTCGATGGCCTTGAGCGCGCCCTGCCTCAACTCGCGCGTCTGTATGATCTCCGGGTCGTGCAGGTCGTAGAGCCCTATCAGGTGTGAGGCGTGGCGGTGCTCATGGTTGTCTTCCATGTCGGCCCAGAGCCATTCGCGAAACTCCCCGTCGGCGTTGTTGCCGTAGGCCGGCATTTTGTCGAGCATGGCCTGCCATGCCGGTATCCGGTCGCTGTTTGCGCCGAGCGTCCGGCTGGCCTCTATGACGGCCCTCAGCAGGGCCTTGATGGCAGCGATGTCCATCGTGGCATTGATGCATGCCTGCATCTTGTAGTTCTTAGGGTGGTTCTCCGGCGAGTACGACGGGTTACGATGTACTTGCCGTCGGCCCCCTCCGTGAGGAAGTCTTCGAAGAACGCCACCGACTCTTCCATGAACGGCAGCGCGCGCCGCCGCAGGAACTCACGGTTGCGGGTGTATAGGTAATAGTCCCAGTAGAACATTGAGTACCACGGCGCTCCTGCCACCCAGAAGGTCATGGGCCATGTCTTGTCGAACTGGCAGTCGAGGCCGTGGGTGTAGAAGTGTGATGGTATGTGGATGCCTAGGCAGTTGAACAGCACGCGGGCGTTGGTGCGGAAGTCGTCCATGTGGGCCTCAAGCTGGTTGAAGAGCGAGAGCATCAGCTCCGGCGTGTTGGCCTGCAGCATGTGGAATATGGCCACGGGCAGGTTGCCGTTGGCGGTGAAGTCGCCCGCCCAGTTGGGCGTCATCTTTGCTCCCCAGATGCCTTGCAGGCAGGGGGCGTGCAGCCCTGTGGCAGAGAGCACGTTGTAGGGTGCCGCGTTGAACAGCCGCTCTATGAGGGCGAGGCTGCGTCCTCCCTTGGCCAGCAGTTGCTCGCTGCTGAGGCTGCGGTCTGCGGCCGGCGCGCCAAGGTCTATCTTGACTCGGTCGTAAAGGGGCTGGTGCCTGGCCACGTGCCTTTCGAGCAGGAGGCCGTAGCCGCCGAGCGAGTCGAGCGACGCCGCCATGGCTTTGTGGGCCGGCTTTTAGAAATCGCGGGTCGGTTCCACGCGCGCAAGGAGCAGCACCTCGGTGGCACCCATTATTTCCAAGCCGCCGGCGCCGGGGCGCACGCTGCCGTCGCACCCAGCTATGCGCACGGCGGCCTCGTAGCCCTCGTAGCCTTTCTGACCGCTGACGGGGTGCACGGTCTGCGTGTCATATTTGGCGCGGTAGTATAGCAGCCGGCCGCCCTGGCCCGCGAGCGACGTCTCTATGCGGTCGTTGTCGTTCATCTTGAACTTCTTTCGCCGTCCGGGGTCGCTGGCCGTGATGCGCTCGAGCGACAGGCGGGTG
>ENA-ORUX01001312-ORUX01001312.1-human-gut-metagenome-genome-assembly--contig:-NODE-1312-length-19793-cov-8.566825_pt1 | contig 19793 bp, 16 predicted proteins | sample MGYA00242087_ERZ509225 | MGnify/ENA primary metagenome ERZ509225 (study PRJEB26280, sample SAMEA2338864) | human gut metagenome | biome: human gut; feature: human-associated habitat; material: faeces... | reverse complement strand
TAGCATCATTTCTGATGCTAAGATCTTGATTGGTCATCTTAACTTAATGACATTGCACACAGGAGCTCTTTTTGTTATTTTAAGGGAATGATTCATTTAAAATTTATTGTAGTTTTTTTACCTCATCTAGAGACAGCCCGGAAATAGCAGCAATTTTTTCAAGTGAGAACTCCTGTAATTGAAGCATGCGCCTGGCAGTTTCAATAGAATTTAGTTCTATACCATACTTTTCGCCCTCGGAGAAACCAGTCTCACGTCCATGTTTTTCACCCTCAGAGAAACCAGCTTCCCGTCCAGCTTCATATTCTGCTTTCCGTAATTTCTTCTCTTCCAATTCTTTATCATACTCAAAGATACTCATACTGATGACCTCATTTCGGTTGCGGGTAAGAAATTCGGCTAAAATCCCTTCCCTGACACACTCGTCTACGGCACGTTCCACGGCCTGATCTAAAGACATATCCGCTGCATAGTGCCGCACTCTGGCAACATATTGTGCATATTCATTTAATGTATTGCAATGCTGCATTAACTCTGCATTGTGTCCCACATTGACATTTAAAACCGTGACAATCAATTCGAGTTTTGGTTCATCTGACAAATGTTCAAATGCCGAGGAGAGCCGAAGCTCTGCGCAGTCGGGAGCTGCCGTCGAACCATTATAAAACTCAATAAAATTTGGTGCAGGAATTTTTTGCAGAGTCGAAGAATAAAGTGATTTCTTATCCACGAGTTTCTGATATTCACTGCAAATATAAAACAGATCACGAAGAGGCATATTAGGATTGTAGGTTGACTGATGCTCATACAGATATAAATTGGTATCCATAATAAATGCCAGATCGTTTTTCATCCCCATATAAATAGCATTCTCTAATGTGACAATTTCCAGATCGTCTGGATTATTATAATTGCTCTGGTTTACTGCGTTATAGAGTGAGAGCAGATTTTTCCGGTCAGAAAACAACATGCGAAAAATAGTGTCTTTGTAGTTTCTGTTTGTAGCTGGCATATTGACTGCTGAGTTTCTGGATACTTTGTTATGGTTTCGTTTGTGTTTTGCCATAGGCTTCCTCCTGATTGGTGAGACAGCTCTTAAATAATACTGTCTTGGCAGGAGAATAAATATATTCTATATCTGATTTCTTTCGTCTCCTGCTTTTAAATTCGTTAATGGGTAATTAAAAGCATAGATACGAACGAACAACGCAGATCATTGGGGATAATCTGACGTTTCCAGAATATAGATGGCATAACGCCATAAAGATTTTGTAAAATATGCTTTGGAATATTATAACATAAACATGGGAAACAAAACAAGAATTTTTATGTATTACTTGCCACAGGGAATGACATTGCTGAAGCTATCACGGGTGCTAAAGTGCAGACCGGAGGAATTGCTGGCATATGTGGATTGTTTGTGAAAAATTACCTATTGAAAATATTTGCCACTCATAGTACAATGCAATTGTTATATGACTGACGGAAATAGTGGGGTTTACCACGTGAAGTATAACAAAAGAATGCCGACCGTCTGGGCGAAGAGTCCAGACGTGCGGTTCTTTTTATTTTTAGGGTAAATTTTCCAAAAAATCCCATCAGCATGAGAAAGGAACCACTCATTGTATTTTTTCGAATACTTACCGGAAAAAGCGCACGTGACTCTTGACAAAAGATGAAAGTTAGTATAGCCTAACCATGGTTAGAAAAGACTAACCATGCATCAATCAAAAATCAGAATGAGCATCATAAAAAAGTGTGATGAACCATGCAAGGCCACACGGTGGCAGAAGGAGAGAAAAATGCAGACAGAATGGAGAAGCTTCCAGGGCGGAGCCTGGGAAACAGAAGTAAACGTAAGAGATTTTATTCAGAAGAATTATCATCCATACGATGGAGATGATTCCTTCTTAGAGGGACCAACACAGGATACCACCGATCTCTGGGATCAGGTATTAGAGCTTTCCAGACAGGAGAGAGAAGCTGGAGGAGTGCTGGATATGGACACAAAGATCATTTCCACGATCACTTCCCACGGTCCGGGTTATTTAGATAAAGAGAAAGAGAAGATTGTCGGTTTTCAGACGGACAAGCCTTTCAAACGTGCCCTGCAGCCTTACGGCGGTATCCGTATGGCAGTTAAGGCATGCGAGGACAATGGATACAAAGTCGATCCTGAGGTGGTAGAGTACTTTACAACACACAGAAAAACACATAATGCCGGAGTATTTGACGCTTACACACCGGAAATGAGAGCGTGCAGAAGCGCACATATCATCACTGGACTTCCGGATGCATACGGACGAGGACGTATTATTGGTGACTACAGAAGACCGGCACTTTACGGTGTAGACCGTCTGATCGAGGACAAAAAAGAGCAGCTGAACAACACACGTACCATCATGTACTCAGATGTGATCCGTGAGAGAGAAGAATTATCCGAGCAGATCCGTGCACTGGAAATGTTAAAGAAACTGGCAGAAATTTACGGCTGTGATATTTCGAAACCTGCAAATAATGTATTAGAGGCAACACAGGCTGTCTATTTTGCATATCTTGCAGCAGTAAAAGAGCAGAACGGTGCGGCAATGTCCTTAGGACGTACCTCCACTTTCTTAGATATTTATGCAGAGCGTGATCTCGCAGAGGGAACATTTACTGAAAAAGAGATCCAGGAGATTATCGACCAGTTCGTGATGAAACTTCGTCTTGTAAAATTTGCGCGTACACCGGAATACAACACGATTTTTGCCGGCGATCCTACCTGGGTGACAGAGTCCATCGGTGGAATCGGCGTGGATGGAAGACATATGGTTACAAAAATGTCTTACCGTTACTTAAACACCTTGAACAACATCGGAGCAGCACCGGAACCAAACATGACCGTACTCTGGTCTGTAAAACTGCCGGAAAACTTCAAAAAATTCTGTGCCGAGACATCCATCAAACACTCTGCGATCCAATATGAGAATGATGATATTATGCGTGTTGTCCATGGTGATGATTATGGAATCGCATGCTGTGTATCTTCTATGAGAATCGGTAAGGAAATGCAGTTCTTCGGTGCGAGAGCAAACCTCGCAAAATGCCTGCTTTATGCGATCAATGGCGGTGTCGATGAGATGACAGGAAAACAGGTCGGACCGAAATACCGTCCGATCACATCTGAATACTTAGATTACGATGAAGTATGGGATAAATACAAAGATATGATGAAATGGTTAGCAGGAGTGTATGTGAACGCATTAAATATCATTCACTACATGCATGATAAATACTGCTACGAAAAATTAGAGATGGCATTACATGACAAAAATGTGAGAAGATGGTTTGCAACCGGTATTGCAGGATTTTCTGTAGTAGCAGACTCCCTTTCTGCGATCAAATATGCAAAAGTAAAACCAATCCGTGATGAGAATGGTGTGACCGTTGACTTTGAGATTGAGGGTGATTTCCCGAAATATGGAAATGACGACGATCGTGTTGACGAGATCGCAAAACAGGTGCTCCACACCTTTATCGGATATGTAAAAGGAAACCATACTTACCGTGGCGGTATCCAGACAACATCAATTTTGACCATTACATCCAATGTTTCCTATGGTAAAAATACAGGAGCAACACCGGATGGAAGAAAGAAAGGTGTAGCATTTGCTCCGGGTGCAAACCCGATGCATGGACGTGATACCCATGGTGCGGTTGCATCCCTGGCATCTGTCGCTAAACTTCCATTTATGGATTCACAGGATGGTATTTCCAACACATTTACCATTGTACCGGATGCACTGGGCAAAGATGAGGCAGCACAGGAGAACAATCTTGTTGCAATGTTAGATGGCTATGTAGTCAAAGGCGGACATCACTTGAACGTAAACGTTTTAAACCGTGACACATTATTGGATGCACAGAAACATCCGGAACTGTATCCACAGCTTACCATCCGTGTATCAGGATATGCGGTCAACTTTATCAAACTGACAAAAGAACAGCAGGATGAAGTGATCGCACGTACCTTCCACGAGCGGATGTAGTGCAACAGGTGCGTTTTGCGAATGGCGCGTGTGAGCGTTATTCATAGAAAAAGGAGAACAACATGGGAAAAATTCACTCGTTAGAAACATTTGGCACAGTGGACGGTCCGGGCGTACGGTTTGTCGTTTTTTTTCAGGGCTGTCCAATGCGCTGCCAGTATTGCCATAATCCCGATACATGGAAGATAGAGGATGGGGAAGAAATGACAGCGGATGAGATCATAGACCGTTTCGAGCGCAACCGTTCTTTCTATCAGACCGGGGGGATCACGGCAACGGGTGGAGAACCCATGTTACAGCTTGATTTTCTGACGGAGCTTTTTACGAAGGCAAAGGAAAAGGGCATTCACACCTGTCTAGATACATCCGGAATTATGTTTCCAAAGAAACATACAGGAACAGATCAGATCAGTGAGAGAGAGATCAGCCTCACTGGAATAAGTGAAAACATGGCATCAGACAGAATGGAAAAGATAGAACAGCTCATGTCTGTGACAGATCTCGTCATGCTTGATATTAAGCATATCAACGATGAGGAACATCAGAAACTCACCGGGCAGTCGAACAGCAACATTCTTGCGTTTGCAAAGTATCTTGATTCGATCGGAAAGCCGGTCTGGATCCGTCACGTAGTCGTGCCGGGCATTACGTTTGATGAGAAAGAACTGACGGAACTTGGCCTGTTTTTAAAGACGCTCCGCAATGTGGAAAAACTGGAAGTCCTTCCATATCATTCTATGGGAAAGGTCAAGTACGACAACCTTGGCATGGATTATGTCTTAAAAGATACGCCGCAGCTTACCAAAGCAGAAGCAAAGGAAGCGGAACACATCATCCGGGCAGCAATGGAACAATAGCAGGAGAAGTAGGTTTTATGAAAAACATTTTTTTTGAAGAAAAGTATTTACAGATTTCTTTTTTTGCGATTTAATAAGAAGCAGGTATAGAGTTCCAAAGAAGAAAGGATGAAAAAATATGAAAATCAAGAATATCAAAGATGTCGACGGATTTTTTAAAGTAATTGATTCCTGTGCCGGAAAAGTAGAATTGATCACAGGTGAGGGAGACAGATTAAACCTCAAATCAAAACTTTGCCAGTATGTTTCTCTGACAAGCTTATTAAAATCTGATGTAGAGATCCCGGAACTTGAAGTTGTAGCTTACGAGCCGGAAGATACAGAGAGGATCATCAAGTTTTTAATGACAAACTAGAAATGAACAGAAGCTGATCGTAAAAAAGCGGTCAGCTTTTTTTGTGCCATGTTTTTATTTTCTTCTCTTTACAACATGCTATGACGGTTGCAATTCACGGCATGAAATAGTACAATAAATCGTCTTAAAAATGGAATAATAACTGATAGGTGTAAGATTCACATTATTCTATAATGAGCACAGGTAAGAAGAATGCATTCGGCGAACGACGAATGTTGATCATGTGCCGTTTTTGCACATGATATAATAAAGACTGCCGAGCGAAGCGAGTGTAGATAACAATCATGAAGCTTTGCTTCATGATATAATGAAAGGAATTAAGATGTCAAAAATAGAGTTTCACGAAATTACATTAGATGATAAGGCATGGATGGATGCCAGATTTCAGGAAGATGACAGAAATGCATGCGAGTACACGTTTGCCAATAATTTTGTCTGGCGGAAAGTGTATCATGTTGAAGTTGCAGAAAAATATGGGTGTGCAGTCATTCGTTTTGAGGAGGAGGGAGTGGTGATGTATTCCTATCCGATCGGGGCAGGTGACCGCAGAAAAGTGATCGATGAACTGCGCACGATCTGTGAGGAAGAAAAACGCCCACTTATTATGAGCCCATTGAGCGAAGCAGACCGGGAGCAGATGCTTACATGGTATCCGGAACAGTTTTTGATCCAGGGAGACCGGAACGATTATGATTACATTTATTCCAGAGAAAAATTAGCAACGCTTGCGGGAAAAAAGATGCATGGCAAGAGAAATCATATCGCGAGATTTCAGGATGAGGATGACTGGTGCTATGAGGAACTGAATGATTCCAATATAGAAGAATGCCGCAATATGACTTACACATGGATCAAAATGAGGGCAGAGAAATGGAATGAAGAGATGGAACTTGAGATGTCAGTGCTTCATGAGGCATTTGACTATAGAAAAGAACTCGGGCTTGTCGGTGGAATCATCCGGAAGGCAGGGCAGATTGTTGCATTTTCTATCGGGGAACCATTAAACAGTGACACGTATGTTGTACACTTCGAAAAAGCATTTCCGGATATGCAGGGCGCATATCCGATGATCAACCAGCAGTTTGTTTTACATGCGTGTGAAGATTATACTTATGTAAACCGTGAGGAAGATACAGGAGATCCGGGACTGCGTAAGGCTAAGATGTCCTATTATCCGGAAATCCTGCTGAAAAAATACGTGGCAATCTCAAGTGATGTCATTTTTGCAGATAAGGACAGAAACAGGGAAGAAATCCACAAAATATGGGAGACCTGTTTTGGTGACGAGGCGGAACTGGTAGATTTTTATCTGGACAAACGGATGACAGAGGATAATATGCTGCTCATCTGCCAGGATGGGCATGCGGTTTCCATGGCAAGCTTTTTAGATATCAATATCAGGGATGGTGAGGAGTGGAAGCCGGCGAAGTATGTATATTCAGTGGCAACGCTCCCGGAATACCGTGGCAGAGGTTATGCAGGGAAAATCTTAAAGAAGGCAGAAGAGATTTTTAATATGCCGTTGGTGTTAGTCCCGGCGGAAAAAGAGCTTGTCAGCTATTACCGTAAGGTTGGGTTCACAGAGGCGTATCCATCGGAGCGTTTACTGGAAAAACAGGATGTGCCGGAACTTTCTGCAGCGGAATTAAACAGTTATTCTGTGGAGGAGATCACTGCGGCAGAATATCAAAAAATCCGGGAGCAGAAATTGATGAGAGATGGTTTTATTGCATGGGATGAGGCGGCAATCCGTTTTGCGATGGATTTTAACTGTTTCTGTGGCGGAAGAACGGTGAAGGTAGTGTGGAGTGATGATATTTCCAGAGACGAGAGTGCAGAGGACGCTGATATTCTAATGTACTGCCCGGAGAATGGGACGCTGCACATTATCGAAACGACACTGGGTGAAGAACAGTTTGAGGAACTTCTGCCGGAACTTATGGCGCAGACAAAAACAGAACGTCTGGTATATGACAGAAAGGGTATCATGGTGCTTTCTTCTGATGACCAGGACAGGCAGGAAAGACTGCTTGCAGACGGTTATTTTGCGCTGTCGCTGGCGTAAAGTCCGTACTGAGATTCTGAAATTTTCAGAAATTATATAAAATATATAAAAAGTTTTCGGTTTAAGACAAAAAAATGTTGATAATGTATAAAAACATGCTATAATAAAGTCATGATATAAGTAAGCATTCAGAAAGCTATCTGACATAGCCTGGATTGGATCATTATATCAAATAAGCGACAAAGGGGTTGGACATCATGAGAATTAAGATCACAGGAAGAAACATCGAATTGACAGAAGGACTGAAAGCCGCAGTGGAGGACAAGCTGAATAAGCTTGAGAAGTATTTTACTCCGGACACAGAAGTGAATGTAACATTGAGCGTAGAGAAGGAACGCCAGAAAGTTGAAGTTACGATTCCTATGAAGGGAAGTTATATCCGTTCCGAACAGGTAAGCAGTGATATGTATGTATCCATTGATCTGGTAGAGGAAGTCATTGAACGTCAGCTTAAAAAGTATAGAACAAAACTTGTAACAAAGCAGCAGAATGCAGCAGCAGTTTTCAAACAGGATTTTCTGGATGAGAAGTCAGAGGATGATGAAGAGATCAAGATCATCAGAACCAAGAAGTTTGATATGAAACCAATGTATCCGGAGGATGCATGTGTAGAGATGGAATTATTAGGACATGATTTCTATGTATTCATCAACGCAGAGACAGAGGATGTCAATGTTGTTTATAAGAGAAAAGGCAATACTTACGGATTGATTGAGCCGGAATATTAAAAGTGAGATCAGAGGAGAGCGGGCAGCTCTCCTCTTTTTAGGTTTAGCATGAAATTACTGTAAAGTGCCGGTATACAGGATGGATATGCCGAGCTGATTTTTCTGTAAAATCAGGAAAACGTGCGGAAAAAGCGAATTGTGCTGCAGATACCGGTGGCGTATAATGGAATTACTTCATGTGTAGTAACTTTGAGAGAGATGGAGAAAAAATTTTTTGATATTTTAAGAATTGTACAGAAAAATCCGGTATTCGGAAAAACGTTAATGTGCGGCGGTATGTTAGATGAAAAGCGCATGGAAATCCTATATGAGATTCTCTATGCGATTGACAGGGGGGAGCTTACGGATACCAGAAATGACATCTTTCAGTATGGCAGTCTGATCGGAAAAAAGGACTTACTGGCAAGACAGATTTTTTTGTGTTTATTGATTCTCTTAGATGAGCAGGAACAGATGATCAGGAAATGATTTGCAGATCGTAATAACAAAAGATTTTTTACAAAAGAGTTCTGTGTAAGGCACAGAATTGCCGTGTGGATTTTTAGATGGAAAAAGAGTCTGTAGTTCGGCTCAGAATAACAAGGGAGGAGAAAGTATTACTACACAAGGGGAGAGTTTTTAGAATAGTCTTACCGGATGTTCCGGTGAGACTATTCTTTTTTATCTTGTCATGAGTTGGAAAAAGGGTTACTATAATAAAGATTTGATAGGCAGACATATAATGTTAAAAAGTTGGAGCAAAATCCAAAATAAAGTCAGAATAGAGGAGATTACACCATGAATATTGTTGTTTTAGCAGGTGGTTTAAGTACAGAGAGAGATGTGTCTTTCAAGACGGGGGATATGGTATCCAAAGCACTTCGTGAGAATGGACATAACGTTATTTTACTGGATGTTTTTATGGGATACAGTGACAAAGAGGAAGATCTGACCGGAATTTTTGACCGTACAGAGGAAGTCAGCGTACAGGTAAAGGATATCCCGGAAACAGCACCGGATCTTGCAAAGGTAAAAGCGTCAAGAAAAGATCAGTCTGATTGTTTCTTTGGACCAAACGTCATTAATATGTGCCGTATGGCGGATATTGTTTTCATGGCATTACACGGAGAAAACGGCGAGAATGGTAAGATTCAGGCAGCATTTGACCTGTTTGGAATCAAATATACCGGAACCGGCTATTTAAGCAGTGCGCTTGCAATGGATAAGGGAATGGCAAAACAGTTATTTATCGCTGGTGGAATCCCGACACCACAGGGCATTTCCATGAAGAAAGAGAACCGCAAAGATTCCGTAAAAGAACTTGGCTTAAAGCTGCCATGTGTTGTAAAACCATGCTGTGGAGGTTCCAGTATTGGTGTTACGATCGTGCGCACGGAAGATGAATTCAAGAGTGCTTTGGATGAGGCGTTCAAATGGGAAGATAACCTCATCATTGAGGAGTATGTAGAGGGACGTGAGTTTTCCATCGGCGTTATTGACTATAAGGCGCTTCCGGTCATTGAGATCGCACCAATTCAGGGATTCTATGATTACAAGAATAAGTACAAAGCAGGCAGTGCAGTTGAAACCTGTCCGGCAGAATTACCGGAAGAGATCACAAAGCGGATGCAGCATTACGCAGAGCGCGTGGCAGAGGTGTTAGGACTGGATACTTACTCCCGCTCGGATTTCTTATTAAATAAGAATAACGAAATTTACTGTCTGGAAGCAAACACACTTCCCGGCATGACACCGACAAGCCTTCTTCCACAGGAAGCAGGCGTTCTGGGAATCAACTTTAATCAGTTATGTGAGAAGCTGATTGAGATTTCCTTAAAAAAATATGAGAAATAATGATGAATGACATATCGCCACCAGTTTTGCAGAACCGGTGGCAGTTTGTTCTATAATAACAGGAGCATGATATGAAAAATATGACCTTAGAGCATATCGCAGCAGTCTGCGGCGGTACTTACATAGGAAATGAAGCGGATAAAACGCGTGATATCCAAGGAGCAGTGATCGACAGCCGCCTTGTGGAAAAAGATTACTTATTTATCCCGGTACGTGGAGAAAAGGTGGACGGACACAGTTTCATCCCATCAGTTTTTGAAAAAGGAGCACTGGCAGTGCTCTCTGAAGAGAAGTTGGAGGATCCGGCAGGTCCATGCATTCTCGTGGAAAACACCTTAGATGCGATGAAGAAGATCGCAGCAGATTACCGCAGAGGTCTGGATATTAAAGTAGTCGGAATCACAGGAAGCGTTGGAAAAACGAGCACTAAAGAGATGATCGCATCTGTTCTGGCACAGAAATATAACGTGTTAAAAACAGAGGGAAACTTGAACAACGAGATCGGACTTCCACTCACGATTTTTAAAATCCGGGAGGAACATCAGGTGGCTGTGCTTGAGATGGGAATTTCCGAGTTTGGTGAGATGGACCGGTTATCCACAATGGCAAACCCGGACATCTGCGTGATCACGAACATCGGACTCTGCCATCTGGAAAATCTCATCACAAGAGATGGAATCTTAAAGGCAAAGACAGAGAGTTTTGCGCATCTGACACCGGATGGAATTGCGGTATTAAACGGAGATGACGACAAGCTCTGCGATAAGAAAGTTGTCAATGGAAAACCGGCAGTGTTCTATGGTATCGAAAAGGCTGCCAAAGTGGCTGAAACAGAGGAAGGAACTAAGACGCTTGCCGAGAAAACGGTTTACGCAACGAATGTAGAGGCAGTTGACCTGACCGGAACAAAAGCAGCGATCCATTATCCGTCGAAAGAGACAGGCGGGGAAGTGACGATGGAAGTCACGATTCCAATCGCCGGAGAACACAATGTATACAATGCGCTGGCAGCGGTGAGCGTGGCAAGAGAATTAGGGCTGACCTGTGACGAGATGAAGCGCGGGATTGAATCAGTGCAGACGATCGGCGGCAGAAGTAATCTGATCCACAAAAATGGCATTACGATCATCGACGACTGCTACAATGCAAATCCGGTTTCCATGAAAGCATCCATCGATGTATTGTCCAACGCACCGGGCAGAAAAATCGCGGTACTCGGAGATATGGGCGAGCTTGGCGCAGAGGAAAAACAGCTTCACTATATGGTTGGAGAACATTTTGCAGGAAAAGGAATTGACGCACTTTACTGTGTGGGAACACTCTCGCAGGAGATCGCTAAAGCAGTGCGTACATGCAGCAGCAAGACGGAAGTCCATCATTATGAGGACAAAGCAGACCTGATCAAAGACCTTGTCAAAGAGGTACAGAGCGGTGATACAGTGCTTGTGAAAGCGTCACATTTTATGGGATTCCCGGAGATTGTGAAGGAATTGACGAAGTAAAAATAGGAATGTCCGATGCGACACGCCAAAACCCCCAGTGCCGAAACACTGGGGGTTTTCAAAATAGATTATTTTATGTTCTAATATGGTCTGACAGATACCTAAATCATAGATTTATTTTTCTCTAACATCTCAGCAATCACATTCTGACAGTAAGCTCCGATTTTTTTCTTCTGTTCCTTATCCAGCTCGTTCGGATAAATTGGTTTTCCGTATTCTACAATTACATGTGCTTTTTTGACACGAGGCATATGAGCCTCCAACACATCTGCGGAGTTCGTGATCGCCATCGGGATAATCGGACAACCACTCTTTTCCGCAATCTTGAAACTTCCCTCTTTGAATGGGAGCATCAGATCGTCCGTTTTATTTCTTGTGCCTTCCGGGAAGATACACATGGAAATTCCATTCTTTACATTGTCGATTCCGGCAAGGATCGTTTTTAACGCTTCTTTTACATTCTCACGGTCGATAAACAGACAGTGCAGACGCCGCATCCAGGTGCGCAGCAACGGCACTTTTTCCATATCCTTTTTCGCAATGTAGCCGGTGAGACGCGGGCAGCGTGCATAGGTGATGATAATATCGAAATAGCTTCTGTGGTTTCCGATGTATAAGACCGCCTGATCTTTCGGGACATTTTCTTCACCGATGACGGTCACTTTCGTTCCACAGATAAATAAAATCACACGGAATGCCCACTGCACCATGCGAAGCTGACCTAAGTCGGCAGCCTGTTTGTTGAATTTTGCAATGATCCATTCCACGCCGAGCACCGGGATTCCGATGATGAGGTAGAGAATTGCAAAGAGTAATGCAAGGATTAATCTTATCATAAGGAAAATTCCTTTCTACTTAATAAAATGTTTTATAGATAATTACGAAACTCCTCCTATTCTTCTTTTAATTGTTCAAAATCAACAAAAACATTCAAGACACGCTCTCGCTATGTGTCACTCGCAACGATTCCCCAATGTCTTTCATGTCTTTTGTTGATTTTTCACAATATAATTTAGGTTTTCAGGAGTTTCGTAATTGTCTATAAAATTAAAAAAAATACGATGATACATATTACACTGAAATATTAGCCTCATCTCATTATAAGGGTTGGGGAAGAGAAAAACAACTCATAAATTAGGAATATAGAAAGGTATGCCGGCATACAATGGTATAAGAGGTTACTGGAATGAGGTACGGGTGAACAGTAACTATAAGAGCAAAAATGCTGTGCCGCAGGGCACGGAACTGGAGGCGGGTATGCAGACGAAAATGGAAAAAAGCAGGTATGGTTTTTGGAAACCGGGATTTCTTTTTGCAACACTTTTTTTTGCAGCACTTCTTTTTGCCGGATGCAGTGTGGAACAGACGAACCGGACAAAAATCAGTGATCTTGATTACACGATCGCCGCAGAGGCAGACATACCGGAAGAACTGCAAAATGATATTGAGGAGAAAAAGGCTGCAGATTTTAAAATGACGTACAAAGACAGCGAATTTTTATACATAGTAAGAGGCTACGGAGAACAGGAGACCGGAGGGTATAGTATCTGTATCCGCGATCTGTATCTGACATCGAATGCGATCATTTTTGATACGGAACTGATTGGTCCGCGCAAGGGGGAAACCATCAGTAAGAGCCCAAGTTATCCATATATTGTGGTGAAAGTGGAGCTGCGGGATGAGAATGTAGTGTTTGAGTAGATTTGTATGAAAAAACATTCAAAAATAGAGAAAAATTGCAAATATTCATGAATTTTGTGCAAAACACGCAAATCCGTTTGACAAAATTTTATTACAGTGCTAAAGTAAAGCGTGAAATAAGGAGGTAGAAAAATGCAACAGGCAGACATCAGTAAGGTACGTGCATCCGTACACCAGCAGTGTGGCAGTAAAGTTATGATCCAGCTTGATCGTGGGCGTAATAAGGTTGATATCCAGCAGGGCGTGATCCAGCATGCATATCCAAGTGTTTTCACGATATTGGTAAATGATGAGCGTGATGACAATCAACCTCAGTTATTATCCTTTAGTTACAATGATATTATTACAAAAGATATTCGCATGAAACTCTGCTAAGAAAGTGTGCAGATGGCTATTTTGTGAGCAAATAGTGATAAAAGCGTGTATAAAATTCCCTCTATTCGAATACAATGAAAAAAAGGATTTCGAATCGGGGGAATTTTTTTGCAGTTAAATAAAATAAAATTACATAGTTGCACGACATTTGCCAGTGCACAGAGCCAGATTACATTAGATGACGATTACAACGTGCCGGACTACCGGCCGGATATTGTGAAAGTGTTAAAAGAAAAGGGAGAACTTCATTTTGATGAGGTGAAGGCGGCAGCAGGCGCAGCGTGGTTAAAGGGACGCCTTGTTTTTAGGGTATTGTACCGCAGCGATCAGGAAAATGGAAAAATAAGCTGTCTGAAAGGAGAGATACCGTTTCAGGAAAAACTCAACATGGACGGTGTACAGGAATATGATGTGATACAGGCATCCGGAGAGATTGAGGATCTCACGATCGGAGTCATCCATTCCAGAAAAATCAGCGTGCGGGCAGTCATTTTGTTAAAGACAGAAGAACCGCAGGAAAAAGAGGATGAACTCTGTGTTGGGATAGAGGCGGATGACGGATGTGAAAAACGTTATCGGAACACAAATATCTTACAGCTTTTATGTATGAAGCGCGATCAGTGCCGCCAGAAAAGCGAGATCACACTGCCGTCAAGCAAACCAAATGTGCAGGAAATTTTATGGAAAAGCTTAGAAATCCGCAATCTGGATACAAAAATGGGGCAGGACGGTGTAAAACTGAGTGGCGAAGTGCTCATCTCCGTTTTGTATCAGGAGGAAGAGGAAACAGACCGCGTGCAGTGGTATGAGACGGTGATTCCATTGGACTGCGGTGTGGAATGTGACGCAGGAACGGAGGCAGATATTATTTATAAAGTGAAGGCAAGACCGGCTTCCATGGAACTTGAGGTAAAGCCGGACTACGACGGTGAGGAGCGCGTTCTGGTCCTGGAACTTGTGATGAATCTGGATATCCGGGTGTGGAAAGAACAGGAGATTTCCATGTTAGAGGACGTTTATTCTCTGAAAAAGGAGATCATTCCGGTCTGCACAGGCGTGACTTTACATCATATTTCTGTGAAAAATGACAGCCAGTGCCGCCTGACCGAGCAGATGGAGTTAGCGGAAAGTCAGGAGAAGATTTTACAGATTTGTTCCTGTGAGGGAACGGTTCATTTAGAGAGCACGGAATTGACCGAACAGGGCGTGCGTGCAGAGGGGATTCTGGTCACAGAACTGCTTTATATCACGACCGACGATCAGATGCCAATCGGTTCTGCCAGAGAGATTTATCCATTTGAACAGCTCATTGAAATCCCACAGCAGACGGCGCGGACAGAGCGCAATAAGCCGGAAGAGTTGGAGGCTTTGGAGCGGAAAAATAAACTGCAGACAGAGCTTGATTGCAGGATCAGCCAGTTGTCCGCGGTCATGCTCGATCAGGATCATGTGGAAATAAAAGCGGTGATCGGATTAGATTTGCTTGCATTTGAGCAGGAACAGATAGATAATATTACTGATATGCGTGAGGAGGCTCTGGATATGGAGCAGTTACAGAAGCGTCCGGGACTGGTCGGTTACATTGCAAAAGATGGGGATTCGCTTTGGAGTATCGCAAAGGAGAATCACACAACGGTGGAAGATATTCTGCGGGATAATCACCGGACGGATGAGGATCTGCGCAGAGGAGAAAAAATTCTGATTGTAAAGAAAGTAGAACTGAACAGTTACGAATCGTAATTGTGAAGTACTGAAAAATCACAAAAAGACAATGAAAAGCAGATTAAGAAGAATTGAGATAACATGATAGAGGTAACACAGATTCGAAAAAGTTATGGAAAAAAGAAAGTACTGTCCGATATCACCTTTCAGGTTAAGCCGGGGGAGTGCGTTGCGATCGCAGGGAAAAACGGCTGCGGCAAATCTACCTTAATGCAGATCATGGCGGGCATTTTAAAGCCGGATGGCGGTGAACTATGCTATTTTGGAAAAAAAGCAGCCTACAAAAGCAGTACATTTCGTCGGTTTTGCGGTTATGTGCCGCAGGAAAATCCGTTGATGGAAGAACTGACGGTGCAGGATAATCTGAAACTCTGGGGCGGCAGCCACAACGCCAACACAAAAGAGCTGGTCGCACAGTTTCAACTGGAGGATTTGTTGCAAACAGAGGTAAGCAAACTTTCCGGTGGTATGAAACGGCGTTTGAGCATTGCGTGTGCACTTGTGGAGAACCCGCCATTTTTACTGATGGATGAGCCGACGACAGCTCTTGACCTTTATTATAAAGAGAGCATTCACCAGTGGATGAAAACCTATCAGCAGAAAAATGGAATCATCCTTATGACGACGCATGATGAGAGCGAGATACGCAATGCGGACAGATGCCTTTTTATGGATGAGGGCAAAGTGCAGGAATTAGATGCAGAAGATATTTTGCAAAAGTTTGCAGGCATGTCAGAATGACAATCAAGTACAAATACTAAGGAAACAGAGAAAAACAAGGGAGGATTCGTTATGAACGAACAATTTGAAACACAAAATCCGGTGGAGAATACTGTGACACCGGCAAACCAGATGGAAACACCAACACCGGAAGCACCAAAAAAGAAAGGAAACAAAATCTCCATCATTGCGGGCGTGGTGGCAGCAGTGGTTGTCGCGGGCGGCGTTGGCGTATTTGCAGCGGTCAAAACAGGAGCTTTTTTAAGCCCATCAAAAAAGGTATTGCTTGCAGGTGCAAAGACTGTGAGTGACATGGGAAGTTTGGGAGAGACATTAAAAGACTGTGTTTCCCTGTATTCGGATGAGTATACACTCAAAATGGATCTTTCCATGAACGAGGGCGATATTTCCATGGAGGGGCGCTGCTCGAAAGAGAAGAAGCAGATAAAAGGAAATCTCAATATTTCCGGTGCGCCTTCGATCGATTTTCTGGCTGACATCGGCGCAGACAGTGTGCAGGTGGAAGTTCCAGCGATCAGTGAACGCCTGTTTACCTATGATTACAGAAATGAAAAGAGTGGATATCTGCTGGAAATGGTAGACCAGGATACGCTCGATGCAGTGGATGCGACGCTTAAGGCTGCTTATGATAACCAGAATTCAGATGAGTTCCGCAAGAAAATGTTAAAAGTTTACGCGGATGAATACAATACGCTGGAATTTTCCAAAGTGGACGCAAAAGACTTTACCATCGACGGAACAGAGCGCAGTTGTAAGGGATATCAGACGGTTGTGACCAAAGAAAATGTGAATCATGTGATCGATGGACTTGAGACACTTTACGGGGAAGATTATCAGGAGCTGATGGATGCACTTGATCTGACCGCAGCAGATTTTGTCGCGTCTATGAGAGAGGCAGTGGAAGAGTTTGACGACAGCACGACACTTGTATTCTACTTATACAAAGGTCAGTATGCAGCGATTGATATTATACCGGAAAATGATGTTTCCTTTGAAGTCCAGTTCCTCGGCGGTGACACGAGAATGCAGAACATGATCCTCCTTGCAGATGATGAGAAAGTGGTCGAGGTTCAGGGAAGTAACGAGGGTAGTGTCGAGACAATCACGATGATCGCCGAGGAAAACGATACCGTAAAGTTCACGTATGACAGTGACAGCGGAGATATCACAATGGAAGCAAAATATGATGAAGAATCTTATAATTTTGCAGGAAATCTTGCAGTCGATAAGAACAGCATGGTCATTACCATTGATGATCTCGGAAGTGCCTCTGAAGATGTGAGCGGTAGTATCACATGGAAAAAAGGTGCCCAGTTTGAGGAAGTTTCCGGCGATACCTTTGACCTTGGAAATGCAACGGAAGAGGAATGGCAGGATCTTCTTCATGAAATCTTTGCAGCAATGTTAGGTGGATTTTAATTCATGAGATTTTTTCTTCGATATCTGTCACTTGAGGGTAAAAAAAGCCTGATAGCGGCGAGAAAAAGCATGGTAAAGTTTATAGTAATGTTATTACTGATCGCAGGCGGAGTGCTTGCGGTCAGTCTCGTTATGAAGGATGCAGGTGTGTTCCAAACGGCGGAGATTGGCGTTGTGATCCCTGAGGATGAGGCACAGACGAAGATGGTGGCACAGTTTATCTCTGCGATGGACAGCGTGAAAAGTGTCTGCCACTTTCAGTACCTGAATCAGGATAAAGCGATGGCATCGCTGGAAAAAGGCACATTAGATGCGGTGCTCTCACTGCCGGAACAGTTTTACGAGGATGTGGATTCCGGGAAAAATACACCGGCAACCATTTATTTCCCGGAAAATGCTCCGTTAAACACGAGAGTGTTCGGTGAACTTGTGGCGGACGGCGTCTCCCTGCTTCGGACGACGGAGGCTGGTGTCTATGCCACCTACGATACCGCGCAGATTTATCAGGCGGAAATCTCAAGGGATCAGATTGGGGATGTGATCTCCGAACTTTATATTTATGAGGCGTTTGACCGCACTTCGGTTTTCCAGAAAAATGTGTATTCTTCGCTTGGAAAAGCAGACATCCATCAATACTATTTTTCTGCGGCTGTTTTGCTCCTCTTTCTGATGATGGGGGTCAATTACGGTTATCTGTATCAGAAGCAGAGCCGTGCTGTGGAGGAAAAAATCAGAATTTACGGTATCGGCGAAGGAAAAAATGCATTGATCAAAGTGCTTCTTATGACCGTTCCGCTGTGGCTTGTGGGAGTTTTGGTGTATGCTGTGGGCTGTCTGGTATCAGGGAAGTATCATCTGTCTTTTTTGTGGTTTGACCGGGAGGTGCTGCCTGGAACACTGCTTCTTGCAGCGGTGATTGCAGCGTATTTTCAACTGATCTATACGATTTCGGGAGAGAGCACCAGAGGAACGATCGTGCTGCTTGCGGTCAATGTTTTTCAGATCATGGCTTCCGGTGTTGTGATCCCTACTGCATATCTGCCGGAACTTTTTGGAAAAATCGGAACCTTTTTTCCACTGACCTTTTGGGACAGCTATTATCTGAAATTATTGTTTTTCGGAATCAAAGGGCAGGAGACAAGGCAGCTGATTCTCATGTTTGTTGTGCTTTTTGCGGCCAGCGTGTTATGGGCAAAAGCGGCAGGACATTTTGGAAAGGTAGAACGGGAGGAACATAAAAAAGGAGGCAGTCTGACCGTCGGAGGGTTTGGAAAATCAGCGCTTTTCAACTGGTACTTTTTACAGTTGAAAGCGAGGCTGAAACGCGGGACAAGCCTGCTGTTATTAGCGTCCATGTTTTTTGTGGTCTGGTTTGCCGGACAGATCTCCATGCCGCAGTCTGACAATGTGACCGTTGGAATTGTGGAAACAGACGGAGCGCATGGAAAAGAAGTGCTGGAACATCTGACACAGCGTGAAAGTCTTTTTTCCTTTGTGATGTACGACAGCAAAGAGGCGTTGCAGGAGGATGTCATTGCAGGAAAACTGGAGTGTGGTTTTTATTTTTCCAACAATTTTGAAAAGAAATTTGAGCATGAAAAGTTAAAAAACAGTGTGTCGTATCTCTGTACTCCGCTTACCACAAAGGGCGAGGTGGCGCGTGAGACATTTTATGCGGCGCTGTTTGAGGTGTACGGAGCGCAGATGCTGAGTGCGAGGACAGAGCAGCTGTTTGGAGATAATGCTGCCGCAGCAGGTGATGTTCTGCTTGCCAATAATGAAAAGTATAGCAAAGGAAATGAGGTTTTTCAGGTAAATGTGGAGCAGACAGAGGCGGTACAGACGATAGAGGATGGAAAACAGGTATTTGCACTTCACGGGCTTGTGGCATTGTTTCTGTTTTTGATCATATATGTGGAATACGGACGACGTTTTGACGCCGGCAGTGGAAAACCATATTTGGCACTTCCGGCGCCACTTGGCGAAGGATTTCAGATGATGGGACTTCTCGCAGCGGGAACCGTTCCGGCGGTGGCTGGCTTGGTGTTACTGCTTTGTTCCGGGGAGAGCCGCGGACTCCTTCGGGAGATCAGCGCCATGATATTATTGCTGGCAGCCTGTATCGTGTGGATATGGATTGTTGGAAAATGGATACAAAATCTGACAGGTTTTACATCCAGCATCTTCCTGCTGGTATTGATCAATCTGTTGTTTTGCCCGGTTTTCGTGGATATTGCAGCCTTCATTCCGGCATTAAAATTCGTGCGCTACCTCTGTCCGGTGGGAATCTATCTATGGTTCATCTCTTTGTAAAATTATGGAAACGCTATCCACTATATAGAAAAATGTGTTAAAATAGATATGACATTGTAGATAGAATATCAGATAATTGTGTAACTCAACATAACGTAAATTGAATTGTGAAAAATTAACAAAAGACATGAAAGACATTGGGGAACCGCCG
>ENA-ORUX01001307-ORUX01001307.1-human-gut-metagenome-genome-assembly--contig:-NODE-1307-length-19836-cov-2.588494_pt1 | contig 19836 bp, 13 predicted proteins | sample MGYA00242087_ERZ509225 | MGnify/ENA primary metagenome ERZ509225 (study PRJEB26280, sample SAMEA2338864) | human gut metagenome | biome: human gut; feature: human-associated habitat; material: faeces... | reverse complement strand
AGGGCAAATCGAGTATTCGTATTATAAGGATATATACGGGAGAGATTCCGTGGTTGCGGATACTTCGGAGAAAGGGATGTCGAGTGTAAATGGCTTCGAGATTTGGCAGGCGAATCAGAAGTTGAGTTACACGTTTAACGAGAATTTTCGGATATCCTTGAATGGAACATATTACAATAACGACGTGTTAGAATACGTGGAGCAGAAAGAGCAGGATCGCTTTTCTAATTACAGTATAAACCCTCGGGTGTATTACGCTATAAATGCTTCTCATATATTAGATTTCTCGTATGTGCTAGAGAATTACGAGAAGCGTTACGTCTATACTACTTCGTTGCCTTCCAAAAAGGTTTTTGGAGATTTTACCAATACCGTTCGGTTGAATTATACCGGGAACATACATGAAAAACATACCTTGACAGCCGGTATAGAAGTGAATACCCAGAAATTGCAACATTATTGGTTTGATAACGGTTCGGGAAAGAAATTTGACGCCCAGACGTATGTGTTGTACTTGCAGGAAGATTATAAGATAAGCGATTCGTTTAGCATGTTGGCAGGAGTTCGTTCGGATTGTCATTCAAAATACGGTTTTCATGCGAGTCCGAAGATTTCATTGATGTACAAATATGGTGTTTTGACATTACGCGGTGGCTACGGGATGGGATTTCGTATACCCTCCTTGAAAGAATTGCATAGTGAATATGACATGGGCGGACAGGGCTTTTTCATGATATACGGGAACGAAGACCTAAAGCCTGAAATCAGTCATCAGGGAACGCTGTCTGCAGAGGTAACAAAGGGAATCTTCAATGGCTCCGTGTCCGGATATTACACGAGATTTTTTGATGAAATTGCATTGGGATTGGCCCCGGACGGGAAAAATCAGCAGTATTATAATGCGGATGATGCAACAAGAACGGGCATTGACGTGATGGCGCAATTCCGCTTTAGAAATGGGTTGACCTTAAAAGGAGCTTACGCTTATATTGACGTGCATTCCGAAGTGGATGGACATAATATGGCGAGTGATCGCCCGCATAGTTTGACTTTTACGGCAAATTATTCCAAGATGTTCGGGAAGGTTACTTTGTCAGCAGCTTTAAACGGGCGGTGGATGTCTTCAGTGGAGACGTGGTACAAGAATAGTGCGGGCGGTTACGTGGAAAATGAATACGAGAGCCGGACTTTCTGTTCCTTGAATCTTGGTGCTCGTTTCCCGAGAGGTTTCCGTTTTACGGCAGGTATTGATAACTTGTTTGACTTCAGAGATAAAAACGTGACAGCCGATCAATCGGTGACCCCGCAGAGGGGAATCGGGTTTATCGGGACGTTGTCAGTGAATATAGCAGATTTATTAAAATTATGATTCATAAAAGAGAATAAGGATGAAAAAAAAGTGGCTTACGTTAGGATGTTTTTTAATTGTCGTCTTGTTGGGGATCTGGGCGTATAACGTCTGGTTCGGGACCACCAAGATTGCTTTCGTGAATTTCCAGACGATTACGATGGGAGGTATTGCGAAGGCGAATGACAATTCATTTATTAAATTGCAAGAGGTACCTGTGGAGGAACTGGATCGGTTGTCCGGTTTTGATATGGTATTTGTGAATGGTATGGGGTTGCGTGTTGTGGAAGAACAGCGGCAGCAGATACAGAAAGCGGCAGATAAAGGAGTGCTCGTGTACACGACGATGGCGACGAATCCGGCAAATAATATATGCACGATCGATTCGGTTGACCAGGTTGCTTTGAGGGGTTATCTGGGGAGCGGAGGAAGACGGAATTACAAGAATATGCTGAACTACATCCGGAAAAACATGGATAAGAAACTCATTTCCGTGGAGGAACCGGAAGCCCCGATCGAAAGAGCTTCGGACGTGTTGTACCATGTCGATCTGGATAAGCCGGGGGACGAGCTTGATTTTATTTCCGTGGAGGAATACGAGAAATATTTGAAGAGTAAACAACTATATAAAGAGGGAGCGAAAAAGATCGTGGTGACCGGACAAATGGCTGATGCCACGGGATTGATCGATACGTTGGAGTGCGTGGGATACAATGTTTATCCGGTTCTGTCTTTACGACGTCTGCTTGATTTTGTGCGTGAAATTAGCCCGGATGCGATTATCAATATGGCGCATGGCAGGCTGGGAGATGATGTCGTGAAATATTTGAAAGAACGTAATATCTTGTTGTTTGCCCCGTTGACTGTAAATAGTCTGGTAGAGGAATGGGAGCGGGATCCGATGGGAATGTCCGGAGGATTTATGTCCCAAAGTATTGTTACGCCGGAAATAGACGGGGCTATCCGTACGTCGGCACTCTTTGCCCAGTACGAGGATAAAGAGGGATTGCGTCATTCTTTTGCGGTACCTTCACGGTTGAAAACGTACGTGGAGAATGTTCAAAAGACGTTGGCGTTGAAGGAAAAGCCGAATAGCGAGAAAAGAGTTGTGATTTACTACTATAAAGGTCCGGGACAAAGTGCCATGAGTGCTGCCGGGATGGAAGTGGTACCCTCGTTGTATAATCTTTTGAAAAAGATGAAAGAAGAGGGATACCGGGTAGAGAATCTTCCGGCAAATTCCAAGGAGTTGGAGAAAATGATCATGGCGGAAGGTGCCGTGTTCGGTACTTATGCAAGCGGGGTGATGGATCGTTTCCTGAAAGAGAGCCACCCGCTGTTGATTTCGCAAGAGGAATATGAGAGTTGGGTGAGACAGGCTTTACGGCCGGAAAAATATGCCGAGGTGGTAGCCGCTTTCGGGGAGTTCCCCGGGGAATACATGAGTACTGCCGATGGCAAATTAGGGGTATCCCGCATACAGTTCGGGAACGTGGTCATCATGCCGCAGCCGGCAGCCGGAGGCGGGGATAACGCCTTCCAGATTGTACATGGAACGGATGTTGCACCCCCTCATTCTTACGTGGCTGCTTATTTGTGGATGCAGTACGGATTCAAAGCGGATGCAATGATTCATTTCGGAACGCATGGTAGTTTGGAATTTACTCCCAAAAAACAAGCTGCCTTGTGTGATTTGGATTGGCCCGATCGACTGGTGGGTAGCGTGCCTCATCTTTATATCTACTCTATCGGCGATGTGGGTGAGGGGATGATTGCCAAGCGTCGGGGATATGGTGTGTTACAATCTTACCTGACACCCCCGTTTATGGAGAGTAACGTGAGGGGTATCTATCGGAATTTAACGGAAAGAATAAAGATATATAATCAGAAAGCTTATCCGGAAAAAGGTACAGCCAATTCGAAGGAGGTGGAGCAAGCAGCCCTGTCCGTGAAAGAATTAGCCGTTTCCTTGGGAATGCATCGGGAGTTGGGCTTGGATAGCGTGTTGAATGTTCCTTACACGGAAGAAGAAATATTGAAGATCGAGAATTTTGCGGACGAGTTGGCCGCGGAGAAGGTTACCGGGCAACTGTACACGATGGGCATCCCCTATGAGGCATCCCGGATTGAATCGTCCGTTTATTCGATGTCAACCGACCCGATTGCCTACGGGTTGTTCGGCTTGGATCGGTTGAGAGGAAAGGCGGATGCGGGTGTGTTGAAACGGAAGACTATATTTACCGAACGTTATCTTGATCCCGCCAAGCGATTGGTGCAGAGATTGCTGGATGGACGGGAGAGCGTGAACGATGATTTTATTTGCCAGGTGGCAGGTATCTCGAAAGAAGAACTGGCACAGGCTCGTGAAATCGATCAGGATCGGAATGCTCCCAAGGGAATGATGGCGATGATGATGGCTGCCGCGGGAAAACAACCGGAAGTTATGCCTGTGAAGAAGGAAGAGGGAGGACATCCTATGTCCGGGATGATGAAGAATATGATGAAGCGGATGGGGGAAGGGAAGACTCTCGAAGAGCGATTGGAGATGGCAAGGAAGATGGGGGCACCCGAAGAGGCTTTGAAGAAAATGAAAGCGGCAATGGAAAGTGAAAACGGTGAAAAAGGCCCGGATATGAGTGCCATGATGCAAGCGATGATGGGAAAGAAAGCCAAGGAATATTCCAAAGAAGAGGTGAACAAGGCGCTGGCTATCATGGAAGTGGAACGGACGTTGAAAAACGTGAATAATTATAAGCGGGCATTACAGGATAGTCCGGAGGTTGAATTGCACTCGTTGATGAATGCCCTGAATGGCGGTTACACGGCTCCTTCCCCCGGGGGTGATCCTATCGTGAACCCGAACACGTTGCCGACAGGGCGTAATCTTTTTGCGATAAATGCAGAGGAAACACCTACGGAATCAGCCTGGGAAAAAGGAATGCAGTTGGCAAAAAGTACCATCGAGATGTACCGGAAACGGGGCTTATGATGTAAAGGCGAAAGAAGCACAGCTGGTCAAGGGTGTCGAAAAAGGTCAGCTACACGCTTTGGTCCGGAGAATTTATTGAAACGGGTGGAGCCACGATTGCTCAAGTGTTGTATATGCTTGGCGTGGAACCCGTGCGGGATGCTTTCGGACGGGTAAGCGATTTGAAATTAATCCCGTCGGCTGATTTGGGGCGTCCGCGTATTGACGTGGTTGTCCAGACTTCCGGGCAGTTGCGGGATATTGCCGCATCTCGTCTTTTTTTGGTGAATCGGGCCGTGGAGATGGCTGCGGCTGCCAAAGATGATCAATACGAGAATCAAGTGGCCGCCGGGGTACTGGAAGCGGAAAAGACGTTGATTGACAAGGGAATCTCTCCGAAAGATGCGCGTGAGATTTCAACTTTCCGGGTCTTCGGAGGTGCGAATGGCGGTTACGGAACCGGAATACAGGGGATGGTCGACGCCGGAGATCGTTGGGAAGATGAATCGGAAATAGCTGCAACCTATTTGAATAATATGGGTGCTTATTACGGTAGTGAGAAGAACTGGGAAAAATTCCAGCAGTTTGCTTTTGAGGCCGCTTTAACCCGGACGGACGTGGTGGTTCAACCCCGGCAGAGTAACACGTGGGGGGCGTTGAGTCTGGATCATGTGTACGAGTTTATGGGAGGCTTGAACCTGACAGTTCGTAACGTGACGGGAAAGGATCCGGATGCTTATCTCAGTGACTACCGGAACCGGAATAACAATAAAATGCAGGAAGTAAAAGAGGCGATCGGTGTGGAGTCGAGAACCACGATCTTCAACCCTTCTTATATCAAGGAGAAGATGAAAGGAGAAGCGACCTCGGCTGCCGGTTTTGCCGAAATTGTTCGTAACACTTACGGTTGGAACGTGATGAAACCTTCGGTGATCGATAACGAAATGTGGGACGAGATCTACAACGTGTATGTAAAAGATAAATTTAACCTAGGGGTACAGGATTTCTTTGAGCAGCAGAGTCCGGCAGCCTTACAGGAAATTACGGCTGTTATGATGGAGACGGCACGTAAAGGGATGTGGAAAGCCACAGAACAGCAATTGGCCGATTTGTCGAAACTGCATACGGACCTGATTCAGAAGTATAAGCCGGCTTGTTCCGGATTTGTATGCGATAATGCCAAATTGCGTGATTTTATCGCGTCTAAAGCAACTCCCGAAGTAGCCAAGCAATATCAGAACAGTATAAAGAATGTACGGGAAGTGGCAGCAGATCAGTCCAAAGGTGTCGTGATGAAGAAGGATGAAATCACTTCTGAGACACACAAACACACAAATAAGGTGAATTCCGTTTGGATTGTTATCGGTGTTGTAGTAATTTTGGGCGGTCTGGCGGTTTTGATGCGTAAAAGACGTAGAAACAGAATGTAATAATGGACACAATTGTATTGATATTAATATTACTGACGGCATTTAATTTTTTATTGAAACAAACCTTCTGGAAGCCAATAGCGGTGGGAGTCACTGCCGCTATTGCTGCCGTATTTGTGATTCTGGTGTGGCCTTATGCTATCGAACAATCAAAGACACAAATTGCTGATTGGTTGTCGGACAATCAATTGATGTTGGACACTTCCGTCGTGTTGACCTTGGAGATTGTTTTGCAGATGGCATTCTGCCTGTTGGCTGTTCACGTGGCAAATTTCTCTCCGGTCAAAAGGCGTATGATGTGGGCATATTGTGTATTGTATTGGTTCCCGGGAGTTTTGATATTCCCGGTTCTGTTTTTCGGTTTGACCCAAGCGATATTCTCTTTTCCGGGAGTTTCATTTAAATTGATTGCCTGGCTGTTTGGCCTGTTTATTTTCGTGGTTATTCCTGTGGGAAGATGGTTGGTCAGGTGGTTGTTGCCGGAAGAAGAGTTGCGTCTGGAATTGTTTTTCCTGACAAATGCCTTGGTGGCAATTTTAGGAATTATTGCCACGGTAAACGGGAGAACGGCTGTAGATGGAGTAAGTGATGTGGACTGGTCGGCATTGACCGGCTGTATTATACTGTTTTTAGTGGGAGCTATTGTAGGGTGGATCGTGTATGTGATCAAAAGAAAACTAACTTTTAAATTGAGAAAATAATGAATGCTATTTCTGATATCATGTTTTGGATTTCAACAGGATTGTTAGTACCTGTTATCGTGTTGTTGATTCTGTTGTTTTTTCGTTCCCTTTTACTGGTGGGGAGTTTCTTTGGCCAATATGTTTCTATTCGTAAGACGGATAAGGTGATCCGGGAGCAAATGGAAACATTGCACGTGGATAACGTGGATCGTTTGGCAGAGAAATTACCGGAAAAGAGTAATTCTCTGGTCGTGATGTTTATGAAGCGCATCTTGGCAGAGCAACAGAATAAAGCACAAGTTCAACGCTTGTTGGCTAATTTCGAGATCGCGGCGGATAAGGACTTGGCGATATCCAAAACGTTGACCAAATTAGGACCTATCTTAGGTTTGATGGGAACCTTGATCCCGATGGGACCTGCTTTGGTCGGTTTGTCCACGGGCGATATTGCCTCGATGGCCTATAATATGCAGGTCGCTTTTGCCACGACGGTGATCGGGTTGGTGGCCGGGGCAATCGGTTTCTTGACCCAGCAGGTAAAACAGCGTTGGTATTTGCAGGACATGACTAACCTGGAATGTCTAGTGGAAGTGTTGAATGAAAAGAATGAGAAGAGATGAAACGTAATCTGTTAAAGAAAGAAGAAGATAATGACCCGATTAGTGCGGTGTCGAATCTTTTTGACGTGGCGATGGTGTTTGCCGTGGCCTTGATGGTGGCGTTGGTGACAAGGTATAATATGACGGAGATGCTCTCGACAGAGGATTTTACGATGGTAAAGAATCCGGGCAAGGAAAACATGGAGATTATTACCAAAGAAGGGGAAAAGATAAATCGCTACACGCCTTCGGAAGACCAAAACCAGTCGGGGAAACGCGGGAAGAAAGTGGGGATCGCGTATGAGCTTGAAAACGGAGAAATTATTTACGTTCCGGAGTAAACTTTATAAGGTTCATAAAGTACACGTATCTATTTTACGGGCTTTATGAATCTCATGTACGTTATAATCTTATTTATGCTATATTTGTCGTGGAATCAAAATCATTGTGCCTGTGTCCACGAGTTTAGTTTTAACGGTTTTATTAGCTTATTTTTTGTTGTTGATACTGGTTGGCTTCGTGACGACCAGAAAAGTCAATAGTGAGATGTTTTTTACCGCAAACCGGAATTCTCCTTGGTATCTGGTGGCTTTCGGGATGATTGGGACAACGCTTTCCGGGGTGACGTTTATCTCTATCCCCGGGGAAGTCGGTAATACGCACTGGACTTACCTGACCTTGGTTTTCGGTAATTGCATGGGGTATATCGTGATTGCACTCGTGCTTTTGCCCTTGTTTTACAGGCAGAATTTGGTTTCTATATATTCTTGGTTGGGAACTCGTTTCGGGGAGAAGGCCCGGTTGACGGGTTCATTCTTTTTTATCGTGTCGCAGCTCGTGGGCGCATCCTTTCGGTTATTCTTGGTTGTCGGCGTGTTACAACTGGCTTTCTTTGATGCCATTGGCGTACCTTTCTGGCTGACCGTGTTTATCACGATAGCCTTCGTGTGGATTTATACCGTGCGGGGAGGGATCAAGACAATCGTTTGGACCGATACATTGCAAACCGTGTTTATCCTGATCTCTGTCGGTTTGACAATCGTGGTGGTAAATAAGGCGTTGGATTTTAATTTCTCGTCAGCCCTTGCTGCTGTAAAGGAAAGTCCTCTTTCCAGGGTGTTTGATTTTGACTGGAGGTCCGGCCAGAACACGGTGAAACAGTTTTTGGCAGGAGTGGCGATCACGGTCTGTCTGAATGGGTTGGACCAGAACATGATGCAGAAGAACCTGACGTGTCGCTCCTTGCGGGAGTGTAAGACGAACATGTTTTCCTTCTCTTTTTTGTTTCTCGTGACGAACGTGTTGTTTCTGATGTTGGGAGCTTTGCTTTATATATACGCGGAAAGAGAAGGAATCGTGCTTCCCGGTAAGTCTGATGACGTGTTCCCGTTCCTTTCCCTGAATTATTTTGGGGCTACGGCCGGACTGTTTTTCTTGTTGGGAATAACTGCCGCGGCCTATTCTTCTGTTGATTCGTCGTTAACGGCTTTGACGACCTCTTTCTGTATTGATTTCCTGAAAATAGATCCGAGTAATAGAGAGGAAAAGAAAAAGCGGATCGGGGTACATATCGTGTTTTCGTTACTGATGATTTTCGTGGTTGTCCTCTTCCGTGAATTGAATAATTCGAGTGTCATATCATCTCTTTTTAAAGCAGTAGGCTATACGTATGGGCCTCTCCTAGGACTTTTCACATTTGGTCTGACGACAAAATATCAGGTACGGGAGAAATATCTTCCTTGGGTCTGCTTGCTTTCACCGGTGCTCTCTTACGCGGTGAATTGTTACTCGGAACAACTCCTTTTCGGGTATAAATTCGGCTTCGAGATTCTCCTGCTTAATGGACTGCTTTGTTATCTGGGTTTACTATTGATTCGTGATAAGTTATCTGGTAAGCCTCTAAATGCTTAATTATCGTTTTTTTTACTCAAATTCAATCGTCCCGTTGCCCATTGACGAAATCTTGTGGCAATGATAGAACGTATACGATAGCCATCCTCCCTACACGGGAAGGAAAAAACGCTTGGCAATCAACCCTCTCCCTGTGTAAGGGGAAGTTGGAGGGGGTAGTTGTGATGCTGTCTAAAACTTGTTAGACAGTCCCATGGTAGGTTCGTGGGGTAGCGAAAGAGCAGGAAATCCCTATACAAGTGAGGAAAATGGTTAAATAACGTATATACAAGGTGAAATTGGTGTTTTTGTATTCACTTGTTAATCAACTGTTTGTATGGGATTTTGAATCTTATTATAGGATCGTTTAATGCGCTACAAATATAGCAAATTTTCGAATCTCGTAAATAAAAATAAATAATTTTTTTCTTTTTAGTAATCAAGTGGTTGCATTTTTACGATTTCAGACAATTTGTTGTTAAGTGCCGGTATCATTAAACGATGATTTTTTGATATAAAAAATGGTTTAATGAGACAGCTTTCGTGCCTCTATAATAAATATCACTGTTTAAGTGGGGGGGCGTGGGACACGTGGCAATAAATCGGGGCCGGTAACAGGGTTAGTGCGCGAAGCGCGCCCGGCCGGGAAGCGTGAAGAAGGTTGTTTGAAATTCAATACAATCCCTTGACAAGGGAACATCAAAGGATAAATGGTTGACAATAACAAGATAAACTGGTACGTGGCTCACACTCGCGTGAATCAAGAGTTGTGGATAAAGAAGCGGCTTGACGAGCTGGGGATCGAGAATTTCCTGCCCCAGGAAGAGCAAGTCCGGGAGACGCCGCTGGGTCGTAAAACGATCCGGGTGCTCTTGATCCACGGGATGATTTTCATTCACACGGATAAAGCGACGAGTTTCTCGTTGATCAACGACCACGGGCTGAATATCGTTTACCTGAAAGATATCGAGGGTCGTCGCTCGTTGATCGTTCCGGACAAGCAAATGCGGGATTTCATGTTCCTGCTTGATTTTTCCCCGGAGGGCGTGGAAGTGCTGAACAAGAACTTGAAGCGTGGAGACCGTGTACGAGTGATCAAGGGCCCGTTGCAGGGCTTGGAAGGCGAGCTGGTTCGCCTGATGGGCCACAAGCGGGTGGTCATCTGCCTGGAAGGGGTGGTGTCTATAGCGACGTCCTACATCCCGGGTTCCTTCCTGGAACGAGTAGAGTAGATAAAGATGATGGAGAAAGGTTTATTTCATGAATTGTACGGTCGGCTACGGGAGGTAGATTTCCGCTCGTTTCCCCCCGAGAAGTTGTCCGGTTACCTTCACGGTTACCTGACGGTTTACGCGATGGTACGGGTTTACCCGTGGCTGGAAGCCGATTTCGGCTCCCCTCACGAGGTACACGAGCGGGCGAAAGAGATCGCCCGCCGGTACGAGGTGCTGGTTCGGAAGAAGGATCTCGCGGCGGATACCCGAGCCGGATACGCGGCGGACTTGATGGACGTTTACCAGTTGCACTCGGATCTCGATTTCCTGGAGCAAGGGGTGGATGCCGCTTACGACATACTGACGCCGTGGGGAAGCGACAAGCTGGTGTTACCGTGTCGCACCCCGAACGCCTGCCGTTTGCTGTGTAACTGTTATTACTTCACGGGGGACGAGGAATGCGGGAAGCTGGCCGGCAAACTGGTGACGGAAGCGCTGGGGTACACGCGGGGAAGTTACCGGGGCGACTTGCTTGACTGGTGGGAGGCGATTTGCCTGTACGATGACGTGATCGGCCTGCTGGAATTACCGCTTGAAGAACGGGAGCGGTTGAAGGGAGAGCGAGCCCGGTTGTCCGCCCGGGTCCGCCAGGTGGAGGACGAGATGATCGAGCAACTGGCACGCGAGGGGGAGTTTTCCCCCGCGGGTTCGGGACAAGTATTTTACATCCTGGCGAAACGGGAGTTCTCGGCCCGCAACATGGAGTTTGAAAAGAAGAATAAATATATCTAATTCACACTGGAGCATCAGCTCAAAACCATTGTTTATGTATCAGTGCTGGCGTCTCCCTCCACCGTACTTCAATATGCCGGATCAAGCTATTAAATACTACCGGAGGGGGCGCCTTTTTAACATGATTCTAAAATGAAGAATTCACTTCACTCGATATGCGATCGTTTGCGCGAAGGGAAGAAATACATGGACTCTCGGGCAATCCTTTTGGTGGATATCTTTTTGTCTGCCGGCAGTTCATTTGTTACACTTCTTTTCGTTGATAACTTTATTATCGACTTGTCCCGCTCAACCTATGTCTTGGTCATGATTGGGACATGCCTGACCAGTTTTTTGGCATTCTGGGGGTTGAGCGTGAACCGTAACATCATCCGACATGCCACGATCAAAAGTATCGGGCGGATGGGGATGGCGGTGTTGCTGAAGGAAATCCTGCTGGTAGGGATGATTCTTGTTTCGGGGGTACACTTGTTCGGGCAGCATCTTTTTGCTTGCGGCTTGATCGATTTTCTCGTGACAACTGCGGTGCTGGTCGGTTTCCGGGTGACACTCGTGCTGGTTTACGATTTCGCAATTTCACTGTATGGTTCGGGGAAAACGAGGGTTCTTGTTTACGGTACCGGGGATAAAAGCGTGGCCTTGAAAAAAAGAATGCATACCAGCAAACATTATCACGTGGTGGGGTTCGTGAATCCCGACAAGTACTTGAAATCTTTTGTGATATCGGAATTGCCGGTTTATTATTTCGCGGACGAGCCGAATTTAAAAAAGTATAACATAAACGGTCTTTTATATCCCTCTCACGAGGAGGCTCGCCGGGAGAAAGACCGGTTGGTCCGTTTTTGCCAGGAGAACGGGGTAAAGAACCTGGTTTCCCCGCCGATAGACGTGCTGGGTGACGGGGCGAAAAAGACGGTTATCCGGGAGATCCGGATAGAGGATTTGCTGGGACGAGAGGAGATCCGGGTAAACACGCGAGAGATTGCGGCGTATTTTGCGGGTAAGGTGGTGATGGTCACGGGTGCGGCCGGTAGTATCGGCAGCGAGTTGTGTCGTCAGTTGGCAACTTTCGGTGTGAAGCATTTGGTCCTGTTTGATAACGCGGAAACACCGATGCATGAACTTCGGCTCGAATTGGAACGGAATTTTCCCGGATTGACATTCACGCCTTTTATCGGTGATGTCCGCCAGAAAGAGCGCCTGCGAATGGCATTCGAGATGTATCATCCCCGGGTGGTGTTCCATGCAGCGGCTTACAAACACGTCCCGTTGATGGAAGAAAATCCTTGCGAGGCCGTCCGGGTCAACGTGGAAGGGTCGAGGTTGGTGGCGGATTTTTGCGTGGAGTACGATGTCGATATGATGGTGATGATCTCCACGGACAAGGCGGTGAATCCCACCAACGTGATGGGAGCCTCCAAACGGTTGGCGGAAATATATGTACAAAGTTTAGGATTAGCAATAGAGCGTGGGGAAGTGAAAGGTAAAACTCGTTTTGTCACGACTCGTTTCGGAAATGTCCTGGGGAGTAACGGCAGCGTGATCCCTTATTTTCGGAAACAAATCGAGCGGGGTGGCCCGGTGACGGTTACCGACCCGGGAATCACCCGCTTTTTCATGACCATCCCGGAAGCTTGCCGCTTGGTGATGGAGGCGGCCGCGATGAGCACGGGTAACCAGATATTTGTTTTTGACATGGGAGAGCCCGTGAAGATCGTCGATTTGGCCGAACGGATGATTCGCCTGGCGGGATACGTCCCGAACGAGGATATCCAAATCAAGTTTATCGGGTTGCGCCCGGGAGAGAAATTATACGAGGAGGTATTGAGTAGCGAGGAAAACACGATCCCTACCGGGAACGCCAAGATCCGGGTGGCTAAAGTGCGAGAGTACAAGCGGAACGAGATACTGGAGGCTTACGACCGGCTGGAGGAATTGGCCTTGGCGGTAAAGATCGAGGAAACCGTGCGATTGATGAAACGGATTGTCCCCGAGTTTAAATCGAGAAACTCCCGTTTCGAGATGTTGGACCGGGAGGAACTCCCGGAGAGTATTGCCATCAAGTAAACCACCCCCTCCAACTTCCCCTTATTCCGGGGAAGAATTGATTATCAAGCGGTTTCCCCGCCTGTGTAAGGAGGGGTTAGGGGTGGTAGTCTGAAAATGAAATTTAACCAAATAATGATTTACAAGTAATGACGGGAACTAGAAGGATGTTTTTTATCGGTATGCTGGTTTGTCTGCTGGGGGCTTGTGCTTCCCCTAAAGACGTGGTGTACCTGCAGGATGCGAAGGTCAATTCCAGGGTGAAAGCGGCGTTGCAATACCGGACGGTGATTCACGTGGATGATCTGTTGTCGATCGTGGTCTCTTGTGACGACATCGAGGCTGCGCTTCCCTTTAACACGCCGATGATCGGGTTGGGACAGAATAATACCAGATCGGGTAACGAACAACTTTACGGTTACTTGGTAGCCACGGACGGGACGATCGATTTCCCGGTGCTGGGCAAGATCAAGGTGGAGGGGCTGTCCCGAACGGAGTTGGCAGCCAAATTAAAGGAGGAGTTGAGCGGTTATTTGAAAAATCCGATCGTGACCATCCAATACTTGAACTTCAAGGTAACGGTACTGGGTGAGGTGAAAGCTCCCGGGAGTTACAAGGTGAACAGCGAGCGGGTTTCCATCTTTGACGCGTTAGGCATGGCGGGCGACCTGCAGATCAACGGGAAACGTAAAAACGTACTGGTGATGCGGGAGGAGGGTGACGAGAAAGTTTTCGCCCAGTTGGATCTCACGTCCGAGAAAATCATTCACTCCCCGTTTTTCTACTTGCAACAAAACGACGTGGTTTACGTGGAGCCCAATAAAGCCCGGATTGTCGGGGGCAATGCCGGGGCGTTCCTGCCTTACGTGTTGTCGAGTATCTCCACGTTGGTAGCCATTTTGGCCATCGCGATTCGCTAATTTGAAACAGGGATAATATGGAATACAATAACTTGAACAGAGAGAACGGGGGCGATCCCGAGAGCATGGATATAAAAGTGGTGGTGGAGAAATTTATCTCCCGCTGGCGTTGGTTTGTCGTTTCGATTCCCTTGTGCCTGCTCATCGCTTTTTTGGTTTGCCAAAGCTGGGTACCTATCTATAACGTGACGGGGAAAGTGATGATCAGCGACTCTAAAAAAGGGGAACTGGGATCAAACGTGATGATGAAAGAACTGGGATTTGCTGCTACCGATATGTTCGTGGAAAACGAGATCGTGGAATTGCAGTCCAAGAATTTGCTTCGGGAAGTGGTGAAAGAATTGGATTTGAATATCCGTTACTTTCGCGAGGGATTCTTGCGGGACCGGGAACTGTACGACTCCTCACCCGTGAAAGTACTCGTGGATAACCCCGCCGGGATTCGGGATACCTCTTTCTATGTCACGTTGGACACGGCAAACGTGGTGGTTTTGTCGGACCTTGACGGGAAGGAAATTTGGAGCGGACATTACTCGGAGAGCGTTTCCATGGGCGATTATCACTTGTCGATAGAACGAAACGGGGAAGTGTCTTCCCGGGAAAAAATCCGGGTAGACTTGTCCGATTACCGGAAAACGACGGATCGTTTTTCCAAGAACCTGAACGTGCAGATACTGGTAAAAAACACGAATTCGGTACTGGTGTCTTTAAAGGATGCTGTTCCGACCAGGGGGATTGCTATTATCAACACGTTGGTTAAACGCTATAACCGGAACGGGATCGATAATAAAAGGATTGTTTCGGAAGCCACGGTCGAGTTCATCAACGAGCGTTTGGACGTGATTAACCAGGAACTGGGTTCGATTGAGCGGAGCGCGGAGAATTTCAAGAAGACCAACCGGTTGACGGACATCACCTCGGATGCCGCTTTCGTGATGGAACGTAAAAAACAGTCGGAGGCCGAGTTGTTGAAATTGCAGACCGAGTTGGATGTGTTACGGAGTATCCGTGCAGCGATCACGCAAAAGCGGGTGGACGAGTTTACCTTGTTGCCGGAAAACTTGGGGCTTTCGGACGAGGGGTTAAACGCCGGGATTGCCCGTTACAACGAGATGGTGCTACGTCGGGGTAAATTGCTGCAAAGTGCCAGCGAGAGCAACCCGATCGTGATGGGATTAAACACGCAGTTACGCGAGTTGAAGAAAAATATACAGGAGACGATTTCCAACGTGGAAAGCGGCTTGCTGATCAAGTTAAAGAGCGTGGAAAAAGAGAACACCTCCGTGAACAAGATGCTGAACTCCGTGCCCACGCAAGAAAAACAATACCGTGCCATCGCCCGTCAACAGGAACTGAAGGAAAACCTCTTCCTTTTCCTGATGCAAAAGCGGGAAGAAGCGGAGATCGCGAAATTGATCTACGTGGCCACGGCTAAGATTATAGAAGACCCCTCAGCGGGTAACGCTCCCGTGGAGCCTAAAAAAGCCTTGATCATGCTTGTAGGGTTGATTCTCGGGATTGGAATACCGGCAGGGATCATCCTGTTGCTGGAAACGTTGAATGATAAAGTGTGTTCCGTTGACGAAGTGAAAAGGGCACTCCCATTTCCCGTACTGGGGAACATCCCCGAATTGAGCAAGGAAGAGACTACTTTGCAGAGGGAGAATTTCTCCGTGTCGGAATCCATGCAGGTGGTACGGGAGAAGTTAAATTACATGCTGGGAGAGAAAGCTTGTGCCGTGCTTTTGGTGACATCCGGAGTACCGGGTGAGGGGAAAACGCTGGTGGCCGCTCATTTAGCCCAGGCTTATGCCAAAGCGGGTAAAAGGACATTGCTGATCGGGTGTGATTTGCGTAATCCAAGGTTACACACGTATCTTCACAAAGACTACTCCCGGGGGCTATCGGCTTACTTGGCGGGAATGGAACCGGAGTGGAAAAGTTTGGTGCATTCGCTGGGTGATCACCTGGATGTCCTGTTCGGGGGAGATGTACCCCCTAACCCGATAGCTTTACTTTCCGGGGAGCGGTTTGTAAAAATGTTGACAGAACTGAAAAAGCAGTACGATTGTGTTGTTTTGGATACACCTCCCGTGGGAATCCTTGCGGATGCTTTAACGATGATAAAACAAGCGGACGCCTGTATCTGTGTGACTCGCTTGAACGTGTTGCCGCGAGGGATGTTAGCCTCTTTGCGAGCCCTGGAGAGCGAACACCATGTAACGAATTGCGGGGTTATTGTCAACGGGGTTTCCCGAAGAATCCATTATTACAAGTATGGATACGGGTATGGTAGCTATTATAACAAGCAACATAAGGAATAGAGTGAATCATGTGGTGGTTTCGAAAACGGAAGCAAGTGCATTTTGATTACACGCGTGACATTCATTCGCATATTCTCCCCGGGGTGGACGATGGGGTGAGGACTTACGGGGAGGCAATAGCCATATTGAAAGAGTTGTCTGAGCTTGGAGTAAGGCGAGTGACGAGTACTTCTCATGTTTGTTTCCCTACCCTGATGAACGGGCGGGAAAATTTTCGTCCCTTGCTGGAAAATCTTCGGGCTGGTTTGCAAAAGGAGGGGGTTAAGATAAAATTGGACTTGGGAGCCGAGTACCGTGTCGGAGAGTACATGTTGGGTTTGATCGACCGGGGAGAGATCCTGTCCGGGGATGAAAACCGGGTACTGGTGGAACATAGCTTTTTATCTCCCTCACCTTTTTTTGATCGAGTAGTGTTCGAGCTACAGGCCAGGGAATATGAGGTGGTACTGGCTCATCCGGAGCGGTACGCTTTCTGGGAGAATGATGTTGTTCGACACGGGGAGGAGTTGAAGAATAGGAATTGTCGGTTGCAGGTGAATATTCTGTCGTTTGCGGGGTATTACGGGAAGGAGGCGCAACGGGGTGCGGAGAGGTTGCATGATGCGGGGTTAATTGATTATTATGCGGGGGACGTGCATGGGATGAGGCAGGTGGAGGGGATCAGGAAATATTTGAAATCTATAAAATAATATATAATGAAAATAGCTATTGTGGGAACTGGCTATGTAGGGCTAGTGTCCGGGACTTGTTTTTCGGAAATGGGTGTGGATGTAACTTGTGTGGATGTCAATCAAGACAAAGTACAAAGTTTACAAAAAGGGATTATCCCGATTTATGAACCGGGGTTGGAAGATTTGGTTCACAGAAACATGGCCGCTAGGAGATTGCACTTCACGGGAGATTTGCGAGAAGTTTTGGATGATGTCGAGGTCGTTTTCAGTGCCGTGGGTACCCCTCCCGATGAAGATGGTTCGGCGGATTTGAAATACGTGTTGGAAGTGGCTCGAACGGTAGGCCGTTATATGAACGAGTACCTTGTCTTGGTGACGAAAAGTACGGTTCCGGTAGGTACGGCAATCAAGGTAAAGCATGCAATTCAAGAGGAACTGGATCGTCGAGGTGTAGATATAGAGTTCGACGTAGCTTCAAACCCTGAATTCCTGAAAGAGGGAGCGGCAATTGAGGACTTCATGCGTCCGGACCGGGTTGTTGTTGGAGTGGACAGTGATCGGGCTAAAGAAATCATGACCCGTCTTTACCGTCCTTTCATGTTGACAAATGACCGTATGATCTTTACAGATATTCCAAGTGCAGAGATGATCAAATATGCGGCGAACTCGATGTTGGCAACACGGATTAGTTTCATGAACGACATTGCAAACCTGTGTGAGTTGGTGGGTGCTAACGTGAACATGGTTCGTAAGGGGATCGGTAGTGATTCCCGTATTGGTGCGAAATTTTTATACCCCGGTTGCGGTTACGGTGGTAGTTGTTTTCCGAAAGACGTGAAAGCGTTGATCAAGACTGCAGAACAGAATGGTTACGAGATGCGGGTCTTGAAATCAGTGGAAGAAGTGAACGAGAAACAGAAAATAGTGCTTTTTGACAAGTTCTTGAAGCATTTTAACGGGGATGTGAAAGGCAAAACTGTTGCGATTTGGGGATTATCTTTCAAGCCGGAGACGGATGATATGCGGGAGGCTCCGGCATTGGTATTGATAGATCTGTTACTTAAGGAGAATGTAACGGTAAAAGTTTATGACCCGATTGCCATGGATGAGTGTAAAAGACGCATCGGTGATAAGATTATTTATAGTAAGGATATGTATGATGCAACGGTTGATGCTGATGCTTTGATGCTTGTGACGGAGTGGAAAGAGTTTAGGATGCCGAGTTGGGGCGTATTGAACAAGTCGATGGTTAATCACGTGGTGCTAGATGGTCGGAATATATACGATTGGGAAGAGGTAGAACGACAGGGATTCACCTATTACAAAATAGGATGAAATGGATGTATGGTTAATAGGTTGTAGAAACGATCTAAAATAATTGGAAATTATGAAAATAGGGATTATAAAGGAAACAAAAATTCCGGAAGACAATCGGGTAGCATTATCTCCACAACAAGTTGCGAAGTTGCAAAGCGATTATTCGGGATGTGAGATCGTGGTTCAAGCTAGTGATGTGAGATCGTACAGAGATGATGAATACCGTTGTATGGGAATTAATGTAGTGGAGAGTGTTGACGATTGTGATGTCCTATTTGGAATAAAAGAGGCCGACATCAAGACTTTGCTACCTGGCAAACATTATTTCTTTTTCGGGCATATTGCAAAAATGCAATCCTATAATAGGCCGTTATTACAGAATATGATTAAAAAGGGAATCACTTTTTCCGATTACGAATACTTGGTGGATGATCGTAACCAAAGAGTGTGTGCATTTGGTTGGTGGGCTGGTGTTGTAGGTGTATATTACACTTTGCGTGGTTACGGGATGCGTACGGGACTTTACATGCTTCCTAAACCTGATTTGAAGTTCACTTTGGAGAGATTGAAACAAGCACTGCGAGCAGTGCGATTACCAGCGATTAAGATTATTGTAACAGGAAATGGTCGGGTGTCTCAAGGAGCTCAATACTTGTTGGATGAGATTGGTGCGAGGCGGTTGGATAACGAGGCGTTTTTAACTCTCTCAACCGTTGACAAGTTAGCCTATAGCGTGGTGGATGTGGATAAACTCGTAAGAAGAAAAGACGGAAATTTGTTTTCTATCGATGATTTTTTCACTTCCCCTAGAGAATATGAGAGTGATTTTATGCGGTGGGGGCAGTGTGCAGATTTATTAATTTCAGCTCATTTTTGGTCACCGGATGCTCCGGTGTACTTAAGTGAGGAGGATTTGAGAAGTGTCAGTTTAAAAATCAAGATGATTGGAGATATCACTTGTGATATCATGGGAAGTATAAAATCAACCCTTCGATCATCAACTCATGCAGATCCTTATTACGATTATAACCCAGTTACTTGTAAAGAAGAGAACGCTTTTTCTTCCAATGATAATATTACTGTCATGGCCGTTGATACCTGTCCTAATGCTTTAGCTATGGATACTAGTGATTATTTTGGAGAGATGCTTGTACGGCATGTTTTTGAACCTTTGTTGAAGGGGGAGAAGAGTGAAGTGATAGAGAGAGCTACTATTTTGAAAAATGGACAACTTACGACACGTTTCTCGTATCTAGAGAATTTTGCAAAAGAATAAGTTATATGATGGAAGGAAGCTTGAGAGGTAGAACAATTTCTGGAATGTTTTGGAGTTTTTTACAAAAATTCGGAACAATGACCATTTCTTTTGTTTCTAATATAGTTTTAGCTAGATTATTGACTCCTGAAGATTATGGGTGTATAGGTATGTTAATGATTTTTATTACTCTTGCTAATACATTTATAGACGGGGGATTAGGCTCTGCTCTAATACAAAAAAAAGAACCAACAGAAGAAGATTATTCTACGATATTTTATTGGAATCTAATAATTTCCATAATATTGTATATATTTTTATACATAAGTGCATCTTTAATAGCCCAATTTTATGATCTTCCATTATTATCTTCTATTTT
>ENA-ORUX01001303-ORUX01001303.1-human-gut-metagenome-genome-assembly--contig:-NODE-1303-length-19895-cov-3.517440_pt1 | contig 19895 bp, 14 predicted proteins | sample MGYA00242087_ERZ509225 | MGnify/ENA primary metagenome ERZ509225 (study PRJEB26280, sample SAMEA2338864) | human gut metagenome | biome: human gut; feature: human-associated habitat; material: faeces... | reverse complement strand
GACGAAAAATTTGACGACGCATCTGTCGCACAATCTTTGTGCGGTATTGCCCTAAACAATTCGAAAAAACTGCACCGCAGGTCTGCGTACAAGCAGAAAGCGGTGCGGTTTTTTTGTGCGTTGCACTGGAAAATGTCAATATTGTATCCCACAAATCCGCATAAGAAATACACGAATCAGCGAGGCTCTTTTTATCCATTCCGTCAATTGACAGATCATGCAGGATATGGTAAACTAACAATAGAGGAGGGAATCCACCAAAAAGCACCAAATACACAAAAAACGAATTCTGCAGTTGTACATTCATACAAATAAGCCCGAAATTCGTTGACAAAAATGTATAATAGTGCTATAATATTCGATAGAAGGTTCTGTGCGTTTTCCGATTTGGCAATGAGAGGAAGGATACACGATGAAACGCATTTGGAAAAAAATGATGGCGATTTTAATGGCAGTATTTCTGGTATGCACAACATTGGTGCTTGCGGGCGGAGCCGAAGCTGTTTCTGCACTGGCAGAGGCAGGCGGGAATACACCGGAGGTAACGGACGGGGCAGATGCACAGCAGTTCGCCGACAATTCCGGCGATATTATTATAGGGAACATTTCGATCGAGCTGGATCAGCTGATCAAAAACCACTATATGGTCACTGTGCCGGTCACCATGCCCAATAACCCCGGCTTTACCGTTCTGCAATTTGGTGTAAAATGGGATGTGACACGCATGTCTGTGCAGGGTGCACGTTCTACCGGCAACATGAAGCTGCCGATTCTCACCATTGCCAATGACAAAAGGCAGATCTGGATGATGTTCATTGAGAGCGACTGCAAGGAAACCAATATCAGTTCCCTGACAGCAGAGATCAATCCGGATGTCAAGGTGGGGGATACATTTGTACTGGAAGGGGCTTATGCGGACTATGCCGACAACAAGGCTCTGTACAAAGACAACACGATGAAATCACATGACCTGAATATTGTTTCCGGTACGATCACCATTGTGGACAGCGTTGTGCCGGAAGTAGAACTGCAGATCGGAGAAGTCAGACCTTCTATGCGGGATCTGGATGAGAACGACTATATGGTAGAAGTGCCGGTGACCGCAGAAGCGAACAATGGCTTTAGCGACATGGTGTTTGGCTTCCGCTGGGATGCCAGCAAGATGACGGCAGAACCGCCGTCCGGCGATATACCGGAAGGGCTTTCTCTGATCCCCACCATTGACAACCAAAATGGTGTCGGGTGGATCCATGTCATTGCCGACAGCACCTATACCGGCAGCGACATCTGTACGCTGCGGTTCACAGTACCGGACAATACGAAGCCGGGGTCGATCTATGACATTACCGGTTGCAGCAGTGATGGAGATACAGAGGCGTCGGTTGCCAACCGCTCCGGCACTGCGGGTACGCTGACCATCAACAACGGCAGAATTTTTGCCACTTCCACCCAGGCGGCGAATTCTTTTGCATTCGGTAAGGTGACGATTCCGGACATTTCCATTTCCATGGAAGATCTGGAGCAGAGCGATCACCTGATCTCCGTGCCGATTACGATCACGTCAAACAGCTGCTTTACCATGCTGGCGTTCGGTGTCAGCTGGGACACCAACGATTTGAGCATTGTCAGCTGCACCTGTGATGATACCAAGAATCTGGGCATGATCGAATCCTATTCCGATGACAACAACGGCATCTGGATGCAGTTTCTCTATCGTGGCCCCTATGATGCTTTTACAGGAACGGCACTGTGTACGCTGACGTTCCGTGTGCGGTCGGATATATCGCTGGGCGACAAGATCATGCTGAATCCGCAGGAACTGAGCCCCGACGGCGACAGCATGATTATCGTCAGCACCAAGGGCACCTTTGGTGACCTGAACATGCAAAAGGGCACTATCAGTCTGGTGTCGGCAAACGAGCTGACTGCGGCGGCAACCGTAAAGATCAGCGATGTGGAAATTGATACCTATCATTTGTGGCTCAAGAGCTATGTGGTAGATGTGCCCATTGTCCTGAAACGGAATACCGGTGTGTCCTATCTGTCTATGGGCGTTTTCTATGATGAAACCGTTGCACAGGCACAAGAACTGCAAAGCGTGGACATTGACCAGATCGGCGTGCTGGACGACTTTAGCCAGAGAGCCAGTTCGGGGGCAAGTTCCGGCTGGCTGGAATTCCGCAGTGTGGATCCCGGCAGCGGGTATGTCTACAGCGGCACCACGCTGGGCGTGCTGAAGATCAAACTGGACGAAAGCGTCAAGGCAGGCGATGTAATCGACCTGTCTGCGGTATCGCTCTCGCCTACCGGTGCAGTAGCCACGGTAGAGATCGCCGACGGTTCCCGTTCTTCTCCGGCACTGGTTTCCGGCTCGATCCGCATCACGGAAGCCGCAACCACAACACCGGCGGAAACGACCACTTCGGCGGAACAGACTACCGAAACGGAAACCACTGTGACAACGACCGCCACAACGGAAGAAACGACGATTTCGGAAACAGAAACCACCACTGTTACGGAAACGACTTCTGCCGGAACTACAACAGAAACGACTACGGAAACCACAGAAACTACCACCGAAGAAACCACCACGGAAACGGTGACAGAAACCACTGTGACTTCTACAGAAACTACAGCAGCGACTACCACAGGATATACCGCTGCAATCAAGACTGACCACCTGAACCGGACAACACTGCGGGTACGTGCCGGACAAACCAGCCGCCTGCAATTTTATCCGGCAGAGGGCAACGGGGACGACTGTGTCTGGATGAGTTCGGATACAGATATTGTCAAGCTTGCTCCTGGAAACACCTCCGCGGAAATCATGCTCACCTGCAACCGTGTGGGAACGGCAGAGGTGTCTGTGCTGTATGACGGGCAGGTGCATACCTGTAGCGTTAGTGTGGTATCCGGCGACAGCGAAGCTGCCGGCGATGTCAACGTCGACAATCAGACAGATCTGTCTGATCTGGTGATGCTGAATCACATGCTGCTGGGGCAGATTCCCACAGGAGATGCCGCATCTCAAAGTGCTGACATCAACGGTGACGGGTATCTGGACAACTGTGACGTTCTGCTGCTGATGCAGATGCTCCTGAATCAGGGATTGCTACAGTAGGCTTTTTGAAATTTAGAACAAGAAAAGCGGTACAGAATTTCTGTGCCGCTTTTTAGTTCTGTAAAGACAACACCGCACAAAGAGCGTCTGGCGACTTTGTGCGGTGTTGCCTATGCAATTTATGGGTGAGAAAAATGGGACTGGGCGTGTTCATTTTTGCGGTTGCATTGACTTCTGGTAAAAAATATGCTAAACTGAACAGGAGAACATTTGCGGTGGCATGGTATCAAGTCCGGCGGTGCTGTTCGGAAAAGGAGGGACTTCTGTGGTACAATTCTGGGTTGGCATGCGGCGGCTGACAGCACACTGGAAACCGCTGATACTGTTTGAAATTCTTTGGAAACTGGTGACGCTGCTGGTGATTGCACCGGCATGTGCCGGCTTGATCCAGCTGGCGATCCATCTGGCGAAGCTGAAATATCTCACCACATCCAACCTGTTGCAGTTTCTCCGTTCCCCGTGGACGATTCTGCTGCTGGCAGTGCTGTTGCTGCTGGCGGCGTTGTATACCCTGTTTGAAATTGCGGCAGTCTGTACCTGTTTCCGGCAGTCCCGCTTTCAGAAAGTCCGTACCACGCTGGGGCGAATGGTGCGTTCCGGTTTGCAGTCGGTGCTGCACTTCTTTCGGGGCGGCGGACCGTTTCTGGTGCTGCATCTGCTGGTACTGATTCCGCTGATGCAGTTTTCGGCGACTTCCGGTATTTTTACCGCAATGGGCATTCCGGATTTTCTCGCCTACTATATGACGAAAAAGGAATTCCTGCTGCCGATTTATGTGGCAGCGATCATTCTGTGCTGTCTGCTTTCTGTTCGCTGGGTCTTTTCCAGCGTGCTGTTCACTCAGAACCAGTGCAGCTACCGCAGTGCCAGAGCCACCAGCGTACAGCTGGTGCGGGGGCGTTTCTGGCAGACGTTCTTCTCCGTGCTGGTGTGGAACTGCTGCTATTTCGCCGCTTTGCTGGTGTTCCTGTGTATGATTACAGTGGTCGTGCTGATGGTGATTCGTGCCACCGGCAGCAATGATCTCATCATGTCGCAGGCAATGCGGATCCTGAAACTGCTGATTCAGATCGTGCTGTGGAGTTTCTCGTTTTTTGCCACGCCGATCTGCATGGCACACCTGACGGCCCTGCTGGAGAAACGCTGTGTGCAGATGCCGGAGGTGGTGCTTCCGGAACCGGTTCCGTTGAGCCGGAGTTGCAAGCCGTTCCGCCGGAGCACGGCAGTTCTGACGGCGTGCTGCTTTACGGTGGCGGCTCTGGGGCTGAACCTTTCGTATGTGTACAGCGTTTTCACCGGCAAGGCGAATTTCCGTCTGGCACTGTTCCAGAATCCCACCGTTATGGCACATCGGGGACTTTCTGCCGATGCACCGGAGAACACCCTCTACGCCTTTTCCGATGCCATTTCGGTGGGGGTGGATTTCATTGAACTGGACGTGCAGCAGACCAGGGACGGCGTGCTGGTGGTGATGCACGATTCCAATCTGAAACGCACTACCGGTGTGAACAAGGACATCTGGGACGTGGACTATGCGGACATTCAGAATCTGGACGCAGGCAGCTGGTTCGATCCGGCGTATGCCAACGCCAGAATCCCCACGCTGGAAGAAACGCTGCAATTCGTGGACAAGCGGGCGAAGCTGAACATCGAGATCAAGCCCACCAAGCACGGTTCCGATACGCTGGAGCAGGACGTGGCGGAGTTGATCACCCGGTATCAGTACACCGATGCCTGCTATGTGACATCGTTTTCCTACGGCTCGCTGAAAAAGGTCAAGGAAGCCAATCCGGAGATTCGTACCGGCTATCTCATGAGCGTGGCATACGGACAGTTCTACTCCCTGAAGTATGCGGACGCGTTCAGTCTGAACAAGGTGTTCGTCACCAGTCAGGTAGTCAACGCCGCCCATCAGCAGGGCAAGCAGATATTCGCATGGACGGTGAACGGCATGTCCGAGGTGCGGAGCCTGTGCAATCTCCACGTGGACAGCATCATCACGGACGATCCGGTCATGGTGCAGAATGTGATCTCGCGGGACAGCACCGGCGAAACGCTGCGGTCTGTGCTGGACTATTTTATCAATTGAGGGGTACGCAGAAAAAATTAGATGAATTAAGGTGGTATGATGAAAAACAAGGCATGGTATGAAAGATTTCACGATGAATTGTTCAATGAGTACAATTCATCTGGAGAAGCGGTTGCTGTTCATATTGTCAGAGATATTGTTGACAATATTGATACAAGGAGAAAATGGATTGACGTTGTTTCTATGGATACATACGGTGCATACAACCGTGACCATATCAAATTCAATTGGATTATCATAGAGTTGTTTCCCAGAATCACACACCCGAAATATAAACCATATGTAGAGATTTATCCGACCGATGATAAAGAAATAAAGCGAAAAAAGAAAGAGCAAAATCGCATGATTCGAGAAGATAACCGGTATATCACATGGCACGCTTCGCACGAAGATATTGAAGTGCATCGAAATAAAAATCATCATGGCGAAAAATTTATTGTTCTTTGTCATTTGTACAATAAAAACAGAGGAAAAACAAGGAAGTATGTGCAGACAATTGTACGTAAAGCGACAGATCCCATGGCAATTTGGTGCGGCGGCGAACCTGTTCCGGACGGATATATTCCGGAACAAGTGACAAAAACGGAACCATTAGCTCCGTCTTATGAATATAGAATCACAGCAATCAGCAAAATCACACAAGAGCAAATCAATTATATCACGCAGAATGAAATGGAATTAGTTGATAAAATTTGCAGGAACGGCAAGCCGACACTGGACATTCTACTAGCAGCTTCCAAACGGCATCAGGCAAAGAAAAAATAATAGAATTAGATGTTGTTGTGTATGAGAAAAAGCTGGAACACCCCACCTCACGAAAGGAGAATCCCCATGCACCTATTCGCCGCCCCCGTTCCCGCCGGCAAAAAGGCTCTGGAACACGAAACCGCTTACCGGCTGCTGGCGTATGCGGTGCAGGAGGTTTATGGGCTGCCCCTGCCGGAAATTGCCTGCGACTCCCGCGGCAAGCCCTTTTTTCCACAGCGGCAGGAGATCTGTTTCAACCTTAGCCACTGCCGCGGGCTGGCAGTCTGCGGCATCTCGACGTTTCCGCTGGGGGTAGACTGCGAAAGCATTCGCTCTCTGCGGGAGGGGGTGCTGCGGCGTTCCTTTGCACCGGAGGAGGTGCTTGCTGTCACGGAAAGTCCCCAGCCGGACGAAACTTTTTTCCGGTTCTGGACGCTGAAAGAAGCGTTCGTCAAGGCTCTGGGCGTGGGCATCTCCTACCCGCTGCACACGGCGGTGTTCGCGTTGGACGGGGAAGATGTCACTCGCCACCCTCAGGGCTGGCAGTTCCGGCAGTTCCGGCTGGACAGCGGGCATGTGGTGTCCTGCTGCGGAGCATCGGAGGACACGCTGCCGGAAGAACTTTACGTTGTGTCGTTCTAACCGAAAATGGAAAATTATTTTCCAGCATTTGTACATTTTGCAGGAAAGTCGCCTTTGGCGGCTTTTTTCTTTGTGGATTCCTCCAAAAATCTGGATTTTCTGCAAAGGTCGCGAAAAATTCACATTTCATTATTTGACTTGTGGTATAATAGACATAGAAGAATATGCCATATGTTCGAAAGGAGTTTGGTGAAAATGAAAACACGATCGCATGCCGCAAACACCAGCAGGAGTCTGCCGTCACGAGTTATGGCGGTGCTGCTCTCCGCGGTGCTGTTTTGTACAGGGCTGTCGCTGGGCAGCTTTGCTTCGGCGGAAGAACTGCCGGTATTGGAAACGGACGTATCGCAGGGGAGTTCCGGCAACCTGCTGATCGGCATTCAGGGCACGTATATTGACCAGATCAGCGAGGCACTGGACTTGATCAACAGCTACCGGCTGGAAGCCTGCCAGAACGGTTATCCCAACCCTGACGGCAGCGGCAGCCTGACTATGAGCGACTATGAGCCGATCCAGTGGTCGGACGGACTGGAGTATATCGCACGGATCCGTGCCGCAGAGGCTTCCCAGACAGAAGATCATGTGCGTACCAACGGAGAAAGCTGCTTTGCCATTCAGGCACCGGCGGGGACGTCTTCTCACGGAGAGTGTCTTGCATGGAACCGTGAGAAGAATATGCTGCATGGTATCGAGCAGTGGTACGGCGAGAAGGAGTCCTATCTGATCGACAGCAGCAGCAGTGCCGCCGGTCACTATAGAAGCATGATCTCTCCTGGCAGCCGCTATATCGGTATCGGTGCGTTCTACACCTCTACGGCAACCTATGCCAATACCACCTGTGCGGAATTCAGTTCCGGCAAGGGCTCGGACAGCCTCAGCTTCACCTATGGGGAGTGTATCCAGAAGCTGGAGGTTCCCGCAAGTGATGTGACTGTAATGGACGATTCTGTGCAGAGTGTCATGTCCTACGGCGATACCCAGACCTTGCAGCTGAATATCCGGTACAGCAACCGGAAAGGCTTTACGCTACAGGAACCGGTATCGTGGAGCAGTTCGGACACCGATGTGGTATCCGTCAGCGGTAACACTGCCACTGCTGTGGGCTATGGCACGGCAACGCTGACAGCTGTAGTCAACGGTCTTTCTTACACATTTTCTGTTACCGTGGACGACAATGTCACCGTGACCACCACCGAGCCCAACGAGTTGGAGGACACCATGTGTCTGAAATTCGCGGATCTGGAAATGTCGCTGGAGGAATTGCAGGCGAACAACTATCGGGTGGAGATGCCCCTTTATGTCAGCCAGAGTTTTAGCGATATGAACTTCAACGTCGTTGATAATCCCCGTCTGACGAATGTGAAGTGCGATTTCGGGGACAAGATCATCACGTCTTCTGCCAGCAGCGGCTATTCGACTTCGTATCTGCTGCGTGTGTATCTGTCGCATACCGAGCAGGAAGCCGGTTGGATCGGCACGATCACCTACCAGCTGCCGGAGAATACCAAGGCGGGGGATACGTTCTCGGTGGATTTCCGCATACTCAAAAGCAGCTACTGGATCAGCACTTCCGGAGAATCCAGCAAGATGCAGGGGGAGAGTGGCTCGATCACCATTACCGGTGCGGAGGAAACTACCACGACCACAGAAGAAACTACCACCACAGAAACAACGATGACCACCACGACCACTTCGACCACAACCACTTCTGCAACAACGACAACAACGACAACAACCACAACGACGACAACGATGACTACTACCACCACAGAGGAAACCACTGCGACCACCGCGGAAACGACTACAACTACTGCGACCAGCACTACAGCGGAGCCACTGCAAAAGAATCTGACGGTTTCGCTGGGAAGAGTGGAAGTGGGCGTAGATGAATACGAGCAGGATCACATTGTGAGCGTTCCGATCTATATTGATCGGGAGTGTTCCGCTTTGAACTTCGGCATCAGCTGGGACAGCCGTCTGACGTATCTGGACAGCAGTGCTGACTATGGTGCGTACTCCAGTGCGGAGGCGGACGGTTTTGTCTGGCTGGTAAATGCATCGATCAGCAATATTCCGGCAGGAAAGATCGGAACGCTTCGGTTCCGGCTGCCGGACGATGCAGAGGCAGGAGATGTCTATGTGGTCAACTTGTCTGCACGTGCCGCCAGTGGTGCCGATGCCATGTGGCTGGATAATGTGAACGGACAAAAAGGCACACCGTTGGTGCAGGGCAGTACGATCACAATTACAATTGCTCCGGCACCTACGACCACCGCACCGGATACCGGCAGCGTGCTCTATGGTGATGTCAATCTGGACGGCAAGGTGGATATATCCGATGCCGTGCTGACCAACAAGGCGGTTTCTGGTGTGGTAATGCTGAACAAGCAGCAGTATCAGAATGCCGACTGTGATGCCAGCGGCGAGGTCAATGCCGATGATGCCACCCTGCTGATGAAATTTCTGGTGCATATTGTGACTGTTTTGCCTGATGCGGCATAAAAATTGCCGCGTATTCCGGCAAAAAAAACCTTGACAAATGCGGCATTCTGGCGTATAATAAAAATAAAGAGAGAGCATACCAGTAGACGGTCTGCTCCCACTGCATAGAGGTTAAAGAATAACCGCCACAGTTTTGGGAGAAGTGGGGCGGTTATTTCTTTTTCTTGCCGTGGTGATTCTGATTACTATTTTTATGATTATAGTAAATGTACAAGATCACGCTGATCAAATCCAGCAGAAAGCTGCCGATCTTCAGCAAATCACCTAAGGTGATGTATTGATCCATCATACCGATCACCTCCCATCTGTTCCAATGAGCAGTGGGAGCAGAAACAAACCGCCTACCGTTATTGGTATGCCCTCAAGTTATTAGTATATCATATCTTGCAAAAAATGTCAAATGCAAGCCGCCGCATCATTGCCGGAGTTCTCTGGTGATGGTGCGGTTTTTTGTTGCCAGTCAGTGCCACCTTGACAAAATGCAACATTCTGTTCTTTGGAACTTGACTTTTTCGAGAAAATATGGTATTCTATTTTTGTCGCATTTGTGATAAAAAGAAAGAATCTGATGAACAGATGACATGAGAAAGGAATGCATTTCTATGATACAGAGAAAAACCTGCCTTGGGGGAATTGCAGCAGCGGCGGCGTTACTGCTGGCTGTGACCGGCTGCGGAAAGTCGTATCCTGCTAAAAACGCTGCCCAAAAGGCGGAAACCAGTGCCGCATCAGAAAGCACAGAAGCAGCTGATGCGGAGAGCCGTCCGACGGTGGAGCAGGCGGATTTCCAGCTGAAACCGTATGCCATGGACGGAATCGGGTGTGCGGTAGAAGTGCCGGACACCTTTACAACCGGCTCCGGCAACTCTGCTGTTTCCGGCAGACTGTCCTTTGACGGCACGGAAAGCGATGATGCCATTGTTGTCGCAGCGTATGATGCCCAGCCGGAAGAAGAATTCAACCAATTTCAGGAAGACGACCTGTTCGAACTGATCAACTTTTCGACCACGCTGCCGCAGCTGCAATATTTTCGGGAAACGGAAATTGCCCATGCGGAAAATATGCCCTGTAAGGCGTTTGTGGGCGAAACACTGGGGACAATTGCCGGAGAGGATACCTATGTGACGATTCTGGCGGTCAACTGTCCTGCACAGGACAAAATGTACGTCTTTTCCATGCGGGACAAGACCGGCGAGTTCCAGAACTACCGCGATCAGCTGGCAGACCACATCTATCTGAATGAAACCGGCTATGTGGTAGAGAACGACCAGTTGGCTGATGCACCGGAACCGGAGCCGCTGTCCTATTCCAACGACACCATTGGCTACCAGATCGATTTGCCTGAGAAGTGGGAACGGGTCACTGACACCAGCCATTTTTACGGGCTGGAATCGCTGGCTTCCCAGTATGACGGCTATGACCTGTTCATGAACCGCGATCGGGACTATGCCATTGTGGCAGCCAAGTCCATGACGGTTTCCGATACGGAATTCTATGCGGCAATGGAACAGTACAAATCCATGTGGACAGGTGCCGGCGGCAATGAACTGGTCACCTCCAAGGAGTGCACCGTGTGGGGCTATGCGGCATATCAGCTGGTCATCAATCACACAGCCGGTGCAGATCCCACCACCAGCGTGACGTGGCTCATCAACAAAACCGGCGATCAGTCCAAGTGGCTGCTGGTTCGTTACTGTTACCGTGAGGACAGTGCGGCAGAATTTGCAGACACGCTGATCAACAGCATTCATCTGCAATAAGACAAATTCCCTAGAAAAATAGTTTTCCCAGTCCGGCAGCCGCCGGACTTTTTTTGTTTTGTCAGGCGAAAATATGACAGGATCTCTGAAAAAGTTACAATTTGGATAGGAGAATCTTGCTCAGTTTCCTCTGAAATTCGTAGAAAAGCAACACTTTTCCACACAAAAAATTGTGCAGATATGCAAAAGTTCGGGGAGAACCTGCCTGAAAGTCTTGCAAAACGGTTACAAACATGGTATAATAGCATTTGTACGGTGACCACCGCCGTGAGGGGACAACCTCTCCTCACGGAAATGATGTCTGCCGTTCGTCCTTGCCTGTGACAGACAGGCGGGCGAGGCAATGCAGGCGGCACACAAGTTCTGGGGCGGATCGTCTGGCTGTGACAGATCCTTTGATCCGACAGGACAATGCCGGCAGAGCACGGCGTATCCCTTCCGCTTTCAGGACCGGACAGGCGTGTGCAGCACAACGCATTGCAGCGGCAGGTTCCTCCGTACATCTGCGATGCAGCGACTGCTGACAACGCAAAATTCTCAAAGGAGCGTTTTTATGCGTAAGAAAATCATGGCAGTCGTTTTATCCTGTCTTACTATTTTCGCTTTGGTCGCTTCGTCCTTTGCGGTGACGTTTTCCGCGTCTGCCGTTTCCGTGGACGAAATGACAAAAGCCGCTGTACAGATCATCTCTCGGAGCGAGGGTACCTATGGTACGATCAATCCCAACGATAACGGTGCAGTCAGCATCGGTATGTTACAGTGGCATGCAGACCGTGCCCTCCAGCTGATGCGTTCGATCGCAAACGCAGACACTGGCTCGGCACAATCCATTCTGGGAAGCTCGTTCTATAACGATGTGATGAATGCTTCCAACTGGAACTCCCGTACATTTTCCAGTGCAGAGAGCACAGCAGCTTCCAACCTGCTGACTACCTCCGCCGGAAAGTCCAAACAGGACGCACTGGCATACAGTGACGTACAGGGCTATATCAGTGCCGGACAGAATCTGGGCATCTCCAACGCCGGCGTGCTGGTGTATTATGCCGAACTGTACAACCGCGGCATGGGCGTTGCAAAACGGATCCTGAACGCGGCGGCAGGCGGCGGCTCTTACAGCAGCGTGACACTGTCGAAGCTGCACACCACTGCACTGGCGAACAGTTCCAGCTATTACACCGACCGTCTGAACAATGCCTATAACACCATTGTTTCGCTGGGCTGGGGCGATGCCTCGGTTTCCGGCGGCGGGGACAACGGCAGCGGCGGCGGTTCCGCGGACACTTCCGATTTCTCGGAAAGCTATGCCGGTACATATACGGTGACGGCTTCGTCCCTGAATGTCCGCAGCACACCGTCTACCTCTGGTGCAAAGGTGGGCGTGCTCCCCAACGGGGCACAGGTAACTGTCACTTCTGCCAACGGCAGCTGGGCGGCGGTGTCCTATAACGGCATCAGCGGCTACTGCTCTATGGACTATCTGAAGCAGGCAGCTGCCCAGACCACGACCACAGAGGAAACTACCGCACCGGCAGAAACCACTACAACGACCGTTGAAACCACAACCACCGCTGCATCACAGCAGGACACAGAACCGGCAGAAACCACGCCGATCGATATGAACCGTGTGGACGAAGCATATGTTTCGCTGTACGGCGATGTCAACTGTGACGGAACGATCGACATTCTGGATGCTGTGTTGCTGCAAAAGTACCTGAACGGCAGTGTGCAGCTGAACTATACACAGCTTGCCAACTCCGACTGCCAGAAGGACAGCCAGCTGGACATCACAGACGTGACCGTCCTGATGCAGTACTTGCTGAGAAGCTTCACTTCTTTACCGGTCGCATAATGTGACCAGCGAAAAAACTGGATAAAACGACAGCCCGCCGCATTCCGGCATATGGAATGCGGCGGGCTTTTTGTTTGTGGTGAATTGTTGTTAATTTGAGTACCACCTAAACTTGAACAAAAGATTTTACTTCCAATCCCTCCACCAGCTTCGCTGGTCCCCCTCGTACTGAGCGGTCCCCTCTGCCCTGCGGGCATCTCCCCACCCCGTGGGGAGTCACCCCTTTCAGGGGAGGCTTACTCTCAAAACACTTGCAAAGTCTAAAAAGCAAGGAAACTGCGACGCTTTTCAGAAAGCCAGCTTCTCACAATTGCAGTGGGATTCCGCTCAGTGGCGTTTCTGCACACGCCTGTTCTGCGGCTTCCAGTGATGCATATCCGTATGCTCTGACGGTTTCCGCCATGGTCATGCACGCCAGATTTTTTCCAGCCTGATACAGCGACACCACCCAGCGGCCATAGCCATAGAGCACTTCAAAAGGATACACCGAAAGTTCCCCGCGGAGATAGGTTTCGTAGGAAGTCTGTGCCGTGGAATCCTCCGCCGTATGAATCGCACGGGCACGGCTGCCCAGATGCGGATACTTTGCCGTGAATTCCTCCATCCACGGAATCTGAATGGCAATGACTGCCTCCCGCAGCTGCACAAATTCCGGCGACAGTTCCGGCAGCTGGTCGGCAAAGCCGGCGTACAGCTGGGGATCTGTGCTCTCCATCATGCGGGCGTACTTTTCCATAATGGGATTCCGCCCCGCCTGCACTGCCGCGGTAAACGCCGCCAGCCACTGTTCCAGCAGCTCCTCCTCCCACGGCAGATACTGGCTCCGCCGCATGATCGAAAAGGTTTCCCAGTCGTCCTGACAGGCTGCCCTGCCGCCGATACCCTGCACTTTATCGAACGTGCGGAATTCCAGTTCCGCCAGCTGTTCCACCGTGGCACGGTGCTTTTCCAGAGCCGCCGCCTGTGCCGCCAGCGTCTTGGCAGTATCCGCCAAAAACGGAGCCTGTGCCGTGGTTTTTTCGGTTTTGTCCATTGCTGTGCACTCCTTTCCGATTGCCGCACAAATGCTCTCGATCTGTCCGCTGCCGTCCTGCTCCGGCGGCAAAAGCAGCAGGTTTCGCAGGGATTCCGCCAGTGCTCCGAAGCCCTCCAGTTCCGCGGTGCTCCGCAGAAGCCACTTCTCATAGGGAGCGTACTGGTTCCGGAGCAGATGACACGCTTCCATGGCATTTTTGCAGAATTCTGTCAAATACAGCTGTGCCGTGGCGTAGTCGCCCCGCTGCCGCATGCGGGGATAGTTGTACTGTCCGCACTGTGCCATGCGTCCCAGTGCCTGTGCCAGCCGCCGCAGCCGCACTTCCTCCGGATAGCCCAGCGACAACTTTCGCCGCACCGCCGTGAAGCTGCCGGAGTCGTCCCGAAAAACTGCCCCGCTGCACGCCGCCGCCAGCATACCGGATTCGATTTCCAGCCACTGGGCTTCTGTTTCCGGCACGCCGTCTGTTCCCAGCAGCCGCCGGAAAAAGGCACTCTGCCGGCACACGCCCACTCTGCCGTCTGCCTCCGGCATGGCAACACGGGACACGCCGCAGTAGCTTTTCGGCAAAGCGGCATAAGCGTTCCGCAGCTGCTGCACTGTTTCTTCCGGCAGATCGTCCGGCACCCAGATGCAGAAACCGGCTCCGAAATCGTGGTCGCGGGACAGGGCATCATCATAGCCCAGACACTCCGAACCCTCCCCCGCAAGACCGATCGCCAGCCGCGGCAAGACCGCCCCGAAGTTCCGTTCCAGCATCGGTTTTCCAAAAGCAATATAGTACCGTTCACAGAGCCTCAATCCCCGCTCCTCCGGACGACCGCCGCCCAATCGGGCATAAGTCTGCTTCAGATTTTCCGACACAATCTCGTAGAAATTGTTCCGCCCCATGTGCAGCTCGATCTCCGGCAGGGCTTTTTCGTAGGCATCGGCAGCCCTGGCGTATTCCCCCAGCTGATAGTACGCGTCCCCAAAGCCGGCATACACGGCACTGACGTGAAAATCCGAAGGCGTTTTGCCGATCAGAATTTTTTCCGCCTGCTGCAAATAGCAAAGTGCTTCTGCCGTCCGGTGAAGCCGGAGCAGAGAAACCGCCAGATTTGCGGCAGAAATGCCGGTACGGGTGGGATCAGAGTCATGCTGTACCAGTTCCAGAGCCTGTTTCAGACAGGTGCAAGCCTGCTCCCACTGCTCTGTTTCCTGATAGAGGAGAGCCAGATTATTCCAAAGGCTTGCCACACGCCCGTCGTCCGGCGGCAGCAGGCGGGCATAGAGGGACTGCACGGTTTCGTAGGCGGCAAAAGCGTCCTCATAGTTTCCGGCAGCCCGATAGGCATTGGCACAGTTGAGCAAAGTCGTGGCGTAGGAAATGGTATCGGTTTCACCGGTCTGCTCGAACAGTGCCCGTGCCGCAGCAGCAGTTTCCAGAGCCGCGGGAAACTTCCCGCAGTCCCGATAGAAGCCGATCTGTTCGTTCCGCAGCAGCTTTTCGCTGTCGGTGTCTGCCTCCGCCTGTGCCTGTGCAACGGCTTGGGTGAGCAGGGTTTCTGCTTCGTCCAGCCGGCACTGGTGCAGCAGGTCGTCCAGACGGGAGAGAGTTTGCTGTATCTGCATAGAGTTACGCTTCTTCCGGCAGCGTGGTGAAGAAATGCTGTGCCAGATAGAATGTAGCACCGGTGGACAGTTCGGTGAATCCGGTCTTTTCTGCCGGCATATCCAGATTCGGTGCATCAATCATTGCGGTCATCGGCTCCGGACAGAAGTAGTGCTTCTCGCCGCGGTCGTTCCACAGGATCCAGAAGTGATAGCCGTCGGAAACCTCATAGCCGATGCCCTTGCCGCTGGCGGTGTCGGTCATCAGTACTCCGCGGAACGGCTTGCCCCGATAGGTCAGCTTGCCGGCGGTGTACATGTCGTTGTCCACGATCCGCTTTACCGGACAGGTGGTGCCGTTCAGGTATGCCTTATCGTAGTCGTTCAGCGGCAGGATCTCTCCGGTAGGCAGGCAGCGTTCGTTCAGTGTCCACTTTTCCACTACCGGCACTTGCAGGCGAATGTCTTCTTCTCTGGCTCCGTCTACAAAGGGGGCAGAGATGGTGGTGTGGGTTGCCACAGAAACCGGCAGCTTCTTCGGGGACTGGTTGGTAATGGAGAACTTGTACTCCAGACCGTATTCACTCAACACGAAGAAAAAGTCCGCTGTGAACCGCAGGGGCATGTACTGGAAGAACGGATCCTCCTCGTTGTACACATAAGAAGTCCGCAGCCATGCACCTTCCTCATTGGCGGAATACGCCACAACGTTGTGCTCCCGCTTATGAAGAAAACCGTGGATATGATTGTGGAACGGAGCCGCTTCGTTTACCGGCAGCTGATAGGTCGCATCAGAGGGTTTCAGCACGCCGTCTGCAAAACGATTCGGCAGGTATAAGGTCGGCAGACCCCAGACTTCCGCAGACTGCTTGATGTCCTCCGGTGTGTTGTTCTCGTCCCAGCGGAAAAATTCCACGCCGTTGGCATCGTCGTGAAGCCGCAGCACGTTCGAACCGATTCCCGGTGCGATCAGTGCGGTATAGCCGCCGGCACAAAGCTGTATGCATTCCATACCCTTCCAGTTGATTTTTGTTGCTGTGTTCTTCATAATCTGTTCCTTTCCGGAATTCCCGTTCACCGGAGAATTCCAGCGATATTTTGGGCATTCTGACGAACTGTGCAGTCCGTAACGCCTATATGTTTGTTATTATAGCATATTTTTCTCGTTTTGTCTATAGAAGCAGGGAAAAATATTGGGATTTTCCAAGCACTCGCTCTTGACAAATCTGCCGCAGTGTAGTATAATGAAAATAGAAAAGAGCTTATCAAGCAAGCGGTATGCTCCCATAGTTTCAGGTAAAAATAACCGTCACAAGTTTGGTAGCAAGGGGCGGTTATTTTTTCTTATTGTGATGATTACTGTTTTTATGATTGTAGTAGATGTATGCGATAAAGGTTGCCAATTCGAGGAGAAAACTCCCCAGTTTCAGCAAATCGCCAAAAGTTACAACGCTGTCCATCATAAAGAATCACCTCCCATCTGTTCAAGAGGAACCTATGGGAGCTAAGAAAAGGAATACCGCCTACCCGTGAATGATAAGCCCTTTTCTCTAGTATAACAGAAAACGAGCATGTTGTCAAATCACTTGTTTTTGTCCAAAACAAAAAGCACATTGCCCTCGGAACCGCTCCGTTGGCAATGTGCTTTTTCTGTTTCTATCTATAAGGCAATACTGCACAAAGATTGTGCGGTATTGCCCTAAGCTTATTTGTCCCCGTCAATATACTTCCAGCAGCCCTTGAGATAGACCAGACCGGAGATAATGGTGAGGGCGGTGGAGATCCAGATCAGTGCTCCCAGAATCCACGTTTTCACGAAGTCCGGCACTGCCAGACCGAAGTCATACGCCAGCGACAGGTACGCCATAACGCCTACAATGGTCACCATGGTGAATGCGGTCTTCAGCTTGCCCCAGATGCCTGCGGCAATGACAACGCCTTCTTCCGCAGCCAGCAGCCGCAGACCGGAAACCATGAATTCCCGTGCAATGATAATGACCAGCGGAATTGCCGACATGCGGAATTCTTTCAGTTCCACAAACACCGTCAGGGCGGTGATGACCAGCACCTTATCCGCCAGCGGGTCGAGGAACTTTCCGAAGTTGGTCACCAGCCCTCTGGCACGGGCAATCTTACCGTCCAGCATATCCGTCAGCGAAGCCGCCGCGAAAATGACCAGTGCCCACAGAAAATGCAGCGGGATCGCGTCCACATACATCATCACCAGAAAAAACGGAATCAGGATCACACGCAGCAGCGTCAGTTTATTCGGCAGGTTCATCGGTTACCTCCTCCGCCAACAGGTCGTAGTCCATAGTGTCGAAAACTTCTACCGTGATATACTGTCCCAGACGCAGACGGCTGCTGCTCTTGATGAACACCTTGCCGTCAATATCCGGTGCATCGGCAGCAGTTCTGCCGAAGTAACAGCCGGCGTACTTGTCATATCCCTCAACCACCGCAGTCATTCGCTTGCCCAGCTTTGCCGCATTCTTGGCAGCACTGACTTCCGCCTGCTGCTCCATGAGAATATCGGCACGGTGGGCACGGACATCTTCGTCCACCTGATCTTCAAATTCGGCAGCCTTGGTGCCCTCCTCCTCGGAGTAGGCGAAGCAGCCCAGATGATCGAACTGCATGTCCTGCACGAAGTCGCCCAGCCGGTTGAACTGCTCCTTGGTTTCTCCGGGGAAGCCGGTGATAAGCGTGGTACGCAGGGTGATCTCCGGCACCCGTTCCCGAATGTGGGTGATGAGATTCCGCAGAGTTTCCTCGTTGCCGGGGCGGTGCATTCTCCGCAGGATCTCCTCATCGCAGTGCTGGATCGGCAGATCCAGATAGGGCACCATATGGGGCTCCTCTGCCAGCACGTCCAGCAGTTCCTCGGTGATGCGTTCCGGATAGCAGTACAGCACCCGCACCCAGCGGATCCCGTCAATGTGGCACAGTTCCCGCAGCAGTTCCGGCAGCCTGGACTTGCCGTACAGATCGGCACCGTATCGGGTGGTGTCCTGTGCAATGACGATCAGTTCCGTCACATGGTGCTCTGCCAGCCAGCGTGCCTCGTCCAGCACGTCCTCCATGGGTACGCTGCGGTACGGTCCGCGAATGGCAGGAATGGCACAATAGGTACAGTTGTTGGAACAGCCCTCGGCAATTTTCAGATATGCGAAAAAGGGCAGGGTGGTAATGATCCGGTCGCCCTTCATTTCGGCATCGCTCTTTTTGCCGAACTGCACGACACGCTCTCCAGCCAGCACGTGGTCGAGAATGTCCACGATGTCCCGATTGTTGCCGATGCCAATAACGGCATCTGCCTCGGTGAACAGTTCCGCCGCTTCTTCCTGATAGCGTTCTGTCAGGCAGCCGGTCAGAATGATCTTTTTCAGGGTGCCGTCCTTTTTCAGGGCACCCAGTTCCAGAATGGTTTCGATCGCTTCTTCTTTGGCGGACTGGATAAATCCGCAGGTGTTTACGATTGCAACGTCAGCTTCACCGGGTTCTGTCACAAGCTGATAGCCGTGGGCACGCAGCTTTGCCAGCATACGCTCCGAATCGACCAGATTCTTGGAACATCCCAGAGAAACCATGCCTACACGAATTGGCATATTTTTTCCTCCATATGATCGTTGTGATAGAATATTACAGCGGACAAGCCGCCTGTTCCCTCTCCGAGGGATTTTTCCTTTCAAACAGCCTCCCCTGAAAGGGGAAGCAAATTATCATTGCCCCGCAGCAGCCACAGTTTCCGTGGTGGTTTCCGTTTCCGGAGCCGGTGTGGTCTGCGGTTCTGGTACGTCCGGATCCGGCGGCAGCTTATAGTTGGGGTTGGCGGGGTGCATGTTGAAAACGATCATGCCGTTCTCCATTTCCACGCCCCGATAATACGTCAGCTCGCTAAGGGTCACCAGCTGATAGCCCTGCTGCACCAGCGACGGCACGATCTGTGCCACTGCCGCAGCCGTTTCCCCGTAGATGTCGTGCATCAGCACCACATCACCGTCCTCGATGTTGTTCAGGGTTGCACTGACAGTGCTGGCAGTGTTCCGCGTTTTCCAGTCCTTAGTGTCCACCGACCAGAACGCCAGCGGTTTCCCCACGTGGCGGCGAACGTCATCGTTGAAGTCCCCGTAGGGCGGACGGAGAAAATAGGGATACCGTCCGATCGCCTGCAAGATGCGGTCATCTGCCTGCTGGATCTCCTGCTGGAACGTGTTCGCATCTGCCTTGACCAGATCGGCATGGTTTTCCGTATGGCTTCCGATCTCACAGCCCAGCCCCACGGCACGCTGCATCACAGCACTGGTTTCGTCGTTGATGTTCTGTCCCACCACGAAAAAGCTGGCGTGTGCCTGATAAGCTTCCAGCGTGTCCAGAATGCTGTTGGTATACTGCCCCGGACCGTCGTCAAAGGTCAGTGCCACCATAGGCTTTGAGGGGTCGATATTGGCGTTCTCATCGATAAACGGCTGGCAAAGCCCTGCCGCAGTAGTCGTCGTCACTGTAGTGGTCACGGTAGTCGTTGTGGTTTCGGTTGTCGCTGCCGTTGTTGCTTC
>ENA-ORUX01001247-ORUX01001247.1-human-gut-metagenome-genome-assembly--contig:-NODE-1247-length-20476-cov-4.687723_pt1 | contig 20476 bp, 15 predicted proteins | sample MGYA00242087_ERZ509225 | MGnify/ENA primary metagenome ERZ509225 (study PRJEB26280, sample SAMEA2338864) | human gut metagenome | biome: human gut; feature: human-associated habitat; material: faeces... | reverse complement strand
CTGCCGCCGAGCCGGCCAAGTCAGCCGAATCGGCCAAAGCCGAGCCTGCGCCAGCCGCGCAGGCCGAACCCGAACCGGCAGCTGCGCCCAAGCCCGAGTCCCAACCTGCCTCCAAGCCCACTCCCGCCAAACCTGAAACCCCCGAATCGGTCGGCTCTCGACTGACCCGACTCAAGGCAAAACTTGCCAAGTCCGGCAACCCGTTCGGCAAGGCCCTGTTCGACATCCTCGCCAAAGACAATCTCTCCGAGGCCGATTGGGAAGACGTCGAAGACACACTGCTGCTTGCCGACGTCGGTGCGGATGCTTCCGCCCAACTGGTCGATGACCTGAGAACCGACGCCCGCATCACTGGTAAAGCCGACCCAGCCGAAGTACGCGCCACGCTCAAGGAGAAGCTGCTCGATCTGGTCGGTCGAGATACGGACCGCCGCCTCAATGCCGAAAAGCCGGGTGCCGCCAAGCCCAGCGTCATCATCATGGTCGGCGTCAACGGCACCGGCAAGACCACCACTGCCGGCAAACTGGCTCGACTGTTCGTGGCCGAAAACAAGCAGGTCATGATGGGCGCGGCCGACACCTTCCGCGCGGCCGCCGCCGACCAGCTCGAAACCTGGGGCGCACGCGTCAATGTGCCCGTCGTCCGCTCCGACAAGGACGGTGCCGACCCGGCATCCGTCGCCTTTGAGGCATCCGCCAAGGCCAAGGAAGCGAACGCGGACGTGCTCATCATCGATACTGCCGGCCGACTGCAGAACAAGTCGAACCTGATGGACGAGCTCGGCAAGATTCGCCGTGTTACCGAAAAGAACCTGCCGGTGGATGAAGTGCTGCTTGTGCTCGACGCCACCACCGGCCAAAACGGCATGGCCCAGGCCAAGGTGTTCGCCGAAGCCATCGGCATTACCGGTGTGGTGCTCTCCAAGCTTGACGGTTCCGCCAAGGGCGGCATCGTGGTCAGCGTGCAGAAGGAGCTCGGCGTGCCGGTCAAGCTCGTCGGTCTTGGTGAAGGTCCGGACGATTTGGCACCTTTCGATCCCGAAGGTTTCGTGGACGGCATTCTCGCGTAGACGGTCGAGTTCTTCTCAGTCTCGCTTTGCTCGACAGCTCCCCTCAGCGAGGGGAGCCCTGCGTCCGTCCACGTTGTGGGCGCGGGAAACGCCCGCAACGCACCAAACCCAGCCCCGAATCATATTCGAAACATGATTCGGGGCTTTCCCGTATACGTTGGAATCATGCCGGAATCAGCCCACCCGACATCAACCTAACTGTCAGGTGCGCTTAACAATCGCGTAACTTGGCGTAACGAAACCAAAACGAGACCGGCTTTTACTGACGAACTGTTAGCCCCCACAAGGGGGACGGCATTGTAGAGACAAAGTCGACGCCGGCCGCGCAAAGCCCCCGGTGCCCTGAACGAAAGAGAGGGAGGTAGACATGGGAGCGATTGATTCCGGTAACACCGCATGGATCCTGACATCCGCGTCCTTGGTTTTCCTCATGACGCCTGGTGTGGCGTTCTTCTACGGCGGTATGGTTCGTGCCAAGGCCGTCCTGAACATGCTGATGCTTGAGGCGGCCGCCCTGTCGGTCACCATGATTATCTGGACCCTGTGGGGTTGGTCGATTGCTTACGCCGGTTCCGACATCGGAGGCATCTTCGGCGACCCGGCCAGCGGCTTCCTGCTGAAGGACTCCATGGTCGCCCAGGACGGCGTGTTCACCGCCACCGGTCTGAACGGCAACAACTACCCGGTTTCCGTGGACGTCGCCTTCCAGGTCGCTTTCGCGATGATTACCGTCGGCCTGATCTGCGGCGCCATTGCCGAGCGTGTGAAGTACAGCACCTGGATGATTTTCGTGGCGCTGTGGGTCACCTTCGACTACGCTCCTATGGCCCACATGGTCTGGAACGGTGGTCTGCTGTCTGCTGACGGCGCCATCTCCAAGGCCATCGGCGCGGCCGCCCACGATTTCGCAGGTGGTACTGTCGTCCACATCAACGCCGCAGTCGCCGCCCTGATCATCGTGCTCATCATCGGCAAGCGTAAGGGCTTCGGCACGCAGCCGTTCCGCCCGCACAACGTGCCGTTCGTGATGCTCGGCGCCTTCCTGCTGTGGTTCGGCTGGTTCGGCTTCAACGCTGGTTCCGCCTTCGCCGCCAACGGTACTGCTGGTTACGCTTGGGTTTCCACCTCCGCCGCCACCGCAGCCGCAATGCTCTCTTGGGGCTTCACCGAGAAGATTCGCTCCGGTCACTACACCGCCATGGGTGCCGCCTCGGGTATGGTCGCCGGCCTGGTCGCCATCACCCCGGCCGCCGATGTGGTTTCCCCGCTGTGGGCCATCGTGATGGGTGCCATCGCTGGTGTCCTGACCTGCCTGGCCTGCGGTCTCAAGTTCAAGTTCGGCTACGATGACTCCCTCGACGTTGTCGGCGTGCATGGCGTTGGTGGTTTCACCGGCACCATCCTCATCGGCTTCTTCGGTGAAGGCACCGGTCTGCTGGCTGGTGGCGACTGGAAGCAGCTCGTCGTTCAGCTGGTCATCGCTCTCGTCGCCATCCTCTACTCCGCAGTGATCACCGCGATCATCGCCTTCGCTCTGGAGAAGACCATCGGTTGGCGCGTCACCGAAGCTCAGGAAGTCGGCGGCATCGATCTTGCCGACCAGGGCGAACGTGCTTACGATTTTGCTGGTACTGCCAGCTCCGTTCTCAAGGAGGTGAAGTGAAATGAAGCTGATCACCGCTATCATTCAGCCCCATAAGCTCGACGATGTCAAGGAGGCCCTCGCGGCCGCCGGCGTGCACGGCAGTAAACATTCCCCGGTGCAGGGCGAAACGCCCGCCAGCGCGGCCACACCGAGGTCTACCGTGGCGCTGAATACACTGTGGACCTGATTCCGAAGATTCGCGTTGAAGTGCTGTCCGATGACGCGGATGCTGAAACGCTGGTCGGTGTGATCATCAAGTCCGCCGGCACCGGCACCATCGGTGACGGCAAGGTGTGGGTCGCTCCGCTGGACTCCGTGGCCCGCGTGCGTACCGGTGAGACCGGTTCCGCCGCGATCTGATAACACAGACGTCCATGCTTAGAAGGGGATGGACTGCATAGGAAAGGTCCCCGCACGCCGCGAATTGACGCCGTGCGGGGACTTTTTTTGGCAATGAAAGATGAAGCAATGACTTCAGCAGTAGATGGCTTGAAACAACGATTCATGGATATGAGCCAGCCGGATGACGACGGCGTCTACCGGAATGGTGCGACCAAGCGCAAAGCCCGCACGGAACTGGCCATGCAATGCCTCACTGAGCTGTGGAATGCGGGCTGCAAGGATGTCTCTTTCCCCGTGCCCGACTCCGGCATCGGCTTCGCCGCGGTAGGCTCGCTGGCACGTGGCCAACTGGGCCCCAGCTCCGACCTCGACCTGGTCATCATCTACGAGCCTCGCACGTTGAACGACCAGCAGCTCAACGAGTTGGCCAACAAACTCTGGTACCCGCTATGGGACAGCGGTCTGGACCTCGACCACTCCATCCGCACGCGCGCCCAATGCGAGGAAGTCACCGACCATGACCTTCCCGCCGCCATGGGCTGGCTGGACGTGAAGCCCATCGCCGGCGACACCGCTCTGATCACCACCACCGCCACGTCCATCCTCGAACGCTGGCGCAAGGCCGCCCGCAAGCGCCTGCCCGAACTGCTCGACTCCGCCAAAGCCCGACTCGACGAATTCGGCCGGCTCCAATACGTCAATCAGCCCGACATCAAAGAGGCCCGTGGGGGGTTGCGCGATTCGGTGCTCGTCTCCGCGCTCGCCGCCTCATGGCTGGCCGACCGCCCGCACGGCATTTACGACGAAGCTGTGGAACGTCTGCTCGACGTACGCGACTGCATCCATCTGGTGGCCGGCAAGGATACCAACCTGATGCTGACGCCCTATCAGGCCAAAGTGGCTGCCATGGTTGGCCTTGCCGATCCGACTTGGCCCGAAAACGAGCGTGCCGCCTACTCGATCGACGATCTGCAGACACTGCTTGCCCGTATCGGTCGGCGCATCTCCTTCTCGCTTGATTCCACCGCTTCCCGCGCCGAACATTCGCTGATCCACGAAAAGCCGCGATTCGCGTTCTTCCAGATGTTCTCTCAGCGCTCTGGTGGCAAGCGCGAAGCCCCGCAATTCGACGTGGTGGCTCCCGGCGTGGCCAAGCACGAAGGCGAATTGGTGTTGGCGCCCGGTGCCGAGCCTGCCAAGGATGCCAAGCTGGCGTTGCGTATGGCCGTGGCGGCCGGCGAATTCGGTCTTCCCATCAACCCGTCTACCTTGGTTAATCTGAAGCGCTGCCCGATTCACGACAACCAGTGGGATGACGAATCGCGCGAGCTGTTTATCCGTCTGCTTGCGTGCGGATCGAATCTTATGGAAGTGTGGGAGAGCATCGATTTCGTGGACATTCCGGGTCGATGGATGCCGGAATGGCTCGGCGTCCGCAACCGTCCGTCCGCCTCGGCCGCCCACCGGTACACCATCGATCGGCATATGGTGGAGGTCACGTCGCGTCTGGGTCGTGAGACACCGTCCGGTGGACGGTACGATGACGATCATTTCAAGGCATTGCTGTTGGCCGGTATCACCCACGACATCGGCAAGCGCGCGTTCGTGGCCGATCACGCCGCCGAGGGTGCCCGCCATGTGCCGGTGATTCTCAAGCGTATGGGCTACGCGCCGGACATCGTCGACTGGGCTACCGTGCTGGTGCGTGAGCATTTGACGCTATCCGAATTTGCCACGGGTAAGGACCCCTATGATCCGGCCGTGGCGGAGGAGTTGGCCGACCGCTTGCACCACGACAAGATGCTGCTGGATATGCTGTTCGACCTGACCCGGGCCGACGGCTCCTCGCTCGGTGCCACCGCCGGTGAGACCATCACCAAGCAATACGGCTGGTCCAAGTGGCGCGAACAAATCGTCCGCGGCATGTATTCCGCCGCCCGCGCCGCTATGTAAACGGAATCGCCCAGCGCTTCGCGCGGCCGATACCTACCTCATCCATGCGTCCGAGCGCACGCGCAGCCCGTTGGACAGACCGCGCCCACCCATGAGCACCACGTTGAACGCGGCCCAGAGTACGGCGGTACGCATCAGGTCGCTCGTCAGCGCCGGCGTCACCATATTGGCCAGTATGAGTATGAGCGTCACATACACCACGGCGGTCAGCGTGCATGTGACGGCCAGATAGCGGTAGTCGCGCGCGCCGATAAGAATGCCGTCGATTGCCATCATCCAGCCTTGCAGTGGGAAGAAGATGCCCATCGTCACCATGCCCACGGCGATCAGCGTCTGAATATGTGGCGTAGGGGAGAAGAAGTGCCCGGCGAACAGGCCGACTACCGCAAAAGCCGTGCCGATTACCGCGCCGGTGACCAGTCCCGCACGCCCGGTCGCCCGCGTCAGCCGCCGCGCCTGCTGCACGCTGCCAGCGCCCAGCGCTGTGGCCACCAGCGTCTGGCCGGCGATGCCCACGGAATCCAGCATGTTCATCGCAAAATTCCAAGAGGAGTTCACGGCCTGAAACCCGGCCAACACGGCAGTACCCATGCGCGCGGCACAGGCGACCGTAGTCACCATGGCCGCACGAATCGCCAATGTGCGAATGAACAATGGCAGTCCGTCGCCCCCGGCTGCCGCAATACCGGCCAAACGAGGCCGCAGACTCGCACCATCCGCCCGGGACCACAGAATGGCGGGGATTACCAGGAACAGCCCCATGAACCACTGAGCTACCAGCGTCGCCACTCCGGAGCCGGCAATGCCCCAATTCAGCACAATAACGAACAACACATCAAGCACCGTGTTCACCACCGCGCCGCCCACCGCAGCGATCAGCGTGATACGAACCTTCTGCAATCCTCGGAAAATGCCGTTCGCCGCATATACCATCAGCATGCCTGGCGCACCCAGCACGATTGCGCGCGTATAGGTCACGGCTTGTTCCAATACTTCGCCCTGACCGCCCAGTGCCCGGCATAATGGCTCGGCAGCCGCGAACAATCCCAATCCCAGTACGGTGCCGATGCTCAAGGCCAGCCACAGGCCATCAATGCCTGCCTGCAGTCCCTCGCGACGACGACCCGCTCCCAGCAGATGTGCCACCTGCGCAGTGGTCGAGTAGGCCAGGAATATGCATAGTCCGACTGCCGTGAGGATGATGGTGGAGCCGATTGACAGGCCGGCCAACGCCGCATCCCCGATATGGCCGACGATGGCTGTGTCGATAAGGATGAAGGTCGGTTCGGCGATGAGCTGGCCGAAGGTCGGCAGGGCCAGCGCCATGATCCGGCGGTTGGTGGAGCGGGCGTCGGTCGGGCCGTTGCTGACGTTTGTGTTTGCGCCGGCATGCGGGGTGCCGAAGCCATCGCGGCGTGTAGTATCGCCGGAACTGGTGGCTTTGGCGTCGGAAGAGTCTATGGGCACGCTCACACGCATATCACGCCTGACTGCGTTGCGCAAGCACCTGTTGTGGGCGCGGAATGTTATCCCCAGACTATCCACCAAGTTATCCCCAGTATGTGGATAACTTAGTGGATTATCCCCAGAATTATCCCCAAAATGTGGATAACTTATTTTTCTATCCACATTTTGCTTTCTGCGTGTCGTGGCGCTGACTCATAGGTGAATAAGGAATGAACCGATGCGGGCAACCGTTTCGTTTCCATACGATATCGTTCACCTGCCACGCCACATCCTATACTTGGAGGCTATGCCAGAAGGAAGTGAACACTCGTATCAGAATGGGTTCGGCGGTGGCCTGGATCGTGGCGATCGTGGCGACCGCGCGGGCCGGGGCGGCACGCAGACGTCGGCGGCGGCCGGCGACCCGATTTTCGACCGCGTGCCCCCGCATGATGACGACGCGGAAATGGCCGTGCTCGGCGGCATGCTGATGAGTAAGGATGCCATCGGCGAGGTCTCGCAGACCATTGACGTCACCGATTTCTACCAGCCCAAGCATCAGACGATCTATAACGCGATCATCGATCTGTTTTCCGCCAGTCAGCCGGTGGACGTGGTGCTCGTGGCCAACCAGCTGTTGGCGGATGGCAACCTCGACAAGGTCGGCGGCGCGGACTATCTGCACAGCCTTGTCGCATCCGTACCGACCGCCGCTAATGCCATGTACTATGCGGAGATCGTCCATCAGCGGGCCATTTTGCGCAATGTGATCGCCGCCGGCACCAAAATCGCCCAGCTCGGTTATTCCGCCGAGGGATCGCAGGCTGAGGATGTGGTTAACCTCGCCCAGTCCGAGATCTACGAGATGTCAATGGGCAAGGTGCGTCAGGACTATGCCGCCATCGGCCCGGTGGTCCACGACGCGCTCGACCAGCTGGACAAACTGCAGCAAGGCCTCGTCAACAAGGGCGTGCCGACCGGCTTCCGCGACATCGACGACGTGACCCAGGGCCTGCAGCCCGGACAGATGGTCGTCGTCGCAGGACGTCCGGCCATGGGTAAGTCCACGCTCGGCATCGACTTCGCCCGCGCCGCCGCGTTGCACCACAACATGACTTCCGTGGTCTTCAGCTTGGAGATGAGCAAGGTGGAGCTCGCTCAGCGTATTATCTCCGCCGAAACCAATATTCCGATGGCCGCCCTGCGCCGCGCCGACGACATCACCCCCGAACGCTGGAACACCCTGAACCAGTTCTGGACCAAGATGCAGAACGCGCCACTGTTCATTGACGACAGCCCGAACATGAGCCTCATGGAGATCCGTGCGAAATGCCGTCGTCTGAAGCAGACCAACGATCTGAAACTCGTAGTCATCGACTACCTGCAGCTGATGACCTCGGGCAAGGCCGTGGAATCCCGCCAGCAAGAGGTGTCCGAATTCTCCCGTGCCCTGAAGCTCTTGGCCAAGGAACTCGAAGTGCCGGTCGTGGCCCTTTCCCAGCTGAACCGTGGCCCGGAAATGCGTAACGACAAGAAGCCGCAGCTCTCCGACCTGCGTGAATCCGGCTCAATCGAACAGGACGCCGACGTGGTGTTCCTGGTCCACCGCCCTGACTTCTACGACAAGGAAGACCGCCCTGGCGAGGCCGATATCATCATGGCCAAGCACCGTAACGGCCCGACCGAAACCTTCCACCTCGCCTTCCTCGGTGCCACGTCCAAATTCAAAGACATGCCGCAGGACTACAACGCCAATCAGGGGGTGTGATGATGGCAAGCAACGTTTCACGCGATGTTTCGCAAGACCAATCGTCCGTGGTGCAGACCTGCAAACCGTGGTATGCGTTCGCCACCGTGGCCGCAGGCCGCTTCGTGCGGTTTGCATCCCGCGTCACCAAACATGGCGGTTCGGCTTTGCCCGGCAAAGTCGTAGAAAAGATTGACCCCGGCTTCCTGACCCGTACGCTCGGGCAGTTGCCGCTTGGCGTGGTATTGGTGTCCGGCACGAACGGCAAGACCACCACCACCCGCATGGTCGCCTCGATGCTCTCCGATCTGGGGCTGAAGGTGTTCACCAATCCGACCGGCTCGAACTTCGTGCGCGGCGTGGTCTCCGCACTGCTTACCGAAGTCACGCTCGGCGGCAAATTGGACGCGGACATCGCCGTGCTCGAGCTCGATGAGGCGTACGCCGTCCACTTCGTCAAGCAGGTCAAGCCCCGTTATGCATTGCTGCTGAACGTGATGCGCGATCAGCTTGACCGATTCGGTGAAATCGACACCACGGCCAAACTGCTCAGCCATGTGGCTGCGGCGACTACCGGCACTGTGGTACTGAACCGCGAGGACCCGCGTATCGCCGCGCTCGCCGCGAAGGCCCCGGCTGGCACCACCGTGCGATACTTCGGCCTCGCCGACGATTTGCGCCGCTATTTCCCGTCCGATGACGACATGGCCACGACCGTGTCGGTGGAAGGTGTGGCCGGGCCGCTCCCCTCAGCCAGAACTCCTCTCAGTCCGCGAAGCGAACTGAGAGGAGCTTCCGCAGGCACGGCAGAACTTCCCGCCGACGTGACACTTACCGCAGTGGGCGACCACAAGGCCACCTTCCAGATGGACGGTCAGGGCTACGCCACCGACGTCAAGCTTGAAGGCGTCTACAACCTGTACAACGCGGCCGCCGCGCTCGCCGTGGTACGTGCGGTGATGCAAGACAATGCCGCCGCATCCAAGGCCACCGCCGCAGCCAACGCCTGCGCCGTGTCCGCCGACGAGCTCATCGCCGCCGTTTCCCGCGTCACGCCGGCTTTCGGCCGTGGCGAGGTCATCGACGTCAACGGTTCCCCGGTCGAACTGCTGCTGGTCAAGAACCCGATGGGCTTCCGCCTCTCGCTCGCCAGCTTCGACCCGGCCAACGCGGACACCATGATCGCCATCAACGACGAATATGCCGACGGCCGCGACATGAGCTGGCTGTGGGACGTGGACTTCACTTCCCTGCGCGCGTCCGGTGTCGCCATGGTCTCCGGCGTGCGTGCCTGGGACATGGCATTGCGCCTGGGGTATGACCAAGTGCCAGTCGCCGATACGAACACCGACCTCGAACAGGCCGTCACCGCATTCGTCAACGCCAATCCCGGCACACGCAAGCACATCTACTGCACCTACACCGCCATGCTCAAAACCCGCGCCGTACTGGGCCGCATCACCGAAGTACGGGACGCGGGCGTGGGCAAGTAACTATCCTCTAGCGCCCGCGCGCCACCTCCCGCCTGCGGGAGGACATGGTGAGGAATAAGACTTCCCCTTAGCGGGAAGACATCGACAAGGAGAACGCGACATGGCCAGAACAATTGATGTGGTGTCCCTGTATCCCAAAGACATGAACATCTACGGCGATTCCGGCAACGTGCTGACTATCCGCCGCCGTCTGGAACTGTACGGTTATGAACCGGTCGTCCACCAGTACAATCAAGGCGACGACTGGCCCGACCAGGTGGACCTTATTCTGGGAGGCGGCGGCCAAGACACCGGCCAGAAGAAAATCATCGACGACTTCTACCATCGCGCCGACCTGTTGCGTTCGCTTGCCGCAGACGGTACGCCGATGCTGATGATCTGCGGCCTGTACCAGCTGTTCGGCGAGTACTTTGAAACCGTGGACGGCACCCGTCTGGACGGCATCGGCGTTATCGGTGCTTATACCGTGGGCCAGAACGTGCGTATGATCGGCAATCTTGTTGAGCATTCCGACCAGTTCGGCGATGTGATTGGCTACGAGAACCACTCCGGCCAGACCTTCCTGCGCGAAGGCGTTCAGCCACTCGGCACCGTCAATCAGGACGGCCGAGGCAACAATGGCGAAGACCATACCGAGGGCGCGCGCGTGCACAACGTGATCGGCACCTACATGCACGGCTCGTTGCTGCCTAAAAACCCCGCCATCAGCGATTTCCTTATCGAAACTGCCGTGACTCGTCGTTACGGTACGTTCGATACGTCCGATCAGACCCCCGAACAAGCCAAGGAGCTCGCCCGGCTCGATCAAGTAGCCACCAACGCGCGCAAGGCTGCCGCCGAACGTCCTCGGTGAATTCTCGGTGAGTCCTCGGTAAGTACCAATCAGCGAAAAATCAGTCGAAATCAGTCTGAGGGTCTAGTACATTGCCCTGTTGTTTGCGCTAGGCTTGGTGGTACGAGACATGGCACCAGGCCATGTCGGACCTCGAAGGAGGGGTATCATGGCTGATTTTGATCTTCTGGGTGATGGCCTGCGCAAGGTCCTGCTGGCGGGCATCGGAGCCCTTGCCACCGGATACGAGAAGAGCAGCGAGCTCGTCGACGAACTCGTCAAGAAGGGTGAGATTACGGTCGAGCAGGGCAAGGCGCTGAACACCGAGCTCAAGCGCAAGGTGAGCGAGACGGTGGATGACGCCAAGAAGGCCGCCGCCGAAGCCGGCGACAAAGCTGCTGCCGCAGCCGACACCAGTGCCGCCGACAAGCCCGCTGACGAGGGCAAGGCCGAGTGACCAAGCCCACACGCGCTACGCCGGAATCAGGGTCGACCCCGCTTTCCAGCAGGGTCGACCCTATTCTGACGCCTGCGAAAGCCGAACGTGAGGCGGCGGCGAACCGGTCCGTCGACACGTCGGACACGCTCAAGCAGACCGTTACCAAGGCGACTCCGAGCGTATCCGACGAAACGCTGGCACTGTTCGGACGCAGGAACGATTTCGCCACGCGCTACCATCTGACGCGTCGTGGCAAGATCAAACGACTGGGGCAGATCACCAGAATCGTCGAGCAATTCGACGTGCTGCACGGCCTGACTCCGGTCAAAATGCGCCTCATGTTCGAGGCGCTCGGCCCCACGTTCGTCAAAGTGGGCCAGATTCTGTCGATGCGCTCCGAGATTCTGCCGCAAAGCTTCTGCGACGAACTCGCCAAACTGCGCGCCGACGCCGACCCGATGCCGTATTCCACGGTGTTGGATGTGCTTGCCGCCGAATACGGGCGTCCCGCCGACGAGGTGTTCGCGCATATCGACCCCAAGCCGTTGGGCTCTGCTTCACTGGCGCAAGTGCATCGCGCCACGCTGAAAACCGGCGAAGATGTGGCTATTAAAGTGCAGCGCCCGGGTGTGCGCGAAACCATGGCCCAGGACGTCTCCATCATGCGCTCCATAGCCAAGGCCGCCACTAAGGTGATTCGCACCTCACAGATCGTGGACCTGAAGGGCGTGGTCGAGGAGCTGTGGGACACCTTCGAATCGGAGACTGACTTTCTGATCGAGGCCCGCAATCTCGCCGAATTCAAGCGTTTCGCCGCCCGATTCAAATACATGGACTGCCCGACGGCGTACACCGAACTGTGCACCGAGCATGTGGTGGTCATGGAGTACATCGACGGCATCTCCGTCTCCCATCCGGGCCGGCTCGTCGATGCTGGTTATGACTTGAAGGAGATCGGCACCAAGCTCGTCGACAATTACGCCACGCAGATTCTCGACGACGGCTTCTTCCACGCTGACCCACATCCCGGCAATATCATCATCCGGGGCGGCCAGATCGTACTTATCGACCTCGGTATGACCGGTCGGCTCGACCAGCGCACCCGTGCAGTCCTCAAAGAAATGATTTTCGCCGTCGCCAAACAGGATTCGCCCGCTCTGGCCGAGGGGCTGCTGCGATTTGCCGGCACCGAGGCCGATCCGGAGGACTACCCAGCACTGCTGGCTGATCTGGACGTGATCGTCAAGGAATTCGGCACCGTGGATCTGGCCGAACTGGACATTGCCGCCTTCCTGACCGCACTGACGCAGATGGCCGGCCGCCACAACATCGAGGTGCCCAGTACGGTGACCACCGTCGGCCGCGCGTTGGTTACGCTCGAAGGCTTGCTGGACGAGTTCATTCCTGATGTGAATATGATCGAAATCATTTCCGACCATATCGCCACGTCGAAATCGCTGAAGAACGCCACCAAAGACGAGATCAAGTCGCTGGGCGTTGAGGGACATCAGGCTTTGCATGCCACGCTCGGCACCATGACCGAACTCAAGACCGTGGCCCGTATGCTGACCCGTGGTCAGTTGCGCGTCAACATGGAACTGGTCGGCTCTGAAGAGCCGTTCCAGCTGCTTTCGGATATGGTGAATCGTCTGACGATGGCCCTGATTGTGGTCGGTTTGTTCGTTGGCTCGTCGATTGTCTACTACGCCGGCATGAAGCCGATTATCTTCGGCATTCCGGTCATCGGCTTCATGGGCTACGTCGTGGCCTTCGCCCTCGGCGTATGGATCGTCATCGACATCTACTTAAAGGGGCGCAAAACCAAGAAGCGGTAGGGCATCGATTGATATCAGTCCAGCGGGAGGGTGGATTCGCGCTGGATAAGGTGGCAGGGTACGTAGTCGACACCGTGATGCGGGTTGCCGTCGATGGCATCGACCAAGTATCGTGCCGCACGCCGTCCGATGGTTTCGGTTTCGTTGTCGATCGACGTCAGTGCGGGCCTCGAGCTGGAGGTCAGTACCGACCAGTTATCGTGGCCGATGACGGCGACGTCATCCGGGATGCGCAGTCCCTGCTGCTTGAGCACGTCAATGCAGCCGCGGGCCAACTGATCGTTCTGGCAGACCACTGCATCGAACTTGACCCCTTGGTCGAGCAGCAGGCGGGTGGCGGCGCGGCCCCAGCCTTCGTCCCATTTGCCGTAACGAATTGGGCCGGCGGGTTCAATACCTAATTCGGAGAGTGCCTCGAGCGCGCCCTTGGTGCGGTCGGTGGCAGCGGTATAGGTTTCGTCGCCGCCGATAATGGCGATGTGCCGGCGGCCACACGAGATGAGATGGTTGATGGCCATGCGGCCGGCGTCCACGTTGTCGCAAGTGACCGAGCAGTCTTTGGGGTCGGTGGAGGGGCCGTAGACGTAGACCAGTGGCACGCCCCAGTCATGGCCAAGCGTGGGCCTGGGGTTGGTCTCGCACTGCACGATGAGCAGTCCGTCGACCTTGAGGGACAGCAGTTTCTCGACATGCTGACGTTCCAAGGCGGCGTCGCCACGAGCGTTGGCCAACAATACTGAGGTCGATTGGGCTCGCAACTCGTTCTCCGCGCCGATAAGAATCGGTGTGGAGAAACGACCCTGCAGATCGGAGGTGACCAGGCCGATAGTGCCGGTGGTGCCGCGGGCTAGGGATTGGGCGAGTTTGTTGGGAGAGTAGTTGAGTTGCTTGGCGGCATCCAGTACACGCTGCTTGGTTTCTTCGCTGATACGGGGTTTGTTGTGCAGTGCCTTGGATGCAGTGGCCGTCGAGACTCCGGCCAATGCCGCCACATCCTCAAGTCGCGCTGCCCGTCCGGTTGCTGGCTGGGTCATCATGCCTCGATTCCTTGGTTCTTCAGCAGTATATAGCGCATTGTTTTGCGATGAAATACCTCATACGGTGTGGTGCGCCATTGCATCTGGGAATAATTGTAGCTTCAATGCGAAAACTTTCGCAAACATCTTTTTTTCGGCGTGGCGTAGTCAGGGAAATTGTTCAAGTGCAAGGTAAGTGAAAGAAAGCGTTACTTCCATGTTCGCTTTTGTTTGATTTGCTCGACACGCCGGAATAATCATTGATATTAAGCCAATTCAAGCACGTTATTCATAGTCGAATCACAGTCTCGAACCCGTTTGATGTGAGAAAAAACGCGAAAATGCGAAAGCGCTTTTGCAAAAACTTCCATGTTCGTTTATATTGAGAAAAGGCTTTCGCAGTGTTACCTGCTCCGGGCAAAGGAGCGAGCAGGGCGAAACCAAGGAGGCGGACCGTCCGCCACCGCCTCTCATAGTTGAGCGGATATATAGAGAAAGAAGCGAACATGGTGTCTTTCAATAAACTGACCCGTACTCTTGCTGGCATCGCTGCCGCCGCGTTGATCGTTCCGCTGGCCGCCTGTGGTGGCTCCGGCAATGGTGGCACTGCCACCGCCGAAGGTATCCCGGCCAAGGGCACCGACGATGGTACCGAGATCACCCTGTGGACCCGTTCCCCTCTGGAGCGTCAGGCCAAGAACGTGGTCGAGGCTTACAACAAGAGCCACAAGAACCAGGTCAAGCTCGAGATCATCCCGAACGACGATATGGAAGGCAAGGTCGGCGGCGCTTCGCAGACCGACTCCCTGCCTGACATCCTCGCCGGCGACGTGGTCCGTATTCCGTACTGGGCTTCCGAGGGCATCTTCACCGACATCACCAAGCAAATCGATGGCCTGGACAACAAGGCCGACCTGCAGCAGGGCCACATCGAAGCCGGTACTGTTGATGGCGCCGAGTACACCCTGCCGTTCATCACTGACGTTTCCGTGATGGTCTGGAACAAGAACCTGTACAAGGAAGCCGGTCTGGACCCGGAGCGGGGTCCGAAGAGCATCGACCAGTTCGTCGAGCAGGCCAAGAAGGTCGCCGCCCTCAACAAGGATGGCGTCGCAGGCTCCTACCTCGCCGGTCAGTCCGGTGGTGCTCTGGTCTTCGACCTCTTCCCGTCCGTGTGGGCTGACGGCGAATCCGTCATGAACAAGGATGGCTCCGAGGCCACCCTGGACAACGACTCCATGAAGGGCGTCTTGGACGCTTACAAGGAGCTGGCCAACACCACCAACGGCCTGGGTGCAGGCTCCAAGGAAGAGACCGGCGCCACCTGGACCGCTCCGTTCGCGAACGGCAAGATCGGCGTTATGCCTTACCCGAACACCTCCACCACTGCTCTGTTCGATGCTGAGAAGGACGGCGGCTTCGAGGTCGGCGTTGCTCCGATCCCGGGCACCAAGGAAGGCAAGACCTCCACGTTCCTCGGCGGCGATGCCATGGGTATCTCCAAGGACTCCAAGCACGTTGCTCAGGCCTGGAACTTCCTCTACTGGCTGATGCAGTCTGACGCTCAGAAGGAAGTCTTCGCTGACCAAGGCGACACCGCCTCCAACATCCAGACCCTGAAGACCGCTTACAAAGACGCTGACCCACGCATCCAGACCATCAACTCCGTGATTATCGACGGCAACGGCCAGACCCCGAAGTCCCCGGCCTTCAACGAAGCCTTCAACGCCGCTGGCTCCCCGTGGCAGCTGCTCGTGCAGAACGCCGTGTGGGGTTCCGGTGACCTCAAGGCCGACAACAAGGCCGTCACCGACGTCCTGTCTGCCCAGTGATTCGGTGGTGATGCTCCTCACCATCACTCATCAAATCACAGCAATAACTGAATAATAACTGAACAGATTGAGCCGGTCCCTCCCTTGTGAGGGCAGGAGCCGGCTCAACCACATAATCGAACTTCTATCTTCTTCTTCATTCCTTCTCTTCCTTCATCACTACATACCTTATGAATGCGGTGTGTTGGCGGGGCTTCGGAGTCCTCCTTCCTCGAAGCCCTGACATCGGATTGCATTCGGATTCCGTGATTACCATTTCACAGTAATTTCCCAAAGGAGAGAGAAACATGTCGAGTGTTTCCAAGAGCGCCGGGGCTGTGCCCGTGCATAAGTCCAAGGCGAAGGCGGCGCAGACCAGGCGAGGTCTGCTGTACGCACTTCCGGACTGGCTGATGATTATCGTCCTGTTCTTCGTGCCGATTGTTCTACTGGTCGTCATGGCCTGCTCTCGTTGGAGCCTGCTGGGTGGCAACCGCGGCGTGAACTTCCCGGACAACTTCGTCAAGGTGTTCGAGAACAAATTGTTCTGGCCCTCGATTTGGTTCACGCTCGAGTACACCGTGATCGTCACGGTCTTCCTGTTGGTCCTTGGTCTGGGCATGGCCATGATTGTGCAGGAGAGCTCGAAGTGGAACAACGTGCTGCGTACCTGCTTCCTGCTGCCGTCCGCGACGGGCCTGGCGTCCGCGTCCCTGCTGTTCTACGCCCTGTATTCCCCGCAGGTGGGCCCTGTCACCAAGATTCTGAGCTCGTTGGGCCTGATGCGGGAGGGTGGTTCGGTGCTGGCCACCGGCCAGTCGGCCCTGTGGGCCACGATTATCGTGATTGTTTGGCGTTTCTCGGGCTACTACATGCTGCTGATGATGATCGGTCTGCAGGCTATCCCCGGTGATCTGTACGAGGCGGCCCGCATGGACGGCGCCGGTTCCTGGCGTATCTTCCGCTCGATCACCCTGCCGTTGATGAAGCCGACCATCGTGATGTGCCTGGTCTACTGCGTGACCGGCTCGATCCTCGCGTTCGATCAGTTCTTCATTCTGACCAAGGGTGGTCCGAACAACTCCACCATGACCGTGGTGCAGCTCATCTACAACTTCGCCTTCGATTCCAAGAAGGATCTGGGTATGGCTGCGGCGCTCTCGCTGATCGTGCTGGTGGCCCTGGTCATCATCAACTCCATCCAGATGCGCGGCATGCGCGACAACACCAAGTGAGAAAGGGGAGGTAACACATTATGACTACCCCATTGTGGAAGCGTATCATCGCCCGGATCCTCGAGGCCCTGCTGGCCATCATCTTCATCAGCCCGCTGGTCTGGGTCATCATCTGCTCGTTCAGCCCGCAGGCCGGTTCGGCCCAGTCCAAGGGCTGGGGCGTGGCCAACTACCTGACCCTGTTCGGTTATCAGGAAGGTCTGCCCAAGTACCTGTTCAACTCGGTAATCGTGACTCTGGTCGCGGTCGTGTTCTCCGTGGTCGTCTGTACGCTGGCCGGCTACTCGTTCTCCCGCTTCGACTACCCGGGCCGCAACCTCGGCTTCATGGTCACCCTGTCGATCCTGATGGTACCGTACGCCTCGCTGCTGATCCCGCTGATGGTCTGGTACAAGGACATCGGTCTGAACGACAGCCTGCTGGGCGTGGGCCTGGTCATCACCCTGTTCCAGCTGCCTATGAGCACGTTCATCATGCGTAACGCATTTGACGCGATCCCGAAGGACATGGAAGAGGCCGCCATGGTCGACGGCTGCAACAGCCTCCAGGCCTTGTTCAAGATCCTGGTGCCTGTGGTCAAGCCTTCGATGGTTACGGTCGGCCTGCTCGCCTTCCTTGAAGCATGGAACAACTTCATGATTCCGCTGTACTTGAGCTCTTCGTCCAAGTCCACCCTTCCGCTGGCGATGGTGAACATGCGTCAGCAGACCATGGGCGTCATCGATTACGGTGCCACCGAGGCCGGCGTCGTGATCCTGCTGATTCCCTGCGCCATCCTGTTCCTCGCACTCCAGAAGTACTACGTCAAGGGCTTTATGGCCGGAGCCGTGAAGGGCTGATCATGAACGTTACAATCACTTCCCCGTTCTGGAAGCGGCGTCGCGACCAGATCGTCGAATCCGTCATCCCCTACCAGTGGGGCGTGATGAACGACGAGATCGACACCACGGTGCCCGACGACCCAGCCGGCAACCAGCTGGCTGACAACAAGAGCCATGCGGTTGCCAACCTGAAGGTTGCCGCCGGCGAATTGGACGACGAGTTCCATGGCATGGTCTTCCAAGACTCCGACGTCTACAAGTGGCTTGAGGAAGCCGCCTACGCATTGGCATACCACCCGGATCCCGAGCTCAAGGCGCTGTGCGACCGCACGGTCGATCTCATCGCCCGCGCCCAGCAGTCGGACGGCTATTTGGACACCCCGTACCAGATCAAGTCCGGCGTATGGGCCGACCGCCCGCGCTTCAGCCTGATTCAGCAGAGCCACGAGATGTACGTGATGGGTCACTACATCGAGGCCGCCGTCGCCTACCATCAGGTGACCGGCAACGAGCAGGCCCTTGAAGTCGCCAAAAAGATGGCCGACTGCCTGGATGCCAACTTCGGCCCCGAAGAAGGCAAGATCCACGGCGCCGATGGTCATCCTGAGATCGAGCTCGCCCTCGCCAAGCTGTATGAAGAGACCGGTGAGAAGCGTTATCTGACGCTTTCCCAGTATCTCATCGACGTGCGCGGTCAGGATCCGCAGTTCTACGCCAAGCAGCTCAAGGCGATGAACGGCGACAACATCTTCCATGATCTCGGCTTCTACAAGCCCACCTACTTCCAGGCTGCCGAGCCCGTACGCGACCAGCAGACCGCGGACGGCCACGCCGTGCGCGTCGGTTACCTGTGCACCGGCGTGGCTCACGTGGGCCGACTACTCGGCGATCAGGGGCTGATCGACACTGCCAAGCGTTTCTGGAAGAACATCGTCACCCGTCGCATGTATGTCACCGGTGCGATCGGCTCCACCCATGTGGGCGAATCGTTCACCTACGATTACGACCTGCCGAACGACACGATGTACGGCGAGACCTGCGCTTCCGTGGCCATGAGCATGTTCGCCCAGCAGATGCTCGACCTCGAGCCCAAGGGCGAATACGCCGATGTGCTGGAGAAGGAACTGTTCAATGGCTCCATCGCCGGCATCTCGCTTGACGGCAAGCAGTACTACTACGTCAACGCACTGGAGACTACTCCCGACGGACTGGACAACCCGGATCGTCACCACGTGCTCTCCCACCGTGTCGACTGGTTCGGCTGCGCATGCTGCCCGGCCAACATCGCCCGACTCATCGCTTCAGTGGACCGTTACATCTACACCGAGCGCGACGGCGGCAAGACCGTGCTGAGCCACCAGTTCATCGCCAACAAGGCCGATTTTGCTTCCGGCCTTACGGTCGAACAGCGTTCGGACTTCCCGTGGGACAGTCACGTGGAATACACGGTGAGCCTGCCCGCCAGCGCTGCGGACAGCTCGGTCCGATTTGGACTGCGCATCCCCGGCTGGTCCTTGGGCTCCTACACGCTGACCGTGAACGGCAAGCCCGCAGTGGGTTCGCTGGAAGACGGCTTCGTATACCTTGTGGTCAACGCCGGCGATACGTTGGAGATTGCGCTCGAGCTCGACATGTCCGTCAAGTTCGTGCGCGCCAACTCCCGCGTGCGCTCCGACGCCGGCCAGGTGGCCGTTATGCGCGGTCCGCTGGTCTACTGCGCCGAACAGGTCGATAACCCCGGTGATCTGTGGAACTATCGTCTGGCCGATGGCGTCACCGGTGCGGATGCCGCTGTGGCTTTCCAGGCCGACTTGCTGGGTGGCGTCGATACCGTTGATTTGCCGGCAGTGCGCGAGCACGCCGACGAGGATGACGCGCCGCTGTACGTGGATGCCGACGAACCGCGTGCGGGCGAACCCGCGACGCTGCGCTTGGTGCCGTACTACTCGTGGGCCAACCGCGAGATAGGCGAGATGCGTGTCTTCCAGCGTCGATAAATATCGGCGATATGCCGGCCTGCGCGCAACTGGCCGGCAAAAAAATACTTATGCCGCCATCGTCTGTAATAAGTCGATGACGGCATAGGCCGGATGTCAGTATCGATTGGAGCCGAAAACACATCCGGGGAATGAGGTCTCCTGTGCGGGGTAATACCCGTGCAGGAGATTATTTTTTAATTATATGCTCCTGCTGTGAGAGCTGTCGGCGGAGTCGACTGAGGGCGGTCATAAGCGGTACCGTGTAAGCCACCCTCAGTCTCGCTTTGCGAGCCAGCTCCCGCCAGCGGGAGCCTGTTGGTTCCTGATTCAGCGAGGCTGAATCGTTGCGCCGTAGGTACTGCGACACGGCGAAACGCAGCAATGCTCTAATGCGAAAATAAATGCGAAAGCTGAGAAATTACCGGGTTTTTGTTGTATAAGATGGTTGATATCACTGAGGGAAAGTTGTGAAACCGTATTCGCTCGGTTATGATGTGGAATCAGCTTCGGTGAATTGCTCCAACCGGGATATCCATGGCGGATATCACACCAGATTTACTGAAGACACTCATTCCGGTGAACCCAATAACCAATAAAGGAAACTGATGGAGAACGGGCTCTGCGGCCCAGCATCCACAGAAGAAGTCCTGGTCGCATAGACGCGACGTAGCCTGAGCGAAGACGCGAAAGACCGGGGCGGAGAGGTCCAAGCAGGAATGCATCAATCAACACGAAAGCGGTGGCTTGCGTCAATCGGCGCGGTTGCAGCGGTCGCCACACTGGCCACCGGCGGTGCAGTCCCCGCGCAGGCA
>ENA-ORUX01001242-ORUX01001242.1-human-gut-metagenome-genome-assembly--contig:-NODE-1242-length-20511-cov-15.178334_pt1 | contig 20511 bp, 10 predicted proteins | sample MGYA00242087_ERZ509225 | MGnify/ENA primary metagenome ERZ509225 (study PRJEB26280, sample SAMEA2338864) | human gut metagenome | biome: human gut; feature: human-associated habitat; material: faeces... | reverse complement strand
TTTTCGGGAAACTGGGCAACAAGGACATCATGGCCATGCAGGGACGCTTTCATTTTTATGAAGGCTACTCCATGAAAGAAGTAACTTTCCCCGTACGTGTGATGCGTGAACTAGGCATCAAGACCCTCTTCGTATCGAATGCTGCAGGAGGTACCAACCCCGACTTTGAAATCGGTGACCTGATGATTATTACTGACCACATCAACCTCTTCCCGGAACATCCGCTTCGTGGGAAGAATATCGAATACGGACCACGCTTCCCGGATATGAGTGAAGCTTACTCTAAAGGACTGATTGCAAAAGCACTGGAAATTGCACAGGAAAAAGGTATCAAAGTGCAACAAGGCGTGTACCTCGGTACGCAAGGTCCTACGTTCGAAACTCCGTCGGAATATAAGATGTTCCACATTTTAGGTGCTGATGCCGTAGGAATGTCTACCGTACCAGAAGTGATTGTAGCCAACCATTGCGGCATTAAGGTATTCGGTGTATCAGTCATCACCGACCTGGGCGTGGAAGGCAAGATTGTGGAAGTATCCCACGAAGAAGTACAGAAGGCTGCCGACGAAGCACAGCCTCGTATGACCACCATTATGAGAGAACTTATCAACAGAGCGTAAAAATACTATGCACGAAGGAAACAGAACAGAAATTTCAACGTTGGGTGAATTTGGGCTTATCAAGCACCTCACCCAAGATATTAAATTACAGAATCCGGAAACAAAATACGGTGTAGGCGACGATGCGGCCGTACTGGAATTTCCTGGCAAACAGGTACTGGTCACCACCGACCTGCTGATGGAAGGCGTACACTTTGACCTGGTATATACCCCGCTGAAGCACTTAGGATACAAATCGGCCATGGTGAACTTTTCCGACATCTATGCCATGAACGGTACGCCGAAACAGATTACCGTCTCACTGGCTGTATCCAAACGCTTCTGCATCGAAGACCTGGAAGATTTCTACGACGGACTGAAACTGGCTTGCGCACAGCATCAGGTAGACCTTGTAGGAGGTGACACCACTTCTTCCGTTACAGGGCTGGCCATTTCCATCACCTGTATTGGAGAAGCCGATAAAGACAAGGTAGTGTACCGCAACGGCGCCAAAGAAACTGACCTGATCTGCGTATCAGGCGATTTGGGAGCCGCTTACATGGGTCTTCAGCTGATGGAACGAGAAAAAGCCGTGTTCCAGGGCGAAAAAGATGTACAGCCTGACTTTGCAGGAAAAGAATACTTGCTGGAACGCTTCTTGAAACCGGAAGCCCGCAAGGATATTGTAGAAAGTCTGGCTAAAGCCGGCATCAAGCCTACCGCCATGATGGACATCTCCGACGGACTGTCATCTGAGCTGATGCACATCTGTTCGCAAAGCCATGCCGGTTGCCGCGTGTACGAAGAACGCATTCCGATTGACTACCAGACAGCCGTAATGGCCGAAGAATTCAACATGAACCTGAGTACTTGTGCCCTGAATGGCGGCGAAGATTACGAACTGCTCTTCACGGTACCGTTGACCGCGCATGAAACGGTGGCCCAGATGAAGGATGTCAAAATCATCGGTCACATCACCAAACCTGAACTGGGCTGTGCACTGGTGACCCGCGACAGCAACGAACTGGAACTGAAAGCACAGGGCTGGAATCCGTTGAAAGGATAAAGCCTCCTATAACTTAGAATGAAAGACCTTCCTTTTTGGTTCTTCTCGCTTATCCTGGGCCGAAAAGGAAGGCTTTTTAACGCAGAACATGAAAATCTAAGGAAAGCAAAGCGGCTAAAAAGTCTAAGCCAAATTTAAGCGTCTCTAAAATATGGCAGAAAAATTCAGATTCAAGAGAAAGGAAAGAGGAATGAGATTCAAAATTAAATTTCAAAAATAAGATTGAAACCTAAAAATAAAAAATCTCCTGCTTTAGCCTTTGTTTACGTCACTTATAGAACTACAAGCAGAAGATTTTTATGTTAAACTTATAGATTATAATAAATCAATCTCAGCTTTTTATAAAACTTTGAAGACAACCTTATTTCTTTTGGGAAGCATCATTTAAATTGCCATTCATCAAATGTGAGATTGTTTCCTTTTAAAACAAAACAAAGGTCTACGAAGCCTTTCATCTTCGTTTGAATTTCAGATTTGATGAATTTCATTTGCGAATTGCTAACTTTAATTGAAGCGATAACCTCTCCATCCGGACTGTTCCGACGAACATCTATGGTTCCATTCCCAGATGCCTTAATTTCTAAACTGGAAGGAACTTTACTGAAAGCTACCCCTCTGACGGCAATGATACCTGTCTTGTTGGGAACGGTCACGGCATGCATGTCACCAATTCTTTTCCCGTTTACAAATTTGACATTCTGTGTGGCAGCTGTAGTTTCTGCCTGCTGAACAATGAACGGATTCATAGGTCGTATCTGTTCTACGCCTTTCAGCGTCTGATTCCCCATGTGGATATTAAGATTTTTTTCATCCACCTTGATTTCGTCTACACAAATGTTACGGAATCCTCCATCCGTATTATAACTGTGTTGCAGACTCATCGTGTGGTAAAATATATACCATTTTCCACAGTATTTTTCCAAATGGGTGTGATTGTTGCTGAAATCGAATCCATAATCCCCCGGATTTTTAAAATAATTGTGGCGGTATTCCCAGCTACAACTGTCAAGCGGATTCTTGCTAGTCATATATGTCATGCAACAAGTAGTTGGCTTCTCTGTCGGTAAAGGCCAATCGCTGTAATCCTGCCAGTCGGTATTGTATGTATAGACATAAGTTCCGTTGATAAAATTCAGTTCGTTTGCTTCAAAATGATGTGGAGCATAGATGGGTACTATTGAACTATCAATGCTAACCATATCCTTTCCTAATCGCATGATACGCGCGCATGCCCCCCCGACAGCCAACCACCCGATACCTTTGTTATCAATGACGGCTCCGGGGTCGAAAGGAACCCTACAGTCACCCAACTCGGGATTGTTCCCGTCGATGAGGCTTTTGTCGAGCGGGCTGGACCACGGACCGACAGGAGAAGTGGAGGTCAGTACAGCGGTGCCAACTCCACCGTTGGAAAAATAGAGATAGAAATGTGTCTTCCCATCTTTTTCTTTCCGCTTGACGATGGATGGAGCCCATGAAGCCACAATCCACGGAGCAATGCTGTCTGTCTTAATCAGACCGTGATAAGTCCAATTCACCATATCATCCGTTGACATCATGACTAGTGTCTTAATGTATTCATACGTATTTCTGCCGTCACGCCCTACTGTCTCATATTGCTGCTGATCGTTTGTGCCATAAACATATAGACGTCCGTCGTGAACGATTGCCGTCGGATCGGCTGTAAAAATGAAATCCAATATCGGATTTGCATCTTTTGAAGTCAGTTTTGGAGAGACTTCTGGGACGATAGACATATATTTAAAATTATCAAAGTCCGCATATCCTTGCCCTTCGGCGAAAAGTCCCAAATAGACACCGGTGAACCCTCCGTTGGTCTCAGTGCTCAAATAACGGGTATTCATACGTCCTGCTTCAGTGTAATGTGTGCCGTCTGTAGAATAAGCCAGGGTGTATGTACGTGCATCTCCTTTGATTCTCAAATAAATGAAATCATCAGGCACCTGGCAGATATCCTTTTCGTAGCAGAGTTCGCTCAGGCGGTAGCGCAGCTTCAGCTTGTTCTCGGAAACGAACAGGTCATAGTGGGCGGAAGGACAAAGGTAGACAGTCATTCCGGCGTTTCCGTTTCCTCTTGCCTGCATTCTTGTGGTGGCCTGGAAATCGATGTCTTCCTGTCTGCGTCCCACGAATGTTGGTGAACAGCCGTAGTCATCCAGTTTTTTTTCGCTTCCTTTTATGCGGAGGAATCCGTTTTTCTCCGTGAGCGAATAGTTTTTTTTGTCTGGGATGCCAATCCAGTTCCATTCCGCTCCTAACTGCGGATTGTTGAAATCCCAGTCCGGACTGTTTTTGACGGTGGTTTGGGGAAGTGTCTTGACATCTTTCATATCCAGATTGATGGTACCGTCTCCGTTTACGACAGGCCATCCATCTTCATTCCATGTAACAGGAGCCAGGAATGTTTCACGCCCTAACACATGGTGCTGTCCGTTTTGCGTGCGGAAACCGAGGCATACCAGCCACCAGGAACCGTCGTGTGCCTGCACCATATCGGCATGGCCGACTCCCTGTATCGGATTGTTTTCTGCATTTTGGTTGATGTGGGTCAGAATCGGATTGGCAGGGTTGCTCTCATACGGGCCTCCGATGTTCCGGCTGCGGGCGATGGTCACCTTGTGCCCGTATTCCGTTCCGCCTTCGCTTATCATCAGGTAATACCATCCGTCGCGTTTGTAGATGTGCGGTCCTTCCGGATAGCGTCCGCCTGTGCCTCCCCATATACGCTTCGATTCGGAAAGCTGCCCTCCTGTCTTCGGATTGATTTCGCAAAGCCAGATAGCACCATCGGGATTGCTCACCATATAGCAGCGCCCGTCTTCGAAATAAAGCGAAGGGTCGATGCCTCCTTGCCTAATCCAGACAGGGTCTGACCATTCTCCATACGGGTTATCGGTATATACCAGAAAGTTTCCCCTGTCTGAAGTGTTGGTTGTAATCATATAGAAAGTACCATCATTGTAACGGATAGTGGGTGCATAGATACCGCCCCACATGTTTCCTCCTTTGATTTTCAGTTGGGATTCCCGGTTCAGCACGTGCCCGACCTGTTCCCAGTTCACGAGGTCCCTGCTGTGGAAAAGGGGAACTCCCGGAAAATATTCGAATGAGCTATTCACAAGATAATAGTCCTCTCCTGCCTTACAGATGCTCGGATCGGGATGGCATCCGGGAATGACCGGATTTTTATACCCTTGTGCAAGGCTGCTCCCTGTGGCCAGGAACAATAGTGTAATCAAATAGAATGCCAATTTCTTCATGTTGTCTTGTTCTTGTTTTGGTGAAAAGGCAAAGGCACATCGGCACACAGCCTGCGAGACAGTAGTTTGAAGGACTATGTGTCTTTGTGCCTTTGAGTTTAAGATTTATCTTAGAATGGATATTGTCCTCTTTCCGCTCCTTCTTTCAGCTGGTTGTACACAGTCGGCAGCAGTATTTTTCTCTCATTGCGGTCAAATAGTCCTCCATTTTGTATATCCCATAAGAAAGGAGCCAGTCCGTTGTTCTTGGCTTGTTCCGTAACATAGCCTGTGAAGTAGCCTTCCGATTCATGGCAGACTTCTTGGAGAGAATCAACAGGGTGCGTACGGTACATGGCACTATATTCCCCCAATACGAGAGGTATTCCCTTGTCCACAAATTTCTTTTTCATTTTTTCGAATTGTTCACATACATGCGTCTCCTGTGAACCTTCATTGATAGGACCGTATTTAGCATAAGGTTCTCCCCAAAAGTAGGTACAGCTATTCGGATTGTCATCCAGACAGAATTGGAACGGGTCATAAAAATGTACTTCTATAATCATTCGTGCAGAAACCGTATCTTCTGGTAATTGCATCCACATGTCTGTTCTGTTGATGTCGGTCCGCGGTCCTTGGATGACAAGATTGCGGTAAAGGTTGTTTCCGCCGGTTCTTCTTACGGCATGTACAAATGCTTGTTCGTATCTGTTCAGGACAATCATGTCTTCACGACTTTCTACTACAGGCTCGTTTGCTCCAGCAAAAAGCAGCCGTCCGTCATAGTCTTTGAATGTAGTCGCTATCTGCGTCCATAATTTATATACTTTTGCTTCCACTCTTGCAATGGAATCGGAGGTCATCATGGAAGCATCGCAGGAACCTTCCATCCATCCTTGATCCCAATGGATATTTAATATTGTATATAAATCTGCATTCATGCAGTAGTCTATCACCTCTTTGACTCTGTTCATCCAACTTGGCTTAATGGTTATGCCGTCAGCTTCCAGATACTGATTCCATGAGCAGGGGACACGGATGGCATTGAAGCCCCATGCTTTCATTTGGTCAATTATAGCTTGGGTCGTATGAGGGGCTCCCCAGGCATATTCATCGCCTGTAGCTTCCAGCGTGTTCCCCAGATTGATACCCATCTGGATGGACTTGATGGTTTCGATGGCATCCTTTTCCATTCCCACAGGGTAAGTTTCTGCATTCTTTGAGGTCTGAGTGACTGTGTATTGGCGGATATTTCCGCCTGCGTTCATAGTTATGGTTGCTGTACGTTCCGCATCAGTTGTATTCCTTTCTACCGCGATTTTAATGTATTGTTCGTCAGTCGGGTTGCCTGATACATTTGATAAGGTACACCAGGATTGGTCGCTTGACAGGCTCCATCCCGCATTGGAGGAAAGCTTCGCCATGACGAAAGTCTGTCCGTAGCCGAACGTAATACTTGTCGATTCTTGTTGTCCGTCAATGCTGAGTGAGAAAACCGCTCCGTCCACTTTGTCGGCCTTACAGGAGTGCAGTCCAAGAACCATTGTCATAAGGAGCAGAAAAAGGTATGTTATTTTCGTTTTCATATTTGCTTTGCTTAAAAATTAATTTTCTTTTTGGATAGGAACGATGCGGAAGTTGTCCACGTAGAATTCAACGTACACATCGTTTTTGTTACTCGGATTTCTTACATAGATTCCCAACTGGGTATTTGGATTCGGAGTGCCGTCATCGTTGGGTGGGTTGTCGCGGCTGGTGAATTCGCTCCATGTCGTTTCAGACGCAAGTGATTCCAATGGGATACTGCATTGCATCCATTCCGCAGTCTCTGTTTTTCCAGTGAATGAGCTTACGGGTACATAATCCTTCAGTGAGGCGTCGAAATTTCCTCCAAGTTGGATTTCCAGTACCGGGCCGTCAAATAGTTTTGTGACATAGCATTCGAACTGCAGTTCCAATTCTGAAATCGGCGTGTCGTCCGGTATAATGTCATTGCCAGGCCAGAAAGTGCTGGTTACAATTTGTCCCCACCAGGAGTTATTGGCTGAGATTGTTCCCTTTATACCGGAATAGTTTCCGTCCGCAATAAACGGATCGGTTGTTCCGTCAGTTGTCCATGTATCGGAGTTATCGCCCCAACTACGGCTGCCTCTGTTGTCGAAGTCGAGAACGATGTGTTCCCGCGGATAGAATCCTTCCAATTCTGCGGTTCCGCCGATAGCAGTCACCCTGATATTACCAGAATGTTCCGGTGCCTCCGGCATTGTGAATGTAATGGCGTTCATGGCTTCGGAAACTTCAAGGTATTCTTTTGGAATGTCGTCGCCGTTTATGTTGACATTTGATACATTGATGAAGTTCTTGCCTACAATGGTGACTTCCGTTCCGGGCATCGGCATTGTGGAGCTGATTCCGGTGATGGCCGGTTTCGGTCCCGTTGGTACAAATTCGATGCTTGCTTCGTCAGTATAGCAGTCGACAAAGATATATCCTCCTTCCTTTAGTTTGTCCGGCATATTGAACGTAATCTGTTCGTAGTCGTTGCTTACCTGATAGTCAGTTATCGGCATTGTCACCTCAACGGAGTCCTTGCTGAAATAAATCCGCTTGATTTCATAGAAGTTCTGTCCCATTAAGGTTACCTCGTCACCCGGTTCGATGGGATAGAATGCCGAAACAAAGAATATGTTCGGTCCCGGTGAGAGTACGTGCATCGGGAACGTGGCTGTTCCGTGGTTTGTGACTATTCGCAGTTCGGCCTGAAGTTCAGGGTTTGTGGATGTCAGTTTGAAATCTTCATCGTATGGAACCGTTATAATCAGGCTGGTCGGTGTAGAATAGGTGGAATTGAAGCTGATTTTCTGGTTATTGATATAGACTTCAATTACACCGTCCAAGTTCTCACCTATGACAGCCAGCATAGTTCCCGGTTCTACATCCGTAAAGGTACTGTCTGCCAAAACCGGGTCGGTCAATCTTAAATAGTATATCACAGGCAAATTGTTCCCGCCGTCATCATCCTTGCATGACGCAACGGTAGAAAGTGTCAGAATCGCCAGCAGGAATACAACCGGCCATCCTTTGTGAATGATTTTCTTGATAAGTGTTTTCATGTGTACATGATTTATTCGTTAAAGTTATAAGGTACCGGATCTTCTCTCAGCAGTGGGTTCTGGATGACATCGGATTCCGGATAAGGCAGGAAGATATCATCATCAGTGATGTTTATCTCCACCGTAGGAGCATTGTAATATTCTTCTCCTTCCAGAAAATTTCCGGAATTGTCATAGCGTCCGAAACGCAAGTGGCCTCTGTCGTTTTTTATGGTGGCGTCTGTAGTATATCCGCGCAACTGCTTGTTGAAATAGTCCAGCATCTTTTCCGGTTTCCAGCAGTACCATGACACCATGTCATACCAGTTGCTGAATTCTGCACAGAACTCTATTCTCCGTTCCTTGATAATGTCATCGAGCGTGATGGAAGACTTTTCCCATGTCCCTTTCCCGTTGAATCCTCTGTAGCGTACTTTGTTGAAATACTCCAGTCCGGGACCAGAATTCAAGGATTCGTTGTTTCCGAGACATGCTTCAGCGTAAGTCAGATACACGTCCGCCAGACGCAGCATATAGGTGTTGAGCGGTGAGTTCATGTCAGCTACATATCCGTCATTGTCATCATCGGGACCTCCCGGAACACCTTTTTTTATTGGCACTTCTGTTCCTGTATAGGTATATCCTCCTTCAGCGATACATATATAGGGATAATAGCTTTCGTTGGTAAAGAAAGTCGCATTGCGGCGTAAAGTGTCCGCAAGTTCATATTGCTTCAGCATGTCAATGCTGCCACGCAGACTTGACCAGCCGGCCAGTCCTCCCACTACTTCCGAATTGAAAGCTAATTCAGCTATTAAAGTATTTTGTACTCCCCATTCTCCCAGCGGTACCCATTGCATGGCGAGCAGTGACTCTTCGTTGTTGTTGAACCTGTATTTGAACAGGTCTTCATAATTAGGGAGCAGTTCAAGCCCACTGTTGTCGCAGACGTCCGCTGCGTATTGTCTGGCAAGTTCCAAATCACCTTCATCGCGTTGTCCCCCTTTTTTCCATCCGGAACGTGCCAGATATACTTTTGCCAGCATCCCTTCGGCTGCCCAGCGTGTCGCTCTTCCCGACTGGCTTCCCATTTCGGGCAAGTTCTCCGCTGCATAGGTCAGGTCGTTGATGATGAACTGGAACACATCTTCTTCCCTGTTCAGCGGACGGAGCGGATTGTCGACCACATCCTGATTATGCTCGATGATAATGACAGGTCCCCATGCTCTTAGCATATAGAAATAGGCGCAGGCCCTCATCAGCCGGGCTTCGGAAATGGCTCTTTTCTTTGCGCTCTCGCTTACGTCTACCGTGCATTTGTTGTTTATATCGTCTATGGCCTGGTTTGCCAGAGTAATTACACTATAGAATGATTTCCATGCTTTTGCCAGGTCCTCACTTAAAGCAGTCACTTGGAATGTCGTAAATTCAGGGAAAGCGTATGGACTATAAAAATCATTGGCGCGTGTACTGCCCAGAAACATGATTGACCTGCTGTTGTAGTCGAACCACGCCTTGTTATACAGTGGAGCTGTAGCCGCGTCAAGAGCATCGTCCGAGGCATAGAAGTTCTCATCGGTGTATGAGTTTTCAGGAGTTCTCTCCAAAAAGCTGTCCTTGCATCCCGGCAGGCAGATGCCTGCGAATACAATCAATGCTGATATTATTTTACTTTTCATTGTTATGCAGTTTTATGTGGTTAGAAGCTCAGGTTCAGTCCGAAGGTATAAATCCGTTGTGACGGATAGCGTGTATAGTCTACACCCCGAAGGAGTACATTGTAATTATACGCTCCGATTTCCGGGTCATAACCTTTGTATTTGGTGAATGTAAAGGCATTCTGGATATTCATATAGATTCTAAGGTTCTCTATTTTCCATTTGTTTATCCATTTCTTGGGGAAGCTATAGCCCAGCGAAATGTTCTTGATGCGCAGATAGGATCCGTCTTCTATGAAACGGTCACTCATACGGTTGTTATCATTACCATTGGTCGTGCTGAGACGCTGTACGGTGGCAGACTCCGGATTGCTCAACCGCACGTTCCAGATTGCGTCAGAAGGAGACGCAGGGTCAATCACCTCCACTTTGGCTATACCTGTAGCTTCCTTCAGCAGGTTGCTGTTTTCCATCGGGTTGGTAAAGTCCTGGCGCAGAAGATTCATAAGCTTGTTGCCATAGACACCGTTAATGAAGATGTTCAGGTCGAAGCCTTTATAGGTGAACGTATTGTTGAACCCGTAGGAGAATTTGGGTTCCGGATTTCCAAGGAAGGTGCGGTCCTGTTCGTTTATTACTCCGTCCTTGTTCAGGTCTTCGAAGATGAAGTCACCTATCCATGTTTCGTTGGGGGTGATATGATTGTTTTCCGGAAGGGCGACCGGAATTCGGCTTCCGTTTCTGTCGAGGAGGAAATTCCCATCCCTATCCCTTTGGTAGAAGTCGTCTTCCGTCTTGAACATGCCGATGGCTTTGTAGCCGTAGAATTGCCCTACCGGCTGTCCTACAACAGAGAGGGTCAATGTCTGCGTTCCGTCCAAGACTCCCGGCATGCTTGATGTTTCCGTATACAGGTTAGTAATCTTGTTCTTATTGAAAGAGATAGTCAGCCCCGAGCGCCATACGAAATCTTTGGTTGAGATGTTGACCGTATTCAGAGTGAATTCAGCCCCTCTGTTCTGCATGGCACCTGCGTTTACCCACGGCGAGGTGATAATGCCGCTCACATAGGTAGGCAGTGAGGCCTGCATCAGCAGATTGTCTGTGTTCTTGAAATAAGTGTCGAAAATGAATTCCACCCGGTTGTCAAAAAGGTTCAAATCAAATCCGACATTATAGGCTTTGGTCTCCTCCCATTTAAGCTTGTCGTTCGGGTAGTTCCCTGCATAGAATCCCGTACCCCAAGTACTGGCCGCTGACGCCATCGTCACTCCGTATGCATAGTTGTTTGCCGACTGATTGCCTACCAGTCCCCATCCGGCCCTGAGCTTCAGATTGTTCAGCCATTTGACGTTTTTCAGGAATTTCTCGTTGTTAATTCTCCATGCCAACGCTACGGACGGGAATACTCCCCAACGGTTGGCGGGACCGAAAGTGGACGACCCGTCTCCGCGGAGTGTGAATGTGGCAAGGTAACGTTCGTCATATCCGTAATTAAATCTTCCATAGTAGGATTCGATTGCGGACGAACCTCTGCCGCTGCTGTTCTTTGCCGTGGTCGCATCGCCCATGTTCAATTCGTGTATCGTGTTGAACAGGTAGTTCGTGCGGCTTGCCTGAAGATTCTCCCACGAATTTTCCTGTGCTTCATGACCGACCATTGCCGAGACATTGTGCTTCCCGAATGTCCCGCTGTAAGTAAGGTAGGTCTTGAGTGTCCAGTTTGATCCGTTGTTGGCACTGCGTCTTCCTTCTGAAGTCTGATGATAATATTCGTAATCATAGAATGGCTGGTAATAATAGTTGTTGCTGTAGGAATAATTTGCGGCATATTCGGCACGGAACACGAGTCCCTTCCAAAGTGTGAGGTCTGCAAAGAAGTCGATGTACATTTGTGTCCCCTTGTCATAGTTCTCGCGCAGGAGAGCTTCTGCAACCGGATTCATATAATGTGTGCCGAAATTATCAGTTTCTTGTGCTCCCCATGTTCCGTCCGGATTACGTACCGGCATATCGGGAAATTGTTGGATTGCCGTGCGGATGATATTTCCGTTGTCAATGGTGTTGCGTTGCATGGTTTTTGCCACGGAAGCCCTCAGTCCGGTAGACAGCCATTTGGTGATTTTGTTGTCGATGTTAACACGTGCGGAAAAGCGTTCGAAGTCGGAACCGATGGCGATTCCTTCCTGTTTCAGGTAACCGCCAGATATGGAGTACTTCACATTGTCGTTTCCTCCCGAAATGTTTATCTGATGGTTATGCATCGAAGCATTCTGAAAAATTTCATCCTGCCAGTTTGTCCCCTCGCCCAGCAAGGAAAGATCCTGGAATTCGGTACGTTCCCCAAATCCGATGATTGCCGTGCGCATATTGTAATATTCGGCATATTCGCGTAGGTTCAGCACATCCAACTGTTTGGGAAGCTGTTGCAGACCATAGTATCCTTCGTATGAAATCTGCGTCTTCCCCGCTTTGCCTTGTCGGGTAGTGATGAGGACGACACCGTTTGAGGCACGCGAGCCGTAAATGGCTGTGGCGGAAGCGTCTTTCAGAATTTCTATAGATACGATATCAGACGGGTTGATAGCTGAAAGGACACTCGAATTGGTGTTGTTGTTTCCAGAGATGGCGACACCGTCCACCACGTAGAGCGGTTCGTTTCCGTTGAGTGAGTTGATACCGCGGATGCTGACGGAAATACCTCCGCCCGGAGCTCCCGAGTTCTGGGTGACGGATACACCAGCGGCACGGCTTTGAAGTGCCTGGTCAAGTGAGGTGACGACCGATTGCTTGATTTCGTCTTCGCTAACAGAAGTCACCGCACCTGTCAAGTCACTTTTTTTCATCGTACCGTAACCCACTACAACTACTTCATCCAATATTTCTGAATCCTCTTTCAACTGTACGTTGACAATCGTTTTGTTCGCCTTGATTTTCTGGGTTTGGTAGCCGATGTAGGAAAAAATCAGTGTTTCGTTGGAACGGGCCTGGATGGAATATTTCCCGTCCAGATCAGTGATTGTTCCCACTGCAGGTCTTTCCTGTATTTGTACACTGACCCCAATCAGGGCTTCGCCGTCAGTCCCAGATGTAACTGTTCCCGTTACTGTCCTGTTCTGAAGTGGACTGGCGGAAGTGGGATTGGCAGAACCCATTAAAAATAAGATCCACGCAATGCACCACAGATAAAGACTTTTTCGTCTTGTCCTAAAATCATTTTTCATGATACAACATTTTTAAGATTAACTGAATCGTTTCTGATTTTTTGTCTGTTTATTTTTTTGTTTAGACAAATGTAAGAAAAGTTGTACCGAAGCGGATGCCAGGATGTTTTTGAGGTGTGTTGTTTTTTCAAGATAGGATGTTTAAATGTTTTTTTCGGATGTATAGAATGTTTCCGGAACTTTTCATACCCGTTTCAAAGAATATTGAAGACTAGGGAACAAGCTTCTAGAATCACTGCGTGTATGTTGTACCTTTTCGTGTGCTTGCTGTAAGTCGGAACTTGCATCGGACAGAAGGGGGTGTGTCAAATAAAAAGCCATTTCTATTTTGACACACCCCTTCTCCAGACAAATGTCGGACTTTGGCAGTCGTCTTTCATGTATGCCGGCTTCCGTTTCCCCTTTTCATTTGCCGTTGCTTTTCACTTCCTTCCAGAGGAATACTGTTCCGTTCATCCGGCTTGCCGATGTTCCCGGCCAGTCGGCGGCATAGGCTTCGCCCGATGCAGGATCCAGTCCTACATAGCGGTGTGTTTTCAATGACATCAGCATACATTGTCCGTGAAGCATGTCCTGCCACATGAACAGGCAATCCTCCGTTTCCACTGAAGACAGACGCAGGTCACCGGACATGCCCAAACCGGCTACGGCCATATAGCCTGTCCCGTTTACGGCCTTGAGGACGACTTTCCCGTTTCCTCTGTCCTGCACTTCAAACATACAGTCCGAAGGGTTGCGCTTTTTCATGTCTTCCCATACGGAATAGACCATTTTGCGCGGGTTTGCCTGCATCCATTGTCTGTTGCCGAGGTTCAGGAAACTGACGGTCTTGCCCAACGGGATATTGCGGCTACGGTCGGCAAGAGGCTCTTCCACATTGAAATCGTCGAATTCAGCATAACCGCCTTCTTTTCCTTGGCGGTTGAATGCGAACAGTGCGTATCTCGCACCTTGAAAAATCTTGGTCTGATACGGTACGGGCAACCGTTTTCCTATATTCCAGAAATTGACGCCGTCAAAGCTGTAACTGAATTCTGCCCATTCGTGTTCAAAGTCGCCGGTGATGCGCAGGAACATTCTTGGTTGGTTCAGAGGCATTTCTATAGTTTCGTCCGTACCAAAATCATAGTAGTGCAAGCAGGGCTTTTTGGCCTTTATGGCGATACCTATCCACTCATAAGGAATGTTCAGCAGTCCGAGACCGGCAATGTCTCCTTCTTTCATGTGAGAAGCGTCCAGCGTTACGGTAGTGACGGAAACCGGACCGATGCCACGTTGGGTCAGGGTGTTCTTTGCCCAATAGAAGTCTTTTGCAGGCATCGTGTGCAGGCGGAGCCTACCTTTCTTTATGGCCCATTTGCTGTCGTCGGGGAGATGGTTCCATTGCCAGACGGGCAATAGTTTCCCTGAGTCGAAGTTGTCGCTGCGGACGTATGGGGCGTGGGGCGTGACTTTCGTTGACACATCGGGCTTGAACCATGTTCTCGGGGAGCGTCCCAGGTTGTTTTCAAGTCCGAAATACGGCCATCCGTCCACCCATGTTACGGGTGAAAGGCAAGTGGTGCGTCCGACTGCAAGGAAGTCCAGCATGGAGAAGCCCCACCAGTCGCCGTTCTCCAGCTGGATTATCCCTCCCTGATGAAGTGTCGCGCATCCCATATTGTCCGCATTGGGCTTGCGGATTTCCATCTTCCATTTCTTCATTTCCGGCATGGCACCGTCCATCGGTACATTTGTAATCCACGTGGAATGCTCGGTTCCCATTGTTTCCCGACAACTGATTACGCGTGTCTCGTAAGGGCCCTCCAATTTGTCGGCACGCGCACACATCATCCGTCCCATAGGCGCATAGTCAGCACTGATAATGTAATACCTTCCGTTAATCTTATAGGCGTGATGTCCCTCCCCCATAGCATTTCCACGAGGTATAATGCAACGGTCACTGCCTTCCACAAAACCGCTCAGGTCTGGTTTGATTTCAACGCAATGAACCTCATCATAGCCGTAAATCGCATATATTTTCCCATTGTCAAACAATACGGATACATCGTGGGTAGCCCCTCCCATATTGTGGTGTTTCCATGGACCTTTCGGATTTTCGGAAACAAAAATCTGCATTCCGATTCCGTTGATGTTCGAGAATATGTAGAACTTTCCTTCATGATATCGGATGCAGGGAGCCCAGATGCCTTGTCCGTATGCTTCCTTTCCACCTTCGAGCCGGAATCTGGAATCATCGACCGGAATGCGGTCGAATGCATAGCTGCAGAACTCCCAGTTGACAAGATCCTTTGATTCCAGAACAACCAGACCGGGATTGCAGTGCATTGTTGTACCTACCAGATAGAACGTATCGTTTACCCGAATCATATCGGGGTCCGAAAATTCATCGTAGAACAAAGGGTTTGTAAAGGTCCCGTTTCCATTGTCGGCTGTCCAGGATTTCTGTTGTCCCCATGCTGCAAGAATTGCTAGATTGAGAATGGCGGCTAATGACAGGATTTTCCGCATCTGCATTCTCATTATAAACAGGAATAGATTTCTTTTCATTTTTATCGTTTTATTGAATGAATATTTTAAGATAGCCTATGAATTAAAAAAGTTGTGCGCATTCGGATGATGGCTGATTGTTTTTATGTCAGTTTTTTCCCCGAAGACACACAACCCATAAAAGTCAGTAAGCGGGTATGTCAGAATAAAATGTCATTTTCTTTTTGTCAATACGTTCAAGATGACATTGCTTGTTGATGGCGGGATTCTATTTTGACATCCCCTTGGCCCTCAAAGATTTTCTTTTTATTAAGTTTATTTGTTTGGCGTCTCCCAGATTTTGGTGTTGCTGCACTTTGCGTCAATCCACAGGTCACCGCACTTGAACTTGAAGTCACCCTCTTCCAGTCTCCATTTGCCGTCATAGTCAACGAAAGCCATGTCGCTTCCTTTCAGTTTCAACGTGACAGTCTTAGTCTCACCCGGTTGCAACGTAATCTTGTCAAAGTTGCGCAGGCGGATGTTGTCGGGCGTGCTGCTCGCTACCAGGTCCTTCGAGAACAGGAGCACGCTTTCCTTTCCGGCCATTTTGCCCGTGTTGGTCACGTCCACCGTGAAGGTCAGTTCGTCATCGGCGTTGAAAGTTGTCTTGTCCAATTTCAGATTGGCGTATTTATAAGTGGTGTAGCTCAGTCCGAAGCCGAACGGCCACTGGATATCCATCACCGAGTCGTAGTTGTAGTTCCCGCCCATCTGTCCGATGTCCTCACATGGTTTGTAGTCGTATGTGGCGAGTGCGTTGATGTGTTTCGGATAAGTGAACGGCATCTTTCCGCTGAAGTTGCTGTCTCCGGCGAGCAGGTTGGCGAGCGCGTCACCTCCGTAGTTGCTCGGGAGCATCACGTTGACGATAGCCTTGGCCAGCGGCTCGATGTCCTTGATGAGGCGCGGGCGGCCTTGGTTGAGAATCAGAACGATGGGCTTTCCGGTCTTTGCCAATGCTTTCACCAGTTCCTGCTGATTGGACGACAGGTTCAGGTCGGTCAGGTTGCCCGGAGTCTCACAGTAGGAGTTTTCGCCTACACAAGCGACAATTACATCGGCACGGCTTGCTGCGGCAACGGCCTTCCCGATTTCCGGCGTGTTCTCTTCCCACCAGTTGTCGTTCTTATAGGGCGCATAGGTTACGCCCGGCTCATAGATGATGTTCTCTTTCCCGTATTTGTTGCACAGTGATTCATAGATAGTATTGTAGGCTTGCGCACATTCGTCGGCACGGTGTCCTTGCCAGCTGTACGACCATCCTCCGTTGAGGCACCGCATCGAATTGGCGTTCGGCCCGGTAAGCAGGATTCGTTTCCCTTTTGCGAGCGGGAGCAGGCTGTCTTCGTTCTTTACCAGCACTTCCGATTCTTCGGCTGCCTGCAGTGCAACTTCCGCAAATTCTTTCGAACCAAATTTGTCGTATTCTTTCACATCCCAGTAAGGATGCTCGAACAGTCCGAGGCGGTATTTCAGACGCAACACACGTGACACCGCATCATCGATGCGGCTCATCGGCACTTCACCTTCTTCCACCAATTCCTTCAAATAGTCGCAGAAGCTCAGTTCGTATGGCACCATCGACATGTCTATTCCGGCATTGATGGCAATCTTGATAGCTTCCTTTTTGGTCGCCGCAATGTGGTCGCGCGTGCAGAGGTTGTTGATGTCCGCCCAGTCGGTCACGATAAGTCCGTCCCAGTTCAAATCCTCTTTCAGCCATTGGGTGAGGAACTCCTGGTTGGCGTGGAAAGGCATCCCGTTGTCCACACCGGAGTTGACCATCACGCTCAGTGCGCCGTGGCGTACCGCTTCGAGGTAGGGGGTGAAATGCTTCTCGCGCATGTCGCTCCGTGAGATGGACGAGGGTGTGCGGTCTTTTCCCGAGACGGGAACCCCGTAACCCATGTAGTGCTTCATGCAGGCCGCCACGTTGTATTTCCCGATATGGTTCGGGTCGTTCCCCTGGAAGCCTTCTACAGTTGCCTTGCCCATCTCGGCGTTCACATAGCAGTCCTCGCCGTAGTTCTCCCACATGCGCGACCAGCGCGGGTCTCTTCCCAAATCGACTACCGGCGCGAAGTTCCACGGAATGTTGCAGGCCTTGGTCTCATAGGCAGAGATTTCCGCACTCCGTTTTACGAGGTCCCGGTTGAATGTGGCCGCCATGTTCACTCCCTGCGGAAACATGGTTCCGTCCAGCGTGTAGGTTGTCCCGTGAATCTGGTCCACGCCATAAATGCAGGGGATTCCGATTTCCTTCATTGATACTTCCTGAATCTGCCTGATGGCTTCCGCCCATTTTTCTTTTGTTTGTGCCACGCTCAAAGGTACGTTCAGCAGGGAACCTACCTTGTATTTGCCTATTACGGTGTCGAGTTTCGCCTTGTCAAGCGTGAATCCGTTTTTTCGGCTGGCATCGAAATCGGTCACTACATCGATGGTAATCTGGCACATCTGTCCGATTTTTTCTTCCAATGTCATCTTGTCCAGCCATTGCTTGATGCCTTCTTCGATTTGTGGATCGGAAGGGATGGCGGGACTTACCGTGTGCTGTTGGCAGCCGGTCTGTAGCAGAGCACCTGTACATAGCATGAATACCACTGCGAATTTGGAAATGTTTTTCATGAAATTCTTATCTATTTTTGGTTTGTAATATACAAATGTACGAAGGGGGAATTTGCCGTTTATGTCGATACTATTTTAGCAGATACTCCGCATTTCCGGCTGCGGATGCTCCAATCGTTCTCCCGTCTGCAAAGATAGTCTTTTTCCCGTATCCTCCTACAGATTCTCCATCGCATGGATATTGAAAATGAGGGGGCGTATGTTTCGCTTTGATGCTCCAATTGTTGAATTGGGGAGGCAGGAAACAAAACGGACATTATCCGGTAACATTTTATCATGTTACATAACAAACTCTCATGTCCCTGAAACGAATCAGTCGGTACATATATAATAATATTCCGTAACTTTGTTATTATCATAAAAAGCAGTTTTTTAATGTATTTGTTGAATCATTAAACATTTAATTCTTATGAAAAAGACAATTTTGTTTGGGCTGGCGGCCGCGATGTTGGTTGCTGCCTGTTCGGAAGAAGATGACTTGCGGCAGGGGATTGCCGGCGAGGGAATCACTTTCACTTCGTCTGTAATGTCACGCGCGACAGACACAAGCTTTGAAGCCGAAGACGCAATCGGTGTTTCCATGTATACGGAAAGCGGTTTTGTAGAGAATGCCACCAATGTGCAGTATACCACTGCGGACGGAAGTGGATTTACTTCCACAAACCCGATGACCTGGGGAGCTGCAGGTAGTGCGGAAACTGTAGATTTTAAAGGGGTATATCCGTATAAGGCTGATGCGGTAGCTGATGGAAAGTATTCATTCACTCTTGCAACAGGAGAGGGAGCTTCGTTGAGTAATAATGATGTGATGTATTCTTCAATGACTGACGTGACAGTCGGTGCGAAGAATGTCGAATTGACTTTCAAGCATAAGTTGGTAAAGGTGGTCATGCAGGTTTATGATCAGAACAGAAAACCTTTACTCGGTGCAACGGTAAAAATAAATAAACAGCAGACAAGCGGTACGTTGGATTTGGCTGACGGTACGGTGACAAGTACCGGTACTGCCGATGCAACCTTGAATTTTGCAAGCAATCCCAATGTAGAAGGGGAATATCAGACAATCGTAATGCCTTCTACCGCAACGCAAGGAAGGGTGATAACAATCACTTATAACAATGTAGACTATCCTTGTCCGGTAGATATGTACGCTTTTGACTCAGGAAGTAAAATGATTTTTTCAGTAACTCTTAATCCGGAAAGTGGAACTGCCTCTCAAGGTACAATTGTTAATGCTACAGCGACTGTTCAAAATTGGACAGAACAACGGATTGAAAGCGGATGGATATTTGGTGAAGGAGAAAGTTTTAAGGTTGAGGGAAAGATTTCCTATCAGTTATTGACTGGGTCTGTTGAATTGAAGGAAGAAGGTGCTCATTTTGGAAATTTTGGGGACAAACGACTTGACGCAACGGATGTCTATAGCCTCAAATATACACGGACAGATGCTGCAAATGATGCTACTATTAAGATATCTGGTAAAGACTATACTTTGCAGAAAGGGTTAACTTCTGGTACACTCTTGATAGCTGCAGGGAGTAATACGGCAGGCATTGATGTGTCTTCGGATGCTACTGGCATTACGCTGACGAGTGTTTTGGTTTATACTAATAAAAACATTGGTCTTCCTATTACGCTTTGGACCGGTGATGGATCAGCAGGAAACGGAACTGTTGGAGATGATGTTGATTCCTACCCAGTAATAGCACGTATTACACTTAGTGAGGAACAACAGAATTTGTTTGTCCCAGGTGCAATTTTACGATGCTATTTGGCAGATGGTAATGATGCAGCTGTATTACGTTTGGGAACTTTGCAGCTTTATTATTCGTGGAGAAATTTAGGAATATTTGATGATGTTAGTAATTGCTTGACAAATGTATTAACTCTTGCAATGTGTGATGAGGTGAAAGATGATGGAAATATAATGATTTTTGGGCAGAACTGGAGTAATATACAATTGGATCGAGTGGAATTGGTTCCTGCTTCGGATGATGAAGATTTTACTAATTTGTTGTGGTGTCATAAGGCTGAAGGCGGTGCAGATTGTAGTATGAGTTGGGGTGATATATTGGTTAATATTCCTACATCTTTGAAATCTGGTGATATAATTCGTGTTACTTATACCGATGCTGAAGATGGGGCTTATCTTGAGGGTGTAGCTGGGAATGTGGATATAGATGCTACTCCGGATGCACAGAGAATGCTTCAAAAAACCGATGTTCCAGTAGGGGGTGGTTCTGTTGATTTTGACATTAATGAGGAAACTTGTACAGCTTTGTTGGGGCTTGAGTGCCGATCTCTGCTTATCAATGGAGAAAACCTCAATGTACACAAAATCCAGCTGGTTCGCGGATTAGGAGAATAAGCAAACAGACTGATTGCCAAATAGAAGATGAGGCTGTCTCAAAATAAACTTGAGATGGCCTCTGTTGTTTCATTTCAGATTGAA
>ENA-ORUX01001230-ORUX01001230.1-human-gut-metagenome-genome-assembly--contig:-NODE-1230-length-20583-cov-3.932385_pt1 | contig 20583 bp, 24 predicted proteins | sample MGYA00242087_ERZ509225 | MGnify/ENA primary metagenome ERZ509225 (study PRJEB26280, sample SAMEA2338864) | human gut metagenome | biome: human gut; feature: human-associated habitat; material: faeces... | reverse complement strand
GCCTAAAAGACGTTTTCCCAAAAGATAGCGTTATAATAGCATCCTTGTACATGATGTTTTTAAGGCCGATATATAAGCAGTGCATCAAACGTCAGAAAAACGATAACGGCTCATGGGTTGATACATTGGGATATGATACTGATTATTCTATATTTCCACTAGGTCACGGTGAAAAATCTGTAATTGTCCTGCTTCGATCGGGTATGGAACTGACCGATGACGAAATAATAGCAAATAGATGGCACATGAATGCCTGGGACTTGCCGTTCCAATCTTATGAGGCGAAATCAAATTTGAATGTTGCAAGAGAACATTCTCCACTTCTAACACTGATACAAACAGCAGATGGTCTATCTTCTGCATTGATTGAACGAACATAAAGACGAATTTAATATGAAAACCAAAAATGTCTTGTCACTGAACTCTAAAGAGGCAATGGATTTCTTCATGAAATCTGAGCAGTATCATACATTTGAGTTGCCGGAGTATTTTGTATTTGACGAGCTTCTCAAGTATGTCCGTGATTGCATAGGGAACAAGGGGTATGAAACATGTCTCAAGAAGAATATAAGCCCCGACTCTCTATCAAATGTAAACTTGGATATTCTTCTCAATAAGGATGGACATTATGCTGTTCGTCCCATTGTGCTTGCAAATCCATTCCTCTATTATTTCCTTGTCAGGGAGGTGTGTGGTAATACTAATTGGGATGCTATTAAAAACTTGTTTGAGAAGTTTACCGTTCCGCATATCTCATCCTGTGCAATTCCTGTAGTACCACAAACAGCTGAACCATTCCACAAAAGCGCCACAATATTCAATTGGTGGAATAGCATGGAACAACGAGCATTGGAGCTCTCACTGGAGTATCGGTACATGTTCGTTACTGACATTACAAATTGTTACGGTTCAGTAAATCCACAAGCATTTTGTTGGGCTTTCACATTAAAAGACACACCATTCCAGAACAGTCAGAATGTTCAAATTGCCAAAAATATACAGAAGTATCTAAGTGCTTTCCAGCAAGGCAGAAACATTGGCATCCCACAAGGAAGTACTATATTCGACTTTGTCGGTGAGATAATATTGGGGTATTCGGATCTGCTCCTTCATCTGGCTATAGCAAAGGAAGGCATCAAAGAAAAGTATGAGATTATCCGTTATAGAGACGATTATCGAATCTTCTGCAATGACAAGAACGTCCTTGAACGTATATCGTATATACTTCAGCAGGTTTTAGATGGGCTAAATTTCCGAATGAACAGCCAGAAGACTATGATCAGTGACAGCATTGTAACAGATGCTATTAAGCCAGACAAGCTTACATACATCTACAATACTCCTATATATAGCAAGAAAGGTGTTGATTTTGATAGTTTTGAAAAGCACCTTCTTTACATCCTTATGTTCGCTCGTAAATACCCTGATAGCGGTTCTGTAAAGACTATGCTTTCTGATATTTACAAGCGAATCGAAGAACATCTTAAACCATACGAGGAAGAGGTAACATATTTTACCTTCGATGATGAAGAGCCAAAGACAAAAAAACTTATGAAAACTCACCGACTACCCGGAGGAACTGTACGTGCCATGTCTGCAATATGTACTCAGATAGCATTGGAAAACGTTAATTCTAGTCACTATGCCCTTCGTGTTCTTAGTCGTATCGTAGAATCATTGAAGGATGAACATGAGAAATGGGATATACGTGCAAAAGTATATGAAAGACTCTGTTGTCAGCCAAACTCTTCCTACAATCAGCTCTGGTTGCAGAATATTACATATCAACGAGACAAAAAAGATGGTGTCTCACCATATACGATGCGCCTATGTCGTTTGGCTGCACTTGAAAAAGGTGTTGAAATATGGAATAATGAGTGGTTGGAACCTTCCTTTACAAAAGGAATTCCTTATAATTCCATTATCAATATGGAGATTATAAAGCAAGTTACTCCAGTAATCACTTTCCGAGAAACTAGAGCATATATATGATGAAGAAAATTTTGTCCGTTGGAAGACAACATGTCTGTTATCAACAGTGTGTAATGAAGTGTCTGCTCATGCAGGTCCTGTCGATTGCTACATTGACATGATGCGTGCTCAGACAACAATAGCATATGTAGTTACTCTTATTGTTGTCGCAATACTTGTGTTTAGGAAGTTTTGCTTAACCTCATCCTCGAACAAATGTGTAATCAGAACTGCTCTGGTATCATATTCTGTTTCTTGGATCATGGTAGGTCTTGGACTGTTCAACAGTTGGCCATTCTTCTTGGCAACATTATTTGCTCCCATCTATATTTATCCTGTTGTCAAATAACTAAATGTCTATAAGAAAACTAATCCACGAAAAAGTATATATCGATTTTTGATCAACTTAGAATTCACTTTGATAGGAACCATTCTGTTTTGGGTGTTTATGTCAGCATATGCCGGAATGTGAGAATTCCTATGTGCTTATCTCATACCTGACGTTCTTTTTTACAGAGACATAAGGGATTGTATATATAATTCGACTACTTTCGAAATAAATTATATCTCTGGTATCTTTGTGATTCACGCAACATGTATGTTTATCAAATTGCTTAGGCAATATAACAAAGAGAAAACTATAGATAAGAATACAAATCATGAAGTACAATAAACTATTATTACTTTTAGGCGTAATATGCATGTCTTGTAATACTAAAAGTCAGGAACAGTCTGGCGATAGCTACACTGGATTAAATAGTGAAATTGAGAAGGAGATATGTTCAAAACACATCAATGCCTTGGACTCCTTTGCAATGGTCATGCCCAAGATTGGAGGTGATACGGAATCTACATGGGCTGCCGACACTATTCATGCGATGGCAACATCCTTGTTGAACGAAAACTCTGATTACAATAAAACTATTGCCGGTGTTTATTTGATGCAGAGTTATACGGCATACGGTTTGGCCTATTTTAATGCAGTAATTGGGACATACCGTGATCCTGATGCTTCACAGCTCATTTTGCATTTCAAACAAGACTGTGACTCTCTGTATAAAATTACAGAGGAAAAGGAATTTCATGATGTGTGTAAAAAATAGCAGTTGTAGTTCTGTTGCGATATTGCGAGTGCAAAGGTACAACAGTTCTACAGCTGCTACAATGTGTAATTTATCGCATGGTTACGAATTGGCATAACCTAATGAAACTGCCACCCTTTGAGCGTGCAGTTATGATAACAAAGTACTATGAGCAATGGCATACCCGAAAGGATTACCCATATATTGGTTATGGTCATAGAATACGTCCCGGTGAAAACCTGACCTATCCCATTACTGAACATCAAGCCGACTCAATTTTGCGTAGCGACTTACGAAAGAATTGCGCCTTGTTTAGACAATATGGTGCTGACAGCTTGCTATTGGGATGTGTAAGCTACAACTGTGGCTGTGCGTCATTGCTTGGTAGCAAGAAAAGACCTAAAAGCACACTGCTGAAGAAACTGGATGTTGGCAATCGTAACATCCTTGTTGATCTTTTGGAATTTTGCCATTACACAGGCAGGAAGCATCCCTATATTCAGCGTCGTCGGTGGATGGAATACCTCCTGCTTTTTGAAAAATACAACTAGATTTTGTGATGGGATGAATTCTTACCTTTAATCCATATTTGGTAGGTCTAGTAATTCATGCATATAGTAGAAAAACTGTTCCTCTTTTTGCGAAACAACTCCATCCGCAAGAATTACCTGAGCCATAAACTTTCCAACATAGGCTTTCTTCAGCGTGTCCATGCTGCGAAGGGTACTTGTCATTGTTGGCTGGGATAATTTTCGTGATGCCTCTACGTCTGCTACAGAGATCCCCATGATTTGCTTTACCTCATTGATAACGGCAATTTCTCTAGCATCTCGGTTTCCGTCAATAATCATTGCACCACATAATAATTGATAGAGTGACTGCTTTTCAATCGACGTAAAGGTCGAGAGCGCCATTTTGTCAAAAAAATTTAAATCCATAACTGGAATTTATATTTGGTTATATAGAATTCAGATCTCTTTCATTGTCAGAACCTGCATAATTCGTTGCTCCCCATCTTGTGGAACTCATAACAGAGTTCCTTCTAGAGTTTACAATAAATCTAACCCATGAAGCATAATTGTCTGTAATCTGTTGCTCTGTCATTAGATCGGAGGCATAACAAAGATAGGCTAAACAATCAACATACATCAGCAAATCACAAAACAGCACACGCCCACACCTTGAAATATGAGAATCTACTGTTTTGAGTAATCCTTCCTTGAATTTATCTATTAATGATGTTTTGGAAGAGTTATTTGCATAGTTTACTAATGTACTGAAATCATTTTGCACGTCATTCATTTCTGCTAATGGATAACGTGATACATCATGAAATACGTATGGTCTTGCCCATCTTGAATCGACATAAGGAATTGGAAGAAGAGGATGTTTTATGATTGGAACATCCATGGATATTGGTCGCTTTGACCAACCATCCTTAATAGTTGCTGAAAGAATCATGATTGAAAGTTCTAGAGTTAATAACTACTATATTGAATTTTGATATAAACCTATGAATCCATGGTACATTAAAGAACGCATTCTCTGGACACGCTTATACACTTTTGCCCCTCGAGAATTTGTTTTTCAACGAGAAGATACCCTAATTGTTGAGAATATATATAAAACCCAGTTGATCCAGGATAGGATTTTCCAGATACAGCACCTTTTTTTACCATGTCGTATATAGCATCTGTTTCATCGCCCCAATATGTCTTTTGCACAACAGCTTGGTTGTTAAAATCTGAATCGAAGATAATAAAAAAAGACTGTCTCATAGAGAGAACATATGTCACACCTGTCATTGATCGGTCGAGCTGAGATTTACCAACTTTTCTAAGGATTGCGCCAGGAAAAGGCTGAACTCTGTCAACTTGTGACTCTGTTAAAGATAGAAAACCCATAACTAGTTGGGTAGCTCCGATAGTTGCCATAATGAATTTTAATTATGTTTTTTGACTTATTATTGATGTTATTCTGCTTAACCTAATTGAATTTAATAATCTGAAAATAAAGTCCGATATATCGTATATTTCATCTCATCAAGCGTTGGTATGTACCACCCGAACAACGTACCTTTTACAGCCTGATGACATTGCTCAATAATGGCATCCACGGTATTCTTTGGCACATAACCTGCATTTTCATGGTATGATTGTATCAAACTATAAACATATGAAACAAAGATTTGTATCTCTGTTGACCTCTGCTGGCCAGATTCCTCATAAATGTTTAATATTTCTGCTCTGAATGTATCACGCAAATCCCCAGGGAGCGGAGGAAAATTCTGCAGAGTTGGCTCATTCGTTATTGAGAACGGATTATACTCCGCTTCTTCTACCATCTGTGTGAATGCATCCGGGCTAAATTGAGACCTTTTTGGATCCTGCAACTTTGCATATCCTATTGTTGGTTTACGACATTTTGAACCAGACAGTTTTTCTAAAACCTTCGTTACAAGGTCAATCTCAGGCTGCAATTCAATAAAGCTGTCCTTTTCTTCAGAATTACTTGTTTGTATTTCTAATATTGTCTGTAGTATTCCAGACCAATTGTTTGTCAAATCAGATATGGCCTTTTCTCTATCAATAGAATCAGACATTGTTATTCTTATTGGAGAATAGTATCTCTGCATCTCATTATCAACAAGTGCCGAATAGTTACCAAAACCATATTCTTTCTCAAAAAGATAGCCCAATATCCCAGCAAAAGAAAACATAGTAAGCCTCTTCTTTTCATTTCTTCCATCTTCTGCTCTCATAAGAAAAGATGAATTTCTGAAAAGATCACCTAGAAAAACAAGGGTATTTATTGCTTTCTTCAGATTATCCCTTGTAATTTCGGTATCATTCGAGTACTCAGAATCTAAGGGTTGTATAACAATAGGGTCATCTAAGTTTACGATGTAATCAATCGGTACAATTGATTTTACCATTACCTCAGCTTGATTATAAGTGTAATCGGGATCCCATTCTTCCAGATTTGACTTTCGAACGGCATCCAATTTGACCCTCTTGAGATCATCTATTGATTCTCCATGACGGTGAGGAAGAGCTGCGTCTCTGTCAGAGAACAAAGTACCAAATCTCCAGGCAATATCGATTTTGACTTTGAGCATCACCAAATCCGCACCTGCCTCTTGTCGTTTTCTTATCAAAGGGTGTTTCTCACAAAAGCTCAATCTCGCATAGTCCTCCAAACCAAACGATGCGTCTGTATCTCTTAATACTGTCATATCGCCTTTTGTGCTTACTTCTATCGCATGAAGAAGACAATACTTCAGAGAACAAATGCCGCCATTCTTTTTAATATTTTCTATATTCTCACGCTCTGTAAAGTGATAGAAATACTCTATGCCATTGTCTAAAAGATATTGCTTTATCTTTTGTTCATCAATCTTGCTGATTGGCTCTGATTTCTCTGTTATGATATTCCTGAATAATTGCTCAACAAACACATTTTCAGAGTTATCGAGTTGATAATTTCCCTTCTTTAGTTTTAAATAAAAACGATGAGCAAGCTCTATGCTATCATTCTTGCCATCAAGTATGGCTGTTGAATATGGTCTTACATCTTTATTGGCAAGGACGGAATACAATTTGTTAGCATCCTGCTTGAACAATGATTTTAAGCCAGTCTGCCTACCCCGAAAAGCATAATCATGCGCTAAAGCATAATCAGCAATAGCTAAAATCTCGGCTGTTGAATAGGAAGGAACGAAGGGATCGAAATACTCCTTGTGTTTTAATAGAATCTCGGCTCTCTTGTTTATGCTGGATATTTTATGACGATATGTAATAGGAATTTCATAGTCATCAAATCGTTCATCGCTATCATCTGGCCAAAGGATGACACGAGACAACAATAGGTAGGTATATTCTAAAACCTTGCCAAGTATTTTGTCATCACACTGATTGCTGTTGAATTGTTCACACGAGACTAAATCATACATTAATTCCGAAGCTGCATAGACAGATTCTTTGTTGTTCCAGTAGCTATCAAGTGAGAACAATGCGATGTTCAAGGCTTTATCATAATAGTCTAGAGCCTTATCTGTTATGTGGTAGCGAAGAAGAATCTTCGCCATGTTATAATTAACATAAAGCGAGTCTACAGACTGGTATGCATCAGCAAATGCTCGGATATGTGATTCGTTTAAGTCCGCATTGTATAAAAAGACTTGATCCTCGCAAAATCCCTGGATATTGACATCTTCATTTGTGTCAATATCGGACACAGTCTTTATAGGTAAGTCGGAATTTAGAAGATCCGATAAATATTGGATGTGACAACTTCGTATATCGTCTTTTCTCTTTTGAGTAAGTTGCCCATCTCCTTTAAGTTGCTTTTCGAATAAGTCGAGAGACTCTCCTAACTCTTCATCATGAGGTCTTGATTGCAGGAAATCTGATAACTCTCGATCTCCTGCAATCATTAAATCTAATATAAAATTTTTACCCGACTTCGAATATGCCATAGTGCTTATCTGCGATATTCAATGTAAGTATCTCTGTCATACATATGAAGGACACATTTTTCAATCTCTCCATTACGATAGTGAACTTCTAGGCCATAATCTGCATAATCTACATCCATCCAACCAAAAGGAGACATTGCTCGCAAAGGATAGCCTTGCAAAACAACCAAATCTTTAGATATGCTTTTTACCCTCATAGGCTTGTCTGACATGTTAGGCTTACCCATATCGTTGTTGAAAACCTTAACGATATATCCATCTCCAGGTTTAATGTCATATCCAGAGCATCCGTTAATATTCTTCTCTACAGATACAGTTCTTAAACACTGTTGGAGTCCCATGACTGGCATAATGTTTTGGTATCTTTGGTGACACGAAGACTTGAAAACAAAAGGCGAGAACTCATTTGACGAAGTTCTGGCTTTTGGAGTGTCTGAAAGTTCAATCATATCGCCATAGAACTCATAGATTCGAGTAGCCATAGGAAACAATGAAGACGAGTTTGGATCCATAAAGCCGAATCTTACATAAGATATTCTGCCGTTTTCATAGAAAAGGTGGCAAACATATGGGTCGTTCTCTCCACTGATATTGTTTGCTAAATATTGTATTCTGTCGCTCTTAATAAGAGGGCTTCCATTAGATCTTAGTATCTGAGACTGAGGATTCGAAAGATCCATGGATGGAGTTTTCACAATATTAAGACGATCTGCGCCTGTAATAGTGAAAACAATCTTGCTTCCTCTCACTTCTGCTACGATTTCTCCGTTTAACTCTCCCTGACTGGTACATCTTTGGTTTGCCCATTCTTCATATCTGTCCACAACAAACCTGAAACCTTTTCCATAGATGTCTTCCATGCTATAAGAGGTAAGGGTCTTTTTAGGTTTGCTTGTTGCACTAGGAGATGGTGTTGTACTTTTGGAGGTAGGCTTATTCCCCATCATCCCGTTTGAGGAAGTACTCGTTTTACTTTGCTGAGCGTTCTTCCCAGCATTGTCGTTAGAGCCATTGTTGTTGCCAAATAGAAAATCAAAAAATCCCATATTGTTTTCTTTGGATTATTAGTTTGAAACTTATTTGTAAATATTAAAAGTCTATATCTTCATCTTCAAGAACTTTCTCTTTGATATATTCAAGAACTTCTTGATGATGTTTTTTTCCTGTTGCAAATACATCAGACTGACCTTGGTTTGCAAAAAAGTTATTTCTTATTTTGTTGTCCAAATCTGCCTTGATGTCAGCAAGTACTTGAATCCTTGTTAAAGCAGGCCGAGATGCCAAGTCATGATAAATCATCTTAAACAAAGCGTCACGAGCGTCAAATACATGGAAATTCATAAACATAAATCCGCGATCCTTATTGACAACTGAAGATACAGTATACTCGAATGCTTCTCGCTGTTCATGCATTAGGATAACACGAGCCTTGTAATAATTGACATTACTAGGATCTTCCTCGATAGCCATGCTAATAAACATATATGCTACGCTCACGATGGATTGCCTGGTATCAATATCGCTTATCGTGCCATACGAAACAAACATTGATAACGCACAACCAACCATATAGTAGTCGGTTACTTCTTTTAGGACTGCAGGATTGTACCGATATTCATTCCATGCTAGATAGAACTGATGATAAGGGCCATCTCCATCTTGAATCTGGAGTAGCCTTAGACCTTCTTGTGCATATTTTTCTAATTGTGTCATAATCTTCCTTTTTATATAAGGAATAAAACTTTGTTTTATTGTGTAAAAACCCATGTTTTTGCTGTTTGCGAGAATCTTTTGTTCACTATACGTGATTTTGTACAGTACAAGGCAATAAAGAATTTATGTTTTCGGGATTGTTGTTGCATGTCTTTATTACTTTTCCCATAGTAATCCTTTGTAATATTCTCGCATAACGTGTCCATTGTTGCAAAGTTAGTCTTTCTCTTTGATTTTGCCATGTTTTTTTGTTCATAAGTGCAATCACCAATGATTTTTTTTGTTTTATTCAACGTATGGCAAAAATATTGAAGGAACATAGACATTGCCAAATTCATAAGCGGTTTTGAATAATGGTGCTATTTGTCCTGGGGTATAACCAGCATTACCGCAACCTATGGCGCTTAATACAAATTTCTTTTGTGGATGTAGAACGACAAACTCTGTAAAACGTTCAATAGCCTTTTTAAGGTCGGAAAAAGAATTGCCAACAGTTGGGATTGCATAAGATTGCCCTTGAAGTCCTTCACCCTGTCCCATGACGGCTCCAAACTGTATTACAGCTTGTCCTGCTGCGCCTCCAGTATGAAAGCCATTAATGTTACCCAGGCAGACAAACAATATCTTGTATTTCTTATTGTTATTCAATGAGTTATATTCTTTCATTTATGTTTGGTTTACATTGTAGTTTACAATATATTGTTGGCATACAAGGCTTTGTTTCCTTTGCTCATTGCAAAAGTAATAAATAAAAACGGCAATAATGTAGGTATCCACGCTTTCGCACATAAAATGTTCTAATTGAACTATAATGAAGCACACCGATAGTTACGCCTCTCAAAATTTTCTATAGAAATTTTAGATATGCAAAGGATGAAGTTTAAGTTGATTGTCCGTATCTAAGTAGAAATCATAATTCCCATTTCCTATCTTTTTGAGCGTGGTAGTTGCATCTTCATCACCTTCCTCGGCCAATCCTTTCAGTTGCGATACATAATCGGTAATGAGTTCTTTAAGCAACATATTTTTCTTCATAAGGTTTTCCATACACTCCTTGCCGTAGTAGTCAACGGAAATGTTGGGGTGCAACCCATATTTCCTATATACGTCCGTCATTACTTCTTTAACTATTTCTTCCGTACACTTTTCGTTTTGCTTCACATCCAACACGACAATGGCATCATGGATCGAAATAACCTTGAATTTCTTGGCATACAACCCGACTAAGATTTTACCGAATAATTCACTCTCAATCTTCATCATATCATTTGCGAGCTTTGTACGGTTTTCTCTCTTAGAATCAAGCACAACTTTATAGACATTAGGAAAATCCTTTGCAAATATCTTGGCGTATTCCTTGCCTCTTGCTGTCAGTTTCTTACTATAAAAGACCTCTCTAAACATTAAGACCTTTATATCAGAGCGATGCAAATTCTTCTCATCCACCATTTCTTTTGGTATGGTAACATCCCAAAACAAGCCCATCGAAGTCAGATACATATAGTATAACACATCTGTTGGTATATATTTTATACTTTCTCTCTCTATATTGTTTGTTATCAATGTTTTGCGTAGAAATAGCCTAACATTATGAGATTCTATATTGGACGTATATATTTTCTCGTATATAGGGTAAATCCTATCCATCAAAGAGGTGGAAATATTGTAGTATGACATTAGGATTGAGTTAAACAACAGAGGATGAGAGTTATGTACGTCTAACGTATATTTGATATTTGTAAAAGGCTTAAGTAATCTTGGTGTAGACGTAGCTATGGAGTATATTCTCTTATTATCATCTATGGAAGTTATACGAAAATCACCATCCAAATATCTATCTATCACCCTAACATAGTATTCGTTGGATTTATCTGTTGGAAATATGTGTGAAGTCACAAATGAAACAGCTTCATCTACATATTGAAGTTTAAGATATTTGAGGCTGTCATTATAGCGAGAATATAAGTAATCATTTTCAAGTCTTTGCTTGTTATCCTGTTCTTCTTTGGTTTGATATGGTAATAGGCATTTGTTTAGTTTTTCATCATAATCTGACAGGTAAGTAGATGGGTGCAAAGTATATGTAAATCTTACGCTTGGCGCAAAATAATAACCGTATGTCTTTTCGTCCAAAGAATAATAACCATCAGAATGCAATATACCCATCTTAAAGAGATTATCTAACATCTTTCTGTAATCCTTGCCAAAGACATTTTGCAGTATAGTAGAATGTAAATATGCTGTACCATTATCATTGTTAAGGACACGTTTAATAATAGTATGGATTAGAAACTCATACTTTTTTGCCAATAGTTTTTCACGCTTTACGATGAGTTTCCTTTCCTCTTTTACCTCATCACATTCAGACATTGGAGCATTAGGCAACTGTATCTTCGGCATAATTACAGGAGCGGATTTACTATACAGTCCGTATGTATTTTCTGCCTTGACATAGTTACTGACTATATCATATATGGAATAATCCTTTAAGCCCCATATTTTTTTTGTGTAGAGAGATTTTTTCATTTCAGCGTGATATTTATAAGTAAATATAAGGATAGTTCAATAAAGTTCAATAGATATGGCAAAAAGATTTAGCAGGAAAGTGTCTGACGCTACAAGATTCAAGATGAAATTAGCAAAGCAAGGCCGCAAAAATCCCATGTTCGGCAAGAAACACAAAGACGAAACTAAAGAAAAGATTAGCAGGGCGTTGACTGAATATTGGCACAAAATTTTACCCTTAAATTGATATTTTAAGGTGTAAGTGCCGATATTCCCAACCTCCAAACAAATAAGTCTCATATAATCAATTGGTTATGCAAAACAAATGTGACTTTTCAATACTTCAAGACATACACATAATTAACCGTTGCTCGTTCATCAATCATTTATTTTTTGAAAACGAAAAAATATGAGTGGAATTTGCGTGCATGACGTTGCTCACCTATTTTTGCGGATAAAATCTTGTGCTTTGACACAAGAATAAATGTATCTTCCAATATAAAGCCTGTTGCAGCAGCTTTATCTTGCACAAAGTTACTAACCCAATATTGCTTTGTCCCATAAACAAAGTCCATCGTTTTCATTATGAGATAACCTCCTTTTTGCAACTTGCAGTATGCCAAATTCAGCATCTCAACATTGGTTTTGTATAACTCATCCACAGAATAAAAGCAATTAAATCTCCTTGCGATCATTGACGTTTGCGCATCTTTCTCACTGTTTTTTACGGTAAATGGCAAATCTATGATAATTGAATGTAATGCACCATTTTCAATGGCATAAGCCTGTTCCAAAGGCAAAACATCTTCAAATTGTGGATATTTATCATATTTCATTGTAGGTTGAGGGATATTGCGATAAAACACACCTATACTATAAGTCATATCACAATCAAAGCAACTTCTACCTACATACAGTCGCAAAATATTAAATAAGATTTCATCTTGGCTGTCCGACACAGATTTTATAATAACGTTCCATTTAGACGTATCAAATGTTGATATTTTGATTTTATCATTAGTTGATACGCTGACATCTTGAAATAGGTATTTTCTAATGGTATTAACCGAATAGCCTAATTGTGCCGATAATTGCCGTAATGAAATATTGGGGCTTGTCTTAACGACTTCATCAATCCTTCTCTTTATAATAATGGCATTATCCAATTTCCTATCTATGCCATTTGTCCGAATGTATGAGCGTATAGCAGCAACGGTAACATTATTGTTTACTGCATTTTCCTGTACTGACAAAATGGGATTATAATTTATCTTGCTTTTATACGGCATAGTATCACATTTTCTTTTCTTTGGTTATCAAGAAACCTTGCCTTATGGTACATTTATCAGTTGTTATTGTACCTAATTTGGCTAAGTTGTTCTTTGTTTTATAATAACTTACGCCTAAATCACTCTCCGAAAAATCATCAAATAACCTTGATATGCTACCGTAATACAAATGCCTGCCTCCAATTTCAAGATGCACGACTTTTCTTTCCTGTTTCTTTTTATCTTCCATAAAATCAGTGATATTTGGGAACAAAGATAAACTTTTTCGTTCAAATATTGCATATTTGCCCATACTTTAGTTTTCTTTAGCAGCTAATATTTTGCTATTATTTAATATATGCCTATCTTTGCGGTAGAAAAAGTAATCAAAACATTCACAATTAAACAGATACAGTTATGATACAAGCAATCGTAATTAAAGGCGCAACATCAGTAAGGGCAACCGTCATTGCAAACCGTACCAAATCGGAAGAAATGGGAGTAATGAAAGCTCTGATGATAGACAATTTGAAAACAAAACTTCAAAACGGCATTGCCCACTTCACTTTCATAAAGAAAAATGGAGAACTAAGAGAATGTTGGGGAACAACACAGCCCAACCTTGCAAAGGCCAAGACAAACGGCAACGGTGAAAGTCGTGAGAACTATTGCACAACTGCCTTTTATGATGTGGAGAAAGGAGCTTGGAGAAGTTTTCGGTGGGAATCTTTGGTTGAAGTATTTTAATTCAAGCATTAAGGATGTCAGCAAATGGCATCCTTTTTATTTTGTTGGCTGTCAAGCAATAAAACGTTATACTTTAGCATACTTTAGATTGAATAATTTGGCTATTATTTAATATATGCCTATCTTTGTAGTGTAAATAAAAAACGAAAGTAACAATAAAAACTTAAAGATATGGCAACGTTAGAACTTATAAATAAGGCATTAGCAACGATGAACAATCACGATTGGTATTGGTGTTTCGCTGACTATACGCATCCTGCGATTGACAATGCACGTGGAAATATGCGCTACTTTGTAGAGTTGGTAGCTACCATTACCGATGCAAACATAAGGAAGGCTTTGCGTGATTTGTGGGTTGCAACGTATGAGAACGTACATGCTAACCTTTGGAGCAAGAATGAAGAATCCAACAAAGTGTATGAGGCAAAGAAAGCAGAATTGATGGCAATAATCCTGCCATCAGAAAACGGTCAAAAGATAGCAGCATAAAACATTCACTTTCTCCACAGATTTGAATATGAACTAAAAATCAAGAAATTACAGATATAGTAAGGTAAAAGTCATTCAAAAACAAGTCAAATCATGTAAAAGTGAACTTTATGAAACAAATAAACCATAGATACCAAACATCAGATTATATGGAGTGGGATGTAATGTTAAGCCTTATCCGTAAATTATACAGGGATGGCAATTATCGTATGTCACTCCTTATCGGTTGTGGGTGTTTCTTCGGGTTGCGTATCAGCGACATTCTAACCTTAACTTGGTCTATGTTACTTGATGATGACAAATTCACCCTCAACGAGAAAAAGACGAACAAGCGCAGAACTGTAAAAATAAATTCGGATTTTCAACAACATATAAAACGCTGTCATGACGCTCTACGCATTAAAAATGATGATGAAAAGTGCTTTCTTAGTCAAAAGAAGGTGGTATATAGTACGCAAAGGATAAATGTATTATTCAAAGATATAAAAAAGCGATATAACTTAAAAATCGAGCATTTTTCAACTCATAGTATGCGCAAAACATTTGGTAGAAAAGTGTATGAAAGCAGCGGTGAGAATGCTAATATGGCTCTAATAAAACTTTCAGAGATATTCAATCATAGTAATATCTCTATCACAAAAATTTATCTCGGAATCAGAGAAAAAGAGTTGCTTGAAACATACGACCTATTAGACTTTTAGAGTTAATTTGTTGGATTATTGAGCGTTCTTCCAAAGAAAATGCGTATCTTTGTTGCGCACATTAGCAAATAGTGTGCAGACATATTGAAAGAAAGCGCATTTTCGCTTTATTCCGTAAGCGTGAACTTCGACAACTCACAAAGTAAGAACGGAATAATGTGGGAAGGACGCTCTCTTGGTGTGTATTCGTATATCAACACGAAATACATCCAAGTGGGGTTGTCTGTTCTCCTTATTCTTCTTACAGGGAGTCGAAGCCCTACGCTTAGGATAAGGGTCAAGAATGGTGGCCTCACTTTTCTTCTTATGCCTCAAAAACCAAATAATAAAAAGTGCATCGCAAGGCCATAGGTGCAGTGGTAATTTATTGCAAATATGGCAGAAAGAAGATGTGAGGAATGTGGCTCAATCATTCCAAACGGCGCAACAGCTTGTCCTAATTGTGGATGTCCCATTGAGCAACAAGCAGAAACAACGGCACAAAATATGGCGCAGCCACAACAAGATGATTCCTATAAAACGGTTTCGGAACTATTTTGGTCGTGCGAATTTTATAAAGTCTTTCGTGGTAGCAAATTTGACTTGGCGCAACGCATCTATGAAGTTGGTGCATTGTGGTGGGAAACTATTACCGTGTGGTGGAAATGCTTTACTAAGAAATTCGCAACATTCAGTGGCCGCGCAACAAGAAGAGAATTCTTTTCCTTTGTCAGCTTTGGCATAGGCAATCCATTCTTTATACTTTCTCTTTATCTTATAATTGGATTCATCCCTTTCTTGGCTGTTTCCGTGCGTAGGTTGCATGATATAAACAGAAGTGGGTGGTGGGTTTTGCTTCCTATTGTAGAAATTTTCTTTCTCTTCAAAAAATCTGATGAAGGAACAAATGATTATGGCGAACCGTCTAACTTCATTTAAAGAGGATTTATTATGGCATTGATAAAATGTAAAGGTTGTGGGCAAATGGTTTCTACCAAAGCCGAGAAATGCCCCAAATGTGGTTACTCTGTGCGCTTGTCGATGGAGCAACAGGAAGAAACAAAACAATCGGTAGAGGCTCACACTACAACATTGAATACTTCCAAAGAGGAAGTTGCAAACGACAATCCTCAACCTCAACAAAGAGGAAGTAAGAAAGGTATTATAATTGCTATTGTTGTAGTTGTGATTATCGGATGTGGAGTATTGTTTGCTTTGCTAAACAGTAATAACGGCTCAAACGGCCAACAACAAGACACAACAGCTATTGCCGACACTGAAGCAATCAAACAAGACGAATTGCCTTCAGATTCGGTAGCAGTTGAGCCAAACCGCACGCAAGATGAATCTTTCTATACCATTACAAAAAATGGGGTGGCAAACATCTCGCTTGGTAAAAGTATGAAAGAATATAACACTACCGATAAAAGCGAAGATGAAATTAAAAAATTATATTGTAATACTTCATTTGTAGAAGTACAGGAAAGAACATCAGAAGGATTTGATTACAATGTCTTGTATATGAATCTATATAAAGACAACGAAAAAATCTTTTCATTGTATGGTGGCACTTCTGAAGAAAAGCCTAATGTATTGAATGCAACGGTACATTCTATCTTTGTTTATTCTCCAAAATTCAAATTGCCGAATGGAATTCATGTTGGTATGACAGCAGAGAAACTTATAAATAACTATGGAGCGACTTTGCAACTGAATGAGAACGAAGGAGGCGAAAGCATAGCGTTTATCACGTTTGACATTCCTAATCTTTCAGACTTTGTTTTTGTCGCAGACAAAGAGGATTTGTTAAAGGTAAAAGGAGAATACTTTTTAGATGGTTGGAATCCCCAAACGGGTAGCTTCAACGAAAATTTCCGTAATGACATAGAAAGAGAAGCAAAGAAGTATTGCAAACTTGGAATAATTGTCGTTGGCAATGAATTCGACACATTTTAATAACTAAAAAAATAAGTCAGAATGAAAAAGTATCTTTATCAATTTATGGTGGCTTTATTTGCCATTTCGTCTTTCACCCTCGTTGCTTGCAGTGACGATGATGACGACCCAACAAACAACAATGGTGGCAATACCATTGAAATTAACGGTGTGAGCTACAATCTATCCGCTTTCAGCTTTATGGGTGATTGGAACGAAACACTAAGGAAAGGCGATTTCACTGTTGCAGTTGACAATGAGAGCAACGGAGTTATAAATGTGGATTACTACACATTCTCCTACCACAATGCAACGTGTCCTCAAGTTGGCAATGATTTCGCCGAAATGGATTTAGCCCTTACGCCTTTAATTGAAGAGGAAGAAGGCTCAATCATAGATTTAGAGGATTCTTTTAAGTATGTGTCAGGAACAGCAGTAATAACCAACACAAATCCAAGTGAGAGCGAGATTACTGTCAATTTCGACAATCTAACGATGAGCAATGGCAGTAGCTCTTACACATTCAAAGGAACTGCAACATTGATGTTCGAGTATTAAGCACAGAAAAACATCATTTATAAGCATCAACAGTCTTACGATTGTTGGTGCTTTTTGTTTAATACCATATTCAAAAAGTGAACTATATTTCACTTTCTTCATCGGCAACACAATATTCAAAAACAATCAGAAGTGAATATCTAAAATCTACATAACTAATTGATATGCAGTAAAATACATATTATTCATAGATAATGAGCCTCAAAAAACATTCATTTTCCATTAAAATGTAAGGTTTTTGAGCATTTTTCTCTTTTAATTTAGTGTTCATCAATATATCGCCAAATCCCTTCAAGCATTTTCAATTTATCAAAGTCTCCTTTTTCTTCCAATTCCTTTCTTGCCTTATTTCGTCGTTCTTGTTTTTGTTTCTCTGCAATCTTTAAGAAATCCTCTTGGCCCGTGATTAGTGCCTTCTCGTTTGCCTTGTAGATGTTTTCTATGTCAAACTCTTTCAAGTAAGTTTCTATTTCGGATGGATTGCGTCCCATATTTTGAGCGATTAGACCCATCGGCACATTTGCATGATAAAGAGCCGAAGCGTAACTATGTCTTGCAGAATAAAAAGTTATTCCCTCTGCAAATCCTAAGCGTTTGGCAATGCGTTTTAGATTGACGTTTACCAAATAATTCATATAGGTCATACGACCAAATTTCTTTTCTTCCGTATCATCGTCTTTATCGAAAATCGGAAACAAATAATCTTCTAATTCGTCCTCATCCAAATCATCGCCATCATCAATATAACTTCCAAACGGATTTAAGTACGGTATAAGATAACGAGCATCTACAATAACTCTTGTTGGATGTGTCGTTTTATGCCTCGTTATATTTATTTCATAGCATAACAATTTTCTTAAATGAGACATGGCATAATCGTAGTCATGTTCTGCCGAATCTTTCACAAACTTATCTCTGTCTGTTACTTGAATTAAATGTATATCTTTCTTTTTCAAATTGGCAAGATCAATAAGTGCCATTCCTTGAAAATGATAACTGCAAAGGAATAAAGCGAGAGAAAATTGTTCGGCATTGATAGGGGTTAATTTATTTGTCCCTCTTAATTTAAACTTTTGATTAACCCAATATTGCTTTTCTTCAAGCTCACCGTACACATCATTATTTTCTATCCCCAATTTACCGTATCTTTCAAGATAGTACACCATCAAAGAAGTTATCTCCTGCAATGTCAACGCTCGTTTCCTTGTTTGACAATTCAGCTTCTTACTAAACTGAAAAGTCGTAAACGGAGTTTCTTTAATATACTCCTTAGTTATGGCATAGTTGAAGATAGCTTGGAAACAATCATAGAACTTTCGGATGGAATTATCAGCATAGTGGCAACGCAGATATTCTTCAAACGACCGAAGCCAATTTGTTGTCACCTCAAACAACTCTAAATCCTTGCCGTTGGTGTATTTCTTTATTCTGTTAAGTAAAGTCCGATATCCTGTGGCTGTATTATATTTGCCTTTTTCTACTTTGAAAAACTCAATTCGTTCTTCAAACAAAGAAAATAAAGTTAGCCTTGTAGGTGCTGTTTTCTGTAAATCTGAAACTATCGTTGAGGCAGAGTAATCCGCTTTGCCTTCCAAAGACAAAACATAGTTCTGTGCGTCGGCCAATTCTTTGGTGATAATAGTATTAAGGCTGTTTGCACGTTTGCCTTTTACACGCTGTTTGTCATCGCTCCACTCTTGAGGCTTGCAAGATATGCCCATACTTTTATACTTGCGTTTGCCATTGTAGCATACGCGCAGCATAATAGGATGCTCACCATTGGCAAGCGTCTTGGAAGTATAAAGTATCGCTGAAATCGTGGGCAGATTACGTTTCATATCCTTGTATTTTAGTTTACCTTGTGGTTTACATTTTATAGCGTAAAACCCGCATTTGGTTTACATTGCAAAGATATAAAATAAATCTGAACTTCCTTTATTTCAGCGATATATAAATTATTTATATTTTTCTATTTATTCCCCAGGCAAATGAACAGGATGGATTCTGGTTTTGTCTTTGTTTTGAGTTCGGTCATATTTATTTATGCATATGTTTAAGGTGCAAAGTTAATAAAAATGAATGGGAATATGTCTGTTTTGATTATCAAAATGCATATCATTATTTGTGCGTCAGAGGCATGTTGCATTCAAAACGTATGTGTTTTTCGGCAAATGGATGCAGTCGGTTGATATGATGCATAGTTGGTTGGGCTTGCAAGCGGGTGGATGTATGTGGGCGCCTCCACTTCCGCTATTGTCAAGCCATGATGGAATGAACATATAAACCAAAACAAGCACATAATGAAAAATATAGAGATAGTTGTCAACGGCAAGGCGTACCCATGCAGGCAGACCATGGGCGCCATGCTCCGCTTCAAGCGCGAAACGGGCAAGGAGGTCACCGAGATGTCTGGTGGCTTGTCCGACGCGTGCGCCTACCTGTATTGCTGCACCGCGTCGGCTTGCAAGGCCGACGGTGTGGAGTTCGTCCATGTCTACGAGGAATACCGCGAGCAGTGCGATGCCGACCGCAAAGACTGCAAGGAGCGCGCCCGCCTCATGGCGGAGATATTGATACAGCTTCAACTGCGCAAGCGTGTGACGCCGCGCAGCTGCTGCGGCTACCATGGGACTATGAGCCTCAGGAGCGCAAGGCCACACGCCGCAGCCCACGACCGCCGAGAGCAAGGAAAAGTTTGGGGATATGTTGAGACGAACAGGGGAGGTATAAGACGAGACTTCGGGTATTAAATTAGTCATTAATCTGGGGGAGAACATACATACCCATCTTAATTATAGGTAGACGCTAACTCTACACTGGTGTCAAGGATGGTTTGAAAGGCCGTGCAAGCACTTAAAAAAAGAAACCAAAAAGGTACAAGCCGTGAACTTTATGAATATCGATATACAATATCGAGACAACACAAATGATAAGAGCAAGGAAGAAAACAACACTGCGCCTTTCCTTCTTCTGGGCTTTGACATACTCTTTTATCTCGTCTTCATCTGGAATTATCTCAATGGTAATTTCGGCGGTGATTTTCTTAGGCTTGCTTTCACCTGGTTTCTCAATGCAAATCTCTTAAAATGACGAAGCCCTGCAAATCCTTGGGAAATGCAGGGTTTTCACTATGTGACCCCGTTGGGATTCAAACCCAA
>ENA-ORUX01001228-ORUX01001228.1-human-gut-metagenome-genome-assembly--contig:-NODE-1228-length-20599-cov-4.857087_pt1 | contig 20599 bp, 14 predicted proteins | sample MGYA00242087_ERZ509225 | MGnify/ENA primary metagenome ERZ509225 (study PRJEB26280, sample SAMEA2338864) | human gut metagenome | biome: human gut; feature: human-associated habitat; material: faeces... | reverse complement strand
TTTCGTATCGTCTATAAAATCGTCGCCGGTCAAAAATGCTTCCGTAGTAACCGTGTAAACATACAGGCTGTCTTTAGTCAGCACGCTATATATTTTTTTTGAGCGGGGACCATCTCCATATTCCGCCGCAATTTCGATATAGCGAACAATTTTACCGTGTTCGTCGTGCAATATTAAATATTCTCGCGGCCCCGGATCGTCGCCTCCGTCGAGGACCAATCTCATGGTACGATTCCCGTCGAAAGGAATTGTTTCCAATTTCCGTATCCCGTCGTATCGTTACCTAAAAGCAGCGCTAACCGATAGATCGTATCCCGATCCGTAATCATGGAATTGCCTGCTCGGTCCAGGGTGTAGTCCGATAATTTTAACCGATTGTTGAGATTGTCCGATTGCCGATCGATGCAAAATACCGTGCCCTGCAAGCTACGACAACTCGAACAAATGAATAATGTCATAAATATTATCGTGTGTTTCGTCATGGAAGGTAGCCTTTGTCCGAGAGGATCAATATCACCAAATTAAGCAAAATCCGGCAAAAATCCAAATTCGGAGGTAGAAAACCGCTGTGGGGATCATTCGGTGCGAACGAATATGATAATTCCATCTATTTTCCGGGCTTTGCGGCTGGTCCGGACTGTTTATGCCGGAAGGTTTTGTATTCCGGTGCTCCCGAAGCATACGCTTACCTTTACCGACCGAGGCGACGTTGCCTCGGTTAAAATCATTTGTATTATGATAATAGGTTATTTACGTGTCAGCATGGGAAAACAGCATCTTGCCAACCAGCAGGATGAGATCCGGCGTTTCGCCGAAAGCAGGAATCTCGTCGTGGATCATTTATTGCGGAAATAGATAGCTGGTGAAATTTTCTGTTTTTGTTTTTTTATAAAATAATTTTTATATTTACACCCGTATTTTGCGAAAAGGCCATGCAGATGGTTTGCTTTAACCGCAGACGAATGGTGATATGATAATATTGTAAACGAAGAAACCCTTAATTGCCTTATTAAAAATTTTTTTATGAAACATTTATTTGTTAATTTATTTTCTCTTGTATGCATGCTGCTTGCAGGAGTAGGATTGACGGGGTGTACCGACGACAAGACAGAACCAGACCCCGGTACTTGGCCTTCATTGGAAGTGAAGTTCCTTGAAGCACAGTATTCGACAGTCAAATTGGAGGTGACTGCCGCTAATTTGACCGAAATCGCTTACCTGGCGACGCCCAAGGCCGATGCCAAGGAGACCCCGACGGCAACGATCGTCTTTGCGACCGGCGTCAAATCTGCGATTGCGGACGGCGTTTCTTCGCTGACCGTAAGTAAACTGGACCCCGATACGGAGTATGTGATCTATGTGGCTGCCACCACTGCGAACGAAGAGTTCTTTGAGAAGGTTCTCGAGGTTGAGGCCAAGACCGCTTCGTTCGGCGATAACGCGTACGACGTGTTTGACGTGGACTACATGAGTTTTAGCATGAACGTGAAATTCCAGCCGACCGATCCCGAGAATGTGATCAAATATCTGCTGATAGACATGTTGACGTATAATTATCAGAGTATGATGAACTATACCGACGCCGACATGATGAATCTCTTCGACGATATATATCACAACTATATTACCGAGGATACTGTTTTTGTATTCAACGAGGAGAATTCGATTTTACGCGACGAGAATGGCGAGCCTGTGACCGATGAGGACGGCTCGATGATAACGCTCTGGAACCCGATGGTGCCTGGACAGCTCAATTATGTGCTGCTCGGCGAGTTCGCATCCGGCGAGCACCCTTGGGGCTTCGGTCAGGGATACTATTTGCCCCTTTGGGATCAGGACGCATACTACGAAGCTGTCGGCGGTGGCGGTGGTATCTTGGGAGAAGCCGGTTCCCGTGCCGACGATGTAGAGCAGGGCGATTTCTGGACCGGCTACTACCAGAAGATAGAGGTTACCAACAAGAAGCCCGAAAAACTCGGTGAGATCAAGATCAATACCGATAAATTGAGACCCAACGGCGGTCTGCTCACTTTCGAGTTGTGCGAGGGCATATCCTATTTGGTCCTTGGTATTTTCGAGGAGTATGATATGGAGGTGATTAAGACGTCAATGCTGAAAGGCGACCTGTCGAATATGCAGTGGGCGCTGACCTCTTACAACGCACCTTACATCCTCAATGCCCAGACTTATGAGATAGCCAAAGGGCAGACCGACTTATCTTTCAACCTGACGGAGTATTTCATTAAGTTCACGCCGGGTACGAAGTATTACGTCTATGCGGTGGGTATCAACGATAATACCGGTTCGAAGCAGGCTTTCGCCAAACTCGAAGGCTTTACGCTGCCCGAACCTACGAAACCGGCTCCCGAGGTAACCGTTACCGGTATCGATGCTCCGGAAGGTCATGAGGAGTCGCCCTACGAAGTTTGGTTCAATATCAAATGTACTACGGGTGACGCGGTGACTGCCAAGTACGCTGCCAACTACGAGCGTGAGTGGGAGGTCGAACTCAACGCCGGCAGGACTAACACCGACCTGATCGAAAACGGTAACGCGTTTACTCCGGATGAGATCGAGAAGATCAACTCGGCCGAGGGTTACAACGTAATGTTCTCGACCCGTCCCGACGCCAACACCTACCTGGGTGTAATCGCTTACAATGACGAGGGTACCGGCAACGATCCCGACGAAGATGGTTCTGCCATCGGCAAGAAGCGTTCTATGCCTGTACCTGATAAAGAGCCGGTAGATTCGAAGTATTTCGAAAGTCTGCTGGGTGAGTGGACGCTGTCGGCTGAATACGAGGGCGGCGAGGCGCCGATGACCTGCAAGGTGGAGATCGTTTCTGGACTGACGTGTCCGGAGAGTCTGTCCCAGGAGGTCATTGAATACTATCTGGATAACACAAACTACTCGAAAGAGCAGGTAGAGAAGTTGTACGAGGGCTTCAAGAAGCAGCTTAAGCTCTACAATGAGCGTCTGCGCGGCCAGAACCGCCTGCTTTGCCTGGGACTCGATATCGACCGTCCGAAGTACGAGTACAGTACCAACTACCTGGCCGGCTGGAAGACGCCATACGACCTTTTCATCGCAACTACGAAAGAGTACAACGGCTACGATACGGAGTCTATGTTCTTCGATTTCGGTCCGAAGTGGTATCTCGAGATGAAATCCGACGGTTCCGTAGTCGCTCCGTTCGACGTAACCAACCTGCCGCCGCTTACGTTATGGAACAAGGGGGCCGAGTACTATTTCATTGGTATCAGCAAAATGGCGATTACGCAGGGTGAGTTCCCCGTAACGATTAGCAGCGATAACTCTACGATCACTGTAGGGGGATATGAGTACCAAGGTGATACTTACTACCCGAATGCAGCGAAGATAATGTACGGAGGACAGTATTCGACCGACACCCGGGTATGCGGCGCACTGACGCTGACCAAGGGTTGGAATGGTGAGTCCGTGAAGTCGGTTGTCAAGGGCGGCAAGTCCGTGACGACGAACGATGTGCTGGGTGCCGAGCGTGCTGTCCGCCCGTTGAGCCGCACGAGCGTATCTGATGCGAAGAGCTACGAGCCGCTTAAGGTTACTCCTCTTGCCGAGAAGTCGCTCCGCGAGCGTTGGAAGCAGCGGGCGGCAGGTAAATATATCCGTCGCTAACAGACTCTTTTGAAATAAGGCAGGGGGAGGTACCCGGAATGGGAATTTTCCCCCTGCTTTATGCTTTTATAAAATAACCGGATGCGCAAATCCGCTGGAGGTGCGGAGGCGTATTTTATGGAAGCAGAAGAGAGTTACTCTTTAAATCGAAAAAAGATTCCGATATGTTGAAAAAACTGTTTGGCTTGGCGCTTGCACTCTTGGCGACGCTTGCCGTTTCGGCGCAGGTTCGCGTGGGGGAGGGCCAGCTCTCCGGTAGTTTCGAGAGCAACTCGATCTACTACCAGGACGACTCGGGATTGGGTGCAGCAGGCACTGCTCCCGACGATCGTTTCGGTTCGAACAACTACATGAAACTCGACTACATGAACGGTCGTTTTTCTGCGGGACTCCAGATTGACGCTTATCTCCCTGCATTGCAGGGATATGAGATCGGCCAGCAGCCCGGAGCCTATCACTTCTATCTCTCCTCGAAGTATATCCAGTGGCAGGATCACAACTATTCCGTGCGGGTGGGTGATATTTTCGACCAGTTCGGCAGCGGACTTATTTTTCGTTCGTTCGAAGACCGTCAGCTGGGATTCAACAATTCGATCGAGGGTGTGCAGGGTATCTACCGCTTCGGCGACTACGTCGAGGTGAAAGGTATGTACGGTCGTCCCCGGCTCTACACCGACTATGCGGATTCGTGGGTGCGCGGTGCCGATCTGCACATTTCATTGAATGATATTTTCGGTTGGAACGCTGCGCAGTTCTCGGCTGAGGGCAGCTACGTCAACCGCTACGAGTCGCTCGACAAGGATCAGACGATCGACTTCGCCTCTCGCGGACTTACCTCGCCCAACCTGAACATGTATTCGGGTCGCCTGAATTTCGACTGGAAGGGGCTTTCGCTCAAAGGCGAATACGTATATAAGGGGAAGGACATCTACTCGACTGTTGCGGACGTAGCCGCAGCCGGCAACGCCATCTTGGTCGAGGCCGGTTATAACTACGGACCTTTCAGCATCTCGGGTAGTTTCCGCCGGTTAGACCGTATGGGGACGATGCTTTCGCTTTACGGCTCTGGTACGGGCAATGTACTCAACTACCTGCCCTCTCTGACGCGCCAGTACACTTACCTGTTGGCCAATTTGGAACCGTATATCGTTAATACCGACGGCGAAATAGGCGGTCAGGTGGATCTCTACTATACGTATCGCAGCAAGTCGAACCGTCATCGCTACTGGAATTTCCACGCCAACTTATCCACTTTCTATACGCTGCGTTCGGAGCAGAGCGAATCGGGCGAGCGGGAGTTGATGTGGCGTGATATTAACATCGATGTAGAGCGCCAGTGGAACAAGAAACTCAAAACCTCGCTGCTTGTTTCGATCCAGAAGCGCAACCCGAGTCATGGTTTCCAGCGTCAGACCTACGTATCCAACATTTTCATAGGCGATGTCACCTACAAATTCGACTCGAAAAAGTCGTTGCGCGTCGAGGCGCAATACCTTTATTCGACCGACTACGAGGGTGACTGGGTCGCGGCTTTGGTGGAGTTCAACATGGTGCCGCATTGGAGTTTCTTTGTGAGCGATATGTATAACCTCGACGAGACCGAGGCTAACTCCTTTACTAAAACGAATTATTACAGTGCAGGATTCAGTTACCTGAAAAATCGTACGCGTATTCAACTCAGCTACGGCCGCAATCGTGCAGGCTATGTTTGTTCGGGAGGGGCGTGTCGTTATATGCCGGCTTACACGGGTCTGAACCTTGTGATCACTTCATCCTTTTAATTAAAAAACAGATTATGAAATTCAAGAAATTCATTATCCCTGCGCTTTGTATGGCTATGTTGAGCGCGGGATGTTCGGGGCAGGATCCGGTGACCCCCGGTAACGGTCAAAACGGCAATGGGGGTACGAATGAAAACATCGAAAACGGTCTGCAGGTGACGGCATCGACGACGGTAATCAATGCCGACGGGCAGGATGCCGCCCGCATTAATGTCTATTATGACAAAGTGAAATTGTCGCTCGACGCAGTCGCTTTCTACGATGCCAAGAGCAACGACGTGCTCGACCTTTCGAAATTCACCATCGAGGACAACACGCTTGTGTACACTGTTACCGAGCCGGGTGAATTTTCGTTCTGGGTTGCTTATAAGACCCACAATACCAAAGATCGTCCGACAACCATTTCTGCTGTAGAGTTCTCGGTGCCTGACGCTCCGGAAGATCCCCAGCCGGACAACACCTCGTTCGTCCGCCGGACGCTCATCACGCAGTTCACGGGCTTGGGTTGCGGCTACTGTCCTTTTATGATCGCTGCGATGGAAGATGTACGCAAGTCGGCCGAATATGCGGACAAGTCCGTATTGGCAGCCTGTCACACCTATGGGGGTGATCCTTATCAGCCCGATGTGCCTTTGGATTACGCTATGGGTGTCAGCACGTATCCTTATGTAAATTTCGATTTCCAGACAGGGCTTGGTAATTTTGGTTACAACAGCAACGTATCTAACATCAAGAAAAATATCGACAAATCGCTCTCTGTGGATGCCGGTGCCGGTATTTCGGTCGGTATGGAAGTTGCTGGAAACAAACTGGTCGCTCGTGTTACGGTGAAGGCTGCTCGCTCCGGTTCGTTCCGCGTAGGCGCTTGGGTGCTGGAAGATGGTCTGACAGGTACTCAACTGAACAATGGTATGAAGGGGGATTACGATTTCAACACGCATAATAATGTTATCCGCCACGTGAATAGTCGTTACTCTGGTTCGGATTATTCCGGCCATGAGGTCGGTGCGTTGGCTGCCGGCGGTACCGGTGAGCATCTCTTTACGATGACCTTGGATGAAAGTTGGGTCGTGAAGAATTGTCATGTGATATTCTTCGTAACGGAGCTTGTCGATAAGGATTACGCCGTAACCAATGCTATCGACGTTCCCGTTGAGTCGTCTACTATACCGTTCGAGTACAGATAGTGTATTCGAACGTAGCAGCATACTGCTGTAAAATTTGCGGGGCGCCTCCATCGGAGTCGTCCCGTCTTTTTGACGCACGGCCGATCCGTGATGCCGGCCGCAACGCAGTGGAAGAGTGGTAGGGTAATGCTCTGCCGTTCTTTTGGCGACATTTTACGGAGTTGGACGAAGATATGATGCAGCGTAACAGGAGTTGCCGTTCCGCTGCACGATGCCAAGACCAATGTTGCCTTCACGCCCCTTACCTTGGTTGCCATGAGCCTACAGCCGCTTTGCCTGGGTTTGTCGGCGAAGTCGTCCGTGAAGTCGTACTTCGCTGACAAACCCGGCTATGAAAGGTTTTATACTGAACTTACGGGAACCGTCCAAATATTTCTCAAAGCATTCGATAAGTAAGGGGATCAAAACGAAGTGTATCAATAGAAAAAACAACATTAAGTAGGCAAAGTTGGTGTAATATAGTGAGATAGGTGTAAAACTACCCCGAACGGTCAAGCGATCGAAATGTAACAAAGCTGTTGCTTTTGTGTTACACTAAATGGCATTCGAACGGTCTGTTCAAGCGATAAATGTTACATGTCCTTGAATAGTCCCAGAAATATCCTAAAATACGGAGGAAAATAGCCCATTAAGAAGACAAAACCCCGTCAGAATCCGATAAAACGGCGATTCTGGCGGGGTTTCTGCTATATGTGGCAGGCTTGCATGGGACAAGGTATTCAAGGTTCAAAATACAGTTCAAATTTCCAAAAACATTCTTTCAAACAACTATATCAGCATACGTAATGATATGGCCAATTTTTAATTAAGACGGCAATTTCGATGTGGAAAAATGCGGTAAATTCAACGGTTAGTGCATTAAATTCCCTTCAAAATGCAATAAAATAGCGTTATAAATACCCCTTAATGACATTATTTTTTGACGTAGATCAATTTTGTATTCTATATATTACATTGATTATCAATACAATAATCTGATATTTTATTATTTGTTGATATAAAAACTGTGCGAAACACTATGACTATCCCATTGTATTGAATCGGATACTTGCTTTTACCAATGCTAATGCTTGAATCGAATTTGCTGGGATCTCTTTCGGCGAATGTTGGGGATTATGATTGACTAAACGTACGTATCGTTCATTGTCAGCTTTCTGAATATATTTGATTGTAGTATAACTCTTTCCATCGATTACGAATGACAACAGGTACATCTCTCCCCAAAGAATACCTTCCGCTCGGCTGGGTATTTCTTTATAAAATAAAGCGCATTATCCGCGTATTGGACAGATACAAGGCGGAGGTTTACAATCTTGAAGCGATAACCTCCCTCGCTTTCCGTATCGAATCGTTCGGGGCATCGAAAGTCCGCAAAGTGTTGTTGGAAAGGATTATGCACGGGCGAAAAGTAAAAACGACGGTGTTCGTGTCGGTTGTTTCGGATGGAAGGAAAAAACACCGATGGATGGCATAATGGTTGGATTGCCAACAGGTCAGTTAGCCGGTCATACAGTCAGTTGGTCAATCGGTCAGTTGGTCAATCGGTCAGTTGGTCAATCATACGGTCATACAATCATACGAACGGAAAAAGGTTCAAATTTTCAACCGCAGGAAAAGCGGAGCAATCATTTCCGTTTACAAAGGCAAAGCAAGCACGGGGCTTTATGTCGGCTAAAAGGTCAGGCGGCTGCGCCGTTTCCCGATAAATCTTCCTCTCGCTTCGCTGCGAGCGTATTTATCGGGAAAACCTTGCATCCGACCGCCCCATGCAAAAGAGCCTTTGAAAACAGAAACGACCGCCCCGCCACCCACCGAAGGGAAAAAATAATAAGGAGTATCGGTTTGGAGCGGACGGAGTGACGGCAGATACATTTTGGAACGTTCGGTACAGTCGGTAAAGCGGGTACAGCAGGCGCAGACAGTCGGCACGAAGCATAGAACCGAGAAGATACGGACAGCCCGAAGACACGCCGCAGGGTATTTACGAAGAAAATACCGTAGCTTATTAGGGAATTTTCCGAGCCGCAATACTCCGTATCGCTGAAAATTCCCCAATAAGGCAAGGGGCAAGCCCCTCTGCACACCCCATCGGGGACGGCATTTGCCGCCCCTGAAGATACAAAAAATCATTGTTTCACAAGCCAAAAAAGAAAGGAAGAATATATGGGTTTCGTAGTTTTACACATGGAAAAGGCGCACGGCAGCGACAGCGGAACAACCGCACATATCGAGCGTTTCATCATACCGAAGAACGCAGACCCCACACGAACGCACCTGAACCGCAGGCTCATCGAATACCCCGACGGGGTGAAAGACCGTTCGGCGGCTATACAGCAGAGATTGGAAGAAGCGGGGCTGACACGCAAAATCGGAAGCAACCAAGTACGGGCAATCCGCATCAACGTGTCGGGAACGCACGAGGACATGAAGCGGATAGAGGAAGAGGGGCGTTTGGACGAGTGGTGCGCCGACAATCTGAAATACTTCGCCGACACGTTCGGAAAGGAGAACATCGTGGCGGCTCACCTGCACAGGGACGAGCAAACGCCGCACATACACGTCACGCTCGTCCCCATCGTCAAGGGAGAGCGCAAGCGCAGGAAAAGGGAGGAGCAGACGAAGAAGCGATACCGCAAGAAGCCGACCGGCACCGTGAGGCTGTGCGCAGACGATATTATGACACGGCTGAAATTGAAATCCTACCAAGATACCTATGCCGAAGCGATGGCGAAATACGGGCTGCAAAGAGGCATAGACGGCTCGAAGGCTCGCCACAAGTCCACACAGCAGTATTATCGGGATATACAGAAACTCTCCGACGACCTCAAAGCGGAAGTGGTGGATTTGCAACAGCAGAAAGAAACGGCACGGGAGGAACTAAGACGGGCGAAAAAAGAAATACAGACCGAGAAGCTGAAAGGGGCGGCAACCGTCGCAGCCGCCAACATCGCCGAGAGCGTAGGTTCTCTTTTCGGCAGCAACAAGGTCAAGACATTGGAAAGGGAGAACACCGCCCTGCAAAACCGCATCATTGAACTTGAAGAAGAAGCCCGACAACGGGAACGACAACAAGCCAAACAGATGCAGGAAATGAAAAGCACATATGAGCAACAGAATGGTAAGCTGTCCGAGTTCGTGAATTTTGTCAAATGCTATTTCCCATACGTGGAAAAGCTGATACCGACAATAAATTTCCTGCGTGACCGCTTGGGTTTCGATGACGGTATTATCCGAAGACTATGCACTTTCAAGGATGTTGCCATTAAAGGTAAACTCTACTCTTCGGAGTTCAACCAAAGTTTTGAAACCAAGCGTTCTATCTGCGCCATCAAGGAGAATGAAAACGGAAAATTCGATTTCAATATTGACGGAGTTCCACACGTGAGTTGGTTCAGAAAAAAGATGAGCGAGTTTAGAGAAGCTATTGGAATACCGAAGCCAAGGCAAAATAGGGGTATAAAACTATAGTTCAAAGAAAACAGCCGAATAATCTACCTATATTGAATGGATTATCACGTTTTTTTGTATTTTTGCAGTTGGATTGAGATAACTCGTTCCAAGACATATTGCTCGATAGCTTCACAATCACCACTACAAGTAAAGAGCAACAACTAATATTGGGACTGCCCCGAATATGGGCGCAGACTTCCCATATTTAGTTGTGGTTTGTGGTGAACCGTGAAGCGTATGGCGAATGTCTGCGCTTTTTATCATTAAAAAAATAATAGATATGACTAAAATCACTAACACTTATGTTTTAGACAAGGCAAAAATGTCTGTATTGCTGTTAATTATGTTGTTTACGTGTCCTTTGGCTTTTGCTCAAAGTGAACCAGAAACAGCAAAGCCTTTAACTGATATGGAAGTTGTACGTAAAGTAGCATTTCTTGATATTGAAGGGAAATATTATGAAGATGTTACGATGTCTTTCAAGTCAATAACTCCTGACTATTTTATATCAGATAAATATAAAGTCAAAGTAAAAGTCGTTGATAAAAATGGAAAATCTATATATAAAAAGACTTTGAAAAATGTTTTTCTATATGTGTTTTCAAATGGTCAAATACAAGTGGGGAAAAAGAATTTTGACCAAATAGTCGTGCAAAAATCAAAATCGACAGATGAAAACATTGGCATAATTAGGGAAAAAGAAGGAGTTTATTAGTCGGTACTTATAAAATGAAACATTCACACACTTATCAACATTTTGCACTTAACACCGATAATTGCATCGTTGATATAAAGGATGTATATTATTCAAACGAACGATATTTTTGTCCTTATTGTCACAGTGAGATGATAGCTAAACGTGGAAATATCCGCCAATGGCATTTTGCGCATAAGGCTGACAAATGTTCTTACGACAAATATCTACATTCCATTGCTGAGATAATGATAATGAATTGGTTTAATCAGAAAGAGCATATCATATTATCTATGGATAGTTATGAAAAGTGCGACAAGTATGATAATTGTGTTTTCTATGACAAGATAAACTGTAAGAGGGTAAAGAAAGTGCAATTTGATTTAAAGACTTATTATTCAAAATGCATCCAAGAACATAGGTGTAGAGACTTTATAGCCGATTTGTATTGCGAAAACAAGACTAATCCTAATTTGCCTATTTTCATTGAAGTATTTGTAACACATGAATGCAGTCAAGAAAAGAAAAAATCGGGCATTCGTATTATTGAACTTAGTATTCAGTCAGAAGAAGATATTTTGGATATTGTAAATTCCACAAATTTAAATGAATGTGAAAAAGTTAAGTTGCACAACTTTAAACGTAAGGAAGTTTTAGCAGAGGACTTTGCGCAACCTTTTCAAAAATATATCTTACATCATACTTTGAAAAGCTATGTTGAACGAGATACGTTTACTTGTAGGAATTACAATCACCACAGAAAGGGAATCTATGAAATAAGTATGCCATATGATGATTGCATACCATATTTTATCAATAGTGGTGGTTTATATACAATTGGAAAAGTTAAAGCGTATCTTGATGGGTATTTAAAGAAAGATTGCCAATTATGTAAATGGCAAGCAGAAGATATGAGTGGAAGCAAGTTCTGCAAATTGTATAAAAAATGTGGTAATCCAAAATATTGCAATGATAATGATGTTTCAAAATGTTCAATGTTTAGAGAGAATACACTAATGATAAATGATGCCATCTCTGATTTTAATGAATATCAAAAAAATGATTCAGTGGACATTTGGAATATAGATACCCCATATTAATCAAGGGATAATTACCATCCCATTCAGAAAAACACGCTTGATGTTTTTCGTTTTTGGAAAAACATATTATATTTGCAGATGAAAGAGTTATTTGACAGCATAGCAACGTAAAACACTGAAATTCGCACAGTTGCTAAATCGTTACTTCTATTTCTCAAATAATTCGCTAAAAGTTTATTTCTCAATCGGTTAAGTCAAACCGAGAAAAATCTAAAATAGTTCGTATTATTTATTATGTATAAAATTTTCTGTTGATTACATGTCGAATATCCATTCTTTCTCTTCGTAGTCCTCCACCACAGCATCGAAGCCGGAGCCTCCGGACCGGTTGGGGACAGGCACCTTGTCCATGTCGAGCTCCACCGTGATTACCCCTCCCCGGAACAGCCGTCGCGCCTGGTCTGTGACGTCAAACACGAACGTGGAGTCTTTGCCGTTGTAGAACTGCATTTTCACGTCAATATAGTGGCGGTTGTTAAGGTCGGCATCCCTCACTTTCTGCAGCGATTCCAGATATGCTCGCGCGTCAAGCTTGCTCGGGTTTAGTTTCGGGATGCCGAAAGTAAGCACTTTTCCGCCTATCACGTCGACCTTGTCGCCGTTCTTGTCGGCAACGTCCTGCTTCATCCGCATGAAGAAGTTCACGGTGATGGCGTTAGCCCCCGTCACGCCTGTGTTGAGGTTTACGGAGCGAGCCATACCGCTTAGATTGGCGTTCCCCTCTACGGCTGTCACCTTTCTGCCGTTGTGGTCGTTGTTGCGCAGAATCACTTGTACCAAATAGATGTAGGTCACTGGCTGCAGCTCCATCTCGAGCTGCCGTACCCAGCAGTTGCGGTTCTCGTCGAACGTGAATCCGTCCAGATTCTTGTTTATCTCAATTCCTCCACGGTATCCGGCAAACAGCTCCTCCGGCTGATAGAAGGAGCGCGTGAACTGCGGCGAGTTGTAGAGCGCCGGGTATATTGTCTGTCCGGTGTAAGCTGTGACGTGGTCGTAAGTGGTGTTTTCGTCGATACGCACACTCTGTACCCCGTCGGGAGTGTTGATGTTGTTCCAGGCAAGAATGTCCCAAAAACCGAAATCGTATTTGGCTTGTACGTGGTTGCCGACGATTGAGTGCCTGTAAGGGGCATTGTGGACACCGAACTGGACGTTGCCGGTGAAATAGCGGCGCACCTCGAAGGCGTCAGGCTCTGTGTAGCCGATAGTGCCAAACATTTCCTTGTCGGTGTTGTCCCATCCGTAGATCCACTCCGCTTGCCAGTCGTATTCGGTGTCGTACTTGAAAATGTAGTTCCATATCACTTTCAAGTCGAGGTCGACGGTCGGTATCTCCATATCGATGTCGGCGCCGCCCTGGTGGAGATGGAGCTTAGGCTCGCGCACGCATCCCGTTGCGACAAGGCATAACAATGCAAAACACATGACGACAGCCTTGTTGCAGGCTTTGCGGCTTGCATCAAGGATGATTCGTGATATGAGTTTTGTTATATTGCGCATTGTTGTTATGTTTTGTCTAATAGTTGATTGTCGTTTCTCGGTTTCTGAAACTTACGCCTTTTTTGTTGTTGCGTCTGTAGAGCAGGTCGTAGCTGAGCGTTATCTCCACTCTGGTAGGGCCAAGCCACGAGAAGCGGTGCTGCCTCTTTTGGAAATCCTTGGCATCACCGTACCACTTGTAGTAATATTGCTCTTTGTCGGAGTCGGGGTCTACGGGGCATTTCCACTGATAGGGGTCGTAGTTGGTGCTGAGATATCCAGCCTGCAGCCCGAACTCCAGCTTCCAATGTCCGGAGCGACCTAACGGGACGACATAGCCTATACCCAAACCAGCGCCCCAGCCTTCGCCTTCCCATCCGCGTTTCTCATCGAAGCAGATGTTGTATAGGTACGCGTGCGCGTATAGACTGAGGTATAAACCTCTGAAAGCCGCGCCTTCTCCAGGTTTGCGTTTGCGGATGTCGCCGCTGCGCAGATAGTAGCGGGTGTGCAGCTGATAGTTTCTGACCTGAAAATATTTATGCTCATCATAGTGCTGCCACCACGGGCAGTCGAAACTTGCACCGTAGGTGAAATGACCATGAAGCGGATAATATTCCAACGCAACGTTTGGAATAGGGCAGAAGCGGTCGTAGCCCGGCATGTAGGCAAAGTCAAACAGCACGTTTGTCTTCACGCTCAGCACCTCGCGACGCGGCAAAGCCGAGGCGGGTGTTGTCGCTGGGATAATGTATGCCGGTGTGATGTCGGCATTTTGGATGCGCAGATGGCAGTCGGCGACAGTTGCCGGAATGGTTGCAGCTATAGGTCGTGGAGCCAGGTCGTTGCTGTCGATGTTGGCAAGCCTTTTGTCAACGACAATTATTCTCACTGCGCGCAGTTTCGGAAAATATTCTTTCAGCAGGTAGCGCCATAGCTTGCCGCCGTCGTGCTGCTTCATAGCCGCCTTAAGACGTTGGGTGTCGTCGGCGTAGAGTGTGATTAAGGAGTCGACATCATGAAATTTGGCGTCGTGTTTCAGCATCATCATGGTGTAGAGCAGGTCGTAGTCCTCAGCCACAACATCGTATTGGATGTGGTCGGTGCCGATGCCGTAGCTTCGAAGCAGAGCGTCGACCGATGCGCGACGTTGGTTTGCCAAACGACGGTTGTTGTCGTATGGACCTTCTGGAGAAGCGGCGGCACGTCCGAAAACAATACCCCTATCTCCCAGCCTTTGAAGCTCTGGGATAAGCACATCGGTAATCCATTCCCTGTCTTGGTCGCTGATGTTGATTCTATTTACAACAAATTTTATTGGGCGCGAATTTTGGATAAAGATGCTGTCGGCGGTTATTCCTTCAGCAGCCATATCCATTGCTAAACCAATAATTAGTGTAATTATCAGTCTGGTATATCTCACTCTTTTTTACCTGTTCTTTTAAACCTTTTTATGCCACAAACACTGATTAAAGTTGGGAAGTATGGTGCTGTGACATACCTATATTAATCGTTGATGTGTTGATTAAAATATAACCTGCTTTTAATAGCGGATGCAAATTTACAAAGAATACAAATACGGGGGGGGGGAAAATCTAAATATTTTTTGTTGTTGATGCTGTTATTTTATGTTAACGAAGCTTTGGCTTGGAGATATTCGGCGAAGATGCGGGCTGCGCTCTCCACCTTGGCAGCGCAAGGACGCGACCTGTAGTATTCGGCTGTGCGAGGCGATGCCTCGTAGGTCGACACTGCTTTGTCGTGGCCTTTCAGTCCGAGAATTTCGGCGCAGATGAGCGAGCCGTTTTGCTCGCGCGATTTCTCAAGAAGCTGTTGTACAACCTTGTAGCAAGCCGATTTGCCTTCGCGGTCGGCACCGTCGGTCTGACCGCAGTCGAGTCCCGCAAGCGACACGATGCCCGACACGGCGCCGCACATCATGCGAAGCCTCCCAACGCCGCCGCCGAAACCTGCGGCAATGCGTTTTGCGAGGTCGTCGCTGAGTCCGTAGATGTCGGCGAAAGCCGCCACCACTGATTGGCAGCAGCCATAGCCTTGCATAAAATTGTCGACAGCGCGCTGCACGCGCTCTTCAAGTTCCGGTGATAAGGTAGTATAGTCCATAGTTATGAAAACAGTTCCATTTGCTCTGGAATGTTGGGGTTCGCGTGACTCTTTTCCGGTTCTTTATGATTCTCTATTTCGGGTTCTTCAGGCTCTTCGGCAACGATTGGAATTGCGTTTGTCGGCGGTGTGGGCATCAGCCAGTCGGAATATTCGGTTGTGTAGTCGATGGCAGATATTCCCGACAGCGGAGCCGCATGGTGTTGAGCCTTTTTCTTGGCTTTCTTTTCTGCCTTTTGGATTGAAATCTCGTTTTTTGCTGATTCCAGCTCGTCTTTCAGCGCCACAATCTGTTGGCGGAACTCCTGCTCTTTGTCGGCATAGTGCTTTTTGTTGCGTTCCAATTCCTTTTTCAACTGCTCGTAGACAGAAGAAATCTCGTCTTTCGTGCTGTTGAGGTCGTCGATTTGCAATTGTTTTTGCGACAGCTCATTGTTGAGTTTCTCCACGGTGTCTTCGAGCTTGGCGCGAGTGACTTCGATTTCAGCCATCTTTGCGGTGTCGCCGGTCTCGTTAAGTTTCTCGTGCAAGGCATAGAGCTCGTCGTTCTGGCTTTGGATTGTGGACCGCATGCTTGCCAACTCATTGTTGCGCACGGCAAGTTCGTTTTGGAGCTTTTCCAGTTCCTCGCTGCTTGTCGCTGGGGCATTTTTCAGCGCTAACTTTTCATCTTCGGCTTCGGCGAGTTTGCGTTTTGTCTCTTCCAGCTCTAAGGTGGCCTGCGAGAGAGCCGTAATGCGTGCCGTCAGCGCTTCTGCTTCGGTTTTGGCGTTGCTTTTTATGGTTTCGAGTTCGGCGTTTAGACGCTCGATTTCCGCCTCCTTCTCGTTTGCGTCGTCGGGTTGTGATGACAATTCGGCAATGCGCGCCTCCTTCTTCGCCACGTCTGCTTTGGCGGCAAGGATTTGAGCCGCCGAGTCGGTGGCCTTGCGTTCGGCGTCGGCTTTGATTTCGGCAATTTCGTTTTGCAGATTCTCGTTTGCCGCGCGCAAGTCATCGTTGTCCTGTCGCAATGCCTGCAGCGCCTCATCGTTGACAGCCGCCACTTTGATTTTGTTCATCAGACTTTTGCATTCCAGCTGATACTGCTCGCGTTCAGCCTCCGCTGAGGCAGCGCGGTTTTCCAATGTCGATATGCGGTCGTTGAGCGTGGTTTTCTGCCTGTCAAGGCTTAGAATGCGGTTTCGCAGCTCTTCGTTTTTCGTCTTGTATTCGTTCATCAGCTTTGAAGCCTCCGACGATTTGTTGGCAAGGTCCATACGGTCTTTTTGCCATTGCTGGCGAGCGGCTTCCTCCGCCTCCTGCTTGATTTGCTGCAGGAAGTCGGTGAGCGTTGATCCGATGAGGCTTCTCACGTAGTTGGCTTGCGCGTCTTTGTCGATGCATTCACGCACGTATTCCGGCAATGACGTGTTGAGCACAGAGGTTACCTTGTCGACCACTTCATCGCTTATGGCGTCTTCAACATCCTTCTGTGAGATTTTTGCCACTTCCGGAACAGGCGGTGGCAATGGCTTTTCATTTTCTTTTTTGAACGGGTTGATGTAAGACGGCGAGTTTGTCTGCGATGAGTTCTCGTTGCCCATATCTTCTTTGTCGGGAAAACCCAACATTGCTTTTAGGTTGTTTATGATTGACATATATTCAGTTATCTTCTGTTGTTGGTTTTACAATGATTCCTAATCCCGTCTTGCCGTTTATTCCGATTTGCAGCGGTCGGCTGAAACGCACGGAACGCAAATGGTCGGACTCGTAGACGGCAGGCATGCTGTCGAGATATTCAATGTCGCAGATGTCGCCGTTCTTGTCGTTTATGGTGAAATACCCGACGCCGAACGATGTGAGATTCTGAAAGAAATGCGTGCCCTGGCTTGGCTCTATGCGGTATCCCGGCAGTGCCGTTTCTGCAATCACGCGTGCGGCTGAGATGTGCGCCCATTTCACGGGGATGCCCAGTGCGGGGTCGCTTGAGCCCCATCGTCCGGGACCTATCAGAATATATCCCTTGTCGGCTTCTACGTATGACTTGTTGAGCTTCTCTATCTCGCGTGCCACCATAGGGTTGTTGAACGAGGAGAAGTTCTGCGTCTTGACATACACCACGTCGGTGACACCGTCCATCATGCCGTGTCCGAGAGCGCTGGATGTCTTCATGATCAGCTGGCTGTCGGATGTATGCATGATTTTCTCATCGAGCATTTCTTTGCGGTCGACAATTGGACGTATCTGCAACCAATATACGTTGCCTTTTGTCTCTCCGTGCTTGTCGATGCATCCGGCAAATTCGATTTCCACCGGACGACGCATCTCTTTTTCTCCTTCGGAAAGCATGAAGTCTACAATCTCAGCAAGCGGGAATACTTTGTGTTGCAGCACGTTGGCGAATGTAACCACGCGGCGTCCGTTGCCGTACTCGCTGTCGCGAATCACTTGGTCGTAGGGGTCGAAAGTCGACACCATATAGCGCAATGAGCCATTTTTTGCTGCGTCCTGCACACGTATTTTCTTTATGTTGAACCCGTCGTCGACCTTGAATCCGCCTTCAACGTCTTTAAGGTCAAGGGCGTAGAGTTGGGTCTGTGTGTCGCGCAGGGCAAGGTCGAGAGTGCTTGTTTGCAGCACTTTGTCGGGATGCCTTGGCGAAAAACGCAGTGCCAGACCTCCGTCAACGATGTATTTACCGAGTCCTACGGCAATTTCTGCCACTCCGTCCTCGGGCATCTCGTCGTTGATGGGGTAATAGTTGAGCGAGCGGCCCACTCCTGCAAACGATGGGTAGTAGTATCCGTCGTGCTCCGCGCCAGCCACCTCTTGTATGATTATAGCCATCTTTTCTTGGTCGATAAGATTGCTTGTGGCGGTCATGTATGCTTTGCTGTCGGCATAGAACACTGACGCATAGACGCTTTTTATGGCGTCGCCGAGCAGATGCAGCATCTCCTCCTTGTTGTCGAGACGCGGCACCATATATGTGGAGTATATGCCGGCAAAGGGCTGATAATGCGAGTCTTCGAGAAGGCTTGAACTGCGTATCGCCAACGGCTTGTCGATAACCTCAAACAAGGCAAGAAAGTCGTCTTTAAGTTGCGACGGCAGTTTTGCGTTTATGAAACAGCGCAGAATCTCCTCGTCGGGGGCGTCAGACAGGGCGATGGGATATAGGTTGTTTTCTTCCATGAATTGGTCGAAAATGTCGGTGCAGAGCACCACCGTTCGCGGAATTGACACTGTGACACCGTCAAAATTGTCGCATATCGGATATTTCTTTATGATAGAGTCGATGAAAGCCAGGCCGCGTCCCTTGCCGCCAAGTGAGCCTTGGCCGATGCGGGCGAAATTGGAGTAGTAGTCGAAGCGGTTTTTCTTGAAAATGGCAACGACTCCTTTGTTCTTCATCCTGCGGTATTTCACAATCAGGTTGAAGAAGAATTTCTTTACCTCTGCCGCCTCGCTGATTTCGCGGAAACGATGGGCTTGAATGATTTCGGCGATGGGAAACATCGCGCGCGAATACAGCCACCGCGAGATGTCGTTGCGTGAGGCGTGGTACAGCAGCGACTCGTCTGGAATCTTGAATAGGTTGTCCTGAAACTCTTTCAGGTCGGTTATGCGCATCACTTCCTCTCCGGTCTCGGGGTTGCGTATCACGAAATCACCGAAACCGAAATTGTCGGTGATGATGCGCCCAAGGTCGACAGGAAACTTCTTGGAATTCTTGTCGAGAAACGAGATGCCCATTTCTTTGGCGTAGACTGCATTCTCGGTCTCTGACGATTCCATAATGATGGGGACATAGGGGTCGATTTCCTTTATCTCTTTGGCAAGGCGGATGCCGGCGTGCTTGTCCTTCTCTCCGTCTCTGCTGAACGACACGTCGGTGATTACGCCGAGAATCTCGTTCTTGTACTTGTTGTACAAAGTCATCGCCTCCTCGTATGTGCGTGCTAAAATGACTTTTGGGCGTCCGCGCATACGGAGCATCTGCTCGTGCTCATTGAGCGCTTCGGTTGAGAAAATTAGCGATTGCTTCAGCAGAAACTTGTATAGGTGGGGCAACACTGATGAGTAGAAGCGCACGGAGTCTTCCACAAGCAGTATGGTTTGGATGCCAACTTCAAGAATGTCGTTGTCGCTGTTCATCTTGTCTTCCATCAATTTGATGATGGCAAGAAGTAGGTCGACGTTGCCGAGCCAGCTGAACACATAGTCGACGCCGGAGAAGTCTTCGTTGGCAAGACGCCGCGACACTTCGCGTGAGAATGGAGTCAATACGATAAACGGAATGTCGGGATAGCTTGACTTGATGTTTTTGGCTTCGCGGAATGTGAGTCCGATGTCGTTGCCAGGCATCGCGATGATTAAATCGAACGACTTGCTTCTTAAAAGATCGTGGGCGTCCTCGTAGCTGCTTGCCTGTGTCACACGAGGGGGAGAACTCAGATTGAGCGATGTGTACTCAAAATACAGCTGCTCTTCGATGCGTCCGTCTTCCTCCATCATGAAGGCGTCATAGGGCGAGGCGATGAGAAGCACGTTGTAGATGCGGCGCTGCATCAAATCTTGAAAAGCAGTGTCGCGCAAGTAGAGTTGACTAAGTTTAGCCTCGTTCATTCGTTCTCGTTTTTCTATTCTTGTACAAATTTACGGAAATCTGACGTATTATAAGAATATTTTGCCATGAATGTTTATAAAAATATGTCTGCTCTTAAATATATAATAATGTGTGTAAATAATTGGGGCTTGTTTCTGTCGCAAAAGAAGAAAAACGGAGTGAAAAAAGTTTCCGAAATAAGTGACGGAGAATCAATGTGTTGTGAAAAAAGTTGAAAAAAGGGGCAAAAAAAGATGCGGAAAAGTTTGGCGGGAAAGGGAAAAGGCAGTACCTTTGCAACCGCAAAAGCGAAACAGACCGATGGTCGTGAAGCTTTGGCGTGATGCCGGAGGGCGTCGGACCGGCGCGGACGCGGGGTTTTGGAAAAGAAACTTGAAAAAAAGTTCGCGAAAAATTTGGCGGTTAAAAATAAAGGCAGTACCTTTGTAACCGCTTTCCGAAAAGGAAACGGCGCAGAGAACATTGAAATGATGCGATAAAGAGACAAGACGAAGGAAGAGGGCGGAAGC